>Ga0207714_1000040_pt1 | contig 71793 bp, 78 predicted proteins | sample PonA232FremontCA_2_FD_187270 | JGI IMG/M metagenome (GOLD analysis project Ga0207714, IMG submission 187270) | Marine sediment microbial community from Fremont, CA, USA - Pond A23 Sediment 2 (SPAdes) | ecosystem: Environmental > Aquatic > Marine > Unclassified | place: USA: Fremont, California... | reverse complement strand
TTACTTCAAGATAAAAAGATTCAAGATATTTATGTAGATGCTCCCGTAGGAAAAAATCCGATCTATGTCCATCACCAGAACTATGAAGAATGCTTTACCAACGCCTATATCACACCGGAAGATGCCGAAATCCTAACATCCCGCTTCAGGGCCATCAGTGGAAGACCCTTCTCAAAATCTTCACCCTCACTCGACTTAAACTGGAAAAATATCCGAATCGCAGCTATAGACGAACCCCTTAGCCCCAAAGGACTAGCACTAGCAGTCCGAAGACACAAATCCACACCCTGGACATTACCCCTATTCATAAAGAAAAATTTCATGACACCTGAAGCAGCGGGTCTTTTGAGCCTAATGATAGACTCACAAGCCTCAATTCTGATCACAGGGAGCAGAGGGGCTGGAAAAACATCCTTACTTAGCGCATTACTCTTAGAGATACTGCCAAAATATAGAATTCTCTGCATAGAGGACACGGCAGAACTCCCAATTCAAAAACTTCGAACTCTCGGATACAAAGCCCAACGCTTGCAGATTAAATCATCTGTTTCAAACTCAGAGGTAGAGATAGACGCGGAAAGGGCCCTCCGAACTGCACTAAGACTAGGAGAATCAGTGCTTGCCATCGGAGAAGTTAGAGGGCCCGAAACCAAGGCCTTGTATGAAGCTATGAGAGTCGGGGCCGCTGGAAACGCGGTGCTTGGTACTATTCATGGTTCTTCTACAAGGGATGTTTTTGAGAGGGTGGTCTATGACCTGGATATTCCACCCAGCTCTTTCAAAGCCACGGATCTCATAGCTGTCGCAAGGCCGATCCGTGAGAAGGGGGGTGTAGACCGAGAAAGAAGATTGACTCAGATAACCGAGGTTGGAGATGAATGGGAGAACAATCCTGTAAAAGAAAACGGATTCAACGATCTGATGTCTTACAACTCGAACCGTGGCGAAATTGAAGCAACGGGTATTCTCGAGGGAAAAAAATCCGATCTTTTCGAGATGATCTCAAAAAAGTGGGACACAGAAAAAGATCAGATATTCAAAAATTTCAAAACTAGAAAAAAAATATTCGACCATTTAGTGAAAGAAGCTGAATCAAAACAAGAGGATGTATTGAAAGCTAAATTCGTGCTAAAATCCAATATTAAGTTTCATAAAATTTTGGAAGATGAGATAAAGAACGGTGGAATAGATTTTGACGAGATATATTTGAAGTGGAGAAAATGGTTCAACGGGGTTGAATAATGGAATTTGAAAAATTTTACTTAAAATTCTGTGAGTTAGGAGGTAAATTTGAAAGTCTGAAAAAAGTTCAAACTCCTTCGAAAAAACTTCGGCAAAATTTGAAAAAAGCTGAATTGGAACTATCTGGAAAAGAAGTAGTTGCTTCGGCCTATCTTGGAGCTATTTTTGCCTCTTTGAGCATACTTCTAGTGCTCATAGGAATGTTCATATTTCATTTCTCTACAATAATTTTGATAATCTTAGGCCCTAGTCCTTTCTTTCTATACTACGCTGTTGGATGGTACCCAAAATGGAAAGCCGAAAAAAAGAACAACGCCAGCCTTGGAAAAATTCCTCAGCTCATCTGTTATCTCTCAGCCGCACTAAAATTCAATCCCAACCTTGAGAACGCCATCACCTTACTAGCCAACAAAAAAGAAAATTTTGGAAAGGACCTTCACAAAGAGCTCTGGAAAACATATTTAGCCAACAATAACAGCGTTGGAGATGCGCTCACTAAATTCAGCAAAAAGTTAGATGAAAAAGACGGAGGTATCAAAAGATCTTTTGATTTGATTAAAAGTTCCACCTCTGAACAAAAATACGAAAGCAGGGAAAAAATTCTTGATAGGTCTGTAAAGATATGTTTTGAAGAGATACAAAATAAAGTGGAATCATTCGCCTCAAATCTCCAACTTCCTACAACAGTAATTTATGGAGTCGGAATTTTGCTACCTTTGGTCCTTCTAGCCGTACTTCCCATCATCTCCTCCACCGGATTGAAAATAACCGGTTTTGAGATAGGCTTACTCTACTGTTTTATAATTCCGGTCGGGGTTTTTGGCCTCCAGAAAAAAACATTGAAAAAGAGGCCTGTAGCCTTTTCCAATTCTCAAATAGACTTTCGATACAATAAAATTCAAACATACGGTTTCACTTTCCTCACATTTTCATTACCTGTCATAGGAATAGCACTGAAAGTTTCAGACCTTATCTTGATGTTATTAATCCTCTGGAGTATAGGTGGAGGAATCTCAATTTTTTGCTATCTTAGTTCTAAAAAAGCTTACAAAATCAGAGAAAAAAATAAAAAACTGGAAAAAGAGTTCAGTGCTTCTCTAACACAATTGGCAAGCCAATTAAAAAGCGGACATCCCCCAGAAAAGGCCTTCCAGACGACAGCAAAGATAACGGAAGGAAGCGAAATTTCCAAAATACTGAAAAAAACTTCCAAAAATCTGAGAGCAGGAGGGATGAATCTTAAAAATTCTCTCTTTGACCCTTCAAAAGGATCTCTTAAACAAGTAGAGTCTCAAACAGTTCGAACCACTTTCGAGATAATGGTAAACTTCCTCTCCTACAGCCCCAAAGCTGCCGGAAACGCAGTCTCTCAGATAGGTAAACATCTGAAAAAACTATCTAAAGTAGAGAAAAAGGCAAAGATGAGTTTGCAAGAAATATCTAACTCCATGAAATCAGTAACTTTGTTTTTTGCACCTCTCATAGCTTCTATAACTGTGAGATTGCAACAATTACTTTTGAAAAAAACTCAAGAACTACCTTTTTTTGGAACAGGAGTTCAAATACCCTCTCACACATTCTTAGGGGTATTAGGGATATATACAATCGTACTAACTTTGATCCTAACAAATTACGTTGTCAAAATAGAACAAGGAAACGACAAAGTTATGAAAAGAATGAATATTGCGAAAACTCTACCAATATCTTTAATCGTATTCACGTTTGGATTCATAATTGGAGGCCAGTTGATATCAATAATTTCGGTGTAAAATCCGCAAACCTTAATTTAATTCCCCCAATAGATTTAACAGAACTGAGCGACCGTAGTCCAGTGGCTTAAGACACCGGCTTGCCATGCCGGTAACGCGGGTTCAAATCCCGCCGGTCGCACCATCTTATTGTTTTCCCAATGCTAAACCCAATATGAAAAAAATTCCTTTTTTAACTAAATTTAAGACAAAAAATACTAATTGAGCTTCCCTCTCAATATTGGATTAAGTAGTTCCTTTACTTGTTTGGCAGTCTGTTTTTCGAATTTAAACTTTTCTTTCCCACCCGACCACTTTATCTCCATCTTATTTGGGTCTCTTTTATCTAAACCTGGATTCCATCCTCTCTCCCTCAATTTAACGGACCTTACTTCTTCCAGTTTGATTTCAAAGTTATCTTCACCTTCTTGTAGTATTGTCTCAGGTTCCATTTCATAATATCTATTTTTAAAATCGAAACCGGATGAAAGAGAGGCCTTCCATCGGCCAAAAAAACCTTTATCTTTTGCCCCTTCCAAAGCTTTCTCTCTTTCTTGTTTCATCAATTCTGTCGAATATTTTGAAAATATAAGGCGAAGATCGGTCACAACCAAGTTATAGGAACTACGTCCAAGAAAACCTGTTCTCAGGTCCTCTACAACCCCTAAAACGTTTTCTTTTCCATCCATTGTAATTATATTTCTTTTAATAATATATAAATGGATATGGTTAAAATAATGTTGTTTAAACATTATAAAATACAAAAATAAACTATTATTAGCTAAATAAAACATTTAAGTTAACTTTTATCAAAAATAAAACCTTTCAAAGCATCAAAAGTAACCTTAAAAACCTTACTCAATCCTGATAAACCATTCTCAAGGTGTAAAAAGAAATTCTAGTCGAATTTCTATGACAGATAGAAATGAATTACGAGTCGTAAGAAAGCACTTGCGAGTTATTATTAGTAAATAACCATATTTTTTAATTGGTCCTAAAAATGGGAGGAAAAGAACCTGATTTCAAAAAAGGGGAATATCTAGAACTAATTAACGGAATGAAAGACGCTGTATTCATTCATGATCTCGATGGAAATTTCCTTGAAGTGAATGAAGAGGCAATAGATAGGCTCGGATACACAAGAGATGAATTGTTAAGCTTGGGACCTCACGATATTGATGCCTCAAAATATTCGGAGAAAGTAAAAAAGAGAATTCAAGATATTAAAGAAAACGAAACTCTAGTATTCGAAACAGTTCACATGACAAAAGAAGATAAAGAAATCCCTATAGAGATAAATTCCAGTCTAATCACTTATCAGGGGGAATCTGCTGTTCTTAGTGTTGCCAGGGATATTAGCGACCGGAAAGAAATGGAAGAAAAGCTAAAGTTAAATGATTTTTCGTTAAACCAGGCTAGTCTTGAAATTTTTTGGATCACTCCAGAAGGAAAATTTGTCTATTCAAACGAAGAAACTAGAAAAAGATTGGGTTATTCCAAAGAAGAGTTAAAAAATATGTATGTGTGGGATGTAGACCCTAACCACGGCAAAGAAATGAGGGAAAAACGATGGCAGAAATTGAAAGAAGAAAAAACGATGAATTTTGAATCAGAACACATTACAAAAGACGGAAAAATCTATCCAGTAGAGATAACGAATCATTATATAGAATTTAAAGGGAAAGAATATGAGTTTGCCTTCGCCCAAGACATTACCGATCGAAAAGAAGCCCAGGAAAAAAGGGATTTTCTACAGACCTTATTAAGACAAGATTTAGGAAGTAAATATCAAACTGTCCAAGGATACCTGCAGCTGCTTAAAGAGGAATCAGAACTCACAGAAGAACAAAGAGAATACCTAGAAAAAAGTTTAAGCGCTGGAGAAAAAGCAGACGAAATATTATCATTGGCTAAAGAACTTGAAAAAATAGAAGGAACTAAATGGACTGAGAAAAAGGGAATTCCTAAAAATTTAGATTCTGCAATCAATGCTGTTTCAGACTTAACCGAAGAGAAAGGAGTAGAAATAGAGAAGGACTACCCTGAAAAAATAAGCAAAGTGAAAGGAGACTACTCAATAAATACTCTTCTCACCCAACTACTTGTTACAAGAATTCGACTTGGAAAATGTGACAAAATTAGAATTGATGCCAAAGAAAAGGAAAATGAAATTTTATTGAAATTTGAGGACGATGGAAAAAAATTGCCACAAGGCATTCAAGAAATATTCACAGGAGAAGTTTACACAGGAAAAACCACAGGATTTGGAGGAGTTCGATATTACATCCTAAGAGAAATCATAAAACACAACGGCGGGAAAATAGAAACTAAAAATTCAGAGATAGGGGGAACAGAATTAGACATCCGCCTACAAAAAGCTCAACAGTCAAAATAGAATTTCTTCCGTGCAAAGAACACTCTAAACTAGAGATTCTACAAAGTCAACGAATTAACTAAATAGTCGAATATTTAAAAGGCCATTCTTCCCGTGAGCTCTCGCTCAGAAGGACTTCGTGACTCTTTTTCAATTCTTCGAGGTTTTTGATCCAAACTCTCCGTTCTTTTTTTCAAATTTGTTTGCGGTATACTCCTATTTTCAAGCTCGTCCACTTCGGTCGTCAACTTTTCAATTTCTTCTGTTACTTCCTTAACCTTGTCTATCTCCTTCCCTAACTTATCCAACTCGTCTTTTAGCCCTTGAGATACAGTTCCTTTCATAGAACATGCCCCTCAAAACGACAAAAATTTTCACGTCTGATTCTCATCATGCTAATTCTATATATCCAAAGTGAACGTTAAGGACTCTTTTGGAGAAAAAAGGAGAACGAAAAACATTCATTCCCTATCTAAGGGAACAATTCTCATTTATCGATAATTAGCTTCGATAAAATCAGTTAGTTTTCACCGTTATTTCTATACATCGTCGAGAATACTTTCTTAAATGACCTATAAGTGTCCTGACTCCATGTACAAAACCCCTGATGAAAGTTCTTTGAATGTAAAATATTTCTCATTTCAACAATAGTTTCCTCATCATCCCTCAATACAAACCCATAGGGCAAATTACTGTACTTTCTGAATGAACCGCTTAGCAAACTCTTCAGCTCATCAATCTCCTCTTTTGGAAAGTTTTTCATAATCTGTTTGACTTCCAAGAATTCTCTTTCAGACAAAATCGCTCTAAACTCAAGATTCTTCCCACAATCCAACAATTTCTTTAATATTCTACGGTCAGCTAAAATGTCTGCAAACCTTATCTGATTTTCCGCATCCTTTATTGTCCTAACTATTTCATCAATAAATCCATCATATGTCGAAATACTTTTCGAATAATCTTCCCGGTCTTCATAGATAGTCTCACCTTCAAAATCCGCTACAGTGAAACCTAAATCAGAGAGAGATTCCATAACCTCACTCCCAAAATCAGTCAAAATATATGCATCCCCCCTTTTGCTAATAAGATCTAAATCTCTCAATAACCTCAATCTAGAATAATACTGTTTTTTAGATAAGTCAAACTCTTTCCATACCTCCCTTTTTGAACGAAGTTCAGTCTCCGCAGCAGTCAATATTTTCAAAGCTCCATCTTGAGAAAGAGCCGAAACAACCTCTCTAAACCGATCCTTAGCGCTTTCCGAAACATCGACATTTTCCCCATCACTTCCACCTGATTTCAAAAATGACCTTAGGATATTGAGACTTTGAGATTTACCTCTTATTCTTTTCACATTAGAAAAGTCAGACTCTTGCTCCATGCCAAAATCCAGATTCACCGTCTTATCATTTTGCTCATAATCAGTAACTGAAGAGAATTCTGCGAAAGAAGGGTCCTCCACTTGGGCCAAAGAATCACCATTAACCTCAAGATTAACATTTTCTATATTTTTAATCACATTAACCGAAGTTTCTTCTTTAACGCTTATCGCAAGTTTATCATTACTCATTGTAGCGCTTCCACGTTCATTTCTAGCAAGCTGAACAGTTGGTAATTCATTATGACAATTAGGACAACGAGAATTTCTCAAAAGGTCTTCGTAAGGAATCTTTTCTCCACAAATACATATATAATGGGGTTCAAGGGGCTGACCACAAATCCAACATTTTTCCTCATCTAATCTCTTAGAGGGATTACGGACAGCATCGCAAGATTGACAAACATATTGAAATGACAAAATATCACTTATCCTATATCACTAAAGGATTTGTAAATAATCATTATTAAATCTCTATCACCTATTACCAGAAAAGATAATCATTCACAATAGCTAAATTTTTGGAAATCAAAAATTCAATCCCATATTGAGATTAATAAATTATCCTGAAACAAAAAATAGCTAAATCAGATATTGTTGATGAATAAATTTAAAGAAAATAATTCAATTCGAATCTCCAAATAATTTTTCCTCAAAGTCTATTTCTTCCTCTCCTCCTAAGTCTTCTCTCAGTCTTTTTCTTTTCCAAACATAATTGAAAATTAAAACAGGGAGTATAAGAAACGAAATAATCGCTAAGACGAGCTTAATATTTCTGAAGGGAATAATCCAGATTCCAAACATTGAAAGAAGAAAAATCGCACTAACCTGCTTTATCTTTTTATCATAACTCTCTAACCTAGTTATCTTCTCAGCTCTTTCTCCAAACAGTTCTAATCCACAAGAAGGACAGGTCTCTTCTTCAACTATAACCCTTCCACAACGAGGACATTTGTTCATATTGATATATTTCTCCCTTTGATTATTAGAACCCTAATCCCTCGTAAGCAGAAATTATGTTTCACTTTCCCTCTTAAATTCAAAGTTCTAAATGAAAGATGTAAAATTTTTTTATTTTTCAATTTCCATCTCTGATATGGGTGAGGTGAACCTAGTTTATGCCAAAATGTTGTGTCTGTGACAAAGAAGGTTCCAAATTGGCTCAAGGGTTTTGGTGGTGTAAAAAACATTATGAGATTGTAGGTAAGGAGCTGAAGGAATCAAAAAAATCTAAACCAGAAGATTTGAGGGGAGAAAATTCAAAACCTGCAGATTTAGGCCTTAAATGGGTCTAAAAATAAAAATACAAGTCAAATAAAAAAGAAGTTGAAAACCCTCTAATCAGAAAAAATTTTATGAAATGGCTCTAAGGTTTTATAACTCAAAAAGAAGTTCCTACCCTTCTAACGAATTACTGACAAATTTAAAGGAAGCTCAAAGAATTAAAAATGGAGAAAATGAAAAAAATCCAAAAGAAACTGAAAAAAAACAATTCTGAACTTATTGAATCCTTCATTGATTTACAGGACCAATCCGAAAACTACGAAATATGGGTGCCATACTTTCACCAGGGGATAGTAGGATTTATAGATCTAGTAATTAAGAACGAAAACGAAACATCACTATTTAAATTTATTAAAAAGACTAAAAACATCGAAGAAGCCATCAAAAGCCTAAAATTAGAACATTCTGTATATCCCAAAAGCCAAAGTGTCCCTTCTAAAACACTAACCTCATATCTCGTAATAGAAGACCGAGAAAAAAACAGAAAAGATATTCTCTCCCGGAAAAAACTCATAGAAAATCAACCATTCGAATTGCTTTTCTTAGATAAAAAGAGGAAAAGGATAGAATCAATCTTTGAGCTAAGAGATAACCTCCCTAGACTATTCCAAACAGAAAATATTCGATTAGAAGAAAGTGCCTTAGATGCATTAGCCATTAACCCTAACCATTCTCAAATCGAGAGAGGTATTCTAAATCTAGAAGACCCTCCCAAAATAATCACAAAGCGTTTCGTCAGAAAAATGCAAAGATACTTGAAATTGAACAAAAAACCACCAAAAAATGTTGAAAAATTGAAACAACCAAAAAGTAAACAGGACCCACCATACCCAACTAGCCCGTCACAAGATGACTTAAAAAATACACAGAAGTCCTAGAGAAGCTTCCTTTTACTTTTTAGATTCTAACAATCCGTCTGCTAACTCAATAATATATCCCTTATGTTCTAGATTCTCTAACCACTCAGAAGGAATTTCACTTACTCCAAAACAAGACCCACTGATTGCACCTGTCATCGCCCCAATTGTATCTGCATCACCACCAAGACTTACAGCATAGGTAACAGCACTTTCAAAACTACTATTTTGCGACAAAAAGGAGTAAAGAGCTGTGGGAACAGAATAAAGAGCCTCAAAACCGTTTCCTAATTGGTCTATAACTTCTTCTTTTTCCGGATCTGCATCCAATAAATCCTCAATTCTATCTATCTTTTCCTGATACTCTTCTCCGTCTATATGTCGTCTGACCTCACTCAAAAATTCTGAATTATCCAATCCCGCTGAACAATTTCTGTTTAGGGCTAAAGCCACAGAATAAGATTGCAAAACAGCACCCTCTAACCCCAATCGATGAACATGAGTTATACTGCTACAGTTCTCCGCCAAAGTTCTTAACTCAGCCAATCTATCGTGACAGAATAACCCAACTGGAGCTGTTCGCATGGAAGAACCGTTCCCATAAGACCCCTCACCACCATAAAGTGACGATGCAGGCTTGTTCCAACGCTGCCCATTTTCTATAGACCTTATGACCTTTTTTGAACCCGGACCATAACCCCTCGATGGGTCAAAGTTTTCAACTAACCTCTCTCCAAAATACTCACCGTCAAATCTTTCTTTCTCGACTAACATCTCCGCTAAACTTATCATTTGCTGAGTGTCATCAGTATATTTCAATAATTCTTTCTCTCTAGCTAATCGCTCAATATCATCCTGGTCAATAATCCCCCTACCTTCTCTAGACCTACCAATAGCGTCACCCAATGCAGTCCCTAACATAGCTCCACGAAAACAGTCTTGAAGACTCATCTTATTCCTCAAGTGAAACTAAAGGTATTATCTCCTCTTTCACAAAGTCAATAAACTCCGAGGATTCCAGCTTGCTAAAGAGAACCGTAACGGAGTTCCTAGTCACTCCAACAGTAATACCTTTCTCTTCCACTTCAAAAACTGCATACCAAATCTTTCCATGATCCAAGTATTCTTGATATAATGAACTATCTGCAACAGAAGGCCCATATAAAGCCAACTTACCAACATCGGGCTTGTCCACGTTATCGAAATAGAGGACTTTAGTCGCTCTAGGATTACTCTCATGCAATTCTTTCAACGTTTCTTCCGCTATTTTAGCCTCAACTACTTTTCCTGCGCTTAAAAATATTACCTCACTGAGTTCATTCGCAATCCTATTCGCCTTTGGTTTATCTGCCAAGATTGTGAGAAATATTTCACCTTTCTTTTCTTGAAATACGAGCCTTGTCTCTTGAGTCTTCGGAACTTCTATCTCTCCATCTCTATGATAAATAGAAACAAGAGTATCCTTAGTGTAAAGTCCAGTCAATGTATCATCCTCACTTTCCAAATCCGTTACTTCCTTAATCAACATCTTCTGTTCATGATCCATACTTTCATAGGGTTCCTCCTCACGAAAATCTCTCAATTTCCTTGCTATGAAACCCAAATCAGTATCTTCTGCAAGTCGAAATACCTTAGCTGTACTCACCATGATATCTTCCTGTTCTTTTTCAAGTTTACAATGTTAAACCTCTTTGCCTTAATTATCCGATTTTAAAAATAAAGAATTAATCGGGTTTTAAAGTGAGGAAAAAGAACGAAAAACACGGAAGATGATATAAGATGCCAAAAAACGAAAATACTACCACTCGCATAAAGGAAATAATCCTAGAAAATTTTATGAGTTATGAATATGCAAGAATTCCTTTCGAACCTGGCCTTAATCTAATCAGTGGGCCTAATGGAGCGGGAAAATCCTCCATTCTACTAGCTCTCTCAGTAGCATTAGGACAATCACACACTGAGAGATCCAGAAAATTAAGCGATTTAATTAGACGTGGAGAGGAGATGGCAAGAGTTAGCGTAGTCTTTGATAACTCTCCAAAAAACGGAACTAGACCCATACCCGAAGTTGATTCTGATTCTTATGTTCTTTCAAGATACCTGAAAGATGATGGAAATTATTGGCATGAAGCAAACTACGAATCTGTCACAAAAGAAGAGGTCAAACATATTCTCTCTCAACTTTCTATTAATCCCGATAACGTCCTTATCGTAATGCAACAGGGCATGATTAACGTTTTTAGCTCCATTGACCCTCAAGAAAGACTAAAGACTGTCGAAGAAGCTGTAGGGCTGATCAATTACAGAGATAAAATTATGAAAGCTAGGGAAAACCTTTCTCACAAACTGAGCGAGGAAGAGTCTATTAATTCAATGCTTGAAGAAGCTCAAGAAACATTAGAACATTGGGAAGAAGAATACAATCGCTACCAAAAAAAGCAAGAATTGAAAGAAAAGAAAAATCAGCTGGAAAGAGAATATGCATGGTCAAAATGGTGGAACAAAAAGGAAAAAGTCGACAAAATAGAATCTAATCTCAATAACAAGAAAAACAGGCTAGAGGAGATAAAAAAAGACTTAGAAAAAACAGAAAAGAAGGAAGAGGAAAAGAAAACAGAATTAAAGAAAATAGGGCAAGACTTTGAAAACCTCTACAGAGATTTAATACGGTATGAAAAAGGCAAAACCAAAGCTGAAACGAAAATAGACCTTTTTGATAGATTAAAGGGAGAATACGATTCTCTATCGGAACATATGTCCGATGACATTGATAATCTTAAAGACCAGATAGAAGAAAAAAAGAGCAAAAAAGAAGATACCGAAAAATCTATCGCGAATAAAAAACAAGAGAGAAACAATAATAGAGAGAAATATACAGACCACAAAACAAGAAAAGCTCTTCTTAGCTTCAAGAGAGAAATAATAGAAGAAGAAATATCTGATCTAGAAAAGGGCCTCGAAGAAAGTCAAAAAGAACTTAGAGAATTGGAGTTAGAGGCAAAGGAAAAAGGAGAAAAAGTACAGACGGACCGAAACTCTCGAGATATCTTAGAGGATATCCGAGTAAATAATGCTCAACTCTCAAATCTTGACGATGTTTCTGAAGACTCAGAAAAAATGTACAAAGAACACAAAGAAATGATGGAAGAGCTTGAAGAAAAGGCAAAAGAAGCAGAAAAAAACAGAAAAAAGGCCCTAAACGAGCTTGAGACAAGAAAAGAAAAATGGAGAAATAAATTACAAGAATTATTGAAAAAAGTTAGAGAAACTTATAGAACTATCTTAGAAAGAGTGAACGCCATTGGAGATGTTCGGATAATTAATCCTCAAGATATAGATGAGGCCGGACTTGAACTTACAGTTGGATTCAGAGGTGCAGAACCACAAACTCTTGACGCATATACTCAAAGTGGTGGAGAGAGATCAACTTCTATCATGTGCTTCCTACTCGCTTTACAGCAGCATATAAAATCCCCAATAAGGGCAATGGATGAATTTGAACTCCATATGGACCCTCGAAATAGACAGATGATGATGAAGGAGCTTCTAAATATGATGGAGGAAAGCCAAAATCAGTATATAGTCATCACCCCTGGAAGGTTAGTAGAAATAGAAGATGTGCCAAATGTAATCGCTGTTCAAAATGCTGCCGGCTCCTCAGAAGTTAAGGTGGCTTCGTAATGGTATCTGCAAAGAATAAAGAAGAACTAATTGAGAGAATTTTAGATTTAGCAGATTCAGTCAATGATAGAGAAGCAGACCCCTTTGAAGTGGAAATTTCTGACTTTCTTGAAAAACTAAATGAAGAATTCTCGGAAGTAGATGATCCAGAAGGGCTCATTCTTGACATCGAAGCAATGCAAGGATTATCCGAAATAGTTTCACAACAAGAAGATTGGATACGTCACAAATCATCCCTACTCCATTTTGACCCAATGGTTGTTACTTGGAAGGTTAGAGAGTTTTCAAAAAAACAACTAGCTCAAGTCCTTATCAACTCGTGGCATCCGACTTCAGAAATGGAGGCTCTAAGTGCTCCTGGAGTCAAAGAAGCTATGGAATACTGGAAAAACTTAGAACCTTTATCAGAAAGAGGGGCAGAAATAGAAACTGAAGAAACCCTTCCGGATGAAATAGATAAAGAAGAACTTTCAGAATTCGGATTTGAATCAAAAGAAGATTTCGATGACAAAATAGAAGAAAAATGGAAAGAACTTAAAGAAGTTTCTGATGAAAACAATAGAATTTCTTACTGGGACTTTGTAGACCAAGACAATTTCAAAGACACTATTGAAAATGCTTGGTTAACAAGTTTCTTGATAAGTTACGGATACGCTACTATAGAACTAAACCCTTTAGAAGGTGAAAAGAAATTAGAAGCTCGAGAAGAGAGAGAAACTCCAAAAGAAAAAACAGGTACTTCAGTCCCTATAGCCCTGTCCTATAAGGACTGGAAAGAGAGGATGGAAAAAAATGAATGAAGATAATAATGAGAACGGGAAGGCAATGCGAGATAAAATAGAAAGAGCCGCCCAGCTAATTCTTTTCAAAAGACATCGTGAACCAGGTGCAAAATCCTGGGAACTAAAACAAACCCTTGGAAAAAGATATCCAAAAATAGTAGAAATGCTTGACCAAGAATTACAAAAATTCGGGCTGACCATCAAAGAAATAGACGAAGGCGAAGATAAGCCAACACGATATTACGCTACGATGAAAGGAAATCCAAGATTATCTGACAGAACATTCGGATGGAGAATAGACGACATGGCCGCGCTCACAATCATTCTCTCATATATACAGTCAAAAAGAGGAAAAGCTCCTGTAAACGAAGTGAAAGAACTACTCCAAGAAAAACTTCCCCAATGGAGAGTAGAAAAAAATCTAAAACAATTTAGCAAAATGGGTTATATCTCCGAGGATGACGGAATGCTCTACATGGATTGGAGGGCCAGAGCAGAAATAGACCAAAAAGAAATGCTCAATGAACTTTTACAGAGAGGGCCTCCCGAAAAAGAAAGCGAGAAAGAAAGTGAATAATTCCATTTCTTATATCAATCCGAAGAATCTGTATAACTGCTTAACAAGGATCTTTTCTCCTCATTAATCACCATATCCAAGAAATCATCATTAATCTCATCTTCCTTTTCCAAAATCTTTTCTGCTCCCGAATATGTCATCCCTTTACCCATCAAAGCTGCAGCTGCCGGTTTGCCATGCTCTTTGACCAATTTCGAAGTTTTCTTTATCTCACGCCAGATATCCTTGTCCTCCCCTCTGCTGGAATTTTCCTTAACCCGCGAAAGGGCCCGCCTCACAGAACCCACTTCTTCCTCCACTAAGCCTAACCTTTCCGACCCACAATTGGGACAGGTGGGAGGTTCAGACAGTTCGTGGACCTCCTTCACTTCAGACCATTCTTTGCACTCTGCACAGGCGAAAGTTCGCTCTTTGCTCAACAGTCTTGCCCTGACAGACCCTAAAATCAGTCTTCTCATCCTTTTCGGCGAAACAGGCTCGAATTTCAAGGACTTCTCCTCCCAGGCCGGTTCGGCTATCGGAGAAGGGTCTGCCCTTAAGCCTAAAGATTTTAACTGGATATCGCCCGATTCGACCTCTTTTAATACTTCTAACGCTTTGGAGAGGTCCAAATCTTTTCTCACGACTTCTTTGAAAGTTTCCTCATAAACTGGCGTGTTCTTCAGTCCTTCAACCATCTGATCTACTTCGGAGGCAGTCATATCTGTATCTTTCTCAATCGCTCCCATTCTTCTACCTATCTGTATGATACGCCATTTGAAGAACCGGCTCTCCTCTATCACTTCTTCCAAAGTCTCTCTGAAATCAGTGCCCATCTCTCCGCAAAAAATGGCCCTGATCTCCCTCGGCATCAACCTTTCCGACCTGACTAAAATCCGGTAAGGGTCAATCGTGACAGCAACAGTCTCTCCCAGCTCATCGGCGGCGCGTCTGGCGATATATCGAGCAAGAGTTCGATTCACTAGAGTTCCAAAACAGGAGTGAATCACAACAGTATCTTCCGACTTTTCCAAAACTATTTTTTCATGGGTGGGGATTTCTAAATCATTGTCAAACTGTTCCTCGACCGGTTTCAAAGATTTCTCCATCGTCCTCTGATCCAAATCCCAATCATTAGATATCGCTTCAAAGGACTCTGCAGATCCATTTCCCGATTCTAAAAGACTCTCCAATTGTTTCCGAAGTTCTCCAACCTCTTGAGCAATCGAAAACGGTACCGGAATCTCTTCCCCCACCCAAGAAGGAACGGCCCCTACAGGGTCGTCCACCGGCTTGACAAATACCTTATCTTTAAAAACTTGAACAATTTTCCAAATTGAACCTCCCATCACAAATTTAGCCCCGGGTTCACCATATTCTGCAACAAAAGGCTCATCTAAAACTCCTACAGCTTCATCCTTAGTATCATCAACTACAGCATATTGCTTCATCTCCGGTATCATTGATAATTTTCCGAAAAAATAATCAAAAACACGGTCACCCTTGCTGGGTCTGGAAAAAACTTCCTCATCTGAACGAAGCCACGCCAAACTCGGATTCATATCTTCCATATATTTCAAAACTTTGAGAATATCTTCCTTCTCCAAATCTCTAAAAGGATAAGCCCTCTTCAACAAACTAAGTACGTCCTCTACCTGCCATTCCGGTGCCGCAACAAGCATACCTACCAACTCGTGGGATAAAACATCCAAAGGTTTCTCCGGAATCTTTACAGGCTCCAATTCCTTTCTCCTCGACCTGTCAATTACGATAGATGACTCAACGCCGTCTGTGGAATCTTTGACAATAATCCGACCCTTCGATTTCTTAGTTATTTTATGCCCACTCCTACCTATCCTCTGCAACAAGCGAGCGACCTGGCGAGGGGAATTATACTGAATAACCAAATCGACCAACCCAATATCAATTCCCAATTCCATGGAAGAAGTACAGATAACACCCTTCAAATCGCCTGTCTTTAACTCCTTCTCAGTCTGACGCCTAGCATACGTAGAAAGAGAACCATGATGAACACTCACCGGAAAATCCATATCCCACATCCTAAATCGGCTCGACAAAACCTCAGACATGGGTCTAGTATTAGTAAAAATCAAGGTTGTCTCATGCTCTTCAATCAGTTCTCTCATCCTTCTAACACGAGCAGCGACCTCTGGATAAGTGTAAATCTCTGAAGACAAAACCTCATCGGAATCAGTAACATCAGGATACAAAACATCCAAATCATTTTCCCTAACCATCGAAACATCCACAACTTCACAATCCCTACCCTCACCAACCAAAAATTTGCCCACCTCTTCTGGAGACCCTACTGTCGCGGAAAGACCCACCACCTGAAAATCACCGGCCTTCATTCGCCGCATCCTCTCCATAGACAAGGAAAGTTGGACCCCTCTCTTATTACCCGCTAACTCGTGAACCTCATCAACCACCACCCATTCTACATTCGCCGCATGTTTACTGAGCCTTTTTCCGGTCAAAAGGAGCTGAAAGGTTTCTGGTGTCGTAACTAACACATCAGGGGGACTTAAAGCCTGCTGCCTCCGCTCTCTCTTCGAAGTATCGCCATGTCTCACTGAAACTTTCAAATCTAAATTCTTACACCACCACTTCAATCTTTGTAATATATCCCGATTTAGAGCCCGCAAGGGGGTTATATAAATCATCTTTATGCCCTCTCTCTGTTGATTTCTCAAAACCTTATCTAAAATTGGCAAAATTGCTGCTTCAGTCTTCCCAGTACCTGCAGGTGCAATCAGAAGAGCATTATCATCATCCATTATCGGAGGGATTCCCTCTTTTTGAGGAAGCGTAGGTTCATCAAACCCTCTCTCATCCAAAAGGTCTCGTAAAGGCTTAACCAGTTGACTAAAAACCGTTTCTCCTTTCTCCATCTTCATCATCCATACAATGCAAAACTTTTCTCAAAGAAAACGACACTCAAACTATTCTTATTCAAATTTTTATAAGCTAGCCTATAGACATCCTAAGAATTAAACAGTTCTGAATCTAGCCAAACATTAAAACTAAAAAACACATATTGATTACGAGGGTTCTGAATTGAGGACTAAAAAAGTTCTGAGCATAATACTCATTGTATGGCTTGCAATTCTTATGATCGGAGGATTCACTCTAAGAAACACCCTTCCTGGAAGATCCCAAAAAGAATCCTATCCTGAAGAAAATGATTTAAGAATAGCATTTTTTGCAGACCCTCACATAGCTGACGAGGACATGGGAACTGAAACAGATATAGGTGGACCCGCATATGATATACCCAAATTAACTCAAGACACGATTAACAAAATCAACGCCGATTACACATTCGGACTAGGTGACCTAACAGCACACACACGAGAAAACGAATGGATTGGATACAAAAAATGGATTGATAATCTAAATAATCCCGTGTACGATTTGTTAGGGAATCACGACAAAGACCATATATATGGAGTAGGATCTTGTGGAACAGAATACTTTACAGAAGTAGGACGTGTTTCAGGTAGCAAAGTTCTCAAAAAAGGAAACAACGTCTTCATCCTCATATCAGAAGAACACTCACCAGAGAGGGATGGAACACATTTGCAATCTACAATCCCTCAAAAAAGATTTGAATTTCTAGAAAATCAGCTAGAAAAATACTCCGGTTCCAATAATATTTTCGTTATGAGTCATACCCAAATAACCGGTGAAAATCAGGGCACCGTAGCCTTTTCCGAAACCTGGTATTACGGAAGTAATCCTAACTGGAAACATATATCAAAGAAATACAAAAATATTCTAGAAAATTATGAAAATTCAGTAGTTGCACACCTATCTGGCCACATGCATACGGACTATAGAATGAGAGACGATCCTTCCCTTTTTGACCAAGATCTAAAAATAGGTGCAGAAAACGTAGGGAAATTTGTAGACGGTACGAAAATAGACAAAGCGGAAAGGAAATATCAGCCATATAAAATTCCAAGAAACTATTTCCTGAACATGCCCATTGTAGATATCCACCACAACTGGGCCATTGCCAGAGTAGGTTTTTTCGCACCGATAGTAAATAAGTTCAAATATAGCAGACCAGCACCCAAAACCGATCCAAAAGTAAGCAGGGAAGGAATAAGACAAAATCTGAAAAACCCTCCAATATTAGACTATCTTCATACGCCGAAAAATAGCTATTTCACAGGGAGAGGGGCAATTTACTACTTCGATATGAAAGAGGGAGAGAACGAAGTCGAGATAAAGACAAGATGGATCAGCGGAAACAGAGATGTAGAAAGCTATGAAATGAGACTAACTCACCCTTTAGAACTAGGTGAAGAAAATATGCATTTCGTTGCGTCCGACCTCAGTCTGATGAAAAAGAACGAAAATCTAAGAGTTCAGAGAGATAACTGGTTTAAAATCAAAAAAGATTCTCAAGGAATCGGATACTTTTCAAAAGGTTACTATCAAGAAAACAAGACAATTTCTGGTCTAACTATAGAAAACTATGATCTTGAAAATTATTCAGTGAAATGGAAAAAAGTTACTACTCAAGGAAAAAGTTTGACAGAGTGGCATGAAAACCCTGAAAATCTAGGAGAAATCAATGGGATTAAAATAAAAATACAATTCGATGCCCCTGAAAACAGGCCTGCTTTCATAGAGGACATTAAAATACAAACTAACTAAAAGAACCCTTTCTATTTTAAATAAATAAAATCGGATGGGCCAGTTGCTCTACGAAGTCGGCATTTGTAAATCTTCAGAATAAGAGAGTAGCCATCCAAGCTCCCGCAGCTACCACTTCTATTCCTAGAATTACTATCCCTGCAATCAGTACATTATCCGCTTTCTCTCGATTCCTATCCTTCAACGCAAGCCATCCTGTTAGGCCACCAATCCAATTAAACAAGATTGGTAGTAACCAATACAACTTAGAAGTTTCTTCATCTGACATATTTTCATCCTGTATTCTCCTTCAAGATATTTATATTTAATTTTATTGGAGTTACACAAATAATATCCTTAAAACTCAAACTTATCAAAAAGATTCAAGAAAAAAAAGAAAGAAGAAATCAATGGAAATCATACCGTTTAATCAGTCAATACTTCAATCAGCTTCAGAAACGGTTATTGCTCAGTAGCTGTTCTCTAGAAACGAATTATTCTTCTACCAAGTCCATCGGTTGCCCACAACAAACAAGCTCACCACCACCTGCCTCTGTAACTTCAACTACGTTGCCACAAATGGCACACTCATAAACCTCACCTTCTTCAGAAACATTTACCATAATCTCACCTCCATAAAACACAGATTTATCGTATTAGATTTAGAATATATAATTATAAGAATCTATTCATTTACCCAACAAGCCAAAAAATAGAAATCACACTCAAAATTCAAACGAGGCCTAGACAAACTCTTTTTAAACAGTCTATTAGGGTCCCTTTCGATCAATAGCCCTATTCGCCAATTCATCAGCATCTTCATTTTCCTCTCTGGGCACATGGTTGTACTCTATATAACTGAGCTCCGACTCCAAACTTTTTGCTTCCTCATAGATCTCCATAATATTTTCGGAATTTACTTCATACTCTCCCTTCATCTGATTAACGAGGAGTTCAGAATCAGAAAAAATTTTAACTTTTTCAATGCCCTTATCAATGCAAAACTCCAAAGCATCCCTCAAAGCAAAATATTCAGACTGATTATTCGTCAAACTATCCCCCAAATAATTAGATATCTTACCGAGAACCTTTCCTTCACCCTCCCTGATTATTGCACCTGCACCTGACTCTCCAGGATTGCCTCTAGATGCTCCATCAATCCAAACTCTTACCTCATCTTTCATCTTTAACCTCCTTCTAAAATGGTTATCTGAAAACAATAAAAGATAAGTCTTCTACTGTAAAATATCCAAATAATAAAAAAATCAGAAATAAAATATTACTTCTAGTCCTCTTCATCTTTGGTCACAGCAGACTTCGGAAATTCCATGTAAAAAGTACTGCCTTCACCTTTTTCGCTTTCCACCCAGATTTCCCCATCATGTTCCTCAACAATCCTCTTTGTTATAGCAAGACCAACGCCAGTCCCCTCCTCATCCACTCTATTTTCCCTTTGAAAAACTTCAAATATCTCTTCTTGCTGATCCTCATTTATACCAATACCATTATCTTTAACCCAAATCAGCCAACTATCTCCTTTATCTTCATAACCAATTTCGATATAAGGCTCATCCGTCTCTCCAATATATTTACAAGCGTTAGAAATGAAATTTGAGAAAAGCTGATAAATTCTCTTCTCTTCGAAATAGAATGTCGGTAATTCATCTGCGATTCTCAACTCAATATCTTTTTCATCTAAACTATTTCTAAGATCATTCGCTGCCTCCTCAGCACTCTCCTTTAAATCAATCTCTTGCTTGGGGGGTTCCTTTCGCCCAACTCTTGAAAGCTGAAGTAAATCATTCAAAAAACCATCAATTTTATCCACATTGGCACTAATACGGTCCAAATAATGCTTTCCCTCATCCCCTAATTCATCTCCATACTCGTCTTCTAAAAGCTCAGCAAAGCCCTCGAGAGAAACCAATGGGGTTCTTAAATCATGAGAAACCGTATAAACAAAAGTCTTTAATTCTTCAGTTTTCTTTTTTAATTCCTCTCTCCAATGCTCTCTCATAAAGTCTTTGATATTCTCTGTCAACCCATAAAGAAGTTCATTTATTCGAGTAGAAGGGACTATCAACTTAGTTATTGGATTATAGATAATCCTCTCAACGACATCTCCAGAACTACCCTCCAAATCCGCCTCAACCTCCATAAAAATCCTAGTTTCATCATCGTTAACTTCCTCACACTCTAAGCGAGTTCTCATCTCAAATATCTCGTTCTTAGTAATCGTTCTAGTATACTTCTCTCTTTCATTCACTTCAACTGTTTCTGCTTCTGCTACATTCATCTCCCCTGGTAAATTAAAAAGAGGTAAAAAATTTCCCCGAACTTTAAGCTTGCTATCACCAAGTTTTTCTATAATTTCCACTTTAGGTATCTTAGAAACTATATTCTCCAAATCCTTTATCCATTCCCAAACGTAATCTAAAGGTACATCAAGAGTTGTCTTAGCAGTCTCCCTGATCATCTAACAGTGCACCATATCAGGGTTTTAAACAACGCTTTTATTAGTTCTGGAAATATCCCAAATACCATCTAAAAACAAACAAAAGGTTTTACTGTCATTATTAATAAATAAAAAAAAGAAGATATCTTCCCAACTAAATCTTCTAAAAATGTAACTAATTGTGAGAAAATATGAAAATAAAGAAAACTCTCCTTGTTCTCATATTAGTGACCCTCATAAGTATATCTTTTACTAGCCTTTCCAAAGGATTGCAAACCGAAAAAATAGAAACAGATACAGATATAGAAATGATAATAGAAAACGATGGCTCTTATGAAATCAAATCTAATTCTTCCTTAGAAAATTTTCCAGAAATAATGATAATGGTCGAAAACCTAAATCTACAGACAGATATAGAAAAAACAGAAGGAAATAAAATCGAGATAAACCCCGACTCAAAAATAAAATTCGACAATAAAATAGGTCTATATTTATTAAACGAATTCCTAAAAACCGCTATACCCGGAAAAGTCACCAACTTCATACCAGAAGATATGAGGAGTTTCATTGGTGGTTTTATCGATCTTGAAAAACTAAATGAAGAGCCTATTCAACTCCTTAACCTCATGTCACTACCAGGAGCTACTACAATGTTAAACAATAATCTTTTAAGGCAAATAGAAGGTGAAACGGTCGAGAACCTAATCCAAAAATATAATCTAGAAGGGAAAATACCCCCCAATATCAAAAATTACATACCTAATATAGAAATCGAGGAAATCAAAATAACAAACTATAGCTGGAAAAATCCGGTTTTAAAAGTTAAATTCAAAATAATACTCTCAGAAGGAACAGAAGATATACAAAAATTTACGAACGCCCTCCCCCTAAAAATAGATTTTTCCTACCTATCATCATACTCCCCTTCCTTAGAAGCTGAAGCAGGGGTAAAAGTAGATTCAGAAGCACCCCTTCCAGGATACAATAAGGGTAAATCTTGGTCAATAAAACCACCTTCAAAAGTTAACCAAATGTTGGAGGACACAGGGATATGGGAAAAAGAAGGCGGTATAATATTCAAACTCAAGACCCCAAAAACTGCAGAGCTTCATAACTTACCAAAAAATTATGAAAAGATTGATAATACTACCTATCAGTGGACGGGAGAGGAAGGTAAAAAAGCAATTAGATCCATCGTGGAAAACGAAAGTCTAGAAATAGAACTAGAAGAAGGAACTACTGAGGAAAATCCTCTGAAAAACCCTCCATTATGGGTGATAATCTCCGCATTAGTAGCAATAATAAGTCTCATTGGAGCAATAACTATAATAAAATAAGCTATTACCTAATTAACAAACTTAAATAATCTAAATCTAGTACCGAATACCAAATTCAGAGAACTCATCTTTATAACTTTCCCATTCCACTTCCACGTCTTCCACATTTGCAGCACTCGATCCTCGATGACAAAAATCAATCATTTCTTCAACTTTTTCCCCCTCGCCTTCAAAAACAGCTTCCACTCGACCATCTCTCAAGTTTTTCACCCACCCTTTAACCCTTCTTTTTTCAGCCTCTTTCCTCGTAGTAGCTCTAAAAAACACGCCTTGAACTCTTCCACTGACAAAAACGTGGGCCCTCTTCTTCATTATTATCATTTGAAAGTTATTATTTTCTAATTTAATCTTTATCCTGGAAATGTGAATAACACCAAAAACTAACAGGAAAAACCAAGAAAACAAGAGAAGGAGATAAACTTGGCTAAAAGTAAGACTTACAAAAAAGGTGAAATTACTTTTTCAAAACTTTTGAAAGAGTTCAAAAAAGACATAGATAAAGAAATCGGCGCGATTGCAAGTTTCATCGGAGTAGTTAGGAAAAAGTCAAAGAAAGGTGGAGAGGTAAAAAAGCTACACTATGAAAGTGCAGAAAACGTGGAAGAAGAGCTAAGAAAGGTGGCGGAAGAAGTTGAAAAAGAGATTAATGGAGTTTCAAAAGTCCAAATTCATCATATACTTGATGATTTAGAGCCTGGAGACGAAATAATCTACTTATTGGTAAATGGAGCCCATAGAGACGATTCTTTTCAAGCACTTCCTACTATTATGGATAAAGTCAAGAGTGAAGTTAGAATCTGGAAGAAGGAAATTACAAAAGACGATGATTACTGGGTTCACGAAGTTAACAAATAGCGTTTTACCCACCAGCAACAGGGGGAAAAATAGCTACGGTGTCCCCATCTTCCAAACTCGTTTCGGTACCATCTAACATCTCAATTTTCCTTCCATTAACCATTATAATCACAAAGTCCTCCAATTCAGAACTATCTTCATCCAAGAAAATTTCAGACCCTAGCTCTGAATACTCCTCTTTTATCTCTCCAAGAACTTCCTCTACGTTGTCTGCTTCCATAGTAACTTTTTTCTGACCCATTATCTCTCTAAAACTAGCAAAAAACTTCACTTCTACTGTCATAATCAATCCCAATCTTCTTGAGTTCCTCTTAATTTTAAAACATTGACATTCCTATAGTAAGCTATCCCCCCAGAAAATCAAAAAAAGTGAATAATTTACCAAAAACTAAGAAATATTAAAAAGAAGAAGATTCAAAATCTAATTACAGAACAAAAAACACACAAAAGAGGTGGTGGACTTGTCAAGTATTTTTCCAAAATGTCCAGTCTGTGAGGAAGGCGAATTAGTCCCTTTCTCCTTTCAGGAAGACGTCTTCGAAAAGTGGAAATGCACAGAATGTGAATACGTCCTACAAAAAAAGTAAATGATAACTAGAATAAACTCTGGTTAGAAATTATCGGATTTCAGAGGATGTTTGCTTAGAGGTAAATAGTACTTCCTTGGCAGTTAGTTAATTAAATCGCATTTAACTATTTTCCTGATTTCTATCTCTAACCATAGGCTTTGCCAGATGTCTACGAGCTCGAGGAGGAACTTCATATAGCCGTTCTTCGATTTCTCGATTTTTTTCTATTTTTTCACTTGATCCAGAAGGAAGCCTCGTTCCACATTTCTCACAATAGTAACCTTTTTCCTGACCGGCGGACTTCATTCGCTTTCCACAACCCCCACAACGAGGATTGACTTCTTCCTTCACGGGGGTTAAATCCAATATTTCAATTTTTTCGAGATTTATTGTTAAAGGGTGCTCCTCCTTCTCTTTAACCCCTCCAAAAACCTTTACTTTATCCCCTTCAACTAGCTCCCTAATGACTTTTCTAAATTCTCTAGTAGGTTCAAAAGCAGAACACCTCATTTCATAACCCTGATCCTCAATGGAAAAGAAAACATGACCCCCGTCAATGGTGACCGGTGAATCCAAAACTGTACCCTCTACAATCACAGATTCGTAAGGTTCGATCTCTTCAATAGATTTAGACTGTAAATGCTCATCAGTACCTTGATTAGTCTTAAAAAGAGCCATTCGCTCTACAGGCTCCTCTTCAGTCACAATCTCTCGAGCTTCAAAAGCATCATCAGGAGATTCCGATCTGATACCATACAAGATTGGACAAGGGGTATGAGGAGCAATACTTACTTCTCCAGCTTCTGGGTCAACATTATCAAAGGTTGAAGGATAAGTAAGTTTATCCATTTTCCAAACAGAATCATCATCTAATCTCCTAGGTTCCCCTCTATTCTGTTCTTCCCGATACGGAATTAACTCATATGTATAATCTTCTTTTAAAGTATGACCAATCGCCGCAAGCGCACCTATTATTCCTCGACCCTCTCGGAACTTTTCATAGTCTGCTCCGACTTCTTCAGCAACTTTTTCCGCTTCTTCTAAAGTGGCTACTTTCTGAATTACCTTTTTTGAGAAATTCTTCAATTTTTCAGGGATATCTTCTCCCTGATAAAATGCTACTCCGGGGGTTGTTTCTTCAATTTGCAGCTCCGCTAATTCTTCGACTTTTTCCAAAGCAATTCTCTTTACTTTCGGGATTTCATTCTCTTTCACATCTAGTATGAGAGAAACTGCACAATTTCCCCTAGTCTTCCATTTCCAGTTTGGATTGAGTCTAATCAAATGCGGATAATCTACGCTTTCTATACCTATCTCCTTTAATTCATCCCGAATAACTGCGCCTACATACGTAGTGCACATACCTTCTTCTGAATCGGTATCGTCAAGTCCTATATGAAATATCATCTTTTTCTCCCTACTGTTATCTTATCAAAAGCCATTAAATTCTTGAGTATAACTGAGTACTGAGAAAGGGAAAAATGTCTAAAAATCCATGGAAAAAAGTGAAAGAGAACGTGGAAGAAAAGCTGGAAGAAAAGTTCGAAGAGATTGATTGGCCATCAGAAAACTTATCAGAATCATTGGAGGAACCTCCAGAATCCGATTTCGGGGATATCGCCTCTACAATCTGTTTTGAGCTCCCGAAAAAGTTGAAGAGATCACCTGAAGATTTAGCAAGCGAATTAGAGGAAAAACTTGAACCTGGAGGACTGATCAAAAAAGTCGAATCGAAAGGAGGATATGTGAACTTTTTCCTAGATGATAAAAAGTTCGCTTCTTTGACATTGGAGGCTGTCGAAGAGGATGAAGAGAATTTTGGACATTGTAATGAAGAGAGTAAAAAAACAGTTATAGAACATACAAGCGTGAACCCGACAAAACCTCTTCACATTGGTCACGGGCGAAATGCGATAATAGGGGACACTATGAGTAAAATACTAGAGTCTCAGGGTCATGAAGTTGAGGTTCATAATTATATAGATGACTTAGGGCTCCAAGTGGCTCAAACACTGGTACCTTACCTCTCAAATGAAGAAGAGGCCGATGAAAAGTTCGACCACTTTCTCGGAAAACTATATGTCGATTTCCATGAAAAAGCCGAATCAGACCCTCAACTCAAAGAAAAATCAAGAGAGTTCCTCGCTGAGATGGAAGAGGGGGAAAGTGAGCTGGCTGAAAAAGCCAGAAAAATGGCGGAAAAATGTGTCAAGTCTAACCTTGACACTAGCGACCGACTAAACATCGACTATGACTTACTGGTTTGGGAAAGTGACATCAACACCTCCGGAATTCTCGAAGAAACACTGGATAGACTTTCCGAAACTCCGTACTTCGTAGAAGGATCAGAAGAAAAGACTGGAGCAAAGGTACTCAAACTAGAAGATTTCGGCATCGAAGACAAAGTTATGGTAAGGTCCGACGGAACTGCAGTGTACACTGCAAAAGATCTAGCCTATCAACTGTGGAAGTTTGGAGAAGTAAATGCAAACCTAAGTTTCGAACTTCATTCCGAAAGAGATTACGAAAATAAAACATACACGACGTCTCAACAAGGAGAGTCAGATCTGAACTTTGGAAATGCCAATCAAGTCGTGAACGTAATCGGGGTCGAACAAAAATATCCACAAAAAGTAGTGTTTACAGCGCTGAAAACATTAGGTTTAGAAAAAGAATTTGAAAATTCTCACCACCTAGCCTACGAACATGTCTCTCTGCCCTCAGAAAAGTTCAAAGGTAGAGAAGGAACCTGGATAGGATATTCCGTTGACAAAGTCATAGACGAAACAGTGAACAGAGCGAAAAAAGAGGTTAAAAAAAGAAATCCAGAAGCTGATGAAGAATTCCTCGAAGAAACTGCCGAAAAAGTTGGAATAAGCGCGATCAGGTTCTCCCTTATCAGATCCTCACCAGAAAAAGAAGTAGTTTTCGAATGGGACAAAGCCTTAGACTTCAACAGAAACAGTGGCCCAGCCGTCCAATACTCTCATGCAAGAGCATGTAGTATCATCAGAAAAGCAGAAGACGTCAATGAGAACTCTACTGCCTCCACATTTCAAAAACCTCAAGAATATGAACTTCTCAAAAAACTCGCTAAATTTCCTGAAATCGTTAATGAATGTGGTAAGCAGTTCAGGCCACATCTTTTAGCTGAATACGCAGCAGACTTATCTTTGAAATTCAACAAATTTTACGAGGTCGCTCCCGTCCTCGACGCCGAATCGAAAGAGTTAGAGGAATCGAGACTGCGATTAGTTAAAACATCCAAAATAGTTTTAAAAAATGTTTTGAATCTTCTCGGAATTAAAGCTCCAGAAAAAATGTGAAAACCTTAATTTTTTTCCTTAGAAGATTCTTTTTCCCCTAAGTCTTCATACCATTCATCATCCATAGGCTCTTCTTCGTGTAACTGCTTCCGTCTAGCTTCTAAAAGTTCTGGAGGCTCCCCCATAATCTCAGACGCCACCATCAACCTGTTTCCTGAATCTTCAGCTGCAATTTTGACCGGTTCAAGGAAGTCTTCATAGTCAATATCCCTAAGCAGATGATGATCTACAACAAGCTTTGGAACTTCCCTCACCAATGTTTCCAAATTTTTCTTTGAGCTCTCTAGGTCTTCTTCATCCAGTTTAAAATCGATGTAGCTAGGGGGGCCTCCCACGATCAATAAATCAGGTTCTTGTGATAAGAGATAGTCCAAGCTCTCCTTATACATCGGGCCTTGAACGTCCGGAGCGTGGACGAATGTCGATTCTGAGGTTTTGACGGTCGTTATTAATGAATATCCTAATTTTGTTTCTTCAGGACCATGATATACCGGGGTGGAAAATTTCAGAAAGGTCTCATCTTTTTCAAATTCATAGTCATCTGCCGGTATTATCTCCTCGGATATGTCGAGGTTTTTCTTTCTAAACATGTACCCTCTTTTTCGTTGACTGGCGTTGATATTTTCGCTTATATCTTTTGCAAAAATGACCTTGTCCCTATACAAGTCTTCAGCCATTTCTTGAGAGCTCCAAATATATTTCCAATTTTCAAAGTTCGGGATGAAATGATCGAAATGGTAATGGCTAATGGATAGATAATCCGCCTCTTCTGCAGCGTCTAAGATTCTTTCTCTGCTTTCAAACAAAGCTGCGTATTCTCTCTCGTGGGGTTGAAGATTAAATCTTGGTCCGAGAGCTGATCCCGGATCTATAATAATTTTCAAATCTTCCGTCTCTACATAAGTAGCCATTCCTCTAACTCCGAGACTTTCGAAGGCTAGAGGGGTTATTTTCAAAGAGCCATCTCCAACTGGTACTTTTTTCATGATTTCTCCAATGAACTTTAAACCTTAAGGATTATATCTTTCTATTGATGTCGACAGATTTAAATTACTTAAAAGAACCTGAACTCGAAAACCCTATTGCAATCGCAGGACTTCCGGGAATAGCGCTGATTGGGAAGATGTCCGTAGAATACCTAATCAAAGAACTTGAAGCTGAAAAGTTCGCCGAGATGACTTCGGACCAGTTCCCCGGATGGGTGATTAGAGAAAACGGTCTTGTCCGAGACTTGAAGGTTTACTTCTATGAAGCAACTTCGGACTCATTAGATAGAGATATAATCATAGTAACTTCCGACGCTCAAGCTTCATCGCCGAAAGGACAATACAGGATGTCCGAAAGCATCGCTGAAGTTCTCTCAGACCATAATACAGACACTTTTCTCACTATGGCGGCTTATCTCGACTCAGAAAACGAAAAATCCGAAACAGTAGGGGCTGCCACAAACGAGGAACTCGCCAAAAGAATAGAGGAAAAAGAAGTTGAACTACTTGAAGGTGGAAGAATAGTGGGAATGAACGGCTTGATGGTAAGTTTAGGAGCCGAAAAAGATATCGATGGCTTTTGTCTCCTAGGTACGACCGAAGGAAAAGATAACGATCCCAAATCCGCTAAGAATGTGGTGAACAAATTTTCCGAAATATTCGATATTGAACTGGATATTTCCGAATTCGAAGAAGAGCTACCTGAGCTGCCCCGATTTAAACCGCCTAAAATAAAAAATCCTTCCGTCAGCGATGGTAAGAAAGACCTGAGTTACATCCGATAATGAGTTATCCTAATTTTTCATCTATTTATTCGTTATCATAGTACTCATAAACAGAACGCGGGACATCTCCTTCTGAAAGCTCAACAAAGGGAGGTTCACTGAATGGAGACTTCTCAAAATCCATCTTTTTCCCATAACTCTCCAAGATCTGCACGCCTGAACTTGAACCTATCCTATTAGCTCCAGCCGCCGCCATCAGTAAAACCTCTCTAAAACTACCGATTCCCCCAGCCGCTTTGACTCCAAAGTCACCGCCTACGCTTTTCCTCATCAGATAAATATGAGGAATATTTGCACCGCAAGGGCCAAACCCGGTGGAATTTTTTACGAAATCTGCCCCTGACTCCATCACAATCTGGCAGGCCTTTTCGATTTCTTCATAAGTCAAATACCCGGTTTCAAGAATCACTTTAACTAAACAATCTCCAGAAGCAGTGACAACTCTTTTAACCTCATTCCTCACCATTTCATATTCCTCGTCTCGAAATGCGGCGATATTCATGACCATGTCTATTTCGTCAGCTCCCCGTTCTCTGACTTTCTGACTTTCAAAAGCTTTCAACTCTTGGGGGATTTGGCCGAGAGGAAATCCTATTGTTGAAGTGATTTTAACTTCTTCCTGAGAGAGAAGATCTGAACAGATATCCACATAATAGGGATTTACGGCAACTGAATGGAAATCGAACTCGACAGCTTGTTCGCAAAGCTGTTCAATCTTTTCTTTTTTAACATAGGGAGAAAGTTCTGTAAGGTCAATCATCGAAGCAACATCTTCTTTTGAAAGTTCAAAATTTTCGGCCTTATCTTTGACTCTAGAGACAATTTTTGAAATTTTTTCCAATTTCACACCGTTCCCCCTCTTTCCGCTCTTCACATATCAAACAATCCCAAAAATCTATTTCCGAGAATGAACCTGACAAGAGATAAAATCGAAAGCATTATCTTACCTATGGGATTCAAAACACCATGGGTTACGGTTCAATATGAAAACGATAATCTACAATGGAAACAAATTTGAAGTACCTTCTGATGTTTATGAACCTGATGAGGATACCTATCTGTTATTAGAAAATCTATCTATCGAAGAAGGAGAAACATTTCTGGAAATCGGAACTGGATCGGGTATTAATTCGATAATGGCAGCAAAAGAAGGTGGAAACGGAATCGTCACCGACATCGCGGAAAAGGCCCTTAATTGTGCGAAAAAAAATGCTGAAAATCACGAAGTTGAAGACAAAATAGAGTTCAGAAAGGGCGATTTGTTCGAACCGATAGATAAAGACGAAAAAGTCGATTTGATAATATTCAATCCGCCGTATCTGCCGATTAAAGAAGGTGAAAGATTGGAAACGGACTTGAGAAAGGCCTGGGACGGAGGTCCAACTGGTAGAGAAATTATTGACGATTTTCTAAAAGATTTCGAAAAATATCTTAAGGAAAAAGGCAGAGTGTTACTGATTCATTCCTCACTTATAGACAAAGAAAAGACCTTGAAAAAAATTGAAGAAAAAGGATTTAAAGTCGACATTGAAGAAAAAAAGTCCTTTTTTGAAAACATCTTTCTGTTCAAAAGCAAAAAATCTACAGAGAGATAAGAACAGCTTTTTCAGTATGGAGCCTGTTCTCAGCCTGCTTGAAAACTACCGAACTTGGACCATCTATGACTTCACTGGTCACTTCTTCTCCTCGATGAGCTGGTAAGCAATGCATGAAGATAGAGTCCTCAGCCGTCATATCCATCAAATCTTGATTGACCTGATATCCTTCAAAATCTTTCAACCTCTTTTCCCTCTCTTCTTCTTCACCCATAGAAGCAATCACATCCGTATAAACCACGTCAGCGTCTTCAGCGGCCTCTTCCAAATCGTTTCCTATATTCACTTCACTCTCCGATTCTTCACTTAATGATTTAGCATCCTCGACAATTTTGTTATTAGGCTCATATCCTGATGGAGTGGCAACAGAAATATTCATCCCTACTTTGGAACAACCAAAAAGAAGTGAATGACAGACGTTATTCCCGTCACCGACATAAGCAAGGTCTAAATCGGCTAACTCATCTTTTTCATTCCAAATAGTATATAGATCTGCCAAGGTTTGACATGGGTGAAGTAAGTCGGTAAGTCCATTAATGACAGGTACATCAGAATTTTTCGCCAGTTCTAAGAGTTTATCATGTTCAAATATCCTCGCCATAACAAGATCCACATACCCCGACAAGGTCTTAGCTGTGTCCGCTACCGTTTCGCCTCTTCCCAACTGCAAAGTGTCCCACCCGAGATAGATAGGGTGGCCTCCTAGATGAACCATAGCGGTCTCAAAACTGACTCTGGTCCTAGTAGATGGTTTAGCAAAAATCATGGCGAGAGTTTTTCCATAAAGATATTCGTGTGGTTCCTCATCTTCGACCATCTCTTCTAATGTCCTTGTCTTTTCTAGTATTCGCATAAGTTCATTCTTGGTCAAATCTTGAATAGAGGTAAAATGTTTAACTTCTCCCATTAGTCCAAACCCCTCATTATTTCTTTTAATTCCCCCACTAATCTATCTATGTGTTTCCTTTCGATTACTAACGGAGGTATAAACCTCAATATCTTCTTTGAAGTGCAATTAATTAAGAAACCTTCCTTTCTCGCCTCTTCCACAACTTTATCAGCCTTATCCCCATCTTTTGTTAGAATCCCCAACATCAAACCCCTACCTCTAACCTTCTTCAAAAAATCAAACTCCTCAACAAGCTCGCCAAGACGATCTTTAAAGTATTCTCCTTTATCTTCAACCTCTTCCGGCATATTTCTATCTTTCATGACCTCAATCACAGTCTTACCAACACTGCAACACAGAGGATTTCCGCCGAAAGTAGAAGCATGATCTCCTGGAGAAAAAGAATCCATAACTTCAGGACGAGCACCCATGGTCCCAATAGGAACTCCATTGCCCAAAGCCTTGGCAATAGTAATTATATCAGGTTCTATGCCAGAATGCTCAGTGGCAAACCATTTTCCAGTACGACACATCCCAGACTGGACTTCATCCATAATCATAAGGGCTCCATTATCCTCACAAATATCTTTCACACCGTGAAGAAACTCTTTATCCATAACCTCAACACCACCTTCACCCTGAATAGGTTCCGCAATAAAAGCAGCTGTCTCAGAATTGACAGTCTCCTTGACCTCCTCTAAATTCTTTGAACAGAACTTACCTTTAGAAAAGACCAAATCTTTGAACTGATCTTTGTAAGAATCCTTCCAGGTTACGCCAAGAGAACCGGAAGTCCTACCATGAAAAGACTTTTTCATAGCTACAAAATTATCTCTGTCAGTATGTTTAATCGAAAGTTTCAAAGCAGCCTCAACCGCCTCAGTCCCAGAATTACAGAAAAAGAACTTTTGAATATCCCCAGGAGAAACATCCGCCAATTCTCTGGCTAATTCAATCTGCTCTCGGATGTGATAAAGATTGGAAGTGTGGATAATTTTTTTCGACTGTTCTTCCAAAGTCTTAGCCACTTCCGGATGGGCATGGCCCAATCCTTTAACCGCAAGCCCAGCAACGAAATCCAAATACTCATTCCCTTCAACATCTATCAACTTGACTCCTTCTCCCCTTTCCACCGTGATAGGAAGTTGGTTATAAGTGGGAGCTATATGCTTCTTCTCCAACATTTCGTAATCCATTGTCTAAGCCTCTTCTATCATTGTTCCAATACCGCTTTCGGTTAAAAGTTCTAAGATAAGGGCATGAGATTTAGTGCCATCGATTATATGAGCACGATGAACCCCATTTTCGACACAGTTAATGCAAGCCTTCATTTTCGGTAGCATGCCCCCTCTAATCTTTTCACTACCTATCAAATTCTCCGCTTCAGGGACAGTTAGCTCCGATATAAGGGTATCTTCATCATCGGGATTCTCCAAAACACCAGGGACGTCAGTCAAAAGTATCAGTTTCTCAGCTCCTAAAGAAGAAGCGAGTTCGGCTGCAACCACATCTGCATTCAGATTTAAACTGTCTCCATCTTCGTCTGCACCAATAGGTGCAATAACAGGAATATAATCCTCATCAACGAGATAATTAATCAATTCTGGATTAATTCCGGAAACTCTCCCAACAAAACCCAATTCTTCCTCCCTAATTTTTTCCGCTTCAATTAGATTTCCATCTAAACCAGAGACTCCTAAAGCAAGACCCCCATTTCTCTCAAGACCTAACACAATCTCTTTGTTTATCTTACCCCCCAACGATTTATGCAAAATCTCCATAGTTTCTTCATCAGTGACACGCAAACCTTCAATAAATTCAGGTTTCTTCCCCTCTTTTTTCATCTCTCTTGAAACCTCCCCACCTCCACCATGGATAATTACCGGTTTCATGCCAACATAGTTCAAAAGAACCAGATCTCTGCACAAAGATTTTCTTACTTCCTCTTTCTCAATAAGAGCTCCACCTAGCTTTATGACTAAGACTTTGCCGTAAAAGCTCTGGATATATGGCAAAGCTTCCAACAGTACAGATGTCTTTTCTTCCATATTCCTTTCCCCACAATATTTTTGAGTAGTTTTGTATCTTAAAAAGAAATCGCCGGTTCCACCTTTTTAAAGGTTAATAATAACTGGAATTAATCTCCACATACTCTGTAGTAAGGTCACAACCCCAAGCAGTTGCCGACTCACTCCCATTATCCAAATCTATATAAATCTGAATTTCATCCATGTCCAACACATGGCTAGGCTCATCAATCGAATCACCCGGAAGAGTCTCACCCTTTAAAACAAGAGGAGCCTCACTCTCTCCACCTATCAAACTTATACTCAAGCGAGAAGGAGTAAAGTCCACATCTGCGTAGCCCAATGCCGCCACTATTCTACCATAGTTCGGATCCTTACCAAATATAGAAGCCTTCACCAAATTAGACCCTGCAACCGTACGAGCTGCTTTTTGAGCATCCTCCTTAGTATTAGCCCCTTCAACTTTCACCTCAATAAGATGTTCAGCACCCTCCCCATCTTTAGCTATCATCTTAGCCAAATCTCGAGTGACTTTATCGAGAGCTTTCTGAAATCTCTCATTAGGATCTTTCTTAGTTATCCTTTCATTATCGGCAATTCCATTCGCCATGGCAAAAACAGTATCATTTGTGCTTGTCTCCCTATCCACAGTGGTCATGTTAAAACTACGGTTAACAGATCTTTGAAGATGAAATCTCAATCCAGCTGTCGTAATATTCGCATCAGTAACTAAAATCCCAATCATGGTCGCATGTAAATCCGGATGAATCATGCCGGCACCTTTAGCAGCACCTCCAATATTTACTTCAGACCCATCTTTCATCTCAACAGAAACCGCCGCTTCCTTAATCTTAGTATCAGTTGTAGTCATCGCCTCAGCAGCTTCCGAACCTGCATCCCAACTATTAGACAATTTCTCCGAAGCCTCTCTTATACCTTCTTCAACATCCTTAATCGGTAAATGAGGCCCTATAGGGCCTGTAGATGCCACTCCAACCTCCTCAGGCTTTATGTCTAACTGCTCTGCGGTTGTCTGAACCATCTGCCTAGCATTTCTGATTCCTTCCCGACCGGTAAACGCATTTGCACACCCACTGTTAACGACAATAGCCCCAAGATTGTCCTCACTTTCCAAATTATTTTTTGAGACCTGAACAGGAGCACCTTTAGCATCATTCGAAGTGAATAATCCTACAGCAGGAACTGGACCCCTATCACAGGAAAGAAGCATCAGATCCAAATCTTCCTCCTTTATGCCTGCCTCTACTCCCGCCGCCCTAAATCCTGTAACTGCCGTGAGACCTCCTTTTTCTTCTTCCATCATGTTCTTCACTCTTTTTTAAGGAAATTTAACTTAAACAAGTTGTTGAAGTTCGAGTTATTAATATCTTACTTCCCAAACCCAATCTTCAAAATAAGTACTATTTTAAATTTGCATCTCTATGGATGTAGAGGAATATTTTCTAAGCCTTTAATCTCGTCCAATCCCAAAATTATGTTCATATTTTGAACCGCTTGGCCCGAAGCACCTTTAACAAGGTTATCTATAGCCGAAGTCGCTGTTATTTTTCCACTAGCCTCGGACAACCTAACTGTCAAATCGCAAAAGTTAGAACCTCTCACAGCATTGGTAGTAGGCTGATCTTCTATCACTCTAACAAAGTGTTCATCTTCATAATACTCCCTATAAAGAGAAAGGAGTTCTTCTTCATCTCTCTCTTCCGTCAGAAAAGCATGAGTAGTGCTCAAGATCCCTCTAATAGACGGAATAAGATGAGGTGTAAAATCTATATTTGTTGAGCTTTTCGCCAACTTCTCCACTTCTTGCTCTATTTCCGGAAAATGCCTATGGCCCGAAACATTATACGCCCTCACATTATCGGAACAGTTAGGAAAATGGAGCTTTTTGCTAGGTTTTACTCCCGCGCCCGAAGTCCCGCTTTTAGAATCAAAAACTATCGGATCATTCTTTATCCAACCCTCGGAAAGTAGGGGGGCTACTGAAAGCAATATAGAAGTAGGATAACAACCCGGATTAGCTATGAGTTCAGAATCTTTTACTTTATCTCTCTTCAACTCAGGAAGACCGTAAACAGCATCTAAATCGAGATTTTCGTGAGGCCCATAGTATTCCTCGTAAACTGATTCATCATCCAACCTATAATCCGCACTTAAATCAATCACTTTAGCTCCATTATCTAAAAGAGTGTAGACAAAATCCATAGATGTTCCATGAGGAGTGGCAGCAAAGACAAGGTCCGACTTCTCTCCTATCTCTTCGAAATCTGGAGATTCTATAACCATATCAGTTAAATCCTGAAAATTTGGATGCAAATCGCTAAAATCTTTACCCGTGGTCGTATTTCCAAATATACCTTCAACGTTTACGTCAGGATGTGAATACAAAAGTCTAAACAATTCCCCCCCGGTATAGCCTGACGCTCCGATAATAGATATATTGTAAGTCAAATTATCACTTCAAGATAAATCTTCCAACCTTTTTTTAGAATTCTCAATTATTTCCCCTTTATTCTTCAAACTATTTCTATAATCGTCAATCTTTTCTGAAAAATTGGCCAATTCATCTTCCATCTGATCTGGTGATGGACCACCCTGAACTTTCTTTCTCCCCGTGGCTTCGTCCAAATCAAGAGCGTTTTTCAAATCTTCCTTTGAAAAATCCAATTCTTCTCCCAAAACCTCTCTGCTTACTGCCTTAAAATCGTCCAAAGTTATATCATCCAAATTCTTATCTTCCTTTTCCACCTTCAAAGCTAAAGCTCCAACAATTTGGTGAGATTTTCTGAATGGCAGATCTGTTTCTTTCACCAGACTATTCGCCAATTCTGTGAGCGAAGACAAACCCTTCTCAGCATTCTCTCTCATCTTTTCCTCCTTAGGTTTCAAACCTTGGACAAGCCTGATCATCATTTTTAGGGTCGATTTCACATTTTCTACAGAATTCCATAATAGCGGAGTCAACTCCTGAATATCAAGATTATAAGCCTGAGGCAAATTTTTCATCATGCCCAATCCCCCTACCAGATCTCCAACTGTTTCACCAGTTTTAGCTCTCACTATTTCGGGAACTACCGGATTCTTCTTCTGCGGCATGATACTGCTGGTCGAAGCAAACTCATCAGGAAGACTAATCATATCAAATTCTGCAGAATTCCATAAAACTAATTCCTCCGAAAACCTGCTGAGTCCTGTCATTAGAACACTCATATTAGACAAAGCATCGAGAGCAAAATCTCTGGATCCTGTCGCATCCATTGTATTCTCAAGAATTTCATCAAAACCCAATAATTCGGTCGTATACTCTCTATCTATTTCAAAACTAGTTCCTGCAAAAGCACATCCGCCCAACGGATTGCGATTCGTCTGATCATAAGTCACATCAAATCGTTCCAAACTCCTCAGAAACGCCTGAACATAATTTCCAAGATAGTGAGCAAAAGTCGTTGGCTCAGCTACCTGAAGATGAGTATAACCAGGCATTATAGTTTCCAGATTATCTTCCATCACCCTCTGAAGCTCATCTAAAAATCTAACCAAAAGCTCTTGAATTTCCAAGATGTCCTTCCTAAGAACCATTCTAATCGAAGCAGTTACCTGGTCGTTTCTACTCTTCGCCGTATGCAATTTGCCACCAACTTCCTCCCCAATCTGCTCCTTCACATGCTCTTCTATAACCATGTGAATATCTTCTAATTCAGGATCTAAATCCAAACTATCGAAATCCACATCCTCCAAATCGGACAAAGCATCTAAAATTTCTTCCGCGTCACTATCTGAAATGATGTCTTCCTCGGCCAACATGCTGACGTGAGCCTTGTTAACCATAACTACAGAATTAAAAATTCTAACATCGTCATCTAAAGAACCAGTATACTCCGCCGCATCCAAATCCATAGATTCCTCAAAGCGACCGTCTCTATGCATCCCCATCATCCTTTTTCTTTCTATAAGATTTTCCTTGCAATGACTGAAACTTTATCGCTCCAGTAGACTCTCTTTGATCAAATCCATAATCCTCAAAAGAAACTAACTCAGGCTCGTGAAGGCTGTTTGGAGACTTTCTCGAAACCACTCTAGCACTTCCCGGCTCAAGTTTAACCTTCACAGTCCCACTGACCCTCTCTTGGGTCTTATTTATGAACGCATCCAAATCCTCTCTAAGAGGGTCAAACCATAAACCACGATAAACCAAATCCGCCCACAAACTATCCACCTGTTGTTTATGTGTCAATTCCCCCTTGGTGAGAACCAGCTCTTCCAAGGCCTTATGAGCTTTAAGTATAACCAACGCAGCAGGTGCCTCGTAGTTCTCTCTCGACTTCAAGCCCAAAGTTCTATTCTCTATAATATCTATCCTACCAACGCCATATTCTCCAACCTTTTCATTCAACTCCCCTATCAAACTATAAGTCTCTCGCTCATTTCCGTTTAAACTGATAGGGACTCCTTGTTCAAACTCTAATTCTATGTATCGAGGTTCATTAGGGGCTTCCGAAGGGTTTTGCGTCATATCATAAATCTCTTCAGGCGGCTCATTAGCCGGTTCCTCCAAATCCCCACCTTCTATCGAACGTCCCCAAATATTTTCATCAACGCTATAAGGTTCGTTCACATCTACCGGAACAGGAATATCATTATCTTTAGCGTACTGTATTTCCCACTTTCTATCCAAATTCTTCTCCCTAACAGGAGCTATTATCTTCATCTCAGGACTTTTCAGAGAAATTGTCGTGTCAAAACGGAATTGATCATTTCCCTTTCCAGTACATCCATGAGCAACTGCATCACAATCCTCTTCCTCAGCTATCTCCACCAACTTTTCAGCAACTGGATAACGAGCCAGAGCAGTTGATAGAGGATATCCTTCATAGTTACCGTTGGCTTTGATGCTAGGGTAGATATAATCTTTGATGAATGGTTCTTTGATATCTATTCCGTAGTGTTCTATAGCCCCTAGATCTAGGGCTTTTTTCTCAATCCTTTCCACCTTCTCCAAGTCTTGCCCTACAAGTCCAGCTACGGTTATCACATCTGCATCATAATCTTCTTGAAGCATATGCAGTATGATAGACGTGTCCAATCCGCCGGAATATGCTAATGCCACTTTCATTCTGATTCCTCAATCTAGATTTTTGATATTTACCATAAATAAATTCGTATCTGGAGCTCTGAAAAGGTAAAAATAGCAAATACTAATATTACCAGGAAAATAAACATAGTTTTGCAACATTTAAAAAGTCATATTCGGGGAGAAGTGTGAATGAAGGTTAAAATAATTGTCAAAGAAGAACTCTGCGAAAATAACGGTCCTAAAACCATAAAACTACCCATAAAAAATCAGGAAACTATTGATATGATTCTCATAAAGCTAGGTAGAAGAAATCCAAATCTGGTTGAATCCATACTAGATCCAAGAACCGGAGGTATAAACGAGGACTTTCACGTGAAACTAAACGGTTGCTCTATAGAAAAAATCGAAGGGCTCCATACAACAGTGAAAAACAAAGACGAGATAACGATATCCCCCTCCAAAGATAGTTACTAATCTTCGAAACAATCATGACCTAATTTAAAAGCTTCGATATTTCGCCCAACCGTATCACCAGAAAATTCTTCTCTGATGACACGCAAAACATCTTTTTCCCCTATCTCCATATCGCTTACACTGAGAAGAGCACCTAACATGACTGCCCCAACCATTCTAGCGTTTCCCGCCTTCCTAGCAAGTTTAGTCGAATTCAAAACTTTGACTCGAAAACTATCTTCAAGAATATTTTTCATCTCACCAATATCAGGATATTTTAAATCACTATTCTGAACATCAAAAGGAAGCAAGGGCCTACTATTCATCAAAAACAAACCTCCATCCGATAAATATTCTGAAACATTCCTGATTCCCTCCAACGGCTCAAAAGCAAGAAGAATATCAGCTTGATTTTTAGGGATATTTGGTGAAAAAATCTCAGACCCGATACGAACCTGACCGACAACAGAACCCCCTCTCATAGCGGAGCCATGAGAATCACCTACCTTCACATCCATCCCCCGTTCAAAAGCCGACTTCCCTAAAATATAGGACGTTTTAACGACACCTTGTCCTCCAACACCGGTTAGTAAAACATCATGTCCCATCTCTTCCACCTTTTTCTAAAGCATCAGTCGGACAAATCTTAGCACAAAGTCCACAGTCTACACAGAGCACATCATCGATGCCTAAAATTCCATCATCATAATTAATCGCCGGACATCCCAACTCTACACACTTTTCACAATCAGTGCACTTATCGGATTCCACAGACACCTCGTACCCAAAAGACCCTCCCCTCCTCATGACTTCCACTACACAAGGGCGCTTACTTACTACTACGGAAAACCCTTCTTCGCTCATCCCTGACTCGAAAGCATCGATTACATCTTCTACCTCATGAGCACCTACCTCATGAATATTTTCCACACCTAAAGATTCTAAAATATCCACGATTTCTAGTCTTTTTGATTTTTCCCCCATAATCCTCTCTCCAGAACCTGGATTTGGCTGATGGCCAGTCATACATGTCCAGCTATTGTCAAGGACAATGAAAAGTCCGTCCACGTCATTATAAACCGCGTTAACTATAGCCGGAAGCGTTGAATGGAAAAAAGTAGAATCTCCAGCGACTGATATGACAGGACCATCATTATACTGAGCCTGAAACTGACCTTCCATAAGACCTATTCCACCACCCATGACGTAATTCGTGTCTATCAGTTCATAAATAGAGGATGGGTCAAATTTTTCGGATTCTCCCTCTCTATACCTCTCCAATTCTTTGTGGCTTCCATAACCTGCAATCTCATAACAACCTATATCACCGTTAATTATCGGCCTTTCACCTTCCAATTTTTTAACTGCCTCTTTCAATCCGAAAAAAGTCCCTAGATGAGGACACCCGGGGCAAAAGGTGGAAGAACGAGGAATTGTGATTTCTTTTAATTCTTCAATAGTTTCGGCATTCAATTCGGAATGTGTTTTAAAATCAAAAATTCTACCCAAATTTTCTTTGACCATATCAGAATTTATTTCATCTACTTTAGGCATATGGCCTGTCAACTTCCCCATTAAATTAACACTTGAAGATTCCATCCTGGCAATCCTTTCAATATTTCTCTCAACAAAGGGTTCACCCTCTTCAACTATTAGAGCTCGCTCGACATTCTGCAAAAACTTCTCAACTTTTCCTTCAGGAAGAGGATAAGATGTCCCTATCTTCAAAACAGATACTTCCCCATCTAAATCTAAATCATCCAATGCCCCCTTAACATAACTCATCCCTATCCCCACACCTATAATGCCAAAATCAGAATCGTTAGAAAGATTAAGACTATTCCAAGGTAGGTTCTGCATCTCCTCTTTAATTTCGGGCTGTTTATCCTTCAACCACTTATGCTTTTCAACAGGAGATGAACCCCCATAGACATTCCAACGATAATAACTCTCATAATGTCTGTCGAATTTCGGTTCTCGAATATTTTCATCAATTTCACCACACTCCACTTCTCCACGGGTATGGCTCACTCTGGTAACAGAACGTAAAAAAACAGGCAATTCTATTTCTTCCGAAAGCTCAAAAGCATAATTTGCCATATCCTTCGCCTCCTGCTGATCTGCCGGCTCCAGACAAGGTATCTCAGCATATCTCGCCAAGAAACGAGTGTCTTGTTCATTAGACGAATAATGAGCTCCAGGATCATCTGCGACAACAATGACAAAACCGCCCCTCACCCCCCCATATACAATAGTCATAAATGGATCCATCACCCAATTGAGGCCCGCATACTTCATCGAAACTAAAGACCTAACCCCGGTAATAGAAGCCCCTGCCCCCACCTCAAAAGCCACCTTCTCATTCGTAGACCACTCCACATGAAAATCTAGCTCTCCTGATGCTTCCCCCAATTTCTCAATAATTTCAGAAGCGGGAGTACCAGGATAAGAAGCGGCAACATCCACTCCAGCTTCAACCGCTCCCCTAGCTATAGCCTCATTCCCCAAAAAAAGCTCACTTCTTCCAGCTGCTTGCTCATAAATCTCCAATAAAACACCTCATAAACGTTAGAGAAGATTATCCTCTAAAAACTGTCTATGACTTTCATAGCCATCTCAGGATCTGAAAAAACAGGAATACCTTCTTCTCTCAACATTTCTCGTTCCTCGGCTCCTTCTTCATCCCCAACACCGAGCATTACAGGAATTATCGGAAGTCTATCGAATCTCTCCTTAATCACTTCAGCTATACCTGGCATCGGGTCACCAATCATTAGAACAAGATTTTGAACATCTTTATATTGCGCTAATATCTTAATGGCTTCATCGAACATTTCTGCATTAGCACTTCCAGTCAAATCAAGTGGATTCGAAATCATACATTCCCTAGCTAATTCACCTTCTAATCGTTCAACAGACTTTTCAGGCAAATCGATAAGATTTACATCCAATTCATCGGCTGCATCAATGGCCAATATCGCCGACCCACCTGAACTAGTAACTATAACAGTATTTTCGTTATCGGATACCGGGAGTGAAGCTATACCCTTACAAACCTCATAAAACTCTGTAATATTTTCAACAATAATCAAACCTTCTTGCTTACAAGCACTCTCAAAGATTTCATACTTTCCCGCAAAAGATTTTGTATGGGCCTGAACAGCCTCTGCACCCGAATCAGTTCTACCACCCTTCAAAACAACCACCGGTTTATTTACAGCGGCGCTCTTAGCAGCTTCCAAAAACTTTCGACCCTTCTCCACACCTTCAAGGTATAGACCAATCACACCTGTATCATCGTCCTCGGCCAAATACTCCAAGATATCAGCTTCATCGATGTCCGATTTATTCCCAAGGACAGCGGATTTAGCTATACCTATATTATCATTTTGAGCCCAATTTTGCATTGCAGCAGCAATCGTCCCACTCTGAGTGACTATCGACAGAGGGCCCTCTTTAGTAGCCAAAGGCCATGTGGCACACAATCCATTAGAAGTATTATTTACTCCCTGACAGTTGGGTCCAAGTATTCTGATACCCATCTCTTCTGCTTTCTCCACTACTTCTTGCTCTAATTCTTCTCCACCCTCGTCGTGTTCACTGAATCCTCCACTAACAATAATAGCATTTTTAACATTGTTTTCTTCGCACTGATCTAAAATTCCCGAAACATCTTCTGCAGGGATAACTATAACCGCCAATTGGGTTTTTTTCGGAGCTTCTTCAAGAGAAGAATAACATTTTAAGTCCAATATCTCATCAGCTTCTGGATTTACAGGATATATCTTGCCTTCAAAATCAGCATCTTTCAAATTCTTTACAATTAAATGGCCTAATTTCTCTTCGTCTCTAGAGGCTCCTACAACCGCCACACTATTCGGCTCAAACAATTTTCTAATCGTCATCTAATCATCCTCAACATTTCAAATCTTTCTAACCTTCAGGTCCTACTTTAACTAATACTTTTAAGACTTTTTCCTCTACGACTGTTTATTCAATGAACATCAATTGTTATTATCTTGTCCTTTTTAGAGATTCCCCTCCTAAACATGAAACTCGACCCAGGCAAAATTTTCGAAAAACAATAAATGAGGAAGATTCAAGATAGGGACTCATATCCATTTTAAAATAAAAATTAGGTTCGAGGTCCAACAATTCGTCAAATTAAAGTAGATTTTTAGACCATGATGAGATTATTCTGTTTAAGATGGTCGAAATAGTTTTTGCCGGAAGGTCCAATGTAGGAAAATCATCCCTAATACGCCAATTAACAGGGAAAAAAGTAGACGTGGGGAAGAGACCAGGCGTCACTCGAGATTTTGATAAAATCGAATTAGGGGGAAACCTTGGAATAGTCGATTTGCCTGGATTTGGATACATCGCAGGCGTTGATGAAAAAGAACAGGAAAAAATCAAGAAAAAAATAGTTCAATACCTCGAAGAAAATGAAGAGGAGATATTAACAGCCGTTCAAGTTATAGACTCATCCGGCTTTGTGGAAATCGCTGAAAGGTGGGAAAAAAGAAATCAAATCCCCGTTGATGTCGAACTTTTTTCATTTTTGCGGGAACTAGATCTAAAACCTATCTTAGCAGCCAACAAAATTGATAATATTCATTCAAAAAATCGAAAAACAGAACTGAACAATATCTGTGAAAAATTAGGATTGGCCTCGCCATGGCGACAATGGTTAGATATAATTGTTCCTGTTTCGGCTAAAACCGGTAAAGGTATGGAAGATCTGAAAAATCAGATAAAGAACCGTATAAAGGAAGAGAAAAAAGAAGACCTTCTGAGATACATCTGAAATCCAACCACTTCCAACTTGAAAAATTGAAAAACTCAAAATTCTTAATCTTCACTCACTAAATCTTTACTCTCTGAGAGCTGTTTAAAAACAACATCTCTCATTAAATTGCATGCTTCTATCACTTCGGGATAAGCAATGCTGTAATAAACATTAGCTCCTTCTTTTCTGTTCTCTACTAAATTTCTCTTTCTCAATTCAGCAAGATGTTGGGATAAATTTGCTTGTCTGACACCTACCTTAGATACAAGTTCACTAACTGTCTTTTCACCATCTTTTAGATGATTTAAAATTTGCAACCTAGTAGGATTTGAAAGCATCTGACACAAATCCGCATGGATCTCATTAACTTCTTCACTATCGTTCAATTTTTTACTCATTTTATCGTATTCATTTTTTCGAATATGCATATTTATTATTTTGTTTCAATAAATAAAGAAAAATAAAAAAGTATGTAAGTCAATTTTCACTCAATCACCTGATAACGGCTTAGTCCGCGAGTTCGTCTATCTTTTCCTTCAAAGTTTCCTTAGCTTTTGCGCCTACTGTTCGCTCTTCCAACTCTCCGTCTTTGAAGAATAGGATAGCCGGAATACTCGAGACTTGATAGCTAGTGGCCGCCTCTCTTTCATCGTCTACATTAACCTTACCAATTACTGCCTTGTCTCCGACCTCTTCAGCTACCGACTCCATTATTGGCTCCATCTGTTTACAAGGGGCGCACCAGTCAGCGTAAAAATCTACTACAACGACCGAGTTTTCCTCTATCATCGACTCCAATTTTTCACCTGTTAATTCGACCGGTTTGTTTGATTCCATTATTAATCACCTCTAAATATTACAGCTCGGACATCCTCCTGTGCTACCTCCACCTGAACCTGTCCCTTTGTAAACCTTCTTTCCTTTATTGACAATATCTTTCCAGCATTCTCTGCATACCATAATTTTACCGTACTCTTCATGATCCACTTCTAGCCTACTTCCTTCATTTCCACATATTTCACATTCTCCCACATTTAACACCTCATCATATTCACATATTCGAATACCTTTATATAACTTGGGATTTCTAAAATCAAGCTGTAAATTTAACAACCTCAACAACTCTGATAAAGGACAAATTCTCAAAAAAATTAACTCAGCTCTCGCATCTTTTCAAGAACATTCTGATGCTCTTCACAAAATTCATTCCCACCCAACTGAGCATTCAGAATATTCTTCTGCAAATGGGGATTATACAACCTACACTCTTTATCCATACAAAACGGTCCAATAGAAACTTGATAAAAAACAGCTTGCATAGCATAACCTTTCATAATCTCAGTAAGCCTCTCATCATCATAGTAAACAAAATCCCCCACACGATCTTCAAATTTGTTTTCCACAACAAAATTTTCTCCAACGCCACCATCCATACTCTTCACCTCATAGAAGCCTCTGGGTCTAGCAGGTGCATCTACAATTCCCGTCGTTGAAATTATCGAAGGAACACCATAAACACTAACCCTTGCATGATATCTTTCCGTTGCAGGCTTCCAAGTAGCAAAAAATCTATCAGTAAAAACTATGTGTAAAAAAGAATCATCCTTCTTCTCATTTGGAAGACAGCTAGAAAAAACATCCCTTAACTTAAATCCATCATAAAGAACATCAGTCTTACCAATTAATTCATCAGATATCTGCTTCTTCTCGAATTCTAGATGAGATCTATCAATGTCAAAATCCCTTTTGGGCTTTTCCAGATCCTTTATCCTTGTTTTCGCCAAATCCTCCGAAATACCTTCCACATCATCAAAATATTTTTTCAAAAAAGAATCTTCCACTCTCACCTCCTTAAACAAATCTTTGTCCTGCAGATAATTCAATATTTCCGTTATATCAAATGATTCAGCACAAGTTTCATCGTAAAGGCAAGCCTTTAATGGAAAATCCGACCTGTCCAAGAGTTCTTTACCAGTCAAGTTCATATCTCCTGTAAAGTTTTTTATTTCCTGATAACTTTACTTTCGAATTAGAAATAAATTCTTATCTAATAAATGATTATTCGAACATCCGGAGACAAACATGGAAATGCTACAATTAACAGAAAAGGAATGGGATGTTGCAGTCATCCTTGACGCCTGCCGTTATGACTGCTTCAAAAAACATTACGAAGACTACCTAGAAAAAGGAAGGCTGAAAAAAAGAATTGGAGGACACTGCACTACACACTGGCTCAAAAACGTCTTTTTAGAGGACTATCCGGATATAATCTATGTAAGTGGAAATCCTTGGATTAATTCAATTAAATCATGGAAAGGATTCAATCCTAGTGAAAAATTCGGAAAGATAATTGACGTCTGGAAAGACGGCTGGGACAAAAACAAAGAAACGATACCCCCAGAAAAGGTTACAAAAGCTGGCATTGAAGCGGCAAAAAACAGAGGGAAAAAGAGAGTGATAATCCACTATCTCCAACCTCATTATCCATATCTCCCTATGGACATTCCTAAAGAAGTAAAAATGAATTTCAATGGAATCAACGGGAACGGAAATAACCTCATAGATAAGTTTTCAAATTTCTTAGGTGAGAGAGTGGAAAGAATATTCGGAAGAGAAAACTACTGGAACATTAGAAATATTCTAAATAGAAAAAGTGCACATATAGAAGAATATCTCTGGAGAACTAATACCAAAAGCGAGCTAAGGAAACTTTACGAAAACAATCTAAAAAGAGCACTGAGGGAAGTGAAAACTCTCACTAACGAACTAGAAGGAAAAATTGTAGTGACTTCGGATCATGGCGAAGCCTTCGGAGAAAACGGGGAATTTTTCCACCCTTATGGCACAAAAAATAAAGCCGTGCGAACAATACCCTATTGGAAAAAAGAAAATTAGACCATAGCATGAAGAGGTAAATTATGCGAGAGCGAGAACGAGAAGAAAGAGTTCTAGAAATAATGACAAGCATGGTAAACAAACTGATAGAAGAGGGTCCCTTACATCTAGACTCAATGTCAAAATCCTACAAGGAATCAAACGAAATGGGGCTCTGTTTGATGGCCTTCAGCCGCTTAGAGGCAGAAGGTATCATTGTTCAAAAGTCGAGCGGTAAATGGAAAATCAGCAAAAGAAAGGTTTAGAAGAAGACCTGAAACCAAGATTTATTAATTTGACTAAAGTAGAATACTCACAAGGTGTTATTCTTGAGTAAAACTGAGTATGAGTTAATCATTGTGGGCGGTGGGCCCGCCGGTATGTCCGCTGGAATCTACGGCGGCAGAGGCGGTCTAAAAACCTTAATTCTGGAGAGTGAAGCTATTGGTGGTAATATGTCTGACGCTCCTGAAATAGACAATTATCCTGCAGTCGAGAATATTAAAGGAATGGAATTGGCCGAGAAGATGAAGGATCACGCCTCAAAATATGCTGATATTAATGAAATCGAACCTGTGGAAGACGTTTCCCTAAATGATTCTATTGAGGTGGAAACGAAAGAGGGTGCCTACAGTGCTGAAGCGCTTGTAATTTCTACAGGTACGGAGTATAGAAAACTAGGTGTTCCAGGAGAAGAAAGATTGTCAGGTAACGGTGTTTCTTATTGCGCCACATGTGATGGCTTCTTCTATAAAGACAAGTCAGTTATCGTTGTAGGAGGGGGAAACAGCGCTTTAGCTGATGCCTCTCATCTCTTGGATCTGGGAGTAGACGTTAAGGTCGTTCATCGAAGAGATGAACTAAGAGCTGAAAAGGCACTTCAAGAATCATTCTTTGACAAAGGGGGGGAAGTAATTTGGAACTCTAATGTAGAGGAGATCAAAGGAGAGGATAAGGTAGAAGAAGTTTTGTTGAAAAACAGTGCAGACGATTCAGAAGAGACCCTAGAGGTCGACGGTGTATTTATAGCCATCGGAGATGTACCGAATACAAACCTCGCCGATAAAATAGGAGTGGAAACGGACGAAAGAGGTTTCGTAAAGACGGATGATAAGCAGAGGACAAACGTCCCTCGAATTTACGCAGCAGGAGATGCCACTGGCGAGCCAAAACAGGTCATAGTAGCCAGCGCAGAAGGCGCAAAAGCCGCCATGGCTGCCTATGAGGATTTAGAGAATCCTTACTGGACTTAAAAATCCTATCCTACTTCATTTAATGGTAAAATTTTTCTATCAATCTTAAAGATAATTTGTTGGAGGTGAATTTCCATGAAAGGTCTAATTGTTTCTACGGACAGATTTGAAGATATCGAACTAACCTATCCGAAATATCGTCTCGAGGAAGAGGATATAAATGTGGAGATAGCTACACCCAACGGAAACGATATCGAGGGTAAACACGAAAAAGAGATAGAAGCCGATCTCAAAATAAAAGATGCGAAAATAGCAGAATATGATCTATTAGTTATACCAGGCGGTCGTTCTCCTGAACATTTAAGATTAGAAGCCCCTGAAGTAACAAAACTCATTAAGAAATTTGACGACGAGGGGAAAGTTATCTCTGCAATTTGTCACGGTCCCCAACTATTGATCAGTGCCGGAATATTGAATGACAGAAAACTGACTAGTTACCCGTCTCTAAAAGACGATTTGAAAAACGCTGGCGGAAAATTTTTCGATAAATCGGTAGTGGTCGACGAAAATATAGTAACTTCAAGGCGTCCCGAAGATCTGCCTGATTTTATGAAAAAGACTTTGGAAAAGATTTAGACAATAAGATGGAAGCCGGGAGCCGGATTTGAACCGGCGTAAGCGGGTCTGCAACCCGCCGCCTAAAGCCACTCGGCCATCCCGGCAATCTTCAGTGAATAAGTCTTATCGTCTTTTATCTTTTCAGCTTTTTATCTTTCCCTGTCTTCCCAGATTTCAATTACTCATTCCCACATATTTCACAACTGTCACTTTTCTCGATTGGAACCTTTTCAAAATCAGTCCCATTTCTCACAATTAAAAGTTCGTTCTTAAGAAGGTCCTCAATCCCTACTATGTATTTTATCACTTCGTGGGCTTGAATACTCCCCAAAAGTCCTGGAGTAGCACCAAGTACAGGAAATTTCTCTGAAGGAGGTGAATCGGGAAATACGCACTTTAAACAAGGGGTCTCAGAGGGAATAATCGTTGTCGCTTGCCCTGCCATACCTTCAACAGCTGCATGAAATAATGGAACTTTTTCCCTCCAAGCAAATTTGTTAAGGACATATCTACCGGTATAATTATCCATACAATCTACTATGACATCACAACCTTCGGCAAGATCTTCTATAGATCGTTCCGTTATTTTTTCATCCGCTGGAGTGACTTTGATATCAGAATTAATTTCCCTCAAGGATTCGGCTGCTGAGTGTACTTTCCTCTCACCGATATCTTTTTCATCATATAAGATCTGTCTGTTCAAATTGCTCAATTCCACTTGATCGTCATCGACGAGCTTTAATTCTCCAATTCCAGCGGCGGCGAGATAAATGGAGACCGGAGAGCCCAATCCTCCAACGCCCGCTATTAGCGCTTTTGTATCCTTGATATCTTTCTGGCCTTCTTCCCCCCATTCACTGATCATCATCTGCCTATCATATCTCTCTCGTTCTCTATCTAAAATATCGGTCATTCCAACACCTAATAGTAAAAGGAAAATCCAAAAATAAAAAATCCTGTCTTTTCTTAATATTCAAAATATTTAAGTTCCCCCTAACAACTATTTAAATAAGCTAAATGGTTTCTCCTATGACCGATGAATTTGATTATATCATAATCGGGGCAGGTATCGCCGGAATGCACATAGGGGCCCTACTCTCTCAACATGGAAAAGTTCTCGTTTTAGAAAAAACAGGTGGGATAGGAGGGAGAGCTCAGGTAACTAATCTTGACGGTTTTAAACTAGATTATGGAGCCCACCCGATTCGGTTCGGACCCAATAGCGCGCTTGCAAAATCCCTCAATGAGATTGGAAAACCTATAGACTTTATCGAACCTGGAAATTTTTGGGTTATCATGAAAGATGGCGAGGAAACTCTTTACCCTTCAGGAGGAATGCAAGTCCTGAAAAGTGACCTTGTGCCTTTTTTCAAGACTCTAAAATTCATGATTAATATTCTGAAAATCAAAGATTTGGAAGAAATCAAAGAGTTATACGATGTTTCACTGGATGAGTGGTTTGACCAAGAGAATATCCACCCTAATCTGAGACGTTATTTAACCATCGCATGTTCAGGGGTCCAGGTATGTCCGTTCACTGAAAGGGCGTCTGCTGGAGAGTTGTTGCACAACACTCGAAGAATTTCCGATAAGGGAAGTATATACTATCCCAAGGGAGGTTGGAAAACCATATTCTCCAAATTTGAGGACAAGATAGAGGAGGAAGGTGGGGAGATACGTCTTGCTAAGAAAGTGGAAGAGATCCATGTGGAAGATTCGAAAGCTGTGGGTGTCAAGACAGAAGATGAAACGATAAAAGGAGAAAATGTGATCAATACCGTTCCAGTTCAAAAATTGTTCAATATATTGGATGAGGACCTATGTGAAGACTCCTTCATTGAGAAATGCAAAAATCTGAGACCTACAGCAGGAGTTTCAATCGACTTTTGCCTCTCAGAACCTGTGACAGATAAAGACTTCTTCTTTTTCGAAGAACCGCTAGCGTTTGGATTCGTACCATCTAATCTAGAAAACTCAAATATAGCTCCCGGAGACAAATCTATTATGCACTTTTTCAGAGCAACCAACGTCGCAGATATGAAAGATGAGGAAAAAGCCCAAAAATTGCACGACGAGTTCAGAGAGAGGATAGTGGAAACCTTTCCCGATATAGAAGAAAAAACTGTTCACGAAAGACCTCTATTTTTAAAAATGGTAGACGGAGTTGAAGTCAATACAGAACAACATCAGTACAAGAGACCTGGAAATGAGATCGAAGGTATCGAGAATCTTTACCTGACCGGAGATTCTGTCGGAGGAGAAGGTGCTGGTGGCGACGTCGGCCATACTAGCGTTAGAGAATGCTACAAACTCATAAAGAGTGAAGATTGAAATTAATTTTCGAATCGAAAGATTAGTCTTCGACGGGCAGATCGTATTTTCGAGCTATGTCTTTGAAAGCCTCGGCCAAATGCTCAATTTGATTCCAAGTCAACCCGAAAGAATTCATTTTCCAAGTCCTAGTGGCCCCGGGAGATATACCGATTATTCCTCTTTCTTTCAATTCATCATAAAAGAAATAGCCTCGTCGGTCATGATTCTTCGCGATTTTGTCGAAGGATTCTCTCGTATCAACCTTAACCGTGGTATGTTTACGAGGCATCTCACTCAGTATCTTATTTCCCTCTATCTTGAGAAATTCTTCCACTAGATAACCTACCTTCTCCAACTCTTCATCCCAATTTTGGACCCTCTCTTTGACTTCAGGAAAGCTAGCCATCATTGCAAAAGTGTTAGAACCCATCAAGGTGCAGCCTAACATCTCAACCTCCTTACTTCCAAAGCTCCTCCCAGTTACATCCCCTTCTATATTAGATGTCCTGAAAACCTTATCAGCCCACCTTCCGTTGGCAGCTAAAATTCCAGACGGGGCAGGTGAAGCCATGCTCTTATGGCCAGACCCGATAAGAAAATCCGCTCCCAACTCCTTTCCATCAACGGGAAGTACTCCTAAAGAATAAGCACAGTCCAACAAAACCGGTATATCGTAATCATGTGCTACCTCAGAAATTTTCTCTACCTCATGTCTATTACCATATATGTAATCAATATGATCGACCATTATGAGCTTGGGAAGCTCCCCCATCTCTTCTTTAACTTTTTCTATCTTCTCTTTCGTCGCAGAGGCCGTGTGTATATTATCTTCATTGACAGGTATCTCACGCGCTTCCCCCCCTGCCTTTTCTACGGACAAAAACTCCGTATTATGAGCGAGCTGAGAAATCAAAACTACATCATCCTCATCAATCACAGTTGAAACTACAGATTCAAAACCTCTTCTAGCTCCTGGAACCAATCTAACTTCCTCCATACCTGTAAAGTCTTCTAAATCGGAGTGAAATTCTGCAATAGGCGGTTTATCAATTTTATCTAATCTAAAAGGTTTACTACACCAATCACAAGTAGAATAGCCATCTCCATAAGATATCATAGCCTTCATAGCCTCAGGTGTTAACCTACCCGCCGCTTGGATGGGGTTAACGTTGATAAACAACTCGTCTCTTGCTCTAGTATCCAAGTCTCCACCCATCATTCTAACATGTCCTCCTCAATTTTGTCCAATTTATTTCTAACATCGTCAATTATCTCCTCCACTTCATCTTTCTGATCCTCACTAAGATTATGATCTGGAGCAGTTTTTCTGAAAATATTTCTCAAATCTGTTAATCTATAGAGGGTATCAAAGAGGTTATCTACAGATTCCTTACTCAATTATAACACCCATTTCTTTCACATCGCTTGGAAGATGTAAATAGTTTTAGAAAAATCTAAAAATAAAAACTAAACATTCATCAAACTTCCTCTAACTTTTCGGCAATTTCCTCTTTACTACCTGACCCAATATGGATTATTTCCCCATCTTTCTCTAAGACCGGAATTCTGTCAGAATTCTCTATCTTTTCTTCTAGTTCCTTTCTATATTCAGGATTTTTATCGATATCCAATTCCTCAAAACTAACGTCAAGCTTTTCTAAAATTTTCTTCATATAACTACATCTGGGGCAACCATACGAGGAATATAACTTCAAACTCATCCTTTTCCCTCTAAATAATGTAGACTAGCGATAAACTAGAACGGGAGTCTTTGAACGTTTGACTACCGCTTCAGAAACGGACCCTAATTGGATAGTTTCTAAATCCGATTTACCTCTAGCCCCTACAACTATTAAGTCAAATTCGTGTTCCTTAGCATAACTTACAATCCCATTAGCCGCACTTGAATCCTTAATTACCTCACTATCAGCCTCCACAGCCCTCTCCTCTGCCTCTTTCTTGAAATCCGAAACCAGTTCTTCTGCTGAAGACATCTCATCTTTAATCGCTTCTTCTAAAATTTCACCGGCATAACCGTAACTCGAAACAACGTTTAGAAAAGTAACTTTTCCATCAAACTTTTCGGCTAGTTTTAATCCTTCTTCTACAGCCATCTCACTATAGTGTGAACCATCCACTGCAAGCAAAATATCTTTCATGGTAAACTATCTTTAGGGTGCATTAAATAAAGCTTTTAGCCCAAAAAATCCTCCATTTTTACACAAGCACTCCTTTTAAATTTTCTAACTCAAAAAGAAGCGCGAATCAATGGTTAACGAGACTTTTTCCTTAATTATCAAAATCGAGCCTTATTAATAAAATAAAAGGTTCAATAAAGGAATAAATACCTCTTAATAATTATACAATAACCAGGTCAATAAAATGTCTAAAAAAGAAGTTAATAAATCCGTTTCAGAAATAAATCGAAAGATCGAAGAGGGAAACGCAGTCGTTGTAACAGCGGAGGAAATGGTCGATATAGTAGACGAGAAAGGAAAAAAAGGCGCAGCAGAAGAGGTTGACGTCGTTACCACCGGAACTTTCGGAGCCATGTGTAGCTCTGGGGCTTGGTTAAATTTTGGACATGCTGATCCACCTATCAAACTAAACAAGGTATGGTTAAACGATGTAGAGGCGTATGCGGGAGGGGCCGCAGTCGATGCCTATATTGGAGCAACTGCTCTCTCTGAATCAGAAAGAATGGAATACGGAGGAGGGCACGTTATAGAAGAATTGGTGAGAGGAAGAGAAATAGACCTGAGGGGAAAAGGTTATGGAACGGATAGCTATCCAAGAAAAGAAATCGAAACTAGCCTAACGATTGATGACCTGAACCAAGCTATACTTTCAAATCCTAGAAATTCTTATCAAAAGTACAATGCTGCAACTAACTCTCGGAACGAAACTATCCACACTTACATGGGAACCCTTCTTCCAAACCATGGAAACATTTCTTTTTCCGGATCTGGGGAACTAAGCCCGTTAAATAACGATCCTGAGTATCAAACGATTGGCATCGGATCACGCATTTTCCTCGGAGGAGGGCAAGGATATATTTTCCAAGAGGGTACTCAACATTCACCTAAAACCGGTTTTGGAACCATAATGACTGTTGGTGACCTAAACGAAATGAGTAGCGATTACATCAGAGGAGTTTCAGTTAGAAACTATGGCGTTTCACTCTTCGTCGGCATTGGAATACCTATTCCAGTGCTGAATGGAAATATAGCCGAATCTACTGGAATTAGTGATGAGGAAATAAAAACAAATATTATGGACTATGGCACTCCAAGAAGAGAAAAACCGAAAATAAGAGAGGTCAACTATAAAGAACTGAAATCGGGAAAAGTCGAGATAGGCGGAGAAGAAAGACCTGTTAGTCCAATGAGCAGTCTGAGCAGAGCCAGAGAAATATCTCAACAAATGAAAGAGCAAATACAAAATGGAGAATTTTTCTTATCAAAACCCGCAAGAAGATTATCTAGAGACGATGAGTTAAAGCCAATGAAACAAACCTCACCGTCACCTGTAGCTAAACAATTGATGACAAGCGAGGTATTGACCGCAAAACCTCCAGATTCAATCAAAGTTGCTGCAGAGGTCTTCGCCGAAAAAGGATTTGATCATCTTCCCGTAGTAAACGAGGAAAATAAAGTTATAGGGATAGTAACATCTTGGGACGTCGCAGTCGCGTTAGGTAATGATAAAGAGAAAGTTGAAGATATTCTAACTTCAAAAGTGGTCACCGCTGAAGAAAATGAACCGGTAGACTCCGTAGCAAGAAAATTACAGAAGCACGAGATATCTGGAATGCCCGTCATAGACACTGAACAACATTTGAAAGGTATAATAACTAGTGAAGACCTTTCAAAACTCATTAGGAGGGGTCGAATTGAGTGAAAAAATCCTTCTAGAGTATACGACTGAAAAAGCGGAAGAGCCAATAATTTCTTCCATTACGAGACAAACGGACATTCCAATAAATATTCTGCACGCGGACTTAACTCCGAAAGGTGGGGAAATATTTGTCTCTATCGATGCATCTGAAGAAAAATTCGAAAAAATAGTCGACCTTTTCAAAGAAAGTGGTGTCGAGATAACAAAGGTAAAAGAGGGAATAAAATTAGATGAGGATACATGTCTGGAATGCGGAGCTTGCATCTCACTTTGTCCTACTGATGCGCTTAGCTTATCGGATGAAGATTTCTCCATTGAATTAGATGAGGAAAAATGCATTTATTGTAAAGCATGTATCCCTGCTTGCCCGGTGGACGCTCTTTCCATCGAATCTTTTTGACGTGATGAAATGTTTGACAAAAGGTGGGAACACGAGCAGACTCGACTGAAGATAAAATCGGGAAAAAAAGAAGGGATTGAAGCCGCAATAGAAGCGAGCAAGACTGCTAGAAAACATCTGAAGGACATGATTATCAAAAATCCTGATTTTAGAAGCTCTTTAGAACCTTTATCGTTACATCCTGATAATTATCCCCCTGTCATAAGGAGGATGTTAAAAGCTTCGAAAATTGCTAGAGTAGGCCCTTTCGCCGCAGTGGCAGGATCTATTTCTCAAATAGCCAGCATGGCAGCCGTAAAATCCGGAGCCAAAAACATTCTCGTGGATAATGGAGGAGACATGGCAATATCTGGAGATAGAGAGTTCAAGGTCGGGATTTATGCTGGAGAGTCGGAGGCTTCGGGAAAGTTTTCTTTCTCTGTCGAGGAGGACGATCTGCCTATCGGCATCTGTACGAGTTCTGGAACTGTAGGACATTCGATGAGTTTCGGTGATGCTGACGCGGTTGTGGTGGTGGATGAGAAAGCTTCGGTTTCCGATGCGGCCGCGACTTCGATAGGCAATGAGGTTAAAGGTGAAGATGTGGAGTCCTCAATCAAGAGGGGCCTTGATAAGGCCGATGATATCGACCGAATAGATGGATGTCTGATTATTAGGAATGGCCATGTCGGTCGGGTAGGGTCTTTGCCTGAGATTTTTTCTCTGCCGGAAGATTCTAAGGCTTATCCGGATGATTTGACGAGGGAAGATGCTGATTTGCTGGAGTAGAGGGGTAAGTTGGTTCTTTTTCACATGTAAAGATTTAAGGTAGCAGTACAAAATTTTATTGAGGCAGATGTTATGGTAGAAGCTTATTGTTTGATTTCTACGGAACCTGATATGACTTCAACTGTTTTTGATAAGGTCAAAGATTTGGATGGTGTCGTTTCCGCTGAGGCGGTGACGGGATCTTACGATTTGGTCGCCAGGGTTGAGACTGACTCTTTTGAGGTTCTTACGGAAACTGTTTTCAGCGAGATTAGGAGTATCGATGGTGTTACGAGCACTTCGACTCTTACAGTGGTTGAAATCGAATGAATGATTTCTTTGTTATAGGATTGGTCGGTCTTCAGGCTTCGGGAAAAACTGAAGCTACTTCAATGTTTCTAGAGGAAGGTGGTTCTAGGGTTAGAATGGGGGATATTGTTTGGGATGAGGTTGAAGCGAGAAATCTTAAAGTGAACCAAGATAATGTGGCTAAAGTCGCTCAGGAAATGAGAGATGAAGAAGGTATGGGTGCTATCGCCAAGCACAGTATTCCACGCATTAAAAAGAAAGGTGAAAAAAGCAGGTTTGTATTTGTGGACGGAATCAGAGGGTTCAAAGAGGTCGAGATATTCAGGGACGAGTTTGAAGATAATTTTTACCTGCTTTCCGTAAAGGCTTCAACCGAAACCAGGTATGAAAGAATCAAATCCCGGGACCGAGAGGACGATATCGAGAGTCTTGAAGAATTCAAAGAAAAAGATGAGAGGGAACTGAGCTGGGGTTTGGAGGAAGCTATGGAGGATGCTGACTTCAAAATAAAAAATGAAGGTTCAATTGAAGAGTTAAGAAAGAAATTTTCTCAGATTATGGAGAAAATAAAGGATGAAAATAAGACTGAGAGCTAAGATACATCCCAGCGAGGACGAAAAAACTGTCAGAGATGCAGTGGAAGTTCTTTTTCCAAAATTGAACATCGAAATTAGCGACGGAGAACTTATAGGGACATCGAAAGAATTTCAAGCCCTAGAAGAATTTAAAAACAAGATAGGATTGCAAGGCATAACTGCTTCTGCAAGAAGAGAACTTCAGAAAAGCAAGAGAGATAATCAGCTGAACTTTTTCCTAAACAGACAAGCCGCTACGGTTCATAAGGTCAGTTTCTCTGGAAAAGAAACCCCTCTAGGTCCAATAAAGGTCCATATCGAAGCGGAAAATATAGATAAAGTTATAGACTACCTCACAGGAAAAACAAAAACAGATTAAAACTTTTAATCGTCAAAATAATCCTCAACGAATCCCGGTTCAAATATCCCCTTATCGGTGACTATACCTTCTACAAGTTCAGGAGGGGTACAGTCAAATGCCGGGTAGAATCCTTTCACTTCTTCCGAAGCTATTTGAATACCTCTAAAACTCTTCAACTCTTTTTCATCCCTCATCTCTATCTCTACAGATCTCCAGTCAGGAGAATTTGGATCAGGCCCCGTATAAGAAATTGCGTAGAAAGGGATATCATGCCTATCAGCAGCTAGGGAAATCTGATATGTACCAATCTTATTAGCCACGCTGCCGTCTAGTGAAATTCTATCCGCTCCTGTCACAAATTTATCGATATGGCCCTCTCTCATGACGTGTGCAGGCATACCGTCCGTTATCAAGGTCGTTTCAAATCCCCCATCGCTCAAAGCAAACGATGTCAAACGGGCTCCTTGAAGGTAGGGCCTGGTCTCTGTGCAGAAATAGTCTATTTCTTTCCCTTCTTTCCGAGCGTAATCCCCCATGAAGTAAATGGCCGGCCCTCCATAACAGTGGGTAAGAATGGTGTCTCCATCGTCTATCCTTTTGGAAGCGTGCTCCCCTAACTTTCTTGAGGTTTCCATTATCGTATCGGTCCAGTCGTAGGCTTTTTTCCTCATCTTCTCGAACAAATCACCATTGTCTGAGATGGTCTTTTCAGCTATTTCAGTCATTTCGTCTAAAAGGTGATGGAGTGAAGTTTGGGTTGGCCTTGTGTTTTTGATTCGTTCTATAGCTTTTCTCATATGCTCTCTCTGCTCTTCTTCGGGCTTGTCCTGAACTCGATACGCCGCTATGGCAACTCCGTAAGCTCCTGCAGGTGAAACGCCGAGGCTTTGGGTGACCATTTTTTCTATAGCTCTCGCCACTTGTTCGTGATTTTCACATCTATGCTCGACAAGTTCTGAAGGAAGTTTCCTACGGTCTAATATGACTACTTCACCCTCGTCAGGATCAAAAAACACGTTGCGGTACAAGTCTACGAGAATTGGTAAGTCATTTTCTCCCATCTTATCAGTTTTCACTTAGAGAAACGTTTTAATTACTATTTCTCCACCAAATCGAAAAATCATAAAATAGTGGGGGACTTCTTGGTTAATTGGCGATGATGAAAAGGGGGTTATACGACTTCAAAGGATGATTTCGACTCTCTTTCTGAGCCTACTTCTTAAGCTTCACTTTGAACTCCATCAAATCTTCCGCCATCGTCGTGTTTTGAAACACTTCCTCCGCCTCTTCTTCTAAAACGGACACATCCGAATAGCGTGGACTGGGATGAGTCAAGAACAATTTTTCAACGTTCGCTTCTTTAGCTATTTCAGCTGCTTGCTTAGTGGTAGAATGGCTCGCTTCTTCCGCTTCATCTGCCATGTCGGAAGAAAATGTCGCTTCGTGAATCAAAACATCCGCTCCTTCTGCTAGATTTCGAATTCCTTCGGTCGGTCTAGTGTCCCCTGAATAAACTATTTTCCTTCCGGGTCTCGAAGGGCCTAAAACCTGTTCAGGTTTTACTACCGTTCCGTCCTGAAGCTCGACGGACTCCCCTCCCTGAAGACGTGAGAAATCTGGGCCAGGTTCGAGACCTAAACTCTTCGCTTCTTCAGGATGAAACTTTCCAGGTCTTTGGTCCTCGATTAAGCCATAGGCGAGTCCTTTGGCCGAATGATCGGTCTCCGCCGTCTTTATCTTGTAACCCTCTCTATCAACCCGGTCTCCAGGACTTAATTCTCTGACTTTAACCTCGAAATTTTTTGTATAGACCGGGACCTCCAACAAAGAGTTCATTCTCTCTTCTGCTCCTTCGGGACCCCAAACCTTCAATTCTTCTTCTCTACCCATCAAAGACAGAGTCTGAATAAGTCCTGGTAAACCTAGAAAATGATCTCCGTGAAAGTGGGTCAAAAATATTGAGTCTATTTTCATGGGGCTTACAGCTGTTTTGGTCATCTGTCGTTGGGTGCCTTCACCGCAGTCGAACAGTAATAGTTCCCCTTCTCTCTGTATGGCTATCGAAGTTACTCCTCGACCTTTGGTCGGGAAGCTTCCGCCTGTCCCTAAAAACGTTATCTTCAAACTCTTTCCCTCTTTATGAAAGTGTATATATTTCTAGTTAAGCTACGATGAACTCTCTGTTTATGTTTTTCCTTCAAAGTTAGGGGAAGATCTTTCGATATTTCTTCCAAATCTATCCTTTCGGGCGAGGTTATGCATAAAAATTTTCCAGTCTTCAGAACAGCGGCCAATTTTGGAAGGGTTTGCCGGTAAAGTTCTCCCAGTTCACTGCCACCGGTGCTCGCTTGTCGACCATATGGAGGGTCCGTTGCAATAGCATCCACCCGTTTAACATCAAGCTCCCTCGCATCTCCTTTTCTCAAATCATAATTAGTAATGTTCTCTGATTCCAGATTGTTTCTGGCTCCTTCGATAAGTTCTGAGTTTATGTCAACACCTATAACCTCGGCCCCAACCAGTCCTGCTTCTATGAGAATACCACCAACACCGCAAAACGGATCCAGAAAACTTCCACCCTCAGGAGTTCTGGCCAGGTTGACGAGAGATCTAGCCAAATTAGGCTGCATAGTGCTGGGATGGACTTCGCTCCTTTCAGGAGGTTTTCTTTCAGAAAATATCTCCCGGTCGACCTTTCTTCTAAGCAAGGAGACTACACACTTCTCCTCGCTGAGGATGAGTTTAATCTCATTATCCGGATTTTCCAGATCTATCTCATAATCATATTCTTCCATCAACAAATCTGCAACCTGTTTGGCTAAAGATTGGGTATCCACTTCGGGAAAATGATTTCCGACCCTTTTTACCCGCACCGCGAGGGTTTTTGATTGAGGTAAGAAATCGACCAGATCAGAACTGCCGATGCAATCGAACAGATTGTCCAAAGAACAAATGCAAAAATGTTCTCCTATCCAATGACACATGCCTAGACGTCTCGAGAGGTCCAAGGCTTTAGCATCGGATTCCAACACTAGAACCTGATCTAATTTTTCTACAAAATTATAATTTTCTCCAAGAGCTTCGACAGAGGCCATCGCTTCGGAACTTGGCAGGGTTGAATGCTTACCTGAGAGAAAAAAGACAAACCGACTCATTGATCTCACTGAAGAATGGCTTCTGCAATAACGGAGGAAACAGAAACTTTGCTGACCTCGCTTTCGATTGTATCCGTACCTATTATCTCCAACGCTCCGGCTTCCATGATGTTCTCCAAAGCATCTCCCGAAAGGACGGGATGTGTGCAACAAGCGTAAACATCTCTGGCCCTGTTTTCTTTCAATAGCCTAATGGCTTCACACATCGTTCCACCTGTACTTATTATATCATCCACAAGGAGGATGTCTCTCCCTTCAACATCTATCTCTGGAAGGGTAATTTCCACTTCTTCCGATCCTAGTCTTTTCTTAATCATGAAATCCCAATCAGCACCAATTGCTTCTCCTGCTCTTCTCGCCCAGTTTTCTGCTCCGGCATCAGGACCTAAAACTACTGGATTTTTCAGATCAAAATTCTCCTTGACATGTTCGGCTAGAAGGTTTGATGCGGTAAGATTATGAGCAGGTATTTCAAAAACTTCGGGAGTTTCTTCCATCTGTTGAGGATGGTAATCCATAGTGTAAACCTCGTCAGCTCCAGAGTTTTCCAATAATTTTGCTACCGTGTTTAGACTCACTGCTTCTCCCGGTTCGAACCTTTTATCCTGTCGAGCGTACCCGAAATAAGGCATCACGACTTCTACCTTTTCAGCCCCTAAGTCCTTTGCACCGTCTATAATGAAGAAAAGTTCCATATAGTTCTGATTTGGAGGATAACAGGTCGATTGAACTATTACTACTCTCTCATCTTCTACATCTTCTCCGAAGCGGACATAGATTTCTCCGTCGGGAAATCTCTCCCTTTCTACTGGCACTAGGTCTTCATCTAATTTCTTTGAAATCTTTTCAGCCAAGTCTTCTGATGCAGATCCAGGTATTATCTTCATTCTAACATAATTGATTTGGTCTGAAATTATTAAAAAAGTATTGAGTATCTGAAACAGGACTATATAGCATTATGTGAAAGGATTAGTTTAGAACTGCCTTGAAAAATATATGAAGTGTTTCGATTGAACGCGAGAGAATTGTTAAATAAATTGAAATGGCATCCGGAGAAGGATATAGACAAAGTAGAGGTCACTATAATCCATCGGGGGGCTCCGAGAGACCGAAAGACAATAGACGGGGTTGATATCGGAGATATAGGAAGTAAATTTTTTGAGGTTAAGCAACACGAGAATTCAGTCAGAATCCCATATCATCGTATTTTGAAGATAGAGAGGGATGGAGAAACACTCTGGGAAGAACTCCCTAAATAACCATTCTCAACAATGCTACTATTAGAGCAGTTGCTCCACCGAAAGCACCCATTTTAAGGGCTGATAGAACTATGTTTCCTTTAGAGATTTTTCCGATGTAAGCTCCTAAAACGAAAAATATGGATACAGAAATACCCACAGAGAGATACAAACCGGTAATCGGAGGAAATCCAAGAAATATAGAGAAAATGAAAGGTATCACAGGAATTATCGCACCTATCAAAGTAGACACTCCATCAATTATACCGCTAGATATGACCTTATCGCGAAACTTTTTATCCACCTCAGTCCCCTTCATTGCACCATCCTTCAACATTGCTTTATCAACTTTCTCATACCTCTCAGATAGAGCGGCCTTCTCACCCATGAACGCTCCTAAAACATTCGAGAGACCATTCGCAACCCCTCCACCTAATCCAGCGGAGATTATAATGTGACTCGCTTCCATCTGTCCTGACCCTATAACAGTACTCGCTCCTATAACGATTCCCAATGTGGATAATAAACCATCGATAAATCCTCGAATGAGATAGCGGTCCATTTTATACCCTCAACAAATTCAATAAACTCTCTCTAAAAAAGTTAGCATCAATCTTCATATAATCCACTATGAGATTGAGACTAATAAAAATAAAATAAGGGGAGTTTCTAAGCGTCCATGTCGATATCGAGTTTGTCCACGAGCTCCTTGTACCTATTCCGAACCGTAACTTCTGTCATATCCGTCACTTTCGCTACTTCTCTCTGAGTTTTTCGTTCACCCGTCAAATAAGCAGAAATGTAAATGGCTGCTGCAGCTATCCCCACAGGACTCTTACCCGAAGTCAACCTCTTGTCCTTCGCTTCCCTTATTATAGTAATAGCCTCAGTCCTTGTTTCTCCCGGAAGACCCAAATCGCTAGAAAATCTAGCCACATACCTAGCCGGATCAATAGGTGGCAAACGGATCCCCAACTCTCTAGTAATTAGCCTATAACTCTTGCCAATATCCTTTTTGCCGACACGGCTTACCTCGGTAATCTCCTTCAAACTGCGGGGAACCTGATTCTCCCGACAGGCCCCGTACAAAGAGGCCGAAGCCACACTTTCAATCGACCTCCCCCGAATCAAGTCCTGATTCACCGCTTCCCTGTACACCTTGGATGCCGACTCTCGAACGCTATCAGGAAGACCCAACTGAGAGGACATCCTATCAATCTCAGAAAGAGCAGTGGCTAAATTTCTATCCTTTGCACCCGATACCCTGATCCTCTTTTGCCATTTTCTCAAACGGTACATTCTAGACCGCCTTTGAGGAGAAAGATTCTTTCCCCTTCCGTCTCTATTCTTCCAATCTATCTGAGTGGACAATCCCTTATCATGAATAGTCTCGGTTGAAGGAGGCCCGGCTCTACTCTTTTCTTCATGTTCCGAACTATCAAAAGCCCTCCATTCCGGCCCTCTATCCTTGATATCTTCTTTTAAAATCCGACCGCAATCACTACATATTTTCACATTCTGTTGATAATCCCTTCTAACAGAAGTGGAATTACAATCCGGACACCTAGAACCCCTCTCTCCCGATTCTTGAACGTTTAAATTTTCCTTATCTTCTGATTCGGACATTTTCTCCCCCATCTTCTAAACTTACCCTAGCCGTCTATAATCAGAAAGTCAGAGCCCCGAAGCCCATGTTTTGTTTTATTTAGGGTGATAATATTCAATCCTATCCTCACTTTTATATCTTTCGAAACACTTTAAAATAAAATCTTGAGATTTAGAAAAAATGTTGGATTTTTCCCTTTTTCAATACCCGTCCTGTAATAAAATCCTGAAAGAATGTTCCAATCAGATTCCGAACCCTCGATTATAGACGTGGTAAGATCCATGAAAAGAACCGGATTTCAGTACGAAGAGATTTACGACATTTTAACAGGCGCAGGAATATCAAGCGAAGAAACAGAACTGTTTCTAACCAGAATAGAAACTGACTTTGAAGATGCTAAATTTGACACCAAAAAAACTAGACTCGGAAAAGAAGTCGAGAATATATTCTCCACAGAGATAGAGAAAACGAAAACCGAACTAAATTCGGAGATAAATTTTCTAAAAGAAAAGACAGAAGATCTCAAGAGCGAAATCCAAAATCTAAACGAAAGGATAAAAGAACTGCAAAAGCTGACCCTCCAACAAACAGGACAAAATTACGGCAAAATTAATAATCTAAAAAAATACATGAAGATGTGATATAATGAAAATAAAAGTTACGGAAACATTCGAACTCAACGAAGACGAATACAAAAAAGGAGAAACTATAGACCTTCCAGACAAAGTGGCTAAAAAGGTAATCGAAAAAGGCTTTGGAAAGAAAGTGGAAGAAGAACCCAAAATAGAGAAAATTGGAGAAAAAGAAGAAAAATCAAAAACAGAAGGACCGACTTGGAAAAGGAAAATATGGATATCAGAAGACAGAAACTTATCCATCACAGTCTGGCCATCAGGTGAAAAATTTGACTCCCCCAGCATCAACTTAGAGGAGAGTAGAAGAGATGATTCGGGAAACTGGGAAACGAACAAACTATATCTCCCTACAGGAAGTTCCCTTCTAGCCCTTTCGGAAAACTTGAAGTCCGCATGGAACCAGGTTCAAGAGATGAAAGCGGAGAACAAAAAATAGAATTTTTTAACTCCGTCAGTAGGATATATCAAAGTTTCTTAAACTTAGAATTAAAAGCTTGAAATTGTACTCTGATTTTCCGAAATGTCTTTCGTATGGCAAAGGCTTATGAACATACTGATTTGAATTTTCAGATATTGGTCTCGGAATAGCCTGATTCGGATAATCAAATATTTCTTCCTCCAGCGGCTTATCAATCTCGATTTTCACATCCCACAACCCCCAAAAAATCGTGGTCCTTATCTGCCAGATGTAAATCGGGGTAGGGGGACCTGATCTATTGACCAACCCGATGGGATCGAGCCTTTTTATCCGGACCGACTCTATATCCAAATCGTGATATACGGATATGTTGGGATTGTTTTCTAGAGGAACAGGTGGTGAAAGTTCATACTTTTCGTTTCTCGAAAGTTCCGAATTTTCCGAGAGCTCCTCATCCGATCTCAACACATTTTTCAAACATTTATCCAATCCAAACTTTTCCAGTTCACCCTTCTCTTTGCTAAAATCATCATTCAAATTTTCAATTCTACCCAATTGGCTTTTCGTGCGTTTTAGGACCGTTTCTAATCCCCAGATAGACCCTTGGTTTTCGCTAATCACGTACTGTTCGACCCTCTTATCTTCCGGATCTCCGTCTTCTCCGAGTCTTGGATACTCTGTGTAAGTATCGCTCCAATTTGGTTCTTTGTTATTCGTTTGACTCTCTACCTCTTTCGAAACAGAACTGTGCAATTTTTCTACTTTGTTTCTCTTTTTCTCGTAATCATCAACGTATTTTGAGAAAGATTCGTCGGCATCTTCTTGAGCTTTTGAAAATAGTTCCTCAATCTCGTTTTCACTCATATCTTTGGACAATTTTTCACGATAATCGGCCGGAAAATTTGTTTCATATTTGTTAATGTTCGTAAACTGTTCTTTGAGGTCGATAATTTTCCTTTCCAAATCCTCCATATTCTCCAAAACCGATTCGAATCCACAATTTATCTGAGGATAAACTCCTCGAGGTTTTGCCTGGGTGATATCTTCATAAAAACTTTTGAGGAAAGGATTGTTCTCTTTTGAGGATTCTATAGCCTCTAGACCTTTTTTGAACTGTTCTCGAGACTTTTTCAAAGCCTGCTTGGATTCTCTGACTTTTCGGAGAGACCCATTCAAACTTTTTCGAGGAAACGCATAGATGGATTTTGTGTCGCCGCAAATCTCCGAAAAATCATCCTTGGACCTGCTATAGTTGTCGCTTAAGTTTGAAATTTTTCTGGACTGTTCATCTAGACGTTTTTCAGGATTGAAGTTCTTCAGGTTGTCAATGCTCAACTTCGCTTGATTTAGACTCTTCTTAGAATATTCGAGCAGTTTCAGAGACTTTTCAGTCTTCTCGGAAAATTTCCTTACAGAAGGAGTTCCCAACGGATCTCCAAACTGGTCCAACTCCATATCGGAGGCTCCCATTAATTCCATAACCTTAGAACCAGCAACTTCTTGAAGTAAAGACCTATAGTCGGACGAACCGAACTTATCGATCTCATGGGTAGCAAGGGCCAGACGGAACAAGGTCTCGGTCCTCTTCTTGCTGAAATCCAAATCTTTCTCCAGCCACGCTTGTGAATAGGCTAAAGCGTACTCGAAATATTTCCATCTTCGCTCCACACTGTTCAAATCCTCTTCAAACTCGTCCATCTTCTCTTGAAGCACGAAAAAACGAGGGCTGGTCGTCTCTCTGACACTTTCAATCGGTATCTCTATCCTCGTCGATCCATCTGGAGTGCTCCCCTCTATACTCACCCCTTCCGAAAATTCTACATTTGCGATTGTACCATTGTCTTCTCCCCGACTGACTTCGAAATCAACTCCTCGTCCATCCGAAGGTAAAAAAAGATTTTTCCTGTGAGAGAGTTGTTGCAAATCATTTTGGAGCTCGTTCTCTGCCAAATCTTCTATCCTTTCGACTTCGGACCCATCAGTTTTCGGACCTTTTTCGCTCTTCCCTACTCTCCAAAGCGAGCTGGTTAGAGCCCTTTCAACGTGACCGTTCAACTCGGATTTTTCGCTAGTCAGATCGAAGGAAAGCTGAGAATTCCCCTGTCGGTTTATAGCTTCTTTTTTGGACCGATGTCTGTTCCACTCAAAATAGGTTACAAAACTAGCTGAGAGCAATAAGATGATAGTTCCCACTGCCGCAAGCGAGATATACCCTTTCTCATTCACTTCGACCACAGCTCCAAAGTGATTGGGATAGGAACCAACTCATTATCTGAACGATTATCCGAAATATGAAGGGGAAGAAATAGTTTCACCGTTTCGGAACATATCTTTTCAGACCCAGGTGAAATTTCGGAAATATCATTACGATAGTAGATAAAAATGTTTTCGGAGACTTTTTTCGGCCCCATCTCAATCTTGAACCTATAATCGAACCTTTTACCCACTAAAATGCCGAGGGAGGACCTCATCATGTTCTCCAACGCCATCGTCAGTCCACGGTTCGTTTTAGGGCTTATAACATGGTTTTCATGGACCAAGGTCGGATTAAGCAGAACTTCCTCTTTGATCACTTTGGATAATGTTTTTCTTTCTAACTCCCGAGTGTTAGTCCAACCTGTAGAGAGGTTAGATTTGTAGGAAATACCTCCCAGTTGTTCAACTGGCACTTTCTGAATGATTAGAAGGGTATTTTGAGCTCTTTCATCTGCAAAGGAGTTCTTATTCTCGTTTGTTTGAACACTGCCAATCAAAAGAAGGAGAGATATCGAAACTATGAGTCCTAAAAATAATATATCCACTGTGGAACCTATTCCTTTTCTCAACTTATCGACCTCTAACAGTCAGGAAAGCGGGAAAATTTTTTCCATTCTCCTGATAGACTATGGGAATTGAAAAAGTGGTTTCGTAACTTTCCGAATCCGGACCGATACAATACAATTTCTCTCTTTCCAATGTCGTGACTTCTATCTGCACAGCCTTACCTGAACTCTCCCACCTTTTCCAAGCCTCTGAAAAACTTTCCTCCAGATAAGAACGTTTCAAAACGCCTAGTTCCGAGTGGCCTCCTCCAGTTTCGCAACCGCTGTTTTGCAGGCGCTCTGTCAAGTCTAGAAGATCTCTGAAAGATTCTTCGTTCCTAATTTCCCGTTCTCGAGCTCGATAGATCCCTGACAGAGTAAAGGTGAAAAAAAGCAAGAGGACGACAGCCATGATTACTGCGGTCAGGTCCGTGCCCACTGTCAATTGGGATAATTAGACCACCTCTAATCGTAATCCGTTATCCTTTGAGATTATGATTTTGTCCGGGTTTTTCTCCTCTATCTCGAAATTTCCGCCATTCAACCTGCTATCCAATAACGTGGAAATTTTCACTTCCCCAGATCCTATAATTGACACTTCGACGGTCTGGAAGTTCTCCGCCTTTCCTGAGATTTTCAGTTCGCAGGACACGCCATGGTCCGGGACTTTTCTCTCCATATAGACGTTTCCGGGAAGAGAATCGGCCTCTTCTATAGAATCTATCACGAAGCTAGCGATCTTTTCCTTCATTTCTCTGTTTTTAGACCGTTTGAAAGAACTGTAAGTGTCTATAGACGCGGCTAGCAGGAGGAAAATAGCTAAGAACACTCCTAGTTTTGTCACCAAAAAGCTGGAAACCATTCCTTTATCTTTCATCTATATCCCTCGATATTTCGAAAAATAGTTCCGATCCAACATTCCTCCTTTCAGAAAGTTCGATGTGGACAGTTCCGCTCTCCAGAGAAAAATTTTCATCATTTTCGTTTAAAGCTGGAAAAGGAAGTCGATGAGCCTCTTTAACCCCTTTTTCGGTTCTAAGCTCGGCTAAATTCCCGTTTATCTCTATCTTAGAAGAATTTAAAGAAATATCTACTTTTTCTCCATCTCCTATAGCCCCATGTTGGAGATATTCACAGGTCTCAACGAATTTGTTAAAACTTCTTAGCTCCTGTCCCTCTCTTTTGATGCTCTCAATCCGATCGAGAGTTCCGAATCCCAGTCCAACTGTCAACATCGTGAGGAAAACACACAGAATTATGACGATTGGAAGATCTGCGATTCCTTTATTTTCCTGAGTTGGAAAAAGATCAGTGCTGGACAGCTGCTTCCCCCTCCCAAGGTATGTACCCGTTCTTAGTCACCCTCACATCGGTGATGACGGTCTCGTTCTCCACTGGTACTGAGAAGGTGTGGGAGTTCGAATTTTGGGAAAGGGTCTTGGCCAGAGTACCTCCCGGGTAATCCACTGAGATGGTTACGCCGTTCAAAGGTTCTTGGCTTTGAGCATCGTGAACTGTAACGTTCAACTCATTGCCAGATACGTCGAAGCTGACCTCCATATCTCTGAGCATCGCCCTATCCGCCGTGTCTACGAACTGTGTCAGAATCCCCATCGCCATTACACCTACTACCAAGGCTATGATCAATTTTATCGGAACACCCATCAGTTGCCCTTTCTCTTCCATTCTGACCCGTTTCAGTTTTGTTGGAGGGGTTCTTTTAAACTGAAAATTTTGTTACAAAAGGGCTGGGCTATAAACCTCACAAGAAATATCAAAACATTCAAAGGTGGAAAGTGCTTCCTTTGCTAGTATCACAGATCCTAAGAAAGCAGCACTCGATCCTATTTCTTCCTAATCCAAAGATTCCTAAATTCATTTTTTACCCCCTCTTTCGCAAATTTTTTTGGAAAGAAGTCCAGCTTCAGCTTTATAATTTTCAAAAAAAATCATTTTTTTACCATTCAGAAATTGTGAGTGCTCTCTTTACTCAACTAGGAGTTCTAGATTGGATTTACTATTACTCTAAATAAGGTGAACTGCGGTAGCCTTGAATGACAGATACAATTCGTCACCCTTATTTAGATCCATGTCGGAATATGACTTTTTAGTTATTTTCACCGCTATTTCTATTCCAGCATCTATATCTAACTGTATTGTGCTTTCCCTCTCAGAAATATTTACGATTTCCCCCTTCATAGTGTTCCTTCCACTGGAATCTATGGGCGTTTTGGAAATCATGATTTCTTCAGGACGAATACATGCTTTGACGTGCCCCTCTTTATCCGAAACTGAAACAATCTCCCCCCCGTTTTGAAGTTGGACATGAGCAATCCCGTCATCCAACTTAGAGTTTCCCTCGAATATGTTATCTGTTCCTATAAAATTGGCTATAAATTCCGAATCTGGCTTTTTGAAAACCTCTGACGAGTCTCCAGTCTGCACAATTTTCCCTTCCCTCATAACGCCAACTCTATCTCCCATTCTGATGGCTTTTTCTCTACTATGAGTCACCTGTAAAATTGTTACATCGGTTTCCCTATGTATCTCCTTCAATTCTTTCATGATTCTTTCTTGTGAAGGTACGTCCAAGGCGCTTATAGGCTCATCCAAGAGTAAAAGGTCGGGATCCATTACCAAACTCCTCGCCAGTGCAACCCTTTGTCTTTCCCCACCACTAAGAGTTCGTGAATACCTATGAAGTAGATTTTCAAGGTCTAGAAGATCTACAAACTTTGAGACTCTTTTAGAGATAACATCTTCTGAAAATTCTTCCACTTCCAAACCAAACCGAATGTTTTCTTCAACGGTGAGATGTGGAAAGAGCATATAGTCCTGATAAACCATGTTCACCGGCCGGTCTTTTGGCGGAATTTCTGTAATCTCTTTGTCTCGAAGAATAATTTTACCTTGTTCTGCCGGGTAAATCCCTGCTATAGTTTCTAGCAGTATAGTTTTGCCTGCACCTGTCGGTCCAAGAATAACAAAATACTCATCCTCGTTTACGTGTAAATCAATTCCTTCCAGGGAAAATTCTCCCAAATCAGTATATAAATTTCTTATATCTAACATGATTACCCTCTTTCAGTAAATATTAGCATCTCCCCCATATTTTTCAAGAACATAAAGCGCGGAAAATGAGACTATTATCAGAATGGTTGCAGCTGCTATTGCAAGTTCCAGATCTCCGCTCGACATGTTTAGATAAACCGCCAGTGGCAAAGTCTCGGTTTTCATCCGAGTCGCGCCAGCTAACATAAGCACAGCACCAAATTCCCCCATCCCTTTGGCCCAACTAATCGCCGAACTAGCCAGCAACCCATTTTTCGACATGGGTAGGGTAACTTTCCAAAATGCATTTGTTTCGTTGCATCCGAGGGTTTTGGCCACGTGCTCATATCTTGGATTGATACTATCAAAAGTCGACCTCATGATTCTAATTGCAAATGGAACATTGATAAAGAACTGTGCAATTACTATCCCTAAAGGTGTGAAAACAAAGTCCAGACCTATACTAGTTAGACCTTTTCCTAAAGCAGTTTGTCCAAAAAATAAGAGAAGACCCACCCCTGCCACGAGAGGTGGTAGAGCTAAAGGTATGTTGACAACTGTGTTAGCTATACTTTTTCCGGGGAAATCGTAACGAGATAAAGCATATCCGGCCGGTATAGCAATTATCATGCATAGTACCGTGGAAGCGGTGGCGGTTATTAGGCTCAAACGGATAGCAAATAATATCTCTGCTGAAGTTAGGTTATTTATCAAAGCCTGTGGTGTTGTATGTGTCACTACGCAAGCTACTACCGAGATTATGAACGCAACAATCAAAACTAGAAAAAATCCTGTCGCAGCTTTGAATCTATTGCTATCCATATTTTTACCCATTCTGTCTTTACTTAGTTTTCATAGCTTAGGAAACCATAATTTTCAAAAACTTCTTTACCTTTCACACTGACAAATTCTACGAATTTTTCTGCTTTCTCGCTTTTCTGGGAAAAACTCAAAGATCCAATCGGAATCTTTTTAATTTTGTTATTCTCTTCAGCGATATTTTCGATTTCTGCTTTTTTTACTCCATATATGTTGGCTCTCCATATTATTCCTGCATCCGCTTGGCTTTGAGCAATCATCATTACTATCTCGTTCACTGTCGCAGCTTTAGTTACTACGTTTTTTTCTACTTCTTCTTTGATTCCATTCATTTCTAGAATTTTGTATCCTAGTCTTCCGATAGCACATGCACCCGGGTCTCCCATAATCACTTTTACAGAGTTTTCTGTGAGGTCTTTAAGGCCATCTATGTTTTCCGGGTTTCCTTTGGGTACTGCAATCACTGGTGTGTGGTAGGCAACTAGTTTTTTCTCATCGATAAATCCTTTGTTATCTGCTGTTTCGATATAGTAGGTGGCTCCTGGCATATATACATCTCCTCTCTCCACCGTCTGAATTTGGCTCAGAAGAGTGTTTGAACCAGCATAGTTGTAATTTACCTGTATTCCGTATTCGTTTTCAAACACAGCTCCGATTTCATCCATTGGCTTTCTAAGTCCTGCTCCGCTGTATACCATTATTGATTCCTGACTTTCCGACACCTGGTTCCAGTAAGCTATACCGGAGATTGTGGCTATAGCTACTATAACTATCACAGAAATTGCCTTTTGGTATTGCTTCATATTATCGTTATGTTTCTAAGAACATAACCCTTAAATAAATTTTGAATAATAATTTACAAAAAAATTCCAACCTTTGGTGACTTTTGACAATTCCTCTCTTGAATTATTTTGTTACACCCATAACAAAAAAAATAGAGATATAAAACTAACAATCAAAAGAAGAAAATTGATAATTCAATCAGTAAAAAGGTTCTTAAACTCCTTCCTCATCCCTGATATTACTCCTTTCACCCACGCTTTCCACTTATTTTCCTT
>Ga0207714_1000039_pt1 | contig 72525 bp, 59 predicted proteins | sample PonA232FremontCA_2_FD_187270 | JGI IMG/M metagenome (GOLD analysis project Ga0207714, IMG submission 187270) | Marine sediment microbial community from Fremont, CA, USA - Pond A23 Sediment 2 (SPAdes) | ecosystem: Environmental > Aquatic > Marine > Unclassified | place: USA: Fremont, California... | reverse complement strand
GCCATGCGCCTGGCCGATTATGACAAGACCTATTCGGTCGAGCAGGCCAATGCCGCCCTCAGTACAGGGGTTTTTGAAGAAGGCGAAGGTGCCATCTTCCAGTTCACCAGTACCCCGCCGCATGTGCACAGCATCTATCAGTGGTTTGAAATCGACGGGCGTACCGACGTGGTCCCGACCAAGCCTTTTGTCGACTCACTGGCTTCGCTCAACGACCCGCGGATGAAATACCTGGTTGATACCAGCTTCGGTCCGCCGCAGCCCTATGCCATCCAGGTTAACAAATATGCTGAAGTGGCCCACTTCCAGAAGCAGTTCTTCGAGCCTAATTTCGAAAATGTCTTTACCGACTATGCAGAAATGGAATTCCTCAAGGCTGAAGCTGCTGCCCGCGGGGGATACAACGTCAGCGGAACAGCTGAAGCCCACTATGAAAACGCCATCGAGGCCAGCATCCGCTACTGGGCCCACAACTATGAAAAATTCACCGGTGAGACCATATCCGAGTCTGACCTGCAAACCAAAGTGAATGATTACCTGGCCCAGGATGCCGTCCAGTATGATGCCAACAACTGGAAAAAATCCATTGGCATTCAGAAGTGGATCGCCCTCTACAACCGCCCAACCGAAAGCTGGGCCTCCTGGAGGGTACTGGAACATCCCCAGTTTGACTTTACCGAAGACATGGGCACCCTTTATCAGCAGGTTCCCGTGCGCTACCCCTACCCCTTCTCCGAATCCAGGCTCAACACCTCCAATTACAACAGCGCTGTTGAAGCCATGGGCGGTGAAGATAGCCCGACGGTCAACCTCTTCTGGGACGTTGAATAACAAAACCTAACCGATCATAAAAAAGGGCGCCAATCAATGGCGCCCTTTTTTTTGGGACCCCGCTTAGCGGGGTAGTATAAACTTACCGACCCCGCTTAGCGGGGGTAAATTTTTTTTACCCCGCTTAGCGGGGTCCTGCGGACAAGATTACAAATCCAGTTGGTTGTTTTCAGGATAAGCATCGGGGATGGTCGGCCGACCCAACTCAATCTTTTCGACCTTCTTCTGACCCGACAATTGAACTGCATGTTCCTGTTTATCCTTCCAAATTTCGGCAGACCGCTCAACAACCCGGGTGGTGCCATCCTGAAAGGTGATTTTCAGATACAGGGGCACCGGCAGGTTGCCTTTCTTTTTGATGGTTAAGACTTGACCCTCTGCACCATTTTCTATGCCTTTAACCGCCAGGTCGGGATAGCCAAAATCAAAAAACCAGGGTTCCCAGAACCAGCTTAAATCACGATCAAGCACATCTTCAAACGTATAGAAGAAGTCATAGGGCGTGGGATGCTTACGGGCCCACCTTTGGATATAAGCCTTCAGGGCTTTGTGAAAATGATCCGGCCCCACCAGATCCCTCAACAGATAAAAAGCAGTAGCGGGCCGCTGATAGGCGTGCAGGCGGTAGGCCTCATAATCGCTGATCATGTAACTTTTCACCATCAGGGGCACCTCTTTGCCTGTACCCGCATTGCTGGCATAACCCCGAATCAGATCCTCAAAGGGGTTAAAATCCTTGATCATCTGCTTTTCCACCATCCGGGGCAGAAACGAAACCAACCCTTCATCCATGAAGGCATAATAGGATTCATTGGTCATTACATAAAAGGGGAAATAATTGTGGCCAATTTCATGGGCGGTCAGGTGCACGGTACCCTGAAAGTCTGGCACATCGCCGTCATTGATCATCATGGGGAACTCCATGCCCCCGCTGCCGTTAAAGGCGGTCAGTTTGGGATAAGCAAAAGGCACGCCCATGATATCATCAGAAAGCATACGGATGGTTTTGCGGCCAATTTCGGCGACCCGATCAAAATCATCGGACAGGGTATCATAAACGGCGCTCATAAAGGTACGGCGGCCGGTCTGATGATCCACTTCCACACTGGTCGCGTCCCATATATAGTTTTTGCTGGTGGCAAAAGCAAAATCAGGCACATCACTGGCCTCAAAATGCCAGGTATGCTGGGGGCGATCTTTCAGAACCCGATCTTTCCGTAGATCAGCTGGCTTGACCACGGGCACCACCTGGTCACTTTGACGAGCCTCCTCTATCCTGGAAAGGATAGGACTTTGATAGTGCTTCTGGGGGTTTTGTAAACGGCCGGTGGCCCAAACCATATAATCACCAGGCAGGGTAAGGCTTACATCATAATCATTGAAATCATTGTAGAACTCGGCCGAACCGGTGAAAGGATGGGTATCCCATCCGTAAACATCGTCATAGACCGATATCTGGGGGTACCAGTAAGCGACAAACCAATTGTGGCCTTTCCCATACTGCCCCATTCGGATGGCCACATGCTGTGGCAGTTGAACTTTCCAGTCCAGGGCGATCCGGGCCGAATCGCCGGGGTGAATGCCCTGCTGGAGGGCCACCACATAAATGGTTCCGTAATCACGCATAAGCCTGGGATTGCCCGAATCACCCACTTTGTGGCCATTGATGGTGAGGTTGCTGATCTCCACCCCACCATGCAAATCCTGGGGGCCTAAACCAAAATCCCGGGCTACCCCCTTTTGAAAAATATTCATATAAACCCGCATCACAATCCTTTGCAGGCTGTCCGGGCTGTTGTTATGGTAAACAATGGTTTCGTGGCCATCCAAAACACCCGTTTCCGGATTGAAACGGGCTTTAATCGTATAATCGGATTTGTTCTGGAAATAATCACTTCCGGGTTGGCCCGAAAAAGAACGCGTTCCTTGCTGGTAGGCTTTTTGCAATTCCCCGGGCATGAACAATTTATCTTTCTGTTGAGCCCGGAGATTTGCCGTACCCATTACAACAAAACCGGTAAGCAGGATGAACAGAATATTCTTAAACATAAGGCATGTGGTTTTGAAACAATATCATAGGACAAAAAGAACCATTAAAAGTTTAATCCACTATCTTTGCAGTAAAACAGAAGTTTTGGCCAACGACTATTTCATCTTCAAACAATTCACGATCCAACAGGAGAGCACAGCCATGAAGGTGGGTACGGACGGGGTTCTCCTCGGGGCATGGACCAGCGGTGAAGATGCCAGGCGCATCCTGGATATTGGCACAGGCACCGGACTAATTGCCATCATGATGGCCCAGCGGTTTTCCGGGGAAGTTACAGCATTAGAGATGGATCACCAGGCCTACATTCAAGCCAGTGAAAACATCAGGAACTGCAAATGGAGCCACCGCATTCACCCTGTTCATCAGTCTTTTCAAAATTTCCATCCAACCCGCAGCCGCCTTTTTGATCTGATTCTGAGCAATCCGCCCTACTTTCAACAAGCATTACAACCGCCGGATAAGCAAAGGAGCACGGCCAGACACAACTTCACCCTGCCTCCTGAAGAACTGCTGGAAGGCAGCATCCGGCTGCTTACACCAAAAGGAATCCTAAGCCTTATCCTGCCCGTCGATGAAGCTGAAGGTTTTATATCCATAGCCGAAAAAAAAGACCTATTCTGCAACCGGCGCACCCTTGTCTATCCCAATTTAAGGAAAAGGCCCAAACGGATGCTCCTGGAATTCAGTTTCCATCAAACGCCCCTTCAGGAAGATACCCTGACCATTGAAACCAACCGGCGCCACCATTTTACAAAGGAATACCAGGAGCTCACCCGCGATTTCTATTTATATTTCTGAGCCACCATACCTTTCTCAAGCCCCCTACAATCCTTAGCCAATTGTCATGCCTAAGGCGGGTTAAATTTCTCAGCCAAATTATATTTTTTAGTGGACTTACCCTTGAGCAAATTATGGCATTCAGCCAGCTTACAGTCCTCAGCCACACGATAGCCCCCACCCAAATACCGGGTTCAGGCAAAAGCCACCTCCTCTTCCCGGAAACGAATGCCGTAATCGGCCAGTTCACCCATAACCGGCTCATAAACCTGTTTGCTCAGGGGGCGCTGAACACCGGTCAGATCAAACTGATCCTCCAGCAACAGGCGGGTGGCAATGGCCACGGGCACCCCTACCGTGATGGACATGGCTGTATGGAGCGGATCACTGCCTTTATAAACCAGTGTTGATTGGAGGCGTTTGGATTGTGAGGAGATCTCATAATCAAAGGTATGCTGCATGACGATCATGTCTCGGTCCTGTTGGTTCATCTTCCACCGTGGTTCAATGAGGCTTTGGAGTATTTGTGCCGGCGTAGCATTGGGCATTCCAATGGGGGTGTCATTAAAGATGCCCAGCCAGTTCAATTTATTCATCACATCGCCTTCCCGCTCCAGGTTCAAAAAGTGGCAAAGTTTATCTTCCACCCTCATGCCATTTTCATGAGGCAGAAAGGCATCTACAAACTCACGGAAAGTTAGCTTATCGGCCCCGATTACCGGGTGATTGTCGGCTGTCATTCCCAGCTGTACGAATACATCCCATGCGCGGGCATAACCGGGCCGGCGCATGGTTCCCCTAAACATGGTCTGCACATGATTCAACCCATAAATCTCCATATATTTAAGGGAATCGCGATTGGGATATATCTCAAAAGAACCTACCTCGGGGATTTCAACAGGTTCAACACGGCTGAAGAGCTGATGATAGGGGATGTATTTCACCCAACCGTGATCCAGAAAACGAGCGCCCCCTTGACCGGCCATCACCACATTGCGGGGATTCCAGGTAAATTTGTAACCCCATGGGTTGTCATCAGAATCGGGCGCCACCAACCCCCCGGTTGACGACTCGAATCCGGTTAAGGTGCCCCCCTCCTCCTGAATTCGGTCTATGACCTGCATGGCCGACATATGGTCGATGCCCGGATCCACACCTAATTCGTTAAGTAAAAGGACCCCATTGCGACGGGCTTTTTCATCCAGTCGGCGGATCTGATCCGATACATACGATGCCGTCACCATATGCGTGCTGTAATCCACACAATCATTAGCTACCAGATAATGCATGCGTGAGGGCAACATGGATATCACCACATCAGCCCGCTGTATCAATTCCTTCCTTTGAGCCGCATCATGCACATCAAAAGCCACAGCCTCACCCCTCGAATGACCGGCTATCTTACGTTCTGCCATCTCCCTGGAAATATCTCCCAGGATAATGCGCCATCCCTTTTCCCCGGCATGATCCAGTAAATATTTGATCAGGCTCGATGAAGACATGCCTGCTCCTAAAACCAATACATTTTTGCTGTCCTTCATATATTTATTTTTCTTTTGATGGTATTTTCTTTGGGGGGATGAATGATGATTTTATCATTTAAACCGATTTAAGCATCCAGCCTCGTCTCCTTGACCCGTTTCTCAGTAAGGTAACCTCCAAATGTAAACAATTAATCGGGGAGCCTACCAATGACGAAAATCATAGATGTCTTATAAAATAAAATTTTCCGATGAGTTCCAATTTAGCCTGATCATCTTTATTGGAGGTTTGTTGGTTCTTAAGGTGCCGGGATACATTAAAACCAGGCTTCAATTGTGGTTTCGCAATTTTTTTATTATATTTCCCCGCAAATAAACCTTTTAAACCGATCGGGACGGACTTCACAGGGTATAACATATATCCACTAAAATAGAGGCCGTTGAGATGCAGATGGTTTTTTGCCATGGAGTTTTTAACGGATTTATATTGAATAAAGGGGATTAGGGCATGAAAAGATTTTTTTCCATTTTATTGGTGATTGGTAGTATGCTTCCGCTGATGGCATCCGCCCAGGAGCCCACCCATCATGTAATCATTGACACGGATGGTGGCCCGGATGATTTAAGGGCGCTTAATCTAATGCTTTCTTCGGGCGAGACAGAGATTCTGGCCATCACCTCTTCCGATGGGATTTTGGACCCGGAAGAGGGATTAATGAAAGTTCGGTCGCTGCTTAACTACCATGGGCATCAAGGAATTAGCACCAGCCAGGGCATCATCACCCAAAACAAGGCTTCTCAGAAGCAAGCGCTGGCCCGGGCGATACAATGGGGAAAGGAACCTTTAAGCTATGAGCCCTCCGGGGATGTTAAAGAATTTTTGGTAAAAAAAATCGAGCAGGAACCTGATCCGGTAGAAATTATTTGTCTGGGTCCGCTCACCAACATTGCCAATGCCATCCTGATGAAACCCTCCATTAAGCAGGAGATCAGCCGGATTCTCTGGTTTGATGACTGTCAACGAGAGCTTCCCTGCAGCAATTACGGGATGGATCGCCTATCAGCTGACTATATCCTGGGCACAAAGATTCCGGTTTACCGGATCAAATCCAATCAGCCAGGAGTAAAGCTGGAGGGTAATTTTTTCAGTAAACTGCTTACACTGCCTTCTCCCTATGCCCGAAACATTTATCAGACCCATCAGCATGACAGCTTGCAAAACCGAATGGAGGCCGGAGAAATCAGGGTTCGCAACGAACTTGCTCCCTTATATCTTTATCATCCCGGCTATTTCGAAAGGGATACTTCTTATGCCGACAGCATGGGTCATGTTATGAAAACGCGTGCCCCCGACAGTGTGCTAACCTGGATCTACAGGTACCTAAAAAAACCTGCCAGCCTTCATCACGTAACATTTAAGGATTTTCCCACCGATTCAAGCCTCTACCGCACTGACATCAAGCCTCTGGTTCGCCGGCTCATCAGAAACCATGGCATAAAGGAATGGCATGCTGTGATACTTACATCGGAAATGCAGGGCCAACTGAACATTGGCAATGTGTTGGGGGCTAAAATGGGCATTCGCATCCTTGAATACTTCCATACTTCACCCGGTGAAGTAACCCTGACCTGTCATATCACTCAGGACGATCCTTTAAGCAATATGGTCGACGGCCTTCAAATGGCCACCCAGGCAACAACCGGCAATGGAAAGCTCACCATCCAACAGAGCCCTTCCAACCATGTGGTGGCAAAACATGAGAACCAGGCCATCGAAATAAGCCTGAAAACAAATTACCTGAAAAAGGCTACCGGATCCATTGAACGTACCCCCACACCTTTTCGCCCCTCATCCCAAAATTACCAGCAGGAGCAGCGAAAAAAAGCCCTGCAATTCTGGGCGGACTGGGAGCGCAAAAGCATCTTTCAGGTTATCCGCAAAAACAACAATTGAGATAGCACCGCTTTGCCTTACTGATCTTTCTCCTCCCTGCCCTTTTCATGGGTGGGTAGAAAATTCAGGGAGATGGAATTCACACAATGGCGGGTATCTTTAGGAGTAAAACCCTCCCCTTGAAAAACATGGCCAAGATGGGCACCGCAATTGGCACATAGGATTTCGGTCCGGATGCCGTCGGCATCAGCCACGCGCTTTACTGCCCCCTGAATGGCATCATCGAAACTCGGCCAGCCACAATGGGCATCAAACTTATCGTCTGACTGAAACAACCTGGCCCCGCACCTTTTACACGTGTATATCCCTTCCTTGTCATGATCATAGTATTTTCCTGAATAAGGCCTTTCTGTACCCTTATGGATGATCACACGCTTCTCAGGTTCAGTAAGATCTCTGTATTTCATAGTGTCTTGTTGTGAATAAGTCAGTTGCACCATTAAAACCAACAGCAAAACAGGAATTAAAGCAACAGTTTTCATCGCCTTTTTATCTTTGAACAAACGAAGCCCTCAGGTGGTTCAAAACGAGCAATACAATAGTATTAACGCCTTTCGAAAGGGGGTTATTTCATGCCGATGTGTCTTTTTATCTCATTCAGTTTGTTAAGGGCTTCTACGGGGGTAAGGTTATCCAGGTCGATGTTCTTGATTTGATCGCGGATTTGTTTGAGCACGGGGTCATCCAATTGAAAGATGGTGGTTTGCATCCCGCCCCGGTGGCTGGCGATATCGCCGACAGGTTTGGACACGGAACCTTTATCCTCAGAGGATTCCATATCCTTGAGAATTTCATTGGCCCTGCGCACAACACTTTTAGGCATACCAGCCATCCGGGCCACGTGAATGCCAAAGCTGTGTTCGCTGCCACCGGGTTGTAATTTGCGGATAAAAATCACCTTATCATCCATCTCTTTAACCGAAATGTTGAAGTTCCGGATGCGGCTGAAAGATTTCTCCATCTCATTGAGTTCGTGGTAATGGGTGGCAAATAGTGTCTTGGCGCTGGCGCGGGGATTTTCGTGGATGTATTCGACCATGGCCCAGGCAATGGAGATCCCGTCGTAGGTACTGGTTCCCCGGCCAATCTCATCCAGTAAGATGAGGCTTCTCGGGGAAAGGTTGTTCAATATGCTTGCAGCTTCATGCATCTCGACCATAAAGGTCGATTCCCCTTGGGAGATGTTGTCTGAGGCCCCGACTCGGGTAAAAATCTTATCCACCAGGCCAACCCGTGCAGATTGGGCGGGCACATAGCTACCACTTTGGGCCAGCAAGACAATGAGGGCAGTCTGGCGAAGCAAGGCAGACTTCCCGGCCATATTGGGGCCGGTAATGATCATGATCTGCTGGTCTTGATTATCGAGGTAGACATCGTTGGCGATGTATTCTTCATCAACCGGCAGTTGCTGTTCAATCACCGGATGACGCCCCTGGGTAATTTCAATGGTTTGCGATTCATTGATCTCAGGACGATGGTAATTGTATTCCCTGGCTATTCGGGCAAATGATAAAAGACAGTCCAAACGTGCCACCAGGGAAGCATTTTGCTGGATAACGGAGATATAATCGGCGATGCCGGCGACCAGGTCGTTAAAAAGCTGGTTCTCCAGTTCTAGGGATTTTTCTTCGGATCCGAGAATCTTGGCTTCGTATTCTTTAAGCTCTTCGGTGATGTACCTTTCGGCATTGACCAGGGTTTGTTTGCGGGTCCATTCGGCCGGGACCTTATCCTTATGGGTGTTGCGCACTTCGATATAATAACCAAAGACGCTATTGTATCCGATTTTAAGGGAGGGAATGCCCGTTCGCTCTATTTCTCTTTGCTGAAGTTGTTTGAGGTAATCGCGGCTGGAGTGGGCAATTTCGCGGAGTTCATCCAGTTCCCGGGAAACCCCGTCATTGATTACATTTCCCTTGCTTACGGTTGTGGGGGCTTCCGGGTTGATTTCACGTTCTATACGGCTGCTGACAGATTCACAGGTATCGAGTTGATGGGCGATTGGGTTCAGGGCCTCAGAAGAAGTCTGCTGACACGCTTTTTTCAAAGGTTCCAGGGCATAAAGGGCTTGTTTGAGCTGCAGCACTTCCCGCGGGGTGATCCGGCCAACAGCCACTTTGGAGACAATGCGTTCGATGTCGCCCATCTTTTGAAGTTGGGCTTCCAACAACTCCATGAATTCCCCATCTCTCAGGATGTGGTCAACGATATCCAGGCGCTGCTCGATGGGCTGTTTTTCCTTCAGGGGCAAGGTAATCCAGCGTTTCAGCAGACGGGCCCCCATCGGGGAAACCGTCTGGTCGATCACATCGATCAGGGTTTGCCCCCCCTCATTGACCGTGTGGAAAAGCTCCAGATTGCGGATGGTAAACTTATCCAACCATACATAATGCTCCTCCTCAATCCGCGATAGGGTGGATATATGCCTGACATGCTCATGCTGGGTTATGTCCAGATATTGAAGGATCGAACCTGCTGCCACGATGCCGTAAGACAGGTTCTCTACCCCAAAACCTTTCAGGGATGTGGTATTGAAATGTTTGAGCAACTTGTCGCGGGCGTTGTCCTCGGTGTAAACCCAGTCGTCCAGCTTATAAGTATAAAAACGTTCCCCGAAATGATCCCTGAAAAGCTGACCTTTGCCCCGCTCATACAGCACTTCCCTGGGCTGAAAACTGTTCAAAAGCTTATCGACATAAACAAAATTCCCTTCCGAGGTCAAAAACTCACCGGTAGATATGTCCAGAAAAGCCACCCCTACAATGTTTTTCTCTATATGAACCGATGCCAGAAAGTTGTTTTCCTTATTGTTCAATACATTGTCATTGAAAGAGACCCCGGGGGTGACCATCTCGGTTACCCCCCTTTTGACGATTTTTTTCGCCTTGCTTGGGTCTTCCAGTTGCTCACAGATAGCCACACGCTGGCCCGCCCGCACCAGTTTGGGCAAATAGGTATCAATGGCATGATAGGGTATCCCGGCCAGATCCACATAGGAAGCCGAACCATTGGCACGCTTGGTTAAAGTAATGCCAAGAATTTCAGAGGCTTTAACTGCATCTTCCCCGAAAGTCTCATAAAAATCCCCGACCCGGAAAAGCAATATGGCATCGGGATGTTGACTTTTGATGCGGAAATACTGCTTCATCAGGGGCGTTTCCACCTCTTTATCCTTCTGCTTGCGTGCCAATTCTTATCGGTTTGGTTGGACAATCCATCTAAACAAATTTATAACAATAATGTCAACCAGGAAAAAGATTTTTTCCCCCGGCAGGCTATCTTATCAACAATCCTTCAACACGGCCCATGCAGTAAAGCCCCTGGAAGCAGGGGCCGGCCCCTGTTCATTTTTTATCTCAAAGAAAATTCATTAACTTCCCCGATCAAATCCACAAACCAAAATCCCAGCCCTATGAAAAAAGTTTTGATACTTGGCGCCGGAATGGTCGTCAAACCCATGGTCGATTATTTATTGAACAATGGCATTTCGGTAACCATTGCCTCACGGACTCAATCAAAGGCAGATAAGATTTTGAACAACCGTCCTAACGGAACTTCCAAACAATGGACGGTGGATGATGAAGCCGGTCTCGACGAGATGGTCCGGAGCCATGACCTGACGGTCAGTTTTCTGCCTTATGCCTATCATGCCATGGTCGCCAAGATGTGTCTGAAACATGGAAAAAACATGGTCACCACCTCTTATGTGCAGCCCGAGATGGTGGAACTGGACAAACCCGCCAGAGATGCCGGGGTACTGATCCTCAACGAAATAGGTGTAGATCCGGGGATCGACCACATGTCGGCCAAAAAAATCATTGACCAGGTGCATGATCAAAACGGCAACATTGAAGAGTTCTATTCCATCACCGGTGCGCTGGCGGCTCCGGAAGCGGCTAACAACCCGCTGAGGTATAAGTTTTCCTGGAGCCCGAAAGGAGTGGTCAAAGCCGGGAGTAATCCGGCCCGATATCTGAAAGATGGCAAGGAAGTGAACATCCCTTCCCAAAATCTGTTCAAAAACACCTTCATTGAAAACTTTCCGAATATAGGGGAACTCGAGGTCTATCCCAACCGCGATTCGATCAATTACATCAACATCTACAACACCCCGGAAGCCAAAACCATGTTCAGGGGAACCTTCCGCTACAAGGGCTGGTGTGAGACGATTGACCTGATGAAACAAATCAACCTGATATCCGAAGAGCCCATTGATCTGAAAGGCAAAACCTATGCCGATATGATAGCCCACCAGATTGGGGCCGATGATGCATCGAACATCCGCAAAAAAGTGGCCGACAAGTTCAACCTCTCAGAGGATGCCCATGCCCTTGATGCCCTGGAATGGCTGGGGCTGTTCAGCAAAGAACCCATCAACCGCGAAAAGGATTCCCCCTTTGAGGTAACCTCCGACCTGATGATGGAGAAGATGACCCTCGGGCGCAATGAGCGCGATATAGTGGCCATGCAGCACACCTTCCTGGTGGATTATCCGGAAAAAGAAAAGGAAGTGATTAAATCCAGCATGTTGGTCTTTGGCAGCCCTGATTCCGATACTTCAGTAGCACGGACAGTGGCTATCCCAGCGGCCATTGCCGTAAGGCTTATCCTGGAAGGGAAAATCAACCTGCAGGGAGTATACCGCCCGGTGATCCCAGAAATATATGAACCCGTTCTCGATGAACTGGAAAAGAACGGCATCAAACTGGAAGAACAGTTCGGTTTGCCCCTGGACGAAAACATTAAACTGCCCTAATTCACTACCCCGCTTAGCGGGGGTAAACAAACCCGCCCATAACCCACCCCGCTTAGCGGGGTGGGTTTATTTATACCCCGCTTAGCGGGGTCCAAATGTTGCAAATAACAAAACTTTTGAAAGGTAACCCTCAGCTATGGCCGAGCATGGCTGTTGTTGCCACCCCGCTAAGCGGGGTATCAGACTAATCAAACCAGCCGGCATACATGATGTAGTTGTCGGCGATTTTGTGGATCATATCACGGGTTTGCTCGGGATCAACTGACTTGACTCTTTTGGCGGGCACCCCGGCATAGATGCTGCCGGGCTCAATTTGGGTATCTTTTAATACCAAAGCCCCGGCAGCAATGATCGAATTTTCCCCGATATCTACATGGTCCATAACCGTAGCCCCCATACCGACCAAAACATTGTCATGGATATGGGCACCATGAATGATTACGTTGTGGCCGACAGAGACATTGTCCCCGATTTCAACCACCGATTTTTGATAAAGGCAATGTAAAACTGCCCCATCCTGAATGTTCACCTTGTTGCCCATGCGGATGCTGTTGACATCGCCCCGCACCACAGCGTTAAACCAAACACTGCAATAATCCCCCATTTTCACATCACCCACCACAGTGGCGTTGTCAGCAAGATAACACTCTTTCCCGAATGAAGGGTATATTCCTTTAACCGGTTTAATTAATGCCATAAAATTACACGATTTAATAGGCCAACAAAAATATTACTAAAAAAGGCTGTTAAGGGGCAAGCTTTTCGAACATTTCCTAAAAAAAACCTAAACAAATATTACAACACTCCCAGATTGGGAAGTCTAAAAAGACAAAAAGATTTTTCAAATCAAAAAGCTTTGGCCACTCCCTAGCACTGGAAACCTTGTGCACCAGCCGGAAAAAAGGTAGACAAATCTTTCAAATCAAAAAGTTAAATTCAACTGGCAAACCCTTCATGCATAATAGATGCGGTATAATTTCCCCACCCGTTCTTCAAAAGAAGGCAGGCTGATATGCCGGCTTTCGCGTATAAACTCTCGGCCTTCAAAGAAAACCAGGATGGTGGGGACCGTAAATACCGAATACTGACCAGCCATATCGGGATGCTCCATCGTATTGACATAGTACAACGTCATCTCCGGAAAATTGTTTTCGACCAACTCCTTAATCTTAGGCTTAAGGGTTTTGCATACATTGCACTTATGATGAGAAAAATAGACCATCCTGGGGGAATGTTCGGAAACGGACCGGTCCAGTTCGTCCTGTGAAGTCAAATCAATATAATCCATACCCAATCAATTCATTGACAATCTATAAAAAAGGATACCCTGCAGCCTTTATCCATAGCATAAACAGCATTGGCGGAATCAAGTTAAAAATCCGCTTCCTTCAGAAGTCTCCGGAATTCAACATAATCAGGGTACAGTTTTCCACTGCCTCAATGTCTTTTTTCCTGGCTTTTTCCATCAATTCAGGATTTTCAGCCCCCGGGTTAAAAATGATGCGGCGCGGACGCAGGTTGAAGATATAATCATAATAGTCTTCCTGATGCTTGGCATTCAAATAGATGGTGATGGTGTCCACATCTTTGATCTGGGGCCGGTTCAGCTGAATCGGCTTACCGGCGATCTCACCCTCCCGGATGCCCACCGGTACAACTTCATAGCCATAACGCATCAGGCTTTTTACGCAGGAATTTGAAAAACGGTGCTTGTTGGGGCTGGCCCCTAGTACCATTACCTTTTGCATAGGCCTGTTTTTTTATCATTTTGACTTTTCCTGTAATATCAGGAATCATTGTCTAATTTGCAAATTCATACAAAGACAAATGATAAGCAATCCTCTTATTATTACGCTTAAGCTCTCTGTTAAACAAGGTATTACAAATATTGTTGTCATGCAAGTATCTTGATTCAACAGCGATGAAAACATTCAGAGGGTCCTCTTACCAAGATTTGTTGAGTTCCTTCACTGTTTAGTCAGAAGAACAGCCGCATAAGCAGCCACCCCTTCACCCCGGCCCACAAAACCCATCTTTTCGTTGGTGGTGGCTTTGATGGAAATGGCTTCTGCCGGTATGATGCCTCCAAGGACTTGTTTCATTCGGCTGATATAAGGGCCGATTTTTGGCTTTTCCAGACAAAGGGTGGCATCGACATTGGCCACCTGATATCCTTGATCCTGAACTAATCTAATGGTATGGGAAAGAATTCGTTTGCTGTCGATATTCCGGTTTTCGGGATCGGTGTCGGGGTAATGATGGCCGATATCGCCCAGGTCGGCAGCTCCAAGAAGGGCATCACATAGGGCATGAATCAAAACATCGCCGTCGGAATGGGCCACAATGCCCTTCTCAAATGGGATGGGAACCCCTCCCAGGATCAAATCCCGGCCGGCTTCCAGGCGGTGAACGTCGTATCCAAATCCAATGCGCATGGTGCAAGATCTATTTGTCGTTCTCCTTTTCAAGGGCTGCGAAATCCAACCCCAGGGTAAACCGGACTGTATTGGCCAGGGGATGATTCTGATAACGGGGAACCAAGTAAGATAAATCCGCCTGGAAAATGTTCAGTTTAAGGCCAACCCCCATTGTAAAATACTGGCGGTTGCCTTTATTCTGATGTTCATGAAAATAGCCGGCGCGCACGGCAAATACATTCTGATACCAGTATTCCATACCAAAGGAATACTTGATCTCATGAAGCTCTTCCTCCAGACCGCCGGGAGCATCATAAAAGGACTGCATCATACCCTGGGGCACGGAAACGTTGGGGTCCATTCCGTCTTCAATGACCGGATTGCCGTTCTCGTCAGTAACCCGGTTGCCGTCTTCGTCCAGCTCATATTCAGGCGGGGTTGGCACCAGCAGTTTGGAAAGGTCTGTGGTAAACATCAGCGAATTGTATTGATCTAAATGAAAATCAACCGAGCCCCCCAGCTTCATCATTGTCGGGATGAAATTCTCCTTGACGGTGGTATAGGAAATCTTTGAACCAATGTTGCGGATGTTCAGCCCCAGGGCCAGGTCCATCTCCTTTTCCTGGATATCAATGCCCGGCTTGCGGTAATAAATGGAAACATCCCCTGCCACAGAATTGCCCGCTTTATATTCGGTGCCTCCATAACTGCCTCCGCCCGTAATATCACTGCGGATATAACGAAAGGCCACACCACCGGAAAAATTGGGGCCAAATTTTCTGGAATAGGCCAGATCTATGGCAAATTCATTGGGAAGGTGTTGCCCGTAAAAATCACCAAATTTATTGCGGAAGGTAATCTGGCCCAGTGAGAAATAGAGCAATGAGCCACTGATCACCTGTTCTTTATCCAACCTTTTGTAACCCGAAAGATAGGCCAGCTGAATGTCGTCGGCCAGGTTTTTAAGCCAGGGGGTATAGGAGACGGCCACGCCCATATCTTTTTCAATAAAGGCGTATTTGGCGGGATTCCAGTGCAGGGAGTTGACATCGGGAGAGGTGGCCACCCCGGCATCCCCCAGTGCTCCACCCCGGGATTCCGGGGCTATGGTTAAAAAGGGAACGGAATATTTTAAATTATTGGCAGTTTCTTCTTCCTGTGAGTAAATACTTGTAATGGCAGCAAACAAAAAAACAACCATCAAGCCAGTGCGCTTGTTCATAAAATCCATTGCTATAAAGACTTATTAAAGTTTATAAATCGGTATCATATTGTACCCTTATCCATTGTTTTATCGGGACTTTCACCATGGATCCCGCATGTTTGATACATCGCTTTGTTGCGTAAATTCGCGCATGCGGGTTTCATTTCGATTTGACCCCGCTAAGCGGGGTAATTTTTTCTTTGACCCCGCTAAGCGGGGGTAATTTTTTGACCCCGCTAAGCGGGGGGTAATTCTTCTCTTACCCCGCTAAGCGGGGTAGTATTTTTTCAGATGGGCAAATATATTATTTTAACGCAAGTTTCAAGCCATTGGTATATGCATTATTTTAATATCACCAATTTCTGTATCTTTTCGGCGGTTTGGCCTGAGGGGCTTCTGGCTTTGAGTTTATACAGGTAAACCCCGCGGCCGATGCGATCGCCAAAATCATCGCGGCCATTCCATTGGATGGGCCCAGCACGAAACCCTGAAGTTTGTATTTGGCGGTGAATGGTTTTGACCAGTTGTCCGGAAACGCTCAATATCTGAATGCGCACATCCAGCAGTGTTCCGGGTCGATTGTGTTCAAAATAAAAGGCCGTTTGTTCAGTAAAGGGATTGGGATAATTGAGCACCTTGTTGATTTTAAGTTCATCGGAAGCTGAAACCGTAAAGCTAATGGATGTCGAAGAAGGGTTGTTGTTGATATCCCAGGCCTTCAATTGCAATTCGTGGCGGCCTTTATCCAGGTCACTTAACTGGTAGGTAAGCTTCCCGCGTTGATAGGCATTTTCGCTGGCCTGATAATAACTATTGAGCACATATTGCTTTTGGGGGTCGTTATCGAGGGTCATGGTGATGTCGTGGCCAGCCCCGGATCGGGTGGTATTTATTCCGCTGGAGTCGGTCAATGTAGCAATCAGGGTTGGGTTCTGGTGGGTAATACCCCCGGATACGAATTGTTTATCATTCATATAAAGGTCAATGGAAGGGCCCTTGCTGTCGTTGAGCTGGCGTTGGGAGAAGCCCCCCACCAGGTAATCGCGGTAATAGCCCCGTGCCAGGCGGGAGCCGCTGTGAGCGAAATAAATCATTTTGCCCTGGCGGATTTCAGGCAACAGGTCGCGCGGGACCACCCATTCACTGGTAAAACGTCCCTGGCTTACCCGGCTTTTGCCACTGAAAAGCAGGTTATCCCGGGTTTCATAGCTAAATGGGGTTTGCTGATCATTATTAAGGGTTTGTCGCTGGCGTTTTTTGTCATAGACCCGCAGGTGGAGGGTGCCGTCAAAGTCACGGGCCAGGCTGCCATTATTGCCCCGCACACTGCCATGCAGCTTCACCCGGTCGAGGGCCTGAAGGGTATCGCCGGGGGTTATCGAATCGGTTTGGACCTGATACTGCCCCAGGGGCATTTGCAAAGCGGGGTCGCCAAAGAGGGAAAAATTGCGTTTGTTGTTGCTGGTCCCGGCGTGCTTCTTGGTCAAACGAACCACATCGCCCAGCCGCATGGGTTTGCCCTGGCGATCTTTCCGGAAGACATACTGATAAAACACCCGGTTGAGCTCATAATTCAGGCTTGCATAAACCAGCCGGGTAGTTGAAAAAGAAGCGATGCTGCCCCCATCGGGTTTGAGAAAGACTTTTTCTCCGGCGGAAGTAAAGTCAGGATCGTCGAAGCGGGTAAACTCACAGGTTGCCGTCATAAACAGGGGCAGACGGGAGTCATTGCGCCAGGAGGCAATATCTTCTTTGGTCAGCACCCTTTCATGAGCCAGGTGGCGCTCTCCTCCATGGCCGGTATAATTGAACAGCAGGATGCCATTGTTGATCTGTTCATTGATCTCACGGGAGACTTCCGGATAAGTAGCCCCGGAGGCAGTAATTTGCTGGGGATAGGCATCAAAATAAACCTTTTCAATATTGAACTGGGGATGGTTGGAGGCCACCTGCTGAGCCAGTTTGTCGGCATCACGCATGTGAAGGTTATTGTCCTGGTCATCGGCCACAAAACAAATGCGATTCAGCCAGGGCCCCCAGTTTTCCCGGTTCATATACCGGTCGATCTTATCGACGACCTGACGGGCTTCAGCAACCTCTGTCACCGGAAGGCGCCCCACTCCAATGTCCATCAGGCCCGAAAAGTCCGCCTCAATGTCATCCTGGCGGTCCAAGAGTCCAAAAAAATCATCGGAGACAAAGCTCCTTGAATAATGCAATGATTCTTCCGACTGATAGGTGATCAAAAAAGGACTGTTGGCTGATTCGCGGTTATTATAAGAGCCATCTCCCAACAACAGCAAATACTTCAGCGAATCCCGGGGTGTTGATTTTCGATAGATCATCCGGACAAAATTGCGGATCGCAGCGGGATCGGGTTTGCCGGCCGAAAACTCATTGTAAACCTCCCGGTCCGAGACCACTCCTACCTTAAAACCATCCCGGCGGCGGTGCATCTGAGCAAGCCGGGATGCCTGGCGGTCAAACTTTTCCTTGGTTACAATGACCATATTTTTAGGGCCCATCCCATGCAAATTCTGTTTTTCCACCTTTCCCATCACTTTTGGAGCCGGGGTCTTTTCCGGGTTAAAAGCAATAAATTCGCGATAAAGGGTATCACCGCGGATGGTAAAGCTCCACTGGTCGCCTTGCTTATCAATGTCCCCGATCCTTTGGGTGGGGTATCTTTGGGTGACTTCCCATATCTTCGCGTCAGCTTGCACATCTTCAATATGAAGGCGCGCCAGGGTGCCCGGATCAGAGGCCTTATATCTGAACAGCATCTGTTTGCCGGTCATCCGCAATTGTCTGACCGCATTGAGGGTGATGGCATTCAGCCAGCCTTCTGCAGAAGGGGTGCCTTTCTGGTATTCCAGGGTTAAGGTCAATTCGTCCTGGTCAGCCAGGAATGAACCACTTCCTGCTCCCATCCGGGCATAATAGCCGGTAAAGGTATAGCTGACGGGGCGAATTGGGGTGGTGAACAAATTGTTGTCTCCGTTATAAAGGGCAAAGCTGCTGGCTGCCGCCGAGCGGGAAGCAAAATCGGCCCAAACGCGCACCGGTTCATCCTTTTTTATGTTGGGGAACTGAAAGTCATAGGACTGAGCCGTCGACACGTCAAAATAGGTACCAAACCACCGCCGGCCCGATTGGATCAGGTTATGGCGATCTTCCTCATAATGGCGGTAATCGGGAAAGCTGCGCACCTGAACCTCAGCTGTACCGGAGGGTTGATCCAGCATGTCAACAGACTCCCCGGCATCATCACCCGAGACATTCAAATAGTAATAGTTGTAATCGGTGTAAGGATGCTTCCGGTGGACAAACCTGTCGGAGGCGGGGAGATATTCCCACTGATCCGGACTTCTTCCAAAGAAAAACACGTGATCGCCTTTGCCAAATTGCCCGTCCTTCCCTTTTTCCACATAAACAGGAACAGGATGCAAACGGTAAGAAGGAGTGGTTTGGTTGTCGGTATTGAGCACCCCGGTATGATTGCCATAAACAGCGACAGAAGCGGGCTCCTCCACCCCAATATCCTTCAGGGTGGAATAACTAAGGCGATAAACGCCTGTTTCGTCAATACGCAATTTAACCCACTCACCCCGAAGCAAAGGAGACGGTTCAGCCGAGGTTTGTGGAGCGGGAACTTCTCCATAGGATTTTTTCAAATCATCGGGTGGAGCCTCCAAAATAAGATCAAACTGCTCCAATCCCTCCAGTGTTCCGGTGGAAGGATTTTTACGAATGGGAACAAACTTCACTTGCAAGTATGGGCGGTTTCGTTCATAGCTCAAACGGCTATCCACGATCACCTGATCTTCCAGGCTTTTACGGGCGGCATCATTGAGTTGGACCTGCCGGTTCAGTTCCCGGAATTGTTGATTGGCCAGTTTAACCCGGTAATCGTGGGGTTGATTCAGGGGAATTAAAGTATAATAATAGGGCAAAAGGGTTTGATGGTTAAAATAGCGGGCATGTTCAAAATGGTAGTATTGGCCCGATCGGTGATGATGGGCATCGGGTTGAACCCGATAATGACGGGGAGGCTGCCAGTTGATGGTTTGTTCAGTTAATTTTTTTTGTGCGGAAGCAGCAGAAACCAAGAGACAAAAAAACAAAAAGACCCCTGAAACTCCTTTCATGAAACCGACCTTTCAGAAAATAATGATTCAAAAAATACGTTGATTAAATTATTCAAACGGAACCGGGCTGAATATATTTTCAGCATTCATTATTTTTGGGTTCGAATATACCATATTTTTCATGAAGAAGAGTCTAGGAATCATTGTTTTTTTGTTGATTGCTCTGGATAGCCTGCCTCAAGACATCTCCTTCACGCATATGAATCATGCCCGGTTATACCTTAATCCGGCCTTTGCGGGCAACAGCAAAGTAGCTGATTTAACCCTGAGCCATCGCAATTTCAGTCCGGCGGATGTGGGCAACTACATGACCCACCGGGCCAGCCTGCATCAGTATTTTGACTGGCTGCACGGGGGGTTGGGGCTTCAGTTCATCCGTGACGATCAGGGTCAGGGAGCGGTTAGCCGGACCTACATCAGCGGCATGTATTCCTACCACATCCGGCTTCAGAAGGACCTAACCCTGTATGGCGGGCTGGAGGCAAAATATGGGATATATCATCTGAACACCAAAGATTTAATATTACCTGAAATGTTCAATGAATGGGACGGCTTGCGGGCAATAAGTGCCGAATCCAGGATCAGCAGGAAGACCGACCAACAATTGGGGTTCAACGCGGGTTTGGTGCTTAATCACCGCAATGAATACCTGCGTACCTACCGCGACTGGACCTTGGGTTTGGCCGTTCGCCATCTGAACAAACCCGCCTCGCTGCTGAATCCCCAAAGAAGGCTTCCCCGGCAATATCTGATTTATTTTGACATCGAACTGTTCCTTAAAAGCCTGGACACTTACAATGCTTCGACCGTTCTGATCCCAACCTTTTTATACGCCCGTCAAGATCAAACCGACCGGTTGCATTACGGGGCATACCTCAAATACAAGAACCTGCGCATGGGCGCTTTCATTCGCCATGACACCCAACTCACCTTCATCACCCCGGCCTTTCAGATTGGCGCAGCATTTTCAGGATTCAACCTGGACTACAGCTATGACGCTGGCTTTGTTAACTATAAGAAAACATCGGTTTTTTCGGGGGCCCATGAAGTAACCTTATCGATAAATTTAAGTATAAGGGGGAGGAGGAAGCAATAATTACCCGTGGTGGTAAGTTTTTATAATAATTATTTTTTGCAGGCGGCATTTTATGCGAGTAGAAAAAATTTTTATATTTGAAAAGTCAATAAAAAGCACTCAGTTATGAAATTAACCCTTAAAATCCAGTTGGCTATCCTATCAGGCATGTTATTGCTGGCCGGTTGCGGCTCGAATGGTGATGGTTTGGGAAGTGTATCGCCAACGACCGGGTGGCAATATAACAACCCGGAGAATGGAGGATTTGAAGTTGTTACGGATCATGAACAGGAGCCCGGTCCCGGATTGGTTTATATCAAAGGCGGAACTTTTACCATGGGGCGGACGCAGGAAGATCTGCTGTACCGATGGAACAAAGAGCCAAGAAAGGTAACGGTCTCATCCTTTTATATGGATCAGACAGAGATCCGCAATGTGGACTACCGCGAATACCTGCACTGGTTGCAGCGGGTTTTTGTTGATCAGCCGGAAGTACACCAACATGCCCTGCCAGATACCCTGGTATGGCGGCAAAAAATGTCATACAATGAACCCTATGTGGATTATTATTTCCGCCATCCCTCCTACAACAATTATCCGGTAGTAGGGGTCAGTTGGGTTCAGGCCAAGGACTATTGTGTATGGAGGACCGACCGGGTGAATGAAAGGCGCCTGATTGAGCGGGGCATCCTCAAGATGGATCCCCAGCAGGTCGGGAGGGAAAATTTCAACACCCAGGCTTATCTGGCCGGTAAGTATGAGGGGGTTGTCAACCAGAACCTCCCCTCGCTCGATCCGGACAAAGAGACCAGGCGGGTTCGTATGTCTGATGGCATTCTCTTACCGCAATACCGCCTGCCGACTGAAGCCGAATGGGAATATGCCGCATTGGGTTATATTGGCAATTCATATGAAAACAACGTTTACCAGCGAAGGATGTATCCCTGGGATGGCCACAATGTAAGGAATTCGAAGAAGAAACACCGGGGTAAGATGATGGCCAATTTCAAGCGTTCAGAAGGCGATATGATGGGGACAGCCGGGAAGCTAAACGACAAGGCAAGCATCACGGCACCGGTTAATTCATACTGGCCCAACGACTACGGGCTTTATTGCATGGCTGGTAACGTCAATGAGTGGGTCAAGGATGTATACCGGCCCAGTTCGCATGAAGATGTCAATGGTTTCCGGCCTTACCGGGGCAATGTATTTAAGAAGTATGTCCGCAACGAAGACGGGAGCATTGCCGCAAGAGACAGCCTGGGCAGGCTCAGGGAAGTGCCCATTTCAGAGGAAGAGGCTGCCGGCCGGCGCAACTATTCCAAGGCCGATTACCGCAATTACCAGGATGGAGATATCCGCTCAAGGATCGATTATGACAGTCAGCAAGCCAGTGAGGGCAACAGCACCCAACAAATGTACACCGATGAAGCTTCGCTGGTTTCGGACCAGGCCCGGGTATACAAAGGTGGATCCTGGAATGACAGGGCTTACTGGTTGAACCCGGCTACGCGAAGATTCCTTGATCAGAATGAGGCCGCCAATGACATTGGCTTCCGCTGCGCGATGACCAACGTCGGCAGCCCCAAAGGACAAAAGTAAGCAGACCCGCGTTGACAAAATATGAAAACCCCATGGTTCAAATGGGGTTTTTTTAATGGTTATGGATCTATGTAATTGGGTTATGGATCTAGCAGAGATATACCAAAAGTTTCTGGCATGCAACCATGTGGTGATTGACAGCCGCCACATTGCCCCGGGTGCGATGTTTTTCGGGCTTCAGGGGGCACATTTCAACGGCAGCCGTTTTGCTCACCATGCCCTGGAGAAAGGGGCTCGCTACGCGGTGGTGGATGATCCAAGCTATGCTGATCATCCCCGTTGCCTGTGGGTGGAAAACAGCCTGCAGACCTTACAGCAACTGGCCCAATGGCATCGCAGACAATGCAATGCCAAAGTGCTGGCCATTACCGGATCCAACGGCAAAACCACCACCAAGGAATTGATCCATCAAATCCTCGGCCAGCGTTATACCACCCTGGCCACCGAAAAAAACTACAACAACCATATTGGTGTGCCCTTAACCCTGCTGCAGTTAACCCGAAACCATCAATATGCCGTTGTAGAAATGGGGGCCAATCACCCCGGTGAAATAGGCGCCCTTTGCCGGGTGGCTGAGCCCGATTTCGGCATCATCACCAACATTGGAAAGGCGCACCTGGAAGGCTTCGGATCTTTTCAAGGGGTGGTCCACACCAAAAAAGAACTCTACGACCATGTTTGCGCTGCCAATGGGGTGATCTTTTACAATTCCGACCAGCAGTTGCTCTGCGACTTACTGGCCGATAAAAACTGCTTGAAGTATGATTATGGAACCGCGCCCGATGCCTGGTGTCAGGGATCGATCGTTGACCAATCCCCCTTTTTAACCATCAAGGCCAATGGTATGGACCTGGAAACGTGTTTGATGGGTGATTATAACTTTGAAAACCTGATGGCCGGTATATGTGTGGCCAAATATTTGAACATTCCCCGAGATGCACTCCGGGAAGCCATAGAAAACTATGTTCCCGACAACAACCGCTCGCAGCTACTCCATAAGGCCACCAATGAAATCATTCTGGACGCCTACAATGCCAATCCCACCAGCATGCAAGCCGCCCTGGAGAACTTCTCCAGGCTGGAGCGACCCTGTAAAGTGGCAATACTTGGCGATATGTTTGAACTAGGCCAGTACAGCCAACAGGAGCACCATCACATTGTAAGGACGGTTGAACAACTCGCCCTGGACCAAACGTTTTTGATCGGGGAAGCTTTTTATCAACATGCTTCCTCCGGCATCAAAGCCTTTCGACAAACCCAGGAGCTCATCCACTGGCTTAAAGACCATCCCCTTACCGGATGTACGATCCTTATCAAAGGCTCCCGGGGCATGGCCCTGGAGAGGCTAATCGATTACCTGTGAGGCCATCCCGGAGAGATGTTATTACATGGATTCATCCATCAAGGGGATTTCACAAATTAATCATATCTTTGGGCCGCATAAGCATACAAAAAGAACTCATATGCGCAACTACACCTGTATTTTTCTGGACCTTGACCGGACCCTCTGGGATTTTGAAGCCAATGCGCGGGAAGCGTTTCTGGAAATGTTCGACCAATATAACCTTCAAAAAATATTCACTGATTTTGAAACGTTTCATCAAACCTACCGCCGCTTCAACCGGCAATTATGGGAAGATTACAGGAATGGCAAGATCGATAAAGAAAGGCTCAAGTATGTAAGGTTTCTGCTGACCCTTCAGGCTTTCGGCAAAGATGATGCTGAGCTGGCCCGACAACTCGGGGAAGATTATGTAGCGATCAGCGCCACCAAGACCCAACTTTTCCCCCATTCCCATGAAGTGCTTTCCTATTTAAAGGGCAAATACCGGCTGTACATCATAACCAATGGATTTCAGGAAATACAACTCAAAAAAATATCCAACAGCAAACTGGGAGGTTATTTTGATGGAATCATCACTTCGGAACGGGCAGGGGTGCAAAAACCCCATGCAGAAATTTTCCAGTATGCCCTCAGGCAAGCCGGGGCTGAAGCATCAGCCTCTTTGATGATTGGCGACGATATTGAGGGTGATATTTTGGGGGCCCAGGCCCTGGGTATGGATCAAATGCTCTTCAATCCGGAAAGTAAAGTCCACCAGGCAAAGCCCACATTTGAGATACATTCACTATTGGAAATCAAGCAGATACTTTAGAGCCCCATCGCGGGAGGATGGGCGCTAAAAGGGGGCCTCCTCATCAAAATCGGTATTGCTGTTCATATCTGAAGAAGCGTCTCCACCCGGGTTGTCTTGTTCCTCATTCATCCTGGAGCTCAGGATCATGGAGCTGCCGTCATCGTCTTGCTCCTGTTGCTGCTGGGAGATATCACCAATGGGATCTTCATCCAGCTCTTCAAACTTAGCCAGTTCCTCACGGAATTTAAGATGGATATCAGCCAGGGCCCCATTGCGGTGTTTGGCAAGGATAATCTCGGAAATGCCGATCAGCGAATTGCCGTATCCATCTTCGGTGATGCCGTATCGCTCAGGTCGGTGAATGAAAAGCACCATATCAGCATCCTGCTCGATGGCACCTGATTCGCGCAGGTCCGACAACTGAGGACGTTTTTCCCCGGAACGCATTTCTACACTTCGGTTTAGCTGTGAAAGTGCAATAATAGGAATATCCAGTTCTTTGGCAATGCCCTTGAGCGAGCGGGAGATGATGCTGACTTCCTGTTCCCGGTTGCCCCGGTGATCACCGGGCCCGCTCATTAACTGAAGGTAATCGACAAAAACGGCTTCGACATTATATTGATCTTTCAGCCGACGGCATTTCGAACGCAACTCAAATACGGTAATGGCAGGGGTATCATCTATATAAATAGGGGCATCTACCAGTTTCTTGATCTTATATTCAAGTTGCTCCCACTCCTTGTGGGTAAGGCGTCCGTTTCGGATCTTATCGCTGGAGAGTTCGGTTTCACTGACGATCAAACGATTAACCAATTGCAGGGCACTCATTTCCAGTGAAAAAACCCCTACGGGCCGTTCGTGTTCGACCGCCATATTGCGGGCCATCGTCAGGGTAAAAGCGGTTTTACCCATCGAGGGGCGGGCAGCGATAATGGCCAGATCAGAGGGTTGCCAGCCCGAGGTGACCCGGTCCAGTTTCGTAAAACCCGATGGCACCCCACTTAAACCTTCCTCCTTTTTGGAGGCCTCCTCAATCTGATCAATGGCTTCCTGAATCAAGGTACTGATCTTGGAGGTTTCCTTTTTAATATTGGATTCGGTCACCTTAAAAAGCTCCGATTCAGAAAAATCGATTAAATCATTGACATCTACCGTATCATCATAGGCCTTGCTCTGAATTTGGCTGGCCACCCGGATCAATTCGCGCTGAATATGCTTCTGGGCAATGATCCTTGCATGATACTCAATATGAGCGGCCGTAGCCACTTTACTGGTCAGTTGAGTGATGTAGGCCGGGCCACCGACCGCTTCCAGTTCCTCCCGCTTTTTTAGTTCTTCAGTGACCGTTAATATGTCGATGGGTTGAAGATTTTGTGAAAGCTGGAGGATCGCCTTATATATTTTCTGATGGGCTTCCTTATAGAAACTCTCCGGCCCCAGAATATCCATAACCGATATGATGGCATCTTTCTCCAACATAATGGCCCCTAAAACCGCTTCTTCCAGATCAACCGCCTGGGGCGGCTTTTTGCCATAATCCAGGGCTTCCTCAATGAAGTTCGACCGGGGTTTTTGATTCTTATTTTCTGCCATTATTCGTGTTTTTCAGAGATATCAAAATTAATAATTGAGCCATCTTTTCAAGCAATATCAACTACGATCTTATCAAATGGATATCAACACCCCTGTTGATAAAAATATTCTATATTAGAGGCAATTTTAAACGAATTGGTATGATCTTTTTCCCCAACGCCAAAATCAACCTTGGATTATCGGTCATTTCGAAGCGGCCGGATGGTTTTCACAACCTCGAATCGGTATTCTATCCGATTGGATGGAGCGACATACTGGAGATTAAAGAAAAGAGGGCCACAGATCCGTTTTTTGCGGTCACCGGATTGCCTGTGGATGTTGATTATCAGGAAAATTTGGTCTATCGGGCTTTCGAAAAGATCCGGGAAAGAGGGCCTATACCCCAGGTGGCCTTCCATCTGCACAAACAGGTACCCTATGGATCAGGTCTTGGTGGTGGCTCCTCCGATGCAGCCTTCACCCTGAAAGCCATGAATGACTTATTCAATTTGAATCTTAGCACAAGGGAACTGCGGGAAATGGCTGCTAAGCTGGGCAGTGACTGTCCCTTCTTCATCGACAACCAACCTGCGTATGTATGGGGGAAAGGCGAACAAGTGGAAGCGATTGATTTACCTCTTGACACGAACCATCTGGTTGTGGTGGTTCCCCCCTTGCACATTTCTACAGCCCGCGCCTATCAGGGCATACAACCGGCAAAACGGTCTCCGTCTCTAAAACAAACACTTGTAAACACCCCGGTTGAGGAGTGGCCCCAACAGGTAAGCAATGATTTTGAGACGACCCTTTTTAGGAAGCACCCATGGCTCGGCGACATCAAATCAGCCTTATACAACAAAGGCGCCCGTTATGCAAGCCTTTCGGGCAGCGGAAGCGCCCTATTCGGCATCTTTCAACAGCCTCCCTCCATTGAGGGGCTGTTTCCCAAATGTCAGGTGTGGTCGGGTAAGATGGGGCCACCGTAATACCTTCTGCGGGTTTAATCGGCCCGGGAATAGGTGGCCGTGACATGATCAATCATTCCACTGCCATCATCCACCTCATAACTCCAGTCAATATATTGATAATCAGAAGTTATATCGCCTGCCCCCTTTTGAATGGTATAAACCGATCCTGAAATGGAGGCCTCCTGACCAGGCTCAAGTTCAATCCTTCGAGCTGAAACATGGGCTGCAATGGCATTGTCATATCCCACGTTGTAAAAATTTTCAATGTACACCGTTGAACTGTCTTCAGGAGAAAGGGATATATCAACATAATAGATCCCCTTCGTGGATTTAAAAAATTCACTGTTCTCATCAACCCTCCATCTGCCCTCCAATGCCTCAGCACTGGCAGGCGACTGCCGGGCCTGCTCACACCGCAACACAGCCATAAAAACCATAAAAGACCAAAGAATGAAAGCAACCCTCCTGCTTCTAGGCAAATGCTTCAAACGATGAATAATGCATATAGGTACCATGGCCAAAGCCGATAAGTATACGAATATGGATTAAAAAACTTTGTTATATTCTAAAAGATGGTTGACCATTAAATTTATAGGCTAATTATCAATGCAACAATTTAAATAATGCCCCCCCCTTGACCAATAAATCATCCCACATTTTGAGTTTAGCCAAAACCTTTAATAAGTCTTAATATTAATGGACCACCCGGGTTACAGACTTTAACTAAGCACCCTTTCATTAAGTCCAATTGCACGATACCGGGCAACCATGATGCCAATCCAATCAGATAAACAAAATATGAAAAAAACAGGACATATTCCAACAATGGGAAATGAAATGCAAATAACAGGCACTGTTTTTAGGAACCAGCAACGAAATCTCAGATCTATTGGCCGATTGAATAATTAAAGGCAGTCAGATGAAATGATACGGGGGGGGTTGAGTTTTGTCTATCAGATATATTGACTGATCTTACTCATCAGCAATGCGATATTAATGGGCTTGGTGATGTAATCATCGCAACCGGCATGAAGGCTTTTATCCTTGTCTTCTGACATAGCATGAGCAGTTTGAGCAATAATAGGAATGTGCGCATTAAACTGGCGGATTTTTGAAGCCGCTTCATTACCGTTCATTCCAGGCAACTGCACATCCATCAGGATCAAATCCAGGTCACTTTGGTGCTGAACGATATTTACCGCTTCTCTCCCGCTCCTGGCATATATAAGATTTGCTTTCGATTCCCGCAGCACCGTTGTTAAAAACCTTGTGCTCAGGTAATCATCTTCCACAATTAGTATACTTTTATCTTGCCAGTTCATATTCAAATCAGTTTTCTGCAACCATCCCCTGTACTTTTGGTGTAAAGACATTGAGCATAAAATGTCGGCAAGATGTTGCGGTTTCCCTGGCACGATAAAACCGCATGCATTTTCCTGCCCTTAACATCAAAGTCTCTGCCCTGCGCTCTGGCTTCACCCGCAAAATGGAGAAAAGAAGCCTGAATATTTTCATCCAAAGCAAAAAGAGATTCACCATTTAATATACGAATTTAATCAAAAACAGATTCAATTAAACCATCCAAACCAGCATTTTTCAAGGTAAGATATATCATTTAAAAGGTGTGGCTTTTCCAGGCTGATGAAATTCCGCTAAAAACGTATGCATTCCCTAAAGGCAATCCGTTCTTTCCATGATAGATTCAGCCATAGCCATGCGCAAGCGGAAAAAAATTCGTAGGGTAAAAAGATAAAACTTCCCGAATCCTGACAGATGGTAAATAATAAGGAAGGTTGATTCAAAATATTTTATCATTCACAGAAAGTCAGCCTCATATCGTCAACAAAATCAAATCCCATATGGAAATTTATCGCAGATTTATATGAATTGTATTAGATTTGTCAGAAGGAAATCAGTTTAATAACGGGGAAATGAAACACTGCCTGATCTTACTCTTCCTGATATGTTCAACGGCCCCGGTATGGGCAGGTTCTACTTTGGGAAATAACGATTCCAAGCAGGTGCCGCATCATTTACCCGAGAACTACCAGCAATTTAAACATCATTTCCTGCACCAGTCCACTGAGGACATGCAAAAGCCCCTATCGGTTGGCCAATTCAGGGGGCAGGATGACTATACGATGTTGTATGTTTCCGGCGGCATTGTGGCCATTACCGGGGGATTAGCCTATCTGAACAGTCTGCGCAACAACGGCGGGGTTTTTGCCACCGGAAATGCAGGCATTTTAATAGGTGGTGGTATATCGGCCACCGTCTTTCTGGCCAAATATTTTGTGGACCGCTACCGGTAATTCCTCTTGTTTAATAAGGCCCGGGTGATTTCATGCTCATGAACATCTTAAAAGTCCGGGATCACCCGGGAGGGAGTATATTGTGACAAGCCATCCACGCAATCCTCATAAAAACCAGCATAGATTAATGCCCGAAGCAGGGAGTGGTATCTAAAGCAAGGAACTCATCCTAAGCCAGCCGCCAGTTCCCATCCGCAACACTTTCCCTCAAACGGCAGGTTAGTAATATCACCCGATCCTCATCCGAACAGATAAGCCAATAAAGCATTGAAAACGTTTTCGAAGCGGATAAGTTGAGCTTTCCGGCCAGGGGATCCACGCAAAAACAGCGTTTTCCTGGCATTACAGCATAAGCGTTTTTTGGAAACATTGGGTCAATAAAGGAGGAATAAGTATTATTCCAAATTTATCCTTAATTTTGATTGGATAAACCTGGATTAAAAATGTTCGTTCAATGAAAAAACTACCCCGTCTTTCTTTTTGGCAGATATGGAATATGAACTTTGGATTTTTGGGCATTCAATTTGGATATGCCCTTCAAAATGCCAATGTAAGCCGAATATTTGAAACCCTTGGTGCCAGTATCGAAACCATTCCGATATTATGGATCGCCGCACCGGTTACGGGCCTGATCGTACAACCCATCGTGGGGCATTATAGTGACAAAACGTGGGGCAAACTGGGCCGGCGCAGGCCCTATTTCCTGGTGGGTGCCATTTTGGCTTCGATTGCGTTAATCATCATGCCCAACTCACCCACTTTATGGGTAGCTGCTGGTATGTTATGGATCATGGATGCATCGATCAACATATCCCAGGAGCCTTTCCGGGCTTTTGTGGGCGACTTGTTGCCTTCCGAACAGCGAACCCTGGGGTTTTCCATGCAGACTTTCTTCATCGGCATCGGAGCCGTTGTGGCTTCGGCCCTGCCCTACATTCTGACCAACTGGATCGGCATATCCAATACGGCCCCGGAAGGCCAAATACCTGACTCAGTGACCTTTTCCTTTTACATTGGAGCCATTATATTCATTGGTGCCGTGGCCTGGACGGTTTTTTCCACCAAAGAATACGCCCCGGAAGAACTCAAGGAGCTGGAAGAGCTAAAGGAAGAATCATCCAAAACCAGGGCTTCTACCGAATACAAAACCCGGTCGCTGGTAAATAAAGCCTTCAACCTGGGACTGGTTTCGTTTGTTCTGGGGGCCGTTACCACTGTATTGGTCTATTTTAAAGATTTCACCGCTGAACTCTATATCCTGACCATTGGGTTGACCCTGTTTGGCTTGATGGAAATCGCCTCGGGCTTCCTTCAAAAGAGTGGCCGCAAAAAGCTGGGCATGGTGGAGATCTTCAACGATTTCAATGTCATGCCCAAAACCATGGTGCAATTGGCCTTTGTTCAATTCTTTTCATGGTTTGCCTTATTCGCCATGTGGATCTATACCACAGCGGGGGTCACCAGTCACATCTACGACATGAAGATGGATCAGGATGTAGTCTCAGAGCTTCACCAGCGCATTGAACAGGTGGATCCGGGCGCCGACGATTATCAGGCCGCCCGGGGTGTCAAGAAAGAGTTGAATCAATATCAACAGGAGCTCGAGTCGAGCCAGGTGAGCCAGATAACAGCCAGCATGAAAGTGGTCAAGTATTTTTCCGGTAAAGACAAGGCCCAGCGCTTTGATCTAAGCCAGGCGACTCAGGACAAAATTCAGCACATCCAGGGCGAGTACAACGAAGGGGCCGATTGGGTTGGCGTTTGCTTTTCCATTTACAACGGGGCGGCTATAGGTTTTGCCTTCCTGCTGGTATTTATGGCACGCAAAACCTCACGAAAAATCACCCACATGTTCTCCCTGATCATTGGTGGAATAAGTTTCATTGCCATCTATTTCATCTCCAATCCAACGGTGTTGATCATTCCATTTATAGGAGTAGGCCTGGCATGGGCAAGCATACTGGCTATGCCCTATGCCATTCTTACCGGAGCTTTACCGGTCAATAAACTGGGGGTTTACATGGGCATCTTCAACTTCTTCATCGTGATTCCCCAAATTTTGGCAGCCACTGTTTTGGGCTTTATCACCAAAAACATTTTTGACGGGCAGGCCATTTATGCCCTGATACTGGGCGGCTTTACATGGGTCCTGGCGGGTCTTCTGATGATCTTCGTCTATGACAAAGATCAGCCGGAAGAAGAAGTTACCACCGCTTAATGGCCAATCGTTGAATGGCAATCGATCAAAGCATAAAAGCAGCAAATTAAAACACATCCATGATATGAGCAATTCAAATGAAATACAAGCCTGTATATTTGACCTCGACGGGGTTATTGTAGATACGGCACACTATCATTATCAAGCCTGGAAACGCCTGGCCAATGAACTGGGTTTTGATCTGACCCCTGAGCAAAATGAAAAGATGAAGGGCATCGGTCGGATGCAATCGTTGGATATTCTCCTGGAGCTGGGCAATATTCAAAAAGAGAAGAAGGAAAAAAAGCAACTGGCCAACAAGAAGAATGAGTGGTACCAAGAATATATCCGCGAGATGCAACCCGAGAATTTGTTACCAGGGGTTATTCCATTTTTGGAAGAACTCACTGAGGCCCATATTCTGATTGCAGTGGGCTCGGCCAGTAAAAATGCTCCCACCATTATACGCCAGGTGCAGATCGGGCGTTACCTGGATGCGTTGATCGACGGAAGTAAAGTCACCAAAGGCAAACCCGACCCGGAAGTATTTTTAAAGGCGGCCGAAGAGATGGGGATTGCCCCCGAGCACTGTGTCGTCTTTGAAGATGCCCAGGCAGGCATTGAGGCTGCCAAAAATGGCGGGATGAGAACCATAGGCGTCGGCTCGCCCGATGTGTTAAGCCAGGCCGATATGGTCATCAGCGGGCTGCATCAAATGAACCTGGAAAAATTGAAAACCCTGGAATAAAAATTGAAAACGATAAAAATCCATTCTTATGAATGAATACTTGAAACATGACGGATGGTCAATTATAGAAGAAGGATTTAAGCCTGCCAACCACAGGGCTTCAGAGAGCATTTTCAGCTTAGGCAATGGCCGGATGGGTCAAAGAGGCAACTTCGAGGAAGATTACTCGGGCGATTCCCTGTTGGGCAATTACATAGGAGGCATTTATTATCCCGACAAGACCAAAGTAGGGTGGTGGAAAAATGGTTATCCCGAGTATTATGCCAAGGTGCTGAATGCCCCCAACTGGATTGGCATTCGCTTCCAAATAGATGGCCACACCCTTGACCTGGCCCAATGTGGTGTAAAAGATTTCGTACGCACCCTCAACATGAAGCAAGGTCACCTGGAGAGAACTTTCCGCGCTGTATTGCCGGGCAATAAAATCGTTTGGGTACGCACTATTCGTTTCCTGAGCATTGTAGATGATCAAACCGGCAATATCCGCTACGAAATCACCCCTGAAAATTTTTCCGGCGATTTCGAGGTCACCCTGGATCTGGACGCCGACATCATGAATGAAGATGCCAATTACAACGAAAAGTTCTGGGATGAAGTCGAAAAAACGGCATCGGCGGATAACCGGGCCACCCTCACGGCCAAAACAAAAAAACTGGATTTCCGCGTTACCCTGGGCATGGATTTCACCCTATACAACAATGATGAAAAGCTCGAGCCTAAAATCGAGGCCATTGAGAGAAATAAATACATTGGCAAAAAATCCACTGTCCATGTAGCCCAGGGAGATCAGCTGACCGTTTACAAGTATGCGGCCATTTTAAGCTCCCTCAATCACCCAAAAGACAAGCTCACCGAGGCCGCGGAAGAGCAGTTGGATGCATCGGTCAAAAAAGGCTTTGAGCGCATGTTGCATGAACAGGCCGAAGCCTGGGAGAAGAAGTGGGAAGACAGCGACATTGTCATTGAAGGAGACCTGGCCGCCCAGCAGGGCATCCGCTTCAACATTTTCCAGCTGAACCAAACCTACACCGGCGAAGACGAACGCCTCAACATCGGCCCGAAAGGCTTTACCGGCGAAAAGTATGGGGGAAGCACCTACTGGGATACCGAAGCCTATTGCCTGCCCTTTTACCTGAGAACCTCCGATCCGTCTGTACCCCGGAACCTCTTGCTCTACCGCTACAAGCACCTGCAAAAAGCCATCGAGAATGCCCAAAACCTGGGCTTTACCAACGGAGCAGCCCTCTACCCCATGGTGACCATGAACGGAGAGGAATCCCACAATGAATGGGAAATTACTTTTGAGGAAATACACCGCAATGGAGCCATCGCTTACGCCATCTTCAACTATATCCGCTATACCGGCGATGAACAATATCTTTTTGACTACGGCCTGGAAGTGCTGATCTCCATTTCCCGGTTCTGGCGACAGCGGGTTAACTTCTCCGAGCCCAAACAAAAATACGTCATGCTTGGAGTAACCGGGCCCAATGAATACGAAAACAACGTGCACAACAACTGGTATACCAACCTGATCGCCAGCTGGACCATGGAATACACCATGTATGCCATCGATAAAGTCAGCCGGGAGGCCCCCGAAAAATACCAGCGCCTGGTTGACAAACTGGGCTTCAATGACATTACTGAAACCAATCAATGGAGGGAGATAATTGAAAACCTTTACTTCCCCTATGATGCCAACAGAGGGGTTTACCTCCAGCAGGAAGGGTACCTGGATAAAGAACAAATGACCATTCATGACCTACAGCCCGGCGAACGGCCATTGAATCAAACCTGGTCGTGGGACCGCATCCTGCGTTCCTGCTTCATCAAACAGGCCGATGTCTTGCAGGGACTCTATTTCCTCGAAGACAACTATAACCTGGAGACCATCCGCCGGAATTTTGATTTCTATGAACCCCGAACGGTTCACGAATCCTCCCTCTCCCCTTGTGTCCACGCAATTTTGGCATCCAAACTGGGCTACACGGAAAAGGCTTACAACCTTTACCTGAGAACGGCCCGACTGGACCTGGACGACTACAACAATGAAGTGGCCGAAGGGTGTCACGTAACCAGCATGGCCGGGACTTATATGACCATTGTGGAAGGTTTTGGCGGGATGCGCATCCAGAACGGACAATTGCACTTCAATCCCTTCATCCCGGAACAATGGAATCTGTATTCGTTCATCATCAAATTTAGGGGCCGGCAAATCAAACTGGAAGTGGACAAGCAGGGAGCCCGCATTTACAATCAAGCCGGCAAACCCATTACCCTGTTCCTATTTGGCCAGCAATTTGAGCTGGGAGAGCAGGACCAGATCTCTGCCAATCACCCGGCTTAAAAGCGATGGCTGTTATAGTGTTCATCCCTGAGGGCCAAACCCATGATTACGCCCATCCTTGACCAGGATGGGCTTTTTATAGCATCCCGCGGTTTTTTCACGGGATAATATTTAACAGGCCCCCTAAAAAAAATAAAAGAGGTCGATGAGCCTCTTTTATTTATCAGGGTGATATGTTGATTGATGATCAGTTGCCGAAACTGATGCCTACGCCGCGGGCATTTTTAATCAGATCCGCATCCTGACTTACATAATTATGCTGGCTAACGGCATCCTTTAAGGGTACCGACGTAATATGGGGATGCTGATAGGAGACCATTTCGCCGAACTTACCTTCCAGGACCATTTCAAAAGCTTTGACCCCGAACTGGGTAGCCAGCACGCGGTCATAGGCCAGGGGTACGCCACCGCGTTGAAGGTGGCCCAAAACGGTGCTTCGGATGTCATACGGGCAACCGGCCTGTCTGAGCTCGTCGACCAGGCGGGCAGCAGCCCCGCTGTACTTGACATTGCCCCGGCCCACTTCGCCGGTATCCTCAGTGGAGGTAGAGCCTTTTTCGTGGCGGGCCCCTTCGGCAATGACAATGATGACAAATCCACGGTCTTTACGGAACCGGGAATTGATGCGCTCCATCACCTTATCAATGTTATAAGGGATTTCCGGGAGCAAGCAGATCTCAGCCCCGCCGGCTACCGATGCATTCAGGGCAATCCAGCCTGAATCCCGGCCCATGACTTCCAACACAAAAACCCGGTTGTGGCTGGCTGCCGTTGTGACCAGTTTGTCGACCGATTCGGTGGCAATCTGGACGGCCGTCTGATAACCAAAGGTCGAATCGGTGGCCGACAGGTCATTGTCAATGGTCTTGGGCACGCCTATAACATTTAATCCCTTTTCATACAAAGACTGAGAGATTTTCTGCGATCCGTCGCCACCTATGTTGATGACCGCATCCACGCCCATATATTGTAGTTTGCGTACCATTTCGTCCGAACGATCAACCGAACCCCAGGAACCGTCCTTGTTTTTGACGGGCCAGGCAAATGGTCCGCCTTTATTGGTGGTCTCCAGAATGGTTCCTCCTTGAAAATGAATGCCCGAGACGGTATTCTCATCCAATACCTTAATCTCACTGGGCTCCCAGAGGATGCCATTAAAAGCCTGCACACTTCCTAACACTTCCCAGTCTCTTTCCTTCGAGGCGCGCTTAACAACCGCACGAATCACGGCATTAAGCCCGGGACAATCACCTCCTGCAGTGGCTAATAATACTCTATTCATAAATCCTTCCTTTTAATTGATCTTCTATTCATATTATTCGACATTTAAAGCAGAAACAAAAGTAAAAAATATATGATTTGTTCCTAAAACATACCAAAAAAAACCTTAAAACTTTTGGCTTGGCAACAAAATGCCTTATCTTAAGGTCCCCTAGTGGCTATGATTGCCGTAATGTATCACATCTCATTTAAAATCAATACAAAGTTTATCCCTATGAAACCCGCATGCAAGGACTTACACAACAAGGACATGGATATACATGCGGGTTCCATGGCAGAGGTTACCGAGACCAACGAATTACATACTATTATTACACTGAAATAGGAACTGTTAATTAAACTTTATACGAATGAAAAAGAAACTTCGAATAACCCGGGGGCTGGTTTTTATGTCCCTTCTGGCTGGTTTGGCCCTGCTGATCGGTTCTACAGCTTGTCAACAGGCAGGCAAAAAACAAGACCAACAAGAACCTGCCGCATCAAAAGACTCTGTTGCCCAGGTAGCTCACCCGCAATGGAGCAAGGATGCCAGCATTTATGAAGTAAACATCCGTCAGTTTACACCGGAAGGCACCTTCAATGCTTTCACCCGGCACATTCCCCGGTTGAAAGAGTTGGGCGTTGATATCCTCTGGATCATGCCCATCCATCCGATTGGCAAGAAAAACCGCAAAGGCAAACTGGGCAGCTATTACTCGGTGAAGGACTATTACGGAATCAACCCCAATTTCGGGGACATGGAAGATTTTAAATCGCTGGTTGAAAAGGCCCACCAACATGATATGAAAGTGATCATCGACTGGGTAGCCAATCATACCGCATGGGATAATCCCCTGATCAATAAACATCCCGAATGGTATCTGAAAGATTCCACCGGCAACATCCGCCCCCCTGTTGAAGACTGGTCGGACGTAGCCGGTTTGGATTATGATAAGCAGGAAGTTCGCGATTATATGGTGGATGCCATGAAATATTGGGTCAAGCAGGCCCACATTGATGGCTATCGATGTGATGTGGCGCACATGATACCGGTTGATTTCTGGAGCCGTGTACACCGGGAGTTGGACCAGATCAAAGATGTCTTTATGCTGGCTGAAGCCGAAGGTCCCAAATATCACCGGGCTTTTGATATGACTTACGCCTGGGAACTCCACCATATCATGAATCAGGTTGCCCAGGATAAGCAACAGGTAAAGGCCCTGGATGAATACCTGAAAAAGGAACGAAAAAATTACCCGGACAACGCCTACCGGATGAACTTCACCTCCAACCACGATGAAAACAGCTGGAACGGAACGGTTTACGAAAGGATGGGCGAAGGAGCCGAAACATTTGCCGCCTTTACCTATACTTTTTTCGGAATGCCACTCATATACAGCGGCCAGGAAGCCTGCCTGGACAAAAGGCTGGAATTTTTCAAAAGGGATCCCATCAACTGGGAAAAAGATTGTGACATGGATGCGTTCTATAAACAAATGAACCAACTCAAGCAAGACAATTCAAGCCTATGGAACGGAAAATTCGGCGGGCAGCTCACCAGAATTCAATCCAACCAGAAAAAAGATATTTTCGCCTTCATCCGTAAAAAAGGGGAAAATCAGATCTTTACCATCCTGAATTTTTCCGATAACCAACATGCCGTTCAGTTCAAGGGAGACGCCTATACCGGCGAATATAAAAATGCCCTGAATGGAGAACAAAAGACTTTTGGGCCCAATACACAGGTACAGTTAAAACCCTGGGGCTATAAAATCTATGTGCTGAATTAAAACCACAAACTACCAGTTAATGGGTCCATTCAGGTCTCGCCTGTTAAACAGAAAAACCTTTTGCAAGAAAACAATAACTTTCAATCATCCAAACAAAAAAAGCAAGCAGACGAATCTCTGCTTGCTTTTTTTGTGCCGGTAAATTTTTGACAATTCCTTTTCGAGACTTCCACCAGGGCCTTCATTCGAAAGAAAAGCGTTTAAAATTCAGCATAATAACTTATCCGCTACATCAGTAAGTCATCAGCTTTCCGGTATGCCTCTCCTCTCCTATGATCAATTCATAGAAATACATAACCGGTTGAGAGGCATTGTTTCCATGGGGTTTCCACCGGATGGTATTCAGCCCGGAATGAAGGTTTTTTCTCCGGACAGTGGCCACCTTCCTTCCTGAAGCATTGTAAATATGGAGCCAGGCCTGGTCTTTCACACCCCCTTCAAATTCAAAATGCACAGGCCCCCGGGCGGGATTGGGGTAGACCGTTACCTTGCCTTTCCGGTTGACCGGGGCAATGCTGGTGGTGGTATCGTTGCCGGTGGTGTCGGTGGTTTCCCAAAGCATCTTTTGGGTAGCATACATCCGGTATTCACCGGCGGAAAGGGTGATATTACCATTGACATCATCCACCTGGAGGCTGTCCTGGGTAAAGATTTCAAACCACTTGCCCTCCTGGGTAAATTTGGGATCGATGGTGCCTGATGAAAGGCCGAAATTACCCAGGATCACCACATCAGCGGTTTCATGTTGCAACCGGATGCGCTTCATGGCATTGGCCGTTGAGAGGCTAAAATTGGAGGTATGGAAAACCTCGTATTCCTGGCGAAGGGTATTGAGGGTTTGAAAAACCCGGTAAAGATCCCGGCGGTCCTCCTGCTGGTAGTAATCCCATTTGATGGGTTTGGGGCAGGTCCGGCAATCATAATCAATGGAAACATCATAGCCCAGCTCGCCAAATTGCCAGATCATCTTTGGTCCGGGCACCGGCAGGAAGAAAGCAGCTGCCAGTTCTACCCGGTCCAGGGCAGTGCCCTGATCAGTGACATCATATCCGCCGCTGGAATTGCCATATTCCAGGTTCTTGTACATCAACCGCTGTTCATCATGGCTTTCCATATAACCCACCAAGTGGGGTTTGTTCCATCCTCTCTGCTGATAGGAAATGCCTGAAAAATCTGATTTGCCCTGGTCATGATATCCCATGGTGGCCTCGTTGTAGTTGTGGTTCATGTTGCCCCAGGGCATCATCCCGTAATGGGCCAGTTCCTTTTCCTCCTTGTTTTCAGCAAAATGTTCAAGAATCACATAAGCGCTGCTATCGGTGGCCCAAATGCTGTCGGCCATGCGCTTGAGCAGGCGAACCCTGGAGGCATCGTAGGCTCCCCATGCAGAAACATTACCCAAAGTGTTGTTTTGGGTGAAGCCTTTGGACAAATCAAAACGGAAGCCATCGAAATGAAATTCCTCCAGCCAGTAGCGATTGACCCGGTCAACGAAATACTGGGTCGCCGCACTCTCATGGTTGAAATCATAGCCCACATTAAAATCATGGCGGGCTTCTACATTGAGATAGGGATTTTCAGGGGTCGGGTTCCCGTAGTCCCCTTCATTCCAAAGACGAACCAATGGCGAGGGCCCCCAGGCATGATTAAGGACCATATCCAGTATAACGGCCATGTCCCTGGAATGGCAGGAATCAATGAATGCCTTCAGGTCACGGGCCGGCCCGTAGTATTTGTCCACCGCCACGTGGAAAGTGGGATTATACCCCCAGGAACTATTGGCATCAAATTCATTGACCGGCATCAATTCAATGGCATTCACCCCCAAGCGATCAAGGTAGTCGAGGGTATCGGTCAGGGTTTCAAAATCGTGCTGATCCAAAAAATCACGGATCAACAGTTCATAAATCACCAGATCCTCTTTTTCGGGCTGCTGATAATCCTGGGTCTGCCAGGTGTATTCATCCTTTCCGGGCTGTAAAACCCCCACGATATGTTCGGTCTTTTCGCTGGGGTAAGGTTTCAGGTTCGGATACGTCTTGTCGGTGATATATGGGTCATTGGCCCCGTCCAGGATCTTATGTACATAGGGATCGGTAACTTTGATGTTGCCATCGACCAGGTACTGGAAGCCATACTCCTTACCGGGGGTTAAACCGGAAAGCTCAATCCAGTAATAGACACTGTCCTGAGCAACAGAATCGCGCTTCATGAAATATTCATCCTGAATCTGCCAGTTGTTGAAATCTCCCTGAACATATACAAAATCCTTGTGGGGTGCAAATAACGACAAACGAACTGTTTGATCATCCACATAGGTGATGCCGTCTTTCAGACCGGCAGGCCTTTCTTGGTTCTGAATGGCCGGATTCACAATCAGGGTTCGCCGGGCCGTATCTTTTCCAAGCCCGTCGGTGCCGGTAAGCTCCATTTCATAATGTTTCCTTTGGGCGGGCTCAAAAGCATAACGGAGGGTGTCGTCGGTAACGGTCTTTACCGTACTTCCGTCAATCGACAGGGAAAGCTCCATATCCGCGCTGTCGCTGTTTCCAATTCCGGTGATATTGAGCACAGAAAGATCCTGGCGAATCAGGGGGTCCTCCTCAGGTTGGACCAACTTCACATTAAAAGTACTTTGATAAACGTCGACAAAGATATCCGCCCCGCCTTCGGCCTTGCCTTCTTTGGAGCCATCTGCATTTCTGAAGACAAAGGCCATCTGTTCTATCGTTTCATCTTCCGGTACCCCATAATATTCCCTTACCGTTGGGGTGATATCAAGCTTATAGAGGTTGGGCTCTACCCGTTCCATTTTGATCTTATCGATGTTTTCTCCCCAATCAGCAACCACATATTTCCAATCCGAATTATTGGAACTTTTTTCTGTGATGACCCCGGTATGGGCATACACATCTCCATCATAATCTGCAAGCCCGCCGGTGCCCTGGGTGGCATCAAAATAAACGGTCACTGAATCATTGGCAACCGGAAAGCCCGGTTCGGTCTCAATGAGTTGTGAATATCCCTGACCCAAAGCCATCAGGGAAACTATAAATAATAAAACACTGAATTTGAGCAATTTCATATTGGTCAGATATTAAGATTCTAAATGTTAAAACATTTCCTGCAGGATGATTCAGCATCCTTTAAGACATACTGAGATTCAACCTCAAGAAATTCTTTTCATTCAAAAATAACATTTTTTAGCGATACCCCACATCAGTAAAGTCTGTTATATTTCAAGCGTGCGCAGGGAATCCCTGCAAAACCGAACAAAAAACTGTATTTCAATCCTAAAAGGAGACAGGGAAACGGAGTTGCAAAGGTTTTCAATGGGAACGCTATATTGTCAGTGAGGCATGCGGTAATATTTTGAGGATATTCTAAAAGATGGTTGACCATGTATGCTAATTATCAATGAACAATGAGCAATGAGCGATGAACCATTTTAACAATGATCCCCCTTTACCAGTGCTGAAACCAACATTTAGCGTTTAACTAAATTTTTCAAAGTGGTCATTCATTTTCCAATGGCCGGCTTTTGAGAGGGCGTCCAATTGTTTTTTACAAAACTTTCTAAAAAGGGTGTTTAAAGAAGGGGGCGGCTATCCAAAAAAGAAGGCCGCTATCAAAAGGGGAGGCTATCAAAAAAAAGAGGACTATCAAAAAAGGGGGGGCTATCAAAAAGAAAGGGGGCTATCAAAAAAAGAAGGTTGGCCAGAACCAAGGCCAACCCTCTCAGATATTCGGTAAGAGACAACAACTATTTAATCAGGATCTTACGAACCACACTGTTGTTGTCTTTTTCGATCTTAATGAAATAGATGCCGGAATTCAGATCATTCAGATCCAGGTAATTGGTATTGCCACTCAGCTGCATGCGCTCAACGGGTTTACCAATGGAATTGAGGATGGTAACCTGGGCGTTCTGCAGATCTTTACCGGTCAATGTGAGGTTGCCAGAAGTTGGATTGGGATAAACCTCCAGTTTCTTAGCCAGCGGATTATCGATGGCGGTAGCCGTCATGGTCACGTCCACTGTTTGATCCTCATCGGCAACGGAGAAGGAGCCGGAAGCCTCTTCAAAGTTGTCGGCGGTAACGGTGTAGTTGTAATCGCCATTGACCAGCATGATGGTGGCGGTACCTTCGGCACCGGTGGTGCGGCTGCTATCGCCAACGGTGATGCTGGCGCCTTCAATCGGATCACTTCCGTCGGTCACGTTAAAGGTTACCGTATAATACTTCATCAGGGTTACATGAACCGTGGTATCCTTGTATGGAATGGAAACGGAGCCGCTGACGTCCTTATAGCCATCCTTCATTACGGAATATTCATGTGGATCAGGCAGGCTGGAAATCAGGGTATCGGCCACGCCATCAGAATTGGTATGGAGCATGGAACCGTCAACTTCCACGGTCGCATCTTCTACCGCGGCGTCGGTATTGTCCATTACGCTGAAGGTCAGCTTCCAGGTATGCCACATGTGGTTGAAAGTGGTATCCTTGTCAGGTACGCTGATCATGCGGTTGTCAAAGCCGTCCCATTCGCCATAACTCCAGCTGGCGGCAGAAGTATCCGGTACAAAGTAATATTTCATTTGGTAATCGCCGGCACCCAGCCCCATGCTCAGGGTATAAACATGGTCCTGATCATAGTCGGTCATCTTCATGGCCGGGTTGGTACCGGGCTGTGCAAAGCCTACCATATCACCGGACATGTAGACGTCCATACCATATTCAAATTCACTGGAGGTATCGGCGTAACGGGTCATATCAACGTTGAAGGTAACCCATGGGCCTTCGGTCATCATCACATTGATGGTGGTATCATTACCCTCGACGGTAAAGCTACCGGTGGAATCAACAAAACCACCTTTTCTGGCTGTATAACTGTAATCGCCATCAGTCAGATTGAAAGTGGCCAGGCCATCGGAACTGGTGGTATTGGAGCTCATACCGGCAAAAACCTTGGCCCCTTCGATGGCTTCTTCGTTGGCATTCATAACATTGAAGGTAACCATCTGGCCCATATAGCCCCATGTATCAGCCAAAGTGATGTGCTCATTGGGGATGGTGGCTTCACGGTTGCTACCTCCCTGCCATTCGCCGTAATTCCAGCTGCTGCCTTCACCGGCAGGTACGTAGAAATATTTGTACTGAATATCACCCGCCGAAACAGGAACGGTGGTGGTAAAAATGCTGTCTCCATCGGCGTCGGTCATCAGTCCCCTCATATCTGTTCCGGGTTCACTCCAGCCCAGCATACTGCCGGCCACATAAACGCTGTCTTCACCATAGACAAAGTCACTGCCGTTGGCAATGGTATCGCTCAGGTCCACCTTAAAGGTAACCATGTTCTTCATCAATTCAACCACCAGGGTATCCTTCTCGCGATGCACATCCATTGAGTCGGATACGCTCTGAAAGCCGCCGGAAGCGGAAACGCTATATGCATAGGTGCTGTCGTGGAGCAGGTTCTTCATAACCAGCCCCTCGGCATTCGTAGTCATCGATTCACCAGCCAGGGTTACAGAAGCATTCTCGATGGCGGTGTCCTCTTTCATGTCCATCACCTTGATGGCAGCCGTTACACCACCAAACAGCTGGTTTACAGTTACATCTTCACTTCCCACTTCCAGCATCCGGTTGGGATCGCCATCCCAGTCACCATTATCCCAGCTGCTGCCTTGACCGGCCGGAACATAAAAATGCTTATAGGCGTATGAACTGTCGGCCGGTACTTTTTCGGTCCAGGTGTAAATCGAATCGTTGTCTTCATCGGTCATCATGGCCCCCATATAGGTACCAGGCTCTGACCAGTTGTTATCGGTACCTGGTTGAAGAATGGTGCCGGAGATGTAGACCGAATCGTTTTCAGCATCAAAAGCCGGATCGTTGTACTGGCTTTCAATGTAGGGCCTGAAATCAGCATTAAGGGTTACATTCACCGAATCAGCTTGTTGGGCATAGGAAAATGCCGCAAAAGCTATAAACAATAAGAGTAGGGTAAATCTTTTCATGGGCTTTTTCGTTTTTTGATTCAACAATACAAGATATAAATTTAAAAGTGCTTGTGCAAATTATTCTGAATGAAAACTCCGCCACTCCGCAAGTAACAAAACCTTATTATTTAGAAGTCTTCATCAAACAAAACCCACTTACCCGGGCCATCATCCCGGATAAGTGAGTTAAAGGGGTATTTTTTAATTTTGAGTGACCTTGTAGCCGTAGGGTGGCCGGCTCAGATCGAGGGTAATGGTGTAATTGCCTGCCGATTCGATGGCAATGGGTGCGCCATCTTCCTGCACGTAGATGGGATTTTCCTTGCCATAGATCAAATCGGAGGTTTCCCCTGATATCATCTCTTCGCTGTCTTTGGAAATGAACTGGAAGTCACCTCCCGACAGGTCGGCGGAAATGGTCCATACTTCATTGTCCTGATCATAGCTCATCTCCATCAGGTCGCCGCCGGTGGCTGATCCCTGGATGCTCCAGTGGGTCTTGGTGACTGTGTAGGTCAGGTTGTTCAGATCAGCTGAGAGTTTATAGTAAGCCGAATCGGGCACATAGATGTCGTTGCCCACGCCCTGGGGTTCGAGGGTGCCGTCACCCAGTTCGCTGCCACCGGCTTCATTATCGCCCCAGTTGGTATCCCAGCTACGGCCCTGGGTGAATTTAAAGGCCGTACCTTCGCCCGGGCCGGTTGACATCAGCAGATAACCCTCATAGACATTGCTGTTGTTGACGTCAAAGATCGGGGGGGCAGTGCCGGGGCTCCATCCCTGGTAACCGCCGGGTACATAAATCTCCGGGTAATCGATGATCACCTCATAAGGCTTCATCGTGACTTCAATCACTTCCGAATGCAGGGTATCGGTGAACTGGTTCACAATGGCACTGACCCGGAACTGCAGGGTTTGCTCGGTACCCGGGGCGACCCCCATAATCAGCAATCGGTTGTTCATGTCAGAGACGGTAAAGCTTGCCGAGTCCGCTTTGGTATTGGCCAGCTCCATTGGATCGGAAAAATTGTTGCCGGCAAAGTCCATCTGGAGCGAATAAGACTTCTCCAGGTTGATGCCGAAATCGGCATCGCTCCATCTGAAGGTCACCAGGTTTTGTTCAGCATTGGCTTCCTCCAGCTCAAAGCTCTGTTGGTCAAGTTCCTGAATGCTTGGCGGGGTGGTTTTGTCATAATCCAGTTTAGGCCCCGTCTCCATCTCTTGGCAAGAGACCATCAACAGGCTTAAGCCAACTATAATTGTTAAAATTGATGCTAACCTTTTCATATCCTTACTTTTATTTATATTAATAACCTTCGTTTTGCGTAAGTTTCGGATTGGCGTTCAAATCCGATGCCGGGATGGGATAAAGCCGGTAATGGTCATCGGTAGCGCGGCCTTCCTGTATTCCACCCTTCCATGCCCAGGTGTAGTCGGAAGTGGTGAAATGGCCATAACGGATCAGGTCCGTACGCCGGTGGCCTTCCCAATAAAGTTCGCGGGCCCGTTCATCGAGGATGAACTGTTTGTCCAGGTCTCCGGTTGTTATCTCGCCATGGGCGGAATAATCATCGCCAAAGGCCCTTTCCCTGAGATCATTGATCAGTTGTACCGCCCGGGCTTCATCACCGGCACCACTTCGAACGGTGGCTTCGGCATACATCAGGTATACATCAGCCAACCGGAACATTGGGAAATCGGTATCGGGGAAAGTCGAATTGCTCCCACTCTGACCGGTGGAGGTGATGTTTTTGAACTTGGACACGGCATAGCCCTGTTGGAAGATGGCCACATCATTGATTTCAAGGGACTGCCCGTCGGTGAAGAACATGGCCCGGCTGTCCCATGTTGTATCCTGGCCAAACTTCTGAACAAACTGTTTGGTAACCCGGTGACCGGCCCAGCCACCTGCAACGCCAAAATTCGTTGGATTCATGTTGCCGCCGATGGCCGCACTGATGATGAAGGTGGTTCCACCCCAGGTTTGGGAATGGTTGCCATCGAATGCAATGGGAAAGATGATGCCATTGGCCGTATGGTTATCAGCCAAAAACAGATCTTGGTACTCATCTTCCAGGGTATAACCGGCATCCATCACCTTATTGCAGTATGTAATGCAATCTTCATAACGGGGTTCGCCGGTATAGACCTCGGCATTGAGGTAAAGTTTGGCCAAAAGGGTCCAGACAGCAGCCTGATCGGCCCGTGCATATTCATTCTGGCGGGGCTCTGCCATCTCATCCTCAATGGCTTTGAGTTCTTCTTCTATGTAGGTGAATAAATCCTCCCGCGATATCTGCTCAGGCTGAAAAGCACCTACGTCATCCTTTTCGGTAACAAAGGGCACATTGCCATAGAGGTCCAGGGCATGCCAGTAACTCAATGCCCTCAGGAAACGGGCTTCCGCCCTGAAAGTGCGAATCCGCTCCTTTTGGGATTCACTGAATCCCCGCGAACTCAATTTCCCTTCTGAAGATTCCCGGATAAACTCGTTGGTCAGGGTAATCTCATAGAATATACGGCTGTACATGGCCATGACAAAGTCATTGGAAGATCCCCAGCTCTGGTAATTGTAAGCCGGCAAGCCGGGATCAGCCCAGGCCACAACGCCTACATCAGTGGGTAACACCTGAGCTACCCAATACTGGCGAAGGTAATTGGAAAACCCTTCATCAATACCCTGGATATCAGCGTCACCTGCTGGCCCCTGCTGACCCGTCAGGGCATATCCGGCATAAAGTTTAGCCAACACCTGGCGATAGGAGGCTACACTGTCGTAAACTGTTTCAGCAGTGGTGGCATCATCGTCCAGGGGCTGTACGTCCAAATCTTCCGTACAGGAACTGAACGCCATAATGAAGATCATGACCACTGCGATCCATATTTTATTTTTCATCGTATACATAATATCGTGTATTGTTTAAGTTTTTAAAAATCAAGATTTACCCCTAACAAGAAAACGGTAGGTCTTGGATACACATTGTTATCAATGCCGTTTGGGATCTCCGGATCCAGACCGCTGTAGTCGGTTACCAGCAGAGGATTTTCCACCATGGTATAAACCCTCAGGTTGGAACGGCTTCCAAAAGGTTCCTGGAAAGAATAACCCACTTCCATATTATCGACCCGCAGGAAGGAACCGTTTTCGATATATATATCGGATTGATACTGCGCATTCTGGAAACCAATCTCGGTGATATCGCTGGTGGCATTGCGCAGGAATCCGTTGGGACCTACCCGTTCTTCATAAAAGGTGTGGCCGGAACTGATGTTGTTGTAAACATACTTACCAAACTCAGCCCTTGCCGAGAACGAGAAATCCCAGTTCTTATAATTGAGCCTTGAAGATAAGCCTACCGAAACGTCCGGGGCAGGGTCTTTCAGGCGATAGCGGTCGTCGATGGTGATTTGGTTGTCGCCGTTGCGGTCAACATAAACCCCATTGATGGGATCTCCGTCCTGATCATACACCTGTTCGTAGACATAGAAAGAACTCAGGGGATGACCGACACTGTGAATTTGAATCTGATTGCCTACCCCGCCTGAAATGCCACCTGTTATAACGCCCTGATAGTCGGGATCGTTTACGGTTGTCAGTTTGGTAATCTCATTTTCATTGTAAGAGGCATTGGCAGAAATTTCCCAGAACAGATCTTCCTGAGAGATGGGTCGGCCGGTGATGGAGAATTCAACCCCGCGGTTTTCCAATGAACCCACATTGGAAATGATCCGGTTGGTGAAATTAGTCCCGGCGGCCACCGGTACGGTATTGATCAGATCTTCGGTTTTCTTATAATAGAAGTCCAGAGAACCGGTTAACCGGTTGTCATAGAGGCCGTATTCAATACCTGCATTGTAGGTTGTGGTTTCCTCCCATTTCAAAGACATATTGTAATCTTCCGGCCGGATGGTTCGGACGAATTCATCGCCCAGCTGGTACATGGCCGTGGGTGTGGAATATGTATACTGGGCGTAATAGGGATAGTTATTGTCAACGATATTTTGCTGGCCGGTCACGCCATAACCGAACCTGAGTTTCAGGTTGTTCAGCGCATCAACATTTTCAAGGAAAGGCTCCTTATGGATTTGCCAGGCCAGTGCCAGCGAGGGGAAGAGCCCCCAGCGGTTGTCTTCTGAGAACCTGGAGGTACCATCACGACGCAGGGTAAAGGTTAACAGATAACGATCCTTGAAGGTATAATTCATCCGGGTGAAGAAAGATACCAGATAATGCTCAGTGGTGAAATAGTCCGGAGCAGAAGTAGTATCTACCTGATTAGGGGTAGCAATCCGCTTATCTCCCCATTGAACAGAATCCTGTGCGAGGGGAGGCAGGGACATGGACTCATTAAAGCTTTCATTCCAGAAATGCTCATAGGAATAGCCAGCCATCACGTTGATGTCACTGGCGATGGAAGGAAATTCCTTTTGATAATTCAGGTAAAAATCCATCAACTCGTGTTTTTTCTCCTGGGTATAATTGGAGACCGAACCGCTGGTTATATCCGGATTGGGGTTGTATTCCCAGGAAGCCCTGCGATCTACGCGGTTGGTTCCGTCGCTTTCGGTATAATCGTATCCGACTTTAAAAGTAGCCGACAAACCCGGCAAGGGCGTATTATACCGCAGTTCCAGGTTACCGATGGCCCGGTTCACAGTTGACTCATCTTCCCGTTGTTTAAGCAAAGCCAGCGGGTTGCTGGGGGCAATGGTGATGGGATCGCCGTTGGGTTGGGTCCACGTAAAGAAACCGCCATAAGGACTGTCCTGGTCATGAACCGGTTGTGTCGGGTCAAAAGAAACGGCCGAACCAATGGCCCCGTTATCGGCGAAACGGTTGTTGATGTGTACCCCTTTCAAACTAAAATTCACGTCGAGGTCGCCATCCAAGAAGGTGGGGGTAAGTTTGGCAGCCAGGGTGGTTCGGTTCAGGTTGGAAGTCTTCAGAATGCCCTGTTCATCGGAATAGCCCAAAGATACGCGATAGGGCAAATTGTTGGTGGCTCCGGAAACGCTCAGGTTATGGTGCTGGGCAATGGCATTGCGGAATATCTGATCTTGCCAGTCGGTGCGGGTAGGGCCCAAAAGGGTATCGCTCTTGGGAAAGCGCTCGCTGATCATGGAAGAAAACTGATCAGCCCCCAACACATCTACCTGATCGGTGGGGGTATTCAGGGATAATTTGCCCTGGTAATTGATTTGCATAGGCTGATCAGCCTTTCCACTCTTGGTGGTAATCTGGATCACACCGTTGGTGGCCCTTGAACCATAAATGGCCGTGGCTGAGGCATCCTTCAGAATCGAGATGCTTTCAATATCGGCCGGGTTGATCGAATTCAAAGGATTGCGCATGCCCGAGACGCCTTCGCCCGACATGGGCACCCCATCAATAACAATCAGTGGATCGCTGCTGGCCGTCAGGGAAGAGGCCCCGCGAATGCGGATCTGGGTTCCGCTGCCGGGAGCTCCGCCGCTGGTGGTGATCTGAACACCCGCAGCTTTGCCTTGCAAAAGCTTTTGCGGAGAAGTGATGGCCCCTTGCTGGAAGTCCTCGGTGGAAATCTTCGAGACCGACCCGGTGGCGTCTTCTTTCTTAACTTCACCATAGCCGATCACCACCACTTCCTCCATTTCCTGTACTTGCTGCTGCAACTCCACGTTGAGGGTGGTTCGTCCTTCTACCGGAAGGCGTTGGGTCTGATAACCTACAAAGGAAAACACCAACATGGCATCTTCCGGTACTTGAAATGAATAATTGCCCTCTACATCCGTAGAGGTCCCTGTTTGTGTGCCTTCCACCACAATGCTGACCCCGGGCAAGGGCTCGCCCGTCTCAGCATCTGTTACTTTACCGCTTATGGTCGTCTGCTGAGAAAAAGCAGGTAAAGTAACCAGAAGGAAGGCCATCATTAAGATTTGTCTCATAATATTTTTTTCCATCTTCATAATCCATTAAATATTTAGTGGTTTTAAGAGTAAAATTAAAGATTTGTTAAATCATGGGAAATATATACCCTCCTATGACCCATTAAATTTACTGAAAAATAAACGATTATACAATGTTTTTTTAACCTGCACAACATTTCAAACGTTTGCAAAATTTTTACTAATTTACGCCCATCAAACGATTCAGCCATTGTTATGAAAAAGCACCAGATTACGATCAAAGATATTGCCAAAAAATTAAACATCTCTCCTTCTACCGTGTCCCGTGCTTTAAAGGATCATCCCGACATCAATCTCGAAACGCGCGAGGCGGTAAAGGAAATGGCCCGAAAATACAATTACCGGCCCAACAAGATTGCCTTAAGTCTGCTTCAAAATCAAAGCAAAACCATTGGGGTGATCATTCCTGAAATCATTCATCACTTTTTTTCTTCGGTTATTAGTGGCATTGAAGACATCTTTTATGAACAGAACTACAACATCATCATTTGTCAGTCGCAGGAATCTTACAAAAGGGAAATCAAGAATGTTCAAACCTTACTGTCGAGTCACATCGACGGCATTTTGATGTCGATCTCCAAAGAGACCCAAAAACTGGACCACATCAAAAACATCCAGGAAGTGGGTTTGCCGCTTGTTTTTTTTGACCGCATCGCTGAAGAGATTTCCACCGATAAAGTCATCGTGGATGATTTCGGAGGGGGTTACAAAGCCACCGAGCACCTGATCAGGATTGGATGCAAAAGAATTGCCCATTTATATGGCCCCCTGAATTTGCTCATTGGCAGGAACCGCTTCAATGGTTACAAAAAGGCGCTGGAAGACTACAATAAACCGTTTGATCCTGAGCTCACCGTTTTTTGTGATTCTTATGAAAAAGCCCTTTCAGAAATTAAAAAGCTTTTAGAATTGCCCCAGCCGCCGGATGGCATTTTTGCGGTCAACGACCTGACGGCGATGGGGGCGATGAAGATGATCAAGGACATGGGCTACCAGATTCCCCAGGATATATCGGTGGTGGGGTTCACCAATTGGCTGATCTCGAGGTTTGCTGATCCGGCCCTGACCACCATCGACCAAAAGGGCTATCTGATGGGTACCGAAGCGGCCCAACTGTTGCTCAACCGGATCAACAATGAAGGCAATGCCCAGGACGATCAACCCATCACCAAACTACTCGACAGTGAGTTGATCATTCGCGATTCAACCCGATCTTCACCCGGAAACCCTTAAGTTCAGGATCATGCTGAAGGGTGAATGAACGGCCTTTCTAATAAAATTTGCAACACAAGGGATGGATTTCTTTTAGAAAGGGGCATGAAGTCAGGATGACTTAAATCATGAAAAATTTTGCATTTGATTCCCTGATAAATTATAAGTTGGCCAACAACTTTTTTAACAATTGAAGCAACCCCATTCACTATACACATCCGGCAAAAAGCCTTACAATTTGTAAGAATTTTAACAAATTCGATTCATTACATTTGTAAAATTACAGGAAAACCAAAAAAACATAAGGCATGATCAACCGTCAACTGCTTAATCCGAAGAGCATCGTCGTAGTAGGAGGTTCCAACAACCTGCAGAAACCCGGAGGCAAAGTCTTAAAGAATCTTTTGGACGGAGGCTTCGAGGGAGATCTTTATGTGGTCAACCCCAAAGATGAGGAGGTACAAGGCATAAAGAGCTACCGGGATCCTGAGGATTTGCCTCAGGTAGATCTGGCGGTCATGGCCATAGCAGCACCGCTTTGTCCCGAGGCGGTCAGGGTATTGACAGAAGAGAAGGATACGCGGGCGTTCATCATTCTTTCGGCCGGTTTCAGTGAAGAGAGTAAAGAAGGGGCCAAATTGGAGCAGCAGGTGGTTGAACAGGTCAATAAAGTAGATGGTGCCCTGATCGGGCCGAACTGCATTGGGGTGCTCAACCAGCATTACCAGGGGGTATTTACCACGCCCATTCCAAAGCTGGACCCGGCCGGGGTGGATTTGGTTTCAGGATCAGGGGCCACGGCGGTATTCATCATGGAATCGGGCATGCCTAAGGGGCTGACTTTTTCCAGTGTGTATTCGGTCGGCAACAGTGCCCAGATGGGCGTTGAAGAGGTACTCAAGAACATGGATGAGCAGTTTGACCCTCAGCACAGTTCCCGGATTAAGCTGTTGTACATTGAAAGCATTGAGAAGCCGCAGATGCTGCTCAAGCATGCGGCCTCGCTCATTCGAAAGGGTTGCCGCATTGCGGCGGTCAAGGCAGGCGGCTCAGAGGCAGGCAGCCGGGCAGCCTCATCGCATACCGGGGCGCTTTCCAGCTCAGATGCTACGGTCGATGCCCTGTTCAGAAAAGCCGGCATTGTCCGTTGCCATGGCAGGGAAGAGCTCACCACAGTGGCCTCGGTTTTCATGCACCCCCCCCTTCAGGGCAAAAACATGGCCATCATCACCCATGCCGGTGGCCCGGCCGTGATGCTGACCGATGTGCTGTCCAATAACGGGATGGACATCCCCCCTATTGAGGGCCCGGCCAGCAAGGAATTGCTGGAGGAACTGTTCCCCGGATCGTCGGTATCCAACCCCATCGATTTCCTGGCCACAGGAACCGCCGAACAACTGGGAAAAATCATTGATTATTGCGACCAAAAATTTGACCATATAGACGGAATGGCTGTTATATTCGGAAGTCCCGGTCTTTTCCCCGTCTATCAGGTATACGATTTGCTGGATGAAAAGATGAAGCAGGCCAAAAAGCCTATTTTTCCGATCTTACCCAGCGTCGTCAATGTCAAAGACGAGATTGCACATTTCATCAGCAAGGGACGGATCAGTTTTCCCGATGAGGTGCTTTTTGGCAAGGCCCTGACCCGTGTTTACAACACCCCGGCTCCTGGGGATGAGACGTCTGATGTGCCGGAAGTTGACCATCAGCAGATTCGCTCCATTGTAGAGCAGGCCCCCCAGGATTACCTGGACCCGCGGCAGGTTCAGCAGTTGCTCGATGCCGCCGGGGTGCAACGCGCCGGCGAAGCGGTGGTGAACCAGGAAGATCAGGCCGTTCAGGAAGCCAAGCGCCTTGGCCTGCCGGTGGTGATGAAAGTAGTGGGGCCGGTCCACAAATCAGATGTGGGCGGGGTGGCCCTGGAGGTAAAGGATGAACAAACCGTGCGCCGCGAATTTAACCGCATGATGCAGATCAAAGACACCACCGGCATTCTGATTCAACCCATGCTCAAGGGCACCGAATTGTTCATTGGTGCCAAACGCGAAGATCCTTTCGGCCACATGGTCATGTGCGGATTGGGCGGCATCTTTATCGAAGTCTTGCGCGACGTCGCATCCGGGCTGGCCCCCATCGGCCAAAAAGAAGCCCTCAATATGATCCAAAGCCTGCAAAGCTATGGCATCATCAAAGGCACCCGCGGACAGGAAGGGGTCGACCAACAAGCCTTCGCCGAGACCATTACCCGGATCTCAGCACTGGTCGCAGCAGCACCGGAAATAGCCGAAATGGACCTCAACCCGCTGCTCGGCAATCCACAACAGGTCGTTGCCGTGGATGCCCGCATACGAATCGAACATCAATAAGTCCATCGGTAAACCATCATAAAAAAAGGTCTGTGAAGAAAAAATTCAGCCGTTCGGAAAAACTCATGATCGTGCTCCTGGCCATTGCCCTGGTAGCTGTCATGATCAAATGGCAAACTGTTAAACAAGGCTTTGTCCATGGCTGGAGAGCCTTCAGCATTGAACAATGGTTCACCCGTGAATGATGCCCCGGGTGGTCCCATTCATGCCAAAAAAGACCTAAATGGGGGCTATCCCATTGTTTTTTCTGGTCTATCCGAGAACCACAAACATTCACATATGGCTGGCAGATGTTAAGTTGCCTGCTTAATAATGACACCCCATACCAAACGCTTCCTACATGAAACAAAAAGACCTCATTTTTCTAATCGCTCTGGTCCTCTTTTTCATTCCTTTCTTTGTTTTTGAGCCTGTTTATCAAACCTATGATGCCATCAATAAGAGCCACGGCATCCTGGCCAGTTTCGTTAAATTTGCCATTCTGGCCACCTTAGGTGAGGTCATTGCCCTGCGCATCCGGGAGGGCCTTTATCACCGGCGGGGGTTCGGCTTGCTTCCCCGGGCCATTGTATGGGGTTTGATCGGGATAACCATTAAAATGGCCTTTATCATCTTTGCCACCGGGACACCAGCTGTCCTTGAATACCTGGGCATGGAAGGTGCTGTAGGTGCTTTATCAGGGGATTTCACCCTGACCAAACTGGCCACGGCCTTCGCTACCAGTGTGGCCATGAACCTGATCTTTGCCCCTGTTTTTATGACCTTCCATAAGATCACCGATACCCACATCATCTGGAACGGCGGTACCCTGAAAGGCTTTTTAAGGCCCATCGCCTTTGCTCAAATTTTTCCCCGCCTCGACTGGTCAGTCCAATGGAACTTTGTCTTTAAAAAGACCATTCCGCTTTTCTGGATCCCGGCCCATACCATTACCTTCATGCTGCCGGCCCATGCCAGGGTATTATTTGCCGCTGTCCTGGGCATTGTCCTGGGGGTATTACTGGCCGTAGCCAGCCTGAAAAGCAAAAAATAATGTTATATTTGTAGAAAGAACGTATTTATTGCATAGCAAACTTAAAAACGGGCAATTATGAACGATACAATCGGCTTATTCTACGGACCGGCAAAAGCTTCCTCCACCGAAAAAGTGGCCCAAAAAGTGGCCAGCCAGATCGGAACGGACCGTGTAGACCTGATCCCGGTCAAAGACGCCACGGCGGAAGATCTAAAAAAATATCATCATTTAATTTTTGGTGTCTCCACCATTGGCAAGGAAACATGGGACGGGTACACCACCCGCAGCGACTGGGACCGGTTCCGTCCTGAGCTGGACAAGGCCGAACTGGAGGGTAAAACCGTGGCCATGTTCAGCCTCGGCGACCATGTGACTTACCCACGCCATTTTGTGGATGCCCTGGGCATGCTCTATGAGATCCTTCAGAATAAGAATTGTCGGATCATTGGACATGTTGATCCATCAGAGTACGAATTCGAAGAATCACAAGGCATTTACAACGGTAAATTTGTTGGACTCCCCATTGACGAAGACTATGAACCTGAACGCACCGATGAGAGGGTAAAAAACTGGGTCGATCAAATCCTGGGGGAGTTTAACCAGTAAAACGCTATTCTAATTAAGCGCTCATGAGATCCCATCTTTGGGAGCAACAGAAACCACAAAACGAGCCATCCAGCGTTTTTCCCGCTTCAGCTGGCAGGAGTTGCCGATTGATGGAGCATTTCGCAGGATATATGGCTGCCCGTTTTGTGGCTTTTTTTCATGCCTCCGGGAGGATCACCTCAATGATGGGGTGGTTTATTGGTGCCGGGGCAAACCCAAGGGATCAGGGAAAACCAGATTTACCGCCCCTCAACTAAGGGGGGCCATAGGATTATCAGGAAAACAGAGTCCATTATCACCAGAAAAATGGAGCAAGATCTTAACCGGATAAAGCACCGAAAACCAACAACACGAAAAACCAAAATCCTATTGCTATGAGCACCAACCCTTCCACTCCTATAGACCCTCAGATCGTTGACCAAAAGATGCAGCAGAGTGGCATCGAACAAATCGGGACGGCCTCGATCAGGGAGATTGTTGCCCTGGTCAATGAGATTGAAAAAGCCACAGGCACACGTTACATCCGCATGGAGATGGGTGTTCCCGGGCTGGAGCCTCCACAGGAAGCCATTGAGGGAGAGATAGAAGCCCTGCAAAACGGGGTGGCATCAAAATACCCCATGATTGAAGGCATTAAACCCTTAAAAAATGAAATCTCGCGTTTCATCAAGAATTTCATCCATATTGATGTTGATCCCAGGGGATGTCTTCCGACGGTAGGGGCGATGCAGGCGGCCTTTGCCTCCTTTCTGGTTGCAGGCCGGCGCGACCCGGCCAAAGACACCACCCTGTTCATCGACCCGGGATTTCCGGTTCAAAAGCAACAGCATAAAGTCCTTGGCATGAAGTATGAGAGCTTTGATGTTTACAACTATCGGGGCGAGCAGCTCCGGGAAAAGCTGGAAGCTCATTTAAGTCAGGGCCACATCTCCACCCTGTTGTATTCCAATCCCAACAATCCCTCCTGGATCTGCTTGACCGAAAAAGAGTTGCAGATCATCGGAGAATTGGCCGATCGATATGATGTGATCGTTCTGGAAGATCTGGCTTACTTTGGCATGGATTTTCGCCGGGACATTTCACAGCCGGGAGAGCCCCCCTATCAGCCATCGGTAGCTCATTACACCGACAACTACATGTTGATGATCTCCAGTTCCAAATCCTTCAGTTTGGCCGGAGAACGCATCGGCATGCTGGCCATCTCCAACGGGCTTTTCGAGCGCCAATTCCCGAAACTCAGGGAATTCTACCCCAATGAAGGTTTCGGCTATTCCATGGTCTATGGAGCCCTCTATACCCTGTCGGCCGGAACCAATCATTCAGCCCAGTATGGTCTGCTGAAGGCATTGAAATCTGTTAATGAGGGCAAACGCAATTTTGTGGAAGATGTACGCCCCTATGCAGAACGGGCAAGGATGATGAAGGAACTGCTTCAGGAAAACGGCTTTAACCTGGTTTATGACCGGGATGAGGACAAACCGCTGGCTGACGGTTTCTATTTTACGTTTTCCTTCCCGGGCATGGAGGGCAGAGAGCTTCTGGAGCGGCTGATTTACTATGGCATCAGTGCCATCACCCTGGATATAACCGGCAGTGAACGCACGGAAGGCCTCAGGGCCTGTGTTTCCCAGGTGGGGAAAGATCAGATGGATCAATTACAACAGCGACTGCAACGCTTCCGACAGGACCATTTAGATTCAGTCTAAATAAACAATTCGGGCGGCACATCCCGATAAGGGTCTGTTATAGAACATTGTGAATATGCAAACAGTGCGAATCATTTCACTACAATATTATTATCTTTGGGGAAAATCAAATTATTCACACTAAAAATTCAAGATAATGGCTAAATTACAAGGAAGAATCGTGGTCGATACGGAAAAGTGCAAAGGATGCGGGGTATGCATTCCGGCCTGTCCGTTCGACGTAATCGCATTGGCAGATAATGTCAACAGCAAAGGTTTTCATTATGCCTATATGAAAAATCCTGAAGCGTGCACCGGCTGTGTCAATTGCGCATTGGTTTGTCCGGATGCCGTTATACAGGTATATCGAAAAAAAGCAACTGCATAACTAAAACTTTTCACAAAAAGTCAAGATAATGGGAGAACTAAAATTAATGAAAGGCAACGAAGCGATAGCCGAAGCCGCTATCCGCGACGGTGCCGACGGATATTTCGGATACCCGATCACCCCGCAGTCGGAGGTGATTGAATACCTGGCCGCCCAGCAGCCGGAAGAACGCACCGGCATGGTATTGTTACAGGCAGAGAGCGAGTTGGCTTCGATCAACATGATCTATGGGGCGGCCGGATCGGGCAAAAAAGTGATGACCTCATCGTCCAGTCCCGGGGTCAGCCTCAAACAAGAAGGCATTTCCTATATTGCAGGGGCTGAACTGCCCTGTCTGGTTTTGAACGTGGTTCGCGGAGGCCCGGGCCTTGGAACCATCCAGCCTTCCCAAAGTGATTATTTTCAGTCCACCAAAGGAGGCGGACACGGCGACTACCACCTGATCGTGCTGGCCCCCGCCTCGGTTCAGGAAATGTATGATTTTGTAGAACTGGGCTTTGACCTGGCCTTCAAGTACCGCAACCCGGCGATGATCCTCTCGGATGGTGCCATTGGCCAGATGATGGAAAAAGTGGAAATCGGCGAGCAAAAGCCCCGCATGACCGAGCAACAGATCAAAGAAAAATATCCCTGGGCCACTACCGGCAAAACCCCTGACCGCGAGCGCAACATCATTACTTCCCTGGAGCTTGACTCGGCGAAAATGGAGAAATTCAATGAAAAGCTCGTCGAAAAATACCGGACAATCAAGGAAAATGAGGTACGCTACGAGGAAATCCAATGCGAAGATGCCGACTATCTGCTGGTAGCCTACGGCACTTCTTCCCGGATTTGTGAAAAGACCGTTGAGATGGCCCGCCAGGAAGGCATCAAGCTGGGCCTGCTCCGGCCAATCACCCTTTTCCCTTTCCCGAGTCAACGGCTGGCCGAATATGCCCAAAAAGTCAAGGGCATCATGTCAGTAGAGATGAGCTCGGGGCAAATGGTGGAAGACGTCAAGCTGGCCGTTGAAAGCCGCGTACAGGTAGAACATTACGGACGTATGGGCGGCATTGTACCTTCTGCCGAGGAAGTACTGCAAGCCCTGAAACAAAAATTTTTATAGGAGGTTAACATGGCTGAACAGCAACAACAACTCACAAGCGAAGATATTATCCAGGAAGAAAATCTGGTCTTTGATCGAACCCAACTGCTCACCGACAATGTCTTTCACTATTGTCCGGGATGTGGCCACGGGGTGGCCCACCGGCTGATTATGGAAGTGGTCGAGGAACTTGAAGTTCAGGACAAAGCCATCGGCATTGCCCCGGTTGGCTGCTCAGTGCTGGCTTACAACTACATGGACATTGACATGCAGGAAGCTGCCCACGGCCGGGCTCCTGCATTGGCCACCGGCATTAAGCGCACCATGCCCGATAAATATGTCTTTACCTATCAGGGAGATGGGGACTTGGCCGCCATTGGTACGGCCGAAACCATCCACGCCTGCAACCGCGGAGAAAATGTCGCCATTTTCTTCATTAACAATGGCATTTATGGCATGACCGGCGGACAAATGGCCCCGACTACCCTGGAAAAAATGAAGTCCTCGACTACACCCTACGGCAGAAACATTAAGCAAATGGGCAATCCCCTCAAGATCACAGAGCTGGTAGCCGAATTGCCCGGCACCTATTACGTTACCCGCCAGGCAGTGCACAAACCCGGGGCTGTGCGCAAAGCCAAAAAAGCCATTAAAAAAGCCTTTGAATATCAAAAACTTGAAAAAGGACTTTCTTTTGTGGAAATTGTCATCAACTGCAACTCGGGCTGGAAGATGGAGCCGGTAGATGCCAATAAATGGATGGATGAAAACTTCCTGCCCTACTATCCCCTGGGTGACATCAAAGTGCCTGAGAAAAAATAATTTGTTGAAAAATTAAAAACCAACCACCATGAGTGAAGAAATCATTATAGCCGGATTTGGCGGACAGGGTGTCCTTTCCATGGGTAAGATCCTGTGCTATGCCGGTATCGTCCAGGGCAAGGAAGTGACCTGGATGCCTTCCTACGGCCCGGAAATGCGCGGTGGCACCGCCAACGTTTCGGTGATCATCAGCGATGAACGCATCAGCTCACCCATCATCAGCGAGTTTGATACGGCCATCATCCTTAATCAGCAATCGATGGATAAATTTGAGAATTCCGTCAAGCCTGGCGGTTACCTCATTTACGACGGCAACGGCATCACCCGGCACCCGGAACGCACCGACATCAACGTTTACCGTGTCGATGCCGCCGCTGAAGCAGCTCAAATGGAAACCACCAAGACCTTCAACATGATCGTCCTCGGTGGCCTGCTCCAGGTTAAACCCATTGTCGAAATGGACAAGGCCATTGAAGGGCTGAAAAAATCCCTGCCTGAACGTTATCACCACCTGATACCGGTTAATGAAAAAGCCATTCACCGGGGAACCCAAATTATTCAGGAGGTAAGAAAAGCCAAGGTGGAAGCCTGACCAACGGCCATTTATTCATTTGATCATAAGGTAAAAAACTGAGTTCCTGAACTGGAGCTCAGTTTTTTTTACCGGCTATTTTCCCTTCTCTAAAGTTCTCAACCGGCTTCTCATAAGAGCCTTCTCTCCTGTCCGACCGCTAATAGTTACACCCCCTGGAAAGGCTAAAGATCTATTCCACCATTATAACCAAATAAAAACACCTTCTTTTTTAACAGCCTTAAAAATTGCTCTGGTTATGGGTTTATACCTGTTTTGGGTTGAAAGACTTGATCCATTCACGCTGCTTTTTGCGGCAGTAAAAACGTTGAAATTGATCTGATTTTGTTTTAATTTTAAAATCTAAAATGATGGATCACAAAATCATCAGCGAGAAGGTAATCATCAGAACAAGAGGGCGGTTGTGTGATACGGCCCCCGAGGTGATACACAGCGATCTTTTCAGAGAGGTCATTTCCAGTGGAATTCAACGACTCCGTGAAAAGAAGGTTCCGAAGCTCAAGACCCTGCAGTTGGACCATACCCGGGAACAGGTTGATATGCTTATTGAAGTCCTGGAGCTGCTCTCGCGCAACAATATCAATATCGTCAGGCAGATCAAGCCGGGTGCCGCTGCGCTGCTGGATCATCCCGATATGTTGAACAGCCTGGTAGAATATTTCTACAACTACTGGAGGGAATATGAACGATATATCATATGCGACTCTCAGAATCTTGATCTGGAGAACAGGCCCTACCGAACCTTTCATGATACGGTTGAGCGCCTGACTCATCTGGTAAGGAAGATCTACCGGGATATATCGGAAAACATCCTCCTGAGCCACCCCAGAACCTACCGACAGGTCAATTCGGGAGCCGAATTTGCCTGCATCTCTTCTCCCCTGGCACCATTCTTTACCCAAGATTCATCCTATCAAAAACTTAAAGACATTCCTGTCATCCACCAGATCATGATGAATCCGCCCCTGATTTTAAATACCACCATGAACAAGAGAAGGGGCCAATTTAAGGAAACCCCAAAAAACCCACTTGATCTGGTGGAGTTCAAGAGCAATGAATGGTTGAACTACCCGGCCAAAGTGGGCAACTTGATGATCCACATCTATTTCCATCAGAAATTCTTCGAATTGGGTTTTGCCAGCTGCAACCTTTTTGAACTGGCCTCGGCCGAAGACCTGAAACGAAAGCCTGATGCCATTTATCTTTACGGAGTAGAGGGCAATGCATTAGATTCCCTTGCTGAGATACCCACTGTATTTTACCAGGACAATGATAAAGACATTATGATAGGGGCCTGCCCCAATGACGATGAATTTGGTTATTTTGGGTACCTTAAGAAAATGGTGCTGACCCTGCACAACATCATCAAAATCCGCAATGGCATCCTGCCTTTCCATGGCTCGCTGGTGGAAATATCCCTGCAAAATGGCAAAAAAGCCTCTGTGCTGATGATCGGAGATTCAGGGGCCGGTAAATCGGAAACCCTCGAGGCCTATAAGGACCTGGGTGAAGATCTGATCTCAGATACCACCATCATTGCCGATGATATGGGCAGCATCGAGATTGATAATCAAGGACATATCCGGGGAGTAGGAACCGAAATCGGCGCCTTCCTCAGGCTGGACGACCTCCAACCGGGATATGCCTTTGGGCAAATTGACCGCTCTATCATCCTTAACGCCCATCAAACCAATGCACGAATCATTCTGCCTGTGGCTTACTACAACACCATCTTAAAAGGCACCTCTATCGATTACATCTTCTACGCCAACAACTATGAAGAGGTTGACGAAAATCATCCGGTGATAGAAAAAATCGAAGACCCCGTGAAGGCCCTGGATATTTTCAGCAAAGGTCAGGTCATGAGCAAGGGTACCACCAATACCACCGGCCTGGTAAGCACTTACTTTGCCAACATCTTTGGCCCCATTCAGTTCAAGGATCAACACCAGGAAATTGCCCATGCCTATTTCAGCCACTTTTATGAAAATGGGGTTTTCGTCGGGCAGATCCGCACCCAGCTAGGCATCAAGGGAATGGAACGCAAAGGCCCGGAAATAGCAGCAAAGGCATTGATAGAAAAAATATCCTAGTTGATTTCTTTTGCCCTGGCTTCTGGTTGCTGCTTGGCTGGCTTCTGATTCCAGGTTTTGGGCCTCATGTTGTTAACCGTTTGAAAATTTATGATTCCATATGGCATGTGGTGACAGAATGAATGCCGGGAAATTACCACCTGGAACCCTCGTGTTTTTTGTTACTTTTGTCGCCAATTCACTTTCAATCTGTAAGCCATATGGACAAACCCGTTAAGATGGATCATACCGACCGAAAAATCCTCTCCTATCTGATCCAGGATGCCCGTAAACCTTACCTGGAAATCGCCCGTGAGTGCGGCATTTCCGGCGCAGCCATCCACCAGCGCATCCGCAAACTGGAGAACAATGGAGTGATCGAGGGTTCCAAATTCAAAGTCAAGCCCAAACGGGTGGGTTATGAGATATGTGCCTTTGTAGGGATCTACCTTGACCAGGCCCATATGTACAAACAAGCTGTAGAGGATTTCCAGGAAATTCCGGAAATAGTCGAATGCCATTACACCACCGGCGAATATGCCATTCTTCTGAAGCTTTATTGCAAGAGCAACGAACACCTGATGGACATCCTGGTCAATACCATTCAAAACATCCGGGGCGTTGCCCGGACCGAAACCTTCATCTCTCTTGAACAAACCATCAACCGTGACATTGAAATGGTCTGATCGGGTCAGTGAACGGCCCCTTGATCAATCTTGGCCCGGGATGAAACCCGTATGCAGGAATCGACCCAACAAGGCCATGTAAAGATTTACACACCCAGGCGATGCATGCCCAACACGGGGATGTATAAAACCTACATGATCAAACCATCATTTCAGGGGATCATGTTTAAGGCGGGCCAGTTTTTCGGGCCAGAATTTCAATAAAACAGCAAACTGTCTTACTTTTGCAATAAATGGAGGATAAAATGGATAAACCTGAACTTTTATTACCCACCGGCAACATCGAGGCTTTTCATGCGGCCGTTGAAGGGGGTGCCGATGCGGTTTACCTGGGATTAAAGGATTTCAATGCCCGGGAGCGGGCCGATAATTTCACCCCATCCCAGTTTCAGACCCTGCTGAAGGAGGCCGAAAAGTGGCAGGTGAAGGTTTATCTGACCCTCAATATTGTCATCAGGAACCAGGAGCTCCCGGAGCTGTTGGATATTCTTTATATGGTTTCCCAGACCAGGGTATCGGCTGTTATCATACAGGACTGGGGGGTTTATGATATGATCCGCTACCACTTCCCCGGTCTGCAGGTTCATGCGAGCACCCAGATGGGCAACCACAACAGCCTGGGGGCCATTTATTCTGATATGCTGGGCTTTGAGCGGGTAATTTTTGCCCGGGAACTGACCCAAAAAGAGATCTCGGCCATTCTGGAAAAGAGCCGCATACCGGTTGAAATGTTTGTTCACGGGGCCCTGTGCTACTCCTTTTCGGGGATGTGTCTGTTCAGTAGCTATCTTGGCGGAATGAGCGCCAACCGGGGGCGTTGCATGCAACCCTGCCGGCGCCTGTATGAAGACACCGGAGACAAAAGGTACTTGTTCAGCCTCAAAGACAATGAATTGATCGATCACATCGGTGAAATCCTCCAGATGGGCATTGCCTCGCTGAAGGTGGAAGGCCGGCAAAAACCGGCCGAATACGTCTACCGCGTGGCCCGGGCCTACCGAATGGCCCTGGATGAGCCCCATAAAATACCTCAAGCCCGTGAACTCCTGAGATATGACATGGGCCGGGACAAAACATCCTATTTTTTCGGAGGCAACGTCTCAAAGGCCATTACGGAAAACCCTTCCACCGGCATTTACCTGGGCCGCGTTCAACAGGTCACCCCCCAATCCTTTACTTTTGAGGCTGACGAAGCCCTGGAAGAAGGGAACCGGCTGTGGATCCGCTCGCCCAGGGGTGGCAACCGAAAGGCCATTAAAGTCAAATCAATGGAAAAATCACCCTCCGGCCACCAGGTCACCATTTATGACCAAAGCGAAAAAATTCACCAGGGCGACCTGGTATACCTGGCCAATCTCAGGGATAAAAAATTTGCCAATAAATTCAACCAGGAAATTCGGGGCATCAAACCCGAAATGCCTGAAAACCTAAAGAAAAAGAACCTGGAGGAACTCGGTAAGCCAAAGAAAATCGATAAGACACAAATTTTCGTGCGCATCGACTCGATCAAATGGTTGAAGAAAATCCCCCTTCAAGAAATCGACAACCTGATCATCAATCTGACCGAGCGGGAATGGAAAGAATTGGATGTTTCGAGTTTCCTGGTGAAAAAAAATGCCCACAAAATCTTCTTCGAACTGCCGCGGTTCATTCCCGAAGGCAAAATCGAATTCTACCGGTCCCTTTTCCAGGATTTCAGGGACAAGGATTACACGAACTTTATGATCAGCCATCTCTCCCAGAAAGTAATCCTCCCCAAGGCCTCGACCATGGCCACCAATGAGCATGTCTATACCTTCAACGATGCGGCCGTCCATCATCTCAGGGCAGAAAACATCCGATTGTTCACCTATCCCCTGGAAAACGACCTGGATAATCTGTTGAGCATGCGCGACAAAAAAGGTCTGGTGCCGGTCTATTTTTACCCGGAGCTTTTCTATTCCCGCATGCCGGTAAAAATCAAAGATCCCCGCCAGGCTTTTCAAGACGACAAGAATTACCGGTTTACCCAACTTCGCCGAAACGGGCTCACCATTGTGATCCCCCAGCAACCGGTATCGCTTACCCAATATACCAACCAACTCCAATCCAAAGGATTTGGCCGTTTTCTGATCGACCTCAGCTATGAAAAACCCTCCGACAAGCGCTTCCATACCATTGTGAAAAATCTTCGCCAGAGCCAACAAATTCAACCTTCCAATACGTTTAATTTTAAGAAGGGATTAACCTGAAAACGGCTCAAGGTTGATGGTTTGACCTTGATGGTTTCGGGTCGCCGGGTTGACGATGTTTGCGAGTAAACGGTTTCAAGCCAAAGGTTTTAAACCGAGGGTTTCAAGTCAATGATTGAAAATCGATGGTTATAGGTCGATGATTTTGTCTCGAGAATTTCAGGCCAAAGGTTTCGGGTCGATGGGTTGAGATGGATGGTTTAAAAACGAATGCAAGTCTTTCAGGTTTGAGGTGAAAAAGCAACCCTGATGAACATAAACCGGCCGATTGCGTTTAACCGATAAAAAATAACATCGATGGAACGCCTTGAAAATATAACGCCTAAGCGGGCACGGCAACAACAAAAAGAACTTGCCCAAAAGCTTGATATTACAGGTAGGCCTCAGAGCATACGGGTTGTAGCGGGTATAGATGTAGCCTACCACAAAAAGCCTCCAACCGGGTTTGCCGCCGTTTCGCTGCTCAGTTACCCGGATATGACCCCCATCAAAACCTACACTGAACTGGACATCATAGGCTACCCCTATATACCAGGTCTATTGGGCTACCGGGAGGGCGACCTGATCCTTTCGGCTATTGAAAAGGTAGAGGAAGAAGTTGACGTGTTCCTTTTCGACGGCAATGGCATTGCCCATCCCAGGAGGCTTGGCATCGCCTCGCACATCGGCCTGCTGATCGACAAACCCACCATCGGCATTGGCAAATCACAGCTGCTTGGACAATACAAGGACCCTGGCAGCGGAAGGGGATCGGTCAGCGACTGGACCGACCAGGGCGAAACCATCGGCACGGTGTTGCGCACCCAGGATGATACCAACCCCATCTTTGTCTCTCCCGGCCATAAAATCGGCATCAAAGAAGCCAGTGACATCACCCTTAAATGCACCAAAGAATACAGAATTCCCGAACCCATTCGCATGGCTCACCAGGAAGCAGAAAAATATAAAGATGAGGGGGACATATGAGGGAGCCCTGAGCATTGGCTTCCCATATTTTTCCCGGGAAATTTAGACGAACAGCCCTCGTAAAATTTGGGATCATACCGGATCGAGGCCTTTCGCATCATTACGGGATGAATAAAATTACTTATAATCAGGTGATTATGAAGACAACCACCGAATAAAGTCCCTGTTTTCGGGATTATTGATTTTTACGGACAAAAAAGTGTTTGGGGTCGCCCCGCTCGCCGTAGGCAATTTCGTCGCCCACCATGCCAATGCGCACATCCAGGCAGTTGGTACAATCGGCAGCCTGCTCGTCGGTACAGGGTTTATTCTCGTAGAGTTTGTAGTTGTTGCGGTACATGCCTGGGGTAACGTTGGGCATAATCACATTGGCACCGGCTTTCAGGGCCTTTTCCCGCCCAACGGGATCGATGGCTTGCAGGGCTGTTGCAGCGGCGATGTTGATGTCTTTCATCATGATTCGCAGGATGGCAGTCATTTTAAGGGTCAACTGAAAACGTTCCTGTTCACTGACCAGCTGATCCCGGTATTTATAGAGGGGAGTATCCTTATGCTCTATGTACGGTCCCATTCCCACCATATCGATGTCAAAATCGCGCATGAATAGCAGGTCATCGGCCAGGTCTTCCCAACGCTGAAAAGGCGTGCCGATCATCACGCCTGTGCCGGTCTGGTAACCCACCCGCTGAAGGGTTCGAAGGCTTTCAAGCCGGTTGTCATAATCATGGATCTGATCCTGGGGATGAAGTTTCTGATAGAGCTGCCGGTTGGAAGCCTCAATCCTAAGCAGGTATCGGTGCGCCCCGTTTTCCAGCCATTCCCGGTAAACCTCCTCGGGTTGTTCACCCAGCGAGAGGGTAACGCCCAGGGTACCACCGGAAATTTCCTGTATCTTCCTTAATAACCCACTGATGCGGCGTGTAAACGCAGGAGAGGAAACTTCACCGCTCTGCAGCACCACTGAACCATATTGATTTTCATAAGCAAAACGTACTGCATCGAGAATCTCGCTATCAGTCAGATTATACCGCTCGGTGTTCTGATTGGCCCTTCGAATGCCACAATAATAACAATTTTTACTGCAGATGTTGGAAAACTCAATCAGCCCCCTGAAGTAAACCCGCTTGCCCACATACTGCGACTTAACCCGCCTGGCTGCCTCAAAAAGACGTTTTTTCTCCTGGCCTTCCACTTTCAGAAGATAAACAATGTCGTTGCGGCTAAGAGGGGCTTGATGGAGGATGGAGTCGATCTGGCTCATGTTCAATCTTTTAAGGATGAAGATTCAGCGGGTTATCCCAAACTGCGCGGCAAACATTTTCTTTTCCTGCAAATATAACACGAAAATCCAGGCTGACCTAAGCCCATAAAAAGATCTATGGGCAACTTCCGCCATATTCTCGCAAAAAAGTGGATCAATGCCAAATTATCAACGGATATAATATTTGTCATAAACAATTAAAAAATTGACTTTCACGGCAAACGGCAGTATCTTTATCCTTTCCTGGTGAAAAACAGAAGCCCACTGCCAAAACCTTCATCATGATCCGTAATTACCTCTTGACGGCCCTGCGCAACATCGGCAAGCAATGGACCTATGTGATCATCAACATCGTGGGCCTTGCCCTGGCACTGGCCGTATGCATCACAGCATTTTATAACAACAAATGGGACCGGGATTTCGACAAGATCCACGCCAATTATCAGTACCTCTACAAAATCTATGTAACCAAGGAGATTGGCATCCGGAAGGTCGTTGGGGCAACCATTCTAAAAGTTATGCAGGTCGTTAGCCAACCCTATCTTTATATCATCGGCATTGCCCTGGTGGTAGGCCTTACTACCGGCTATTACAACGCTATGCTGCTGATGGACAGCTTGTGGACCCAGCACATCGGGGCAACATTAGCGGCCTTTACCCTACCCCTTGTGATTATCCTGCTGGTGGCCGCCCTGACCGTGACCGGTAAAATCTACCATGCCTCGGCCCAGAATCCGGCCCGCTCGCTTAGGGATGAGTAAAAGAAATGAGTGAATGATAAAATGTGTGAATGCCTGCCCCGACGTAGCGAAGCGAAGGCGGGGATTGAATGAAAGGATGGGAATATCGTCAATTGAGATGTAAAAAACAACAGGAGCCAATTCTTGAGCAGGTGGGATTCCTTGAACAAGTTGGCTCATTCGTTGTTCCCGCCAAGGCGATATAGAATCCCGAACCTCCAGCCGGTGACCAGCAGCCGCTGATGATGCCGTTCAGAATCAAAGGGAAGCAATCCATTGGCCTTCAAATAAGGATTGACGAAGACGGAAATGCCTTGGTTAAAATCATACTGTGCCCCGAGCGAAGCGGTAGCTCCCAGACCGGTCTGCTTATCGGCCTCTGCGGCATTGCTCATATCCAGGTTGATCATTCCCCCGGCGCTGATGAAAAAATACTTCAGGAAGTTGACACGGGCGCCAAAAGGAAGCGTTAAAACATCCAGGTGTATGGAATATTCAGGTTGGTCCATGGATGGAGGTAGGTTGGGGTCAACCATGATCTTGTGGTGAGAATACTCAATGCCGGTTTCCAATTCAAAAGTTGGGTTTAACGGAACCAGATAATTCACCCCAATAGTATAAAAATGTTTTCCACGGGTACCAGGTGCTCCAATCAACTGCTCAAAGCGTACCAGTTCATTATCGCCAAGGGAGGAAAAAGTAATCCCAATGGATCCCTGGTTCAGAAAGGAATCCTCTTCCTGGGTGAACCCGGAAAGGGAAAGAACAGAAAAAAGAACCAAAAACAATAGGCTTCTTTTATAAAACATAACCAATACCATATTTGAGGTGGACCAATGCTTATAATGCTCTCAAAATAAAAAAAATCTGCAAAATTCCATAATCTTACGGAGTTTTTTCATATCCCCCTCCATTTAAAAGCTTTTATCTCCACCCTGATGTAAAATTTAATACATTGGCAGCTTTGTTGTATTCACCGTAAGTAAAAAGCCCCCCATTGGGCAAATACAAAAAGCCGGCCGACAGCTGGGGGAAGGATCAGCTGCCGACCGGCTAACAAAAAAATGAACAACAATTATGCCCTCAGGATGTTGGTTTCTTTGCCAAAGTAGCGCACAGAAAAGGCTACGGTAAGCACGGCGAACAAAATCAGAGAGGCGTAAACCGTTGCGAGCAAGCCATAATCGATGGTACCGGCTACAATATCTTTAGTGGCAAGGGCAATGTTGACCACCGGAATCACGGCCGTCTGTATAGTTAGCTCGACCCCTGGCAGCAAACCCACGATGCCGGGAAGGATTACCAGGATGTTGATGGGGGTGATGATCGACTGGGCCTCCTTAAACGATTTGGCATAGATGGATATGGGGATCAGGATGCCGGCAAAGAAAATGGTCAGGGGGATGAGCATGCTCAACAACAATAAAATAAATTGGGGTTGAAGGATATCTCCTGTGATTTGGGTAATCTCGGCCGGCAGGGTATCGGCAAAATTCAGACCTCCAAACAGCCCAACAATGGCCAAAAGAGCAGAGATAATGCCGGTAGCTACCACCACGCTCATCTTACCGGTGAGGATGTGGATGCGTTTGACCGGGGTTGTTAAAATGGTCTCTATGGTACCCCGCTCCTTTTCACCGGTGAACAGGTCGATGGCCGGGTACATGGCCCCGATGAAACAAAAGATGATGAAGATGTAGGGAATAAACCCTCCAATGTATTTACCGATCTTCTCCTGCATGGTGGCCATATCCACCTTATCAACCTGAACGGGTTGGATGGCTTCCTCTGAAATATCGAGTTTGGCCAGGCGTTGGCTGCGAAGCTCGGCTTCATACCGATCCAACAGGGAGGAGAGTCTTTTTTCCACCCCTTCTTCAGTGGACTGGAAGAACAATTGGATGTGGCCGGTCTGCATGTTGTCGAGGCGTGCCTGGAAGTCGCCGGGCACTGAAATGGCCGCATCCAGGCTGTCACCCCGCACATACCGGCGATAGGAAGTATCCTGGCCGAAGGGGATCAGCCGAAGGTTTTGCCCCCGCTCTAAATGAGCCTGCAAATTCGAGGGCACCTGAGTGCCGGCCACAGCCACCTTCAACTCACGACTCATCGCCTTTTCCATGCTTTCGCTCTGTAAGCCGCTAACAACAGTGAATATAACAGGGAACAACAGCAAAGGGACTACAATCATTGCCATTAGGGTGCGTTTGTCCCGAACGGTATCCTTAAACTCTTTTCGGGCAATATGGAGAATGTCTTTCATAGGATCATTTTTCCTGGTTAAACTTTAGTCATGGGTTGATTTGGATGAAGCTGCCCGATCCAATTAGCGATGGCGAAAGGGGCTCGTTATTTTAATCATTCATTGATAATCAGATACGAACATAATGATCAACCCTCTTTTGAAATAGCGTCTTTTTCTTATTTGGATTTATTGGTAATAATCCATTTTCCCCGCCAAAAATGAATTGTTTCACTGGACTGGGGTTTTGGCATTGTTTACGATGCGGATGAACTCCTGGGTAAGGCTGCCATTGATCATCTGGCTGCGGAAGTTTTCCATGGTATCGTCAAACAGGATCTTCCCCTCATGAATAATAGCCAGGTCATCGCAGAGCAGATCCACTTCACTCATGATATGGGAAGAAAAAATAACCGTTTTGCCATCTTCCTTACAACGCCGGATCAAGTCGATGATGTGCTCGGCGGTGATCACATCGAGCCCGGCAGTCGGTTCGTCGAAGACCACCACTTCCGGATCATGGATCATGGTGCGGGCAATAGAAACTTTTTGCTTCATCCCGGAAGAAAGTTCAGCGATGCGTTTGCCCGAGAAGCTGAAAATCTCCAGGGTATGAAACAACTCCTGCTTCCTCCGCTCCAGCGTTCTGGGATCCATACCGTTAAGTTTGCCAAAATAAGTGACCAGCTCATCGGGGGTTAGGCGATCATACAAGCCTGTAGTGCCGGTAAGAAAGCCGATCTTGCTGCGAACTAAGCGCCCATCTTGGGTTACATCATGACCGGCTACCCTGATGGTACCACAAGTAGGTTGCAGGATGGTGGCAATAAGCCGGAGTGTAGTGGTTTTGCCGGCTCCGTTGGGGCCAAGCAGGGAAAAAATCCTTCCCGGCTTACAACTCAGGTTGATCCCGTCCACGGCCTTTATCTGGCCGGCCCGGGTACCCAGCTTTTTCTTCTGTTGTTTGCTCAGAGAGAATGTTTTGTTTAAATCTTCAATCTCTATCATTGTTGTCTCGTTTTATGAATGATGCTTATGATTATTTATGTTGATTGATCAGCCATATGTAACTTATCCCTCAAGAAGGGCCGCTCTCGAAAAAGAGCAGTACTTACTTAATGCCATAAACCTGTATAACTTTGTATCACAACGAATTATTAAGGAATACCTCATCTAAAGCATGCTCCACACCTATTCCTGTTGAAAAATTTACCAGACGCGGGTTTCCTCATTCAACTCCTTCAAATATTGGATCAATGAATCCAGATGTCTTCCGTATAACCTTTTCAAATAGTACCGGATCAACGGACGGATCAGGACAAAAAACAACCCCACGCCGATCAAAAGCCCCACCCCCAGACGGGGCAGTTCGCCCGTCACATTGTCATAAGCGCTTACCAGCAGACTTACTATATAAACGATGAAGTATAATATGTACCCAATCACCGCATAATTCTTCATGAAACGCCGCAGGCGCTCTACCTGTTCCTCAAGCTTTTGCTCAAGGGGATAATCCAGGTGCTCATAACGGTAGATCTTTATGTAAGAATTATAGAGGAAACCCAGAAAAGCCAACAGCAACAGCACCAGCAATCCTGAAAGATAATAACGGTGATCGCCCACCTGCCCAAACTGGTTGATCACAATAACCAACACCATTGGGATGGCCGCCAGGTTGATGCCAGCCTCGATGAGAAAGTTTTTGCGCAACTTTCTCAGGGATTGCTCGCTCTTGCGGGAAAGAATCTCCCGCAGCTCACCGGTATTCTTGGAACCGTGCTCCTCAAGCCGATCGGTGTAGCTTTTCCAGGCTCCTTTGAGTTTATCAATATCCATTGGCTAGCTCCTTGTATAGTTTCTGCAATTTCTTCTTAATCCGGTTGATCTTCACCCCCACATTGGTGCGGGTCATACCCATGATCTCAGCAATGTCGTCGTAGGTCTTCTCTTCCATGTAAAGCATAATCACCGCCTTCTCAATATCAGTAAGCCGATCGATGGATTGATACAGCACGTCAATGTCATCACTGGAGACCTGTTCCCGGTCCGGTTTGATCAGTTCATCTGAAATATTTACATCAGAACGGTTGCGATGTACCCGGTTCGAGGCCTTCCTGAAACCGGAAATAACCGTATTGAGGGCTACCCGGTACATCCAGGTGGTGATCTTCGACTCCCCGCGAAATGTGGGATAAGCTTTCCACAGGTTCACCAGGATCTCCTGAAAAGCATCCTCCTGGTCGGCCTGGTTCTTATAATACATGGCCGCCACCTTACGGATCAAATCCTGATGTTCGCTGATCAATGCAAGAAATTCTTCTTTTTGACGACTTTCCTCCAATGCTTCGGGGGCTTTTGTTTTTTACATAGGTAGCAAAGAACCTTGGATTATTACAAAATGATTGAATGATTACATGAAGAAATGAGTGAATGGCTGCCCCGCTAAACGAAGTGAAAGCGGGGATTGAAAGCCTGCCACGACGTAGCCAAGCGAAGGCGGGGATTGAATGAGGAAATGAGTAAATAATTGAATGAGAAAATGAGTAAATGGGAAAAGGAGTGAATGAAAGTTTGGGTGGGAGGAAGCATGGGCATATCATGGGACAAATTCCAGGATAAAGGTTAGGCCCTGGCCTTCTTTTGTCAGAAGAGACAGATGCCCGTTAGGCAGGTGCATGATCTGGCGGGCGAAATTCATGTCCAGGATGATGGCATCGTAGCTGGTATTCTTTAGCTGTTCGCCAATTCCATTAGGAGAGTCAAAGGTATCCACCTGTTTAAAATGCTCCTGAAACAGCAATTTTAGCGCAACCAGCACATCTTTATTGTCATCAATAAGAAGAATTTTCTTATCTTGTCTGATGGATTGCTTGTTCGAATGAAACCTGCATCCAAGAACTTACACAACAAGGACATGGATATACATGCGGGTTCCATAATGATTGACCACATAATGTCTGTTTTAAGATTCAGACCA
>Ga0207714_1000038_pt1 | contig 73072 bp, 76 predicted proteins | sample PonA232FremontCA_2_FD_187270 | JGI IMG/M metagenome (GOLD analysis project Ga0207714, IMG submission 187270) | Marine sediment microbial community from Fremont, CA, USA - Pond A23 Sediment 2 (SPAdes) | ecosystem: Environmental > Aquatic > Marine > Unclassified | place: USA: Fremont, California... | reverse complement strand
GGGTCGCGTCGAGGCCGGCGACGCGGCCGTGATCGCGGAGGTGAAGAAGGCGAGCCCGAGCCGGGGCGTGCTTCGGGCGGACTTCGACCCGGCCGCGATCGGTCGCTCCTACGCCGCGGGTGGTGCCGCCGCGCTGTCGGTGCTGACCGATCGCGACTTCTTCCAGGGCGATCCGGCGCATCTGTCCGCCGCGCGCGAGGCCAGCGGCCTGCCGGTACTGCGCAAGGACTTCATGATCGACCCCTACCAGGTCTACGAGGCGCGCGCGATGAGCGCGGACGCGATCCTGCTGATCGCCGCGGCGCTGGGCGACGCCGCCATGCGCGAACTGCGGGATCTGGCCGCCCACCTCGGCATGGATACGCTGGTCGAGGTGCACGACGGCGACGAACTGGAGCGGGTATTGGCCCTGGAGCCGGACCTGGTTGGTATCAACAACCGCGACCTGCGTACCTTTGAGACCGACGTCGCCACCACGACCCGCCTGCGGGAACGGGTGCCCGATGATGTCCTGCTGGTGACCGAGAGCGGTATCCACACGAGCGAGGGCGTGGCCGGAATGCGGGCCAACGGCGTACATGCCTTCCTGGTGGGCGAGGCCTTCATGACCGCTCCCGATCCGGGCGCGCGTCTGGCGGAACTGTTCGGGACCGATGGGCCGCCGCGTTAACCCGATCGGCTGCGGCGCTGTCCCGGGGACAAGGTCCGAAGGACGCCAGGGATACGATGGTTTTGTAGGAGCGGGCTTGCCCGCGAACCGGTTTGTGGGGTGAAACGCGGCTCGTCCTGCTCAGCGCTTCCCCGTGATGGTCTCGCCCGGCCCGACCCGGGTCGAAACGATTGCTCCACCCCGGTGGCTGCGGACAACGGTTCGCGGGCAAGCCCGCTGCTACAGGCGTGCTTTGCGTTCCTTCGCGGTCTGGCGAGACCCCCGAAGAGGGTGTGCCGGAGCCCGCACGCAGGATTGCGTGCGAAGGCGGTATCGGACCAGCAGTGCGCCTTCAACGCGTCCCGTGGACCACCATCGTCTTGCCGTGGGCCTCGATCAGGCCGCTGTCCTCGAGATCCTTGAGCACCCGGCCGACCATCTCGCGGGAGCAGCCGACGATCCGTGCGATCTCCTGGCGGGTAATCTTGATCTGCATGCCGTCCGGGTGCGTCATCGCATCCGGCTCGCGGGCAAGGTCCAGCAGCGTACGCGCCACGCGCCCGGCGACATCCAGGAAGGCGAGGTCATGGACCTTGGCGCTGGTGCGGCGCAGGCGATCCGCCATCTGACCGGCGACCGCGAACAGCACGTCGGGCGTGTGCTGTGACATCGCGCGGAACTGATCGTAGTCGGCCTCGGCGAGCGTGCACTCGGTGCGCGCGGTCACCCAGGCACTGCGCTGGGTGTCCTTGTCGAACATGCCCATCTCGCCGAAGAACTCGCCTTCGTTGAGGTACGCGAGGATAATCTCGTGGCCCTCGGCATCCTCGATGCTGACACTGACCGACCCGCTGAGTATGTAATAGAGTACGTCCGAGTCCGCGCCGCCCTGGATGATGGTGGCGCGCGCCGGATAAGAATGGCGGTGGCTGTGCTCCAGCAGGACCGGGAGCCAGTCCGGTTCCGACTTGCCTGATGAGTGCAATGCCATAGTGGGATTCTTTACCGCCTTTGGCCTGACTGTCAAAGACAGAGGAGTGTGGGAGATGCAGGTAAGTGTAGCCTGGCAGGGCGAGGCCCGTTTCCTCGGACGGACCGACAGCGGCCACGCGGTCGTCATGGACGGCCCGCCCGATGCCGGCGGCCGCAACCAGGGGGCGCGCCCGATGGAGATGGTGCTGCTCGGTCTTGGCGGCTGCAGCGCCTTCGACGTGGTGCACATCCTGCGACGATCACGCCGCACCGTGGCCGCCTGTCACGTGGAAATCGAGGCCGAGCGCGCAGGCGCGGACCCGAAGGTCTTTACGGCAATCCATATGCACTTCGTCATCAGCGGCGACGGTCTCGGCGAAGACCGCGTGGCCCGGGCCGTTGAACTGTCCGCGGAGAAATACTGTTCGGTCGCCCGGATGCTGGCGTCGACCGCCGCCATTACCCATGACTGGGAGCTGCGCCCCGAGGCGTGATCCCTTCCACGCCCGGTATCGTGGGCGTGCCTCGCGTTCTGTTAGTATCGTCCGCTTTCCCGAAGCGGTCGCGATGCCGACCGGTGCCGCACCGGTTCCATGCAAGCCGATCAGCGGGTTGCGGGGCCTTCGATCGCGCTACGCGGTTGTCGCGGCAGGCCGGAGGTACCGCTGAGGGGCTGGGCCGGGGGCGTACGCCGCCGGGGGTATCATGGTCGGTCGAAGGCGTCTCGCCGGGGACCCGTAGCCGGGGGCGTAATCTTGTCTCAGACGCTCAAGCGCAATATCAGGCTTCACGGTTTCAATAACCTCACGAAGACGCTGAGCTTCAATATCCACGATATCTGCTACGCGCAGAGCGAACAGCATCGCCGCGAATACATCGAGTATATCGATGAGGAATACAACGCCGAGCGCCTGACCGGCATCCTGGAGGATGTCGCGGCCCTGATCGGCGCCAATATCCTCAATGTCGCGCGCCAGAACTATGATCCCCAGGGCGCCAGCGTCACGCTGCTGATCTCCGAGGAACCGGTCGCCTCCGAGGGGATCTCGAACGCGGAATCCCCGGGACCGCTGCCGGATGCCGTCGCCGGCCACCTCGACAAGAGCCATATCACGGTCCACACGTATCCGGAGAGCCACCCGGATGGCGGGATCAGCACCTTCCGGGCCGATATCGACGTCTCCACCTGCGGCCGGATCTCGCCGCTGAAGGCGCTGAATTACCTGATCCACAGCTTCGAGTCCGATATCGTGATCGTCGATTACCGGGTCCGCGGCTTCACCCGGGACGTGAAGGGCAAGAAGCACTTCATCGACCACAAAATCAACTCGATCCAGAACTATATGTCCCGCGATACCAGGGAGCGGTATCAGATGTTCGACGTCAACGTGTACCAGGAGAACCTGTTCCACACGAAGATGGTCCTGAGCGAGTTCGATCTGAACGATTACCTGTTCGGCGCCGGGAAGGAGGATTTACCGCCGAAGGAGCTGCGGAAGGTGGAGCAGCAGGTGCGCCGGGAGATGGCCGAGATCTTCTACGGGCGAAATCTCGGGCGCAGCCTCAGGCTCTGAGCGCCCGGCCCCGGAGAAAAATTCGGGGGCCGAGGCCCCCTCCGCAATCTTTTTATGGTTGTGTATCGCGTCGCTGACGCGCTTATTGTTTATTGTTGTTGTTGTCCGTTGGGGCGCCGCCGGGTGCGCCGGATCATGGATCCCCGCCCTGGCCGGTGCGCCGCTCCGGCTGTGCCCGTCCCGGAGGCGCCGAATGGCGCTCGTTGTAGCAAGCCCGCGGCGGGGATGCAAATTTCGGGTGGCGCTTGTATGGGGCGGCGCTCCTGGGTAAAATCGCGCCCCTTTCGGCGGGCCGGGATCCGGCACCGCCCCGCAAGATCGTCCGGAGTCGTCGATGAAGACCTTCAGCGCGAAGCCCGAGGAAGTCCGGCGGGACTGGTACGTGGTCGATGCCAGCGGCAAGACGCTGGGCCGGCTCGCGACCGAGATCGCCCGGCGCCTGCGCGGCAAGCACAAGCCCGAATACACGCCGCACGTCGATACCGGCGACTACATCGTGGTCGTCAATGCCGACAAGGTGCACGTCAGCGGCAACAAGGAATCCGACAAGTACTACCACCGGTGGACCGGTTACGTCGGTAACCTCAAGTCCGAGCCGCTTAACAAGCTGCGCCAGCGCAAGCCGGAGCGCATCATCGAGTACGCGGTCAAGGGGATGCTTCCGCGCAACCCGCTCGGCCGCTCGATGTTCGGCAAGCTCAAGGTGTACCCGGGCCCCGAGCACCGCCACCAGGCCCAGCAACCGCAGCCGCTCGATATCTGAGCGCCACGGTCAGCCAACGAGGAAGCATCAGCATGCAGCAGCAGTACTACGGCACGGGCCGGCGCAAGACCTCCAGCGCACGCGTCTTCATGCGCCCCGGCTCCGGTGACATCACGGTCAACGGCCGCCCGGTGGACGAATTCTTCGGCCGCGAGACGGCCCGAATGATCGTGCGCCAGCCGCTCGAGGCCGCCGAGGTCCAGAGCCGCTTCGACTTCCATATCACCGTCGAGGGCGGTGGTGGCAGCGGTCAGGCCGGCGCCATCCGCATGGGTGTGGCCCGCGCGCTGGTCTCCTACGAGGAAGAGCTGCGCGGCGTGCTCCGCCAGGGCGGCTATCTGACGCGCGATGACCGTAAGGTCGAGCGCAAGAAGATCGGCCTGCGCAAGGCCCGCCGCGCGACCCAGTACTCCAAGCGCTGAGGTCGGCCGGTTGCCCATGCCCTGCGGGATTTCGTAGGGTATGGGTCCAGACAACTGGGGGATCGTCTAGCGGTAGGACTACGGACTCTGACTCCGTCAACCCAGGTTCGAATCCTGGTCCCCCAGCCATACCGCGAAAACGCCGCGCCCGGCCTGCCGGGCGCGGCGTTTTTCGTTTGAAGGCGGCGCGGTGTGAGAGTAGGGCGGGAACCACGGATAGACACAGATGAACACAGAGGGGCGTGGGCGGAAGCCGACCGGGTTGTGGAGCTTCGCTGACCGGTCTGTCGAGCGTACGCGGTGGCGTGAAGAACCACGAAATGGAGACAAAATGGCCTTAAGGCCTGAATCTGGCGTGCGCGGGGCACTGAGCTATTTTGTGTTTATCTCGTGGTTCTGATTTTCACGTCCACTGGCACACCCTCTCAGCCAAGCTCCAGAAGAACCGGGCCACCCCGACGCCCCTCTGTGTTTATCTGTGTCCATCTGTGGTTCTTCCGAACCCGCGGATCGACGTCAGCGGATGCGTTCGATGCCGTCGGGGCCGGCGATGAGGATTTCGTCGGCGGGGCGCAGGGCGAAGATGCCGTTGCAGACGACGCCGGGGATGTCGTTGATGCGGCGTTCGAACTCGATCGGTTCCATGATCTGGAGATTGTGGACATCGAGGATCGCGTTGCCGTTGTCGGTCGTGACGCCGCTGCGCAGTTCGGGTTGCCCGCCCAGGCGCGTCAGGTGGCGGGCGACGAATGAGCGTGCCATCGGGATAACCTCCACCGGCAGCGGGAAGCCGCCCAGCCAGTCGACGCGTTTGCTCTGGTCGACGATGCACACGAAATGGCGGCTGGCGCCGGCCACGATCTTCTCGCGCGTGAGCGCGCCACCGCCGCCCTTGATCAGGGCGCGGTGCGTGGTGAACTCGTCGGCCCCGTCGACGTACAGCGGCAGGTCGCCCGTATCGTTGAGTTCGAGTACCGGGATCCGGTGACGGCGCAGGCGCTCGGCGCTGGCCTCGGAACTGGCGACGGCGCCCTCGATCCGGGCGGCCATACCGGCCAGCGCATCGATGAAATGGTTGACCGTCGAGCCGGTACCGACGCCGACGATCATGTCGTCGGTCACGAACTCCAGCGCGGCCTCGGCCGCCTGGCGTTTGGCATCGTCCTGGGACATCGAGCGACTCTCCGCTGTTCGGGGTAGTAAGTGTAGCCGTCACCCGCGGGGCAGCAAACCCCGCGACCCTGTTCAATCTCCATCCAGGTTGCTACCTTGGCGGGCTTATGGATAAGTACATCGAAAGAATCCTCTCCGCGCGCGTCTACGATGTCGCGATCGAATCCCCTCTCGACGAAGCCCCCGCGCTCTCGCGCCGCCTGGGTAATCGCATTCTGCTCAAGCGCGAGGACCAGCAGAGCATCTTCTCGTTCAAGCTGCGGGGCGCCTATAACCGGATCTGGCAACTGAGCCGGCAGCAGAAACTCGAAGGGGTGACCTGTTCGTCCGCGGGCAATCATGCCCAGGGCGTCGCGCTGGCCGCGAAGAAGCTCGGGCTCAAGGCCATGATCGTGATGCCACGCACGACCCCGCAGATCAAGGTCGATGCCGTGAAGGCGCTGGGCGGGCGGGCGATCCTGCATGGCGATGCCTACGACCAGGCCTACGCGCACGCCCGTGAGATCGAGGAGGAACACGGCTATCCGTTCATCCACCCCTACGACCACCCCGACACGATCGCCGGGCAGGGGACGGTCGGCATGGAGCTCTGCCGCCAGTTCGGCGACAACCTCCACGCCGTGTTCGTGCCGGTCGGCGGCGGCGGCCTGATCACCGGTATTGCGGCGTTCATGAAGTATCTGCGCCCGGAGACGAAGATCATCGGCGTCGAGCCGGAGGATGCCGCCTCGATGTCCGTGTCGCTCGAGCGGGGGCGCCGTACCCGCCTCAAGCACGTCGGGATCTTCGCCGATGGTGTTGCCGTGGCCTGTCCCGGCAAGGAGACGTTCCGGCTCGCCCGCAAATACGTGGACGAGATCGTGACCGTCACCACCGATGAGATCTGCGCGGCGATCAAGGACGTGTTCGGCGATACGCGCACGCTGACGGAGCCGGCCGGCGCGCTGGGTGTCGCGGGCATGAAGCGCTATGTCGAGCGCGAAGGTCTGACCGAAGCGAACATGATCCCGGTCATCTGCGGTGCCAATATCAATTTCGACCGCCTGCGCCATGTCGCCGAACGCGCGGAGCTGGGCGAGCACCGCGAGGTGCTGTTCGCGGCCACGCTGCCCGAGCGCCCCGGCGCCTTCCGCAAATTCTGCAACGCGCTCGGCAAGCGCTCGGTCACCGAGTTCAATTACCGCTACGCCGACACCGAACGGGCCCATGTCTTTGTCGGTGTGCAGACCCGTGGTGGCGAGGACGAACGCAAGGCGATCCTCGATGACCTGCGCGGCAAGGGTTACGAGATCCTCGACCTGACCGACAACGAGATGGCGAAGCTCCATATACGCTATCTCGTCGGCGGGCATACGAACGGGCTGGTGCCCAACGAGCGCGTCCTGCGGTTCGAATTCCCCGAGCGGCCCGGTGCGCTGCAGAACTTCCTCGACGGCATGGGGCGCGGCTGGAACATATCGCTGTTCCACTACCGCAACCATGGCGCCGCCTATGGTCGGGTTCTGGCCGGGATGCAGGTGCCTGATGAAGACGGCAAGGCGTTCCGGAAATTCCTCGATGATCTGGGGTATTTCTGGGAAGAGGAGTCGGATAACGCGGCGTACCGGACTTTTCTGCGCTGATCCGTAATCGCTGGCCCGTCGCCGGCGCTGTGCGATTGATATCCCGGTGTCTGGTCCGCCGGGACGTGGGGTTTCCGTACCCGTAAACATCCGCGTTTACCGCTTCGTAGGTCGGGTTTTAACCCGACACTGCGTGTCTGCGTCTTGCACCTGTCCTTTTGGCCCGTGTCGTTCGGTGTCCGTGTTTTCGGTTCGGATATGTGGCGTGGGTTTCGCCCGCGGACAGCGGGCGAAACCCGGACCACATATCCAGAATGGAAAACCCATACCGAAACGCGTCGACTGAAAGGACACGCCCTGGAAACCGACACGCCGGTGTCGGGTTAAAACCCGACCTACGGTGGGGGGAACCGCCGGGGGAGTCGGGTTCAAACCCGACCTGCATGCGACGAGAACTCAACGATAAAACGAGCGACCAAATGAGACCGGCCAGCCGATCGGCCGGAAGAACTACTCCAGCCCGAGAACGAACTCCCACTGCTCCTCGGTAACCGGCATCACCGACAACCGATTCCCCTTGCGCACAAGCGGGAATTCGGCAAGCTCCGGCCGCCCGGCCAGCTCCTTGAGTTCGGTCAGGGTGATCGTGCGCTCGAGTTTGCGCACGAGCTTCACGTCCACCATGATCCAGCGCGGATTGTCCGGATCGCTCTTCGGGTCGTAATGCGGGTCTTCGGGGTCGAAGGCCGTGTGATCGGGGTATCCCTCGCGGGCGATTTCGACGATGCCCACGATGCCGGGCACTTTCGTGTTCGAGTGGTAGAAGAACCCGAGTTCGCCTTTTTTCATGCGGTCGCGCATGAAATTGCGTGCCTGGTAGTTGCGCACGCCGTCCCAGTGATCGGTCTGCCCGGGCTGGGCCGCGAGGTCGTCGATCCCGAATACATCGGGTTCCGATTTGAACAGCCAGCACGTCATCGGGTCTGCCTTCTACGGGGTAAGGAATACGCGACGACCGCCCGGGGGAACGGCCGCCGCGGTGTGCACCGGGCTGTTCAGCCGGTCTCGGCCTGCTCCTGCGCATGCAGGGCGTGGTACCGGCGCCAGACCCGCTCTTCCGTCGCGACCATGCGGGTCGGGACATCCCAGGGATGCGCCGGGATCTCGCTGGTGTGCTGGAATTCGTGGGCCGCACCGACGAGGCAGGGCTTGGCCGCATCCGGATCCTCGTTGAGGAAGGAGAACGTGCGATCGTAGAAACCGCCGCCCATGCCCAGGCGGTGGCCGTTGCTGTCGAAGACGACGAGCGGCACGATCACGATGTCCATATCGCGCGGCGAGACGAGCTGATCCGCCGCCACATCGGGTTCAGGGATGCCGAAGCGGTTGTTCTTCATCGGCATGTCTTTCTCGTAGGGCGCGAACATCATGCTGTCGCCCTCGACGATCACCGGCAGATAGACATGCTTGTTGTATCGAACCGCCTGATCGATCACCGCACGGGTATCCATCTCGCCCTTCACCGGCCAGTAGGCGGCGATGTGGAGCGCGTGGTGGAACTCCGGCGTCGATTCGAGAAGCAGCGTCATGTCGCGTGCGGCGGCGCGCAGCTGGTGCCGGGACAGCGCATTACGCTGCTCGATCACGTACTGGCGCAGTACTTCGCGTTGCTGGTCGATGTCCTGTTTCATTGCAGTCCTCGTCTACTGGGACGTCTATGTAAAAGTGGGCACAAACCGCGCATGCCGTTGTCCGCCTTTGACCTTGAACCAGCGGTTCAAGTGGGGAGGGCTGGAGGGAATCAGGCTTTCCGCACATCGGCGGACATGCTCAACAACCGCTGCCAAACAAATCCCCGGGGTGTTGCTTAGGTTCAAGGGTATAACCCGGCGAACTCACGTACATCGCAGAAAGTGCCCCAACTCCTGAAACCCCTGGTGGAACACCGCGCCCGCGGCGCTCGACCAGGGACTCCGTTTATTCGGAGCGCTCAGCCCTCGCCATGCCCATCCAGAGCAGCGCCGACGCGATCCTGCAGGGTGGCGATCTGGTCGCGCACGCGCTCACAGGCCTCCTGCGTCTCTCTGAGCTCAAGCAGCTCATGGGCCATGTTCAGGGCCGTCATGACGGCGATCCGGTCGGTCCCGATCACGTTGCCTCGGCCGCGGATTTCCTTCATCCGCTCATTCACGATCCCGGCCGCGGCCAGCAGATCGTCACGCTCTTCCTCTTTGCAGGCGATCTGGTACTCACGGTCGAGGATCTTGACCGTGACCTGCACGGCTTCACCCGCCATCAGGAGTTCTCCATCGCCTTGAGCCGGGAGATCATCGCCTCGACGCGGGCGCGCGCCTGTTCGTTTTTCTCGATCAGCTGCGCGCGCTCGCTCGACAGCGACTCCTGCTGACGGCGCAGGGACTGGTTCTCCGTGCGCAGCCGATCGCACAGCGCCGCGAGATCCTCGATCTGGCGCGCAAGCTCACTCACGCGGGCTTCCGCGTCCCGGGCGACCTCCTGACTCATGCCGAGAATACTAGGCTCCGCCCCCGTGGTGGTCAAATACCTTTGCGCGCCCCGCGCACGTCGCTGCGCCGGCCTGATGCGCCGGGGGCCGGCGCGATGCGTGCATGCGGGCCGCGCCCCTCACTGCAGGCCTCTGGAGTGCTAGAATTCCTCTCCCGCAGTTATCCCGATGAGGCCCGTCGATCATGACCCTGCCGGCATGCAACGAAACCGAACAGCGCCTGCGGGCGCTGGGCGCGACCGCCTCGGCCTCACAGTGCCACGGGGTGCTCTGCGGGCTGCTCGCGGTCGGTGATGCGGATGCCCGCGAGACCTGGCTGGCGGAGACGGTCGGGGAGGAAGCGCCGGGCGCCGGGATCGATGAACTGTACGAGACTACGCTGCAGCAGCTGGACGATCCGGAATTCGGGCTCGATCTGCTGTTGCCGGACGACGACGAGGCGGATCTCGCCGAGCGTACGCGCGCACTGGCCGACTGGGCGGGCGGATTTACCTTCGGGATCGCCTGCGCGGGACGCGCCCCGGAGGATCTGCCGTCCGAGGTGGCCGAGTTCGTCCGTGACGCGGCCGAGGTGGCGGCACTGACCGACGGGGATGAAGATGAGGGCGACGAAGCGGACTACGCCGAGGTGGTCGAATATCTGCGTGCAGGCACGCTGCTGGCGCGCACCGAGTGCCGGTCCGGCCGCGCGTCGGCCGATGCCGAAGGTTCCGACCACCCGGATGGCCCCGACGAAAATGACGGGTAAAAACCGCTCGACTGCCGCCGACGAGCCGATTCCGTTATGATCGGCCCACCGACGCCGGGCGCCACTGCGCCCGGTGACCGGTTCACACTTTTCACCGGGTGAGCTCACATGCCTGGAACCGTGCGCAGGATCATCGACCGGATCAAGGATCAACGCTCGTCCGGCAATTCGGTTGTCGCACTGACCGTCGAGACGCGCCTCGTGCTGCAGGGTTTCGATCCGCAGCGCTTCGAGTACGACACGCCGGATGACCCCGGCCGCCTCGCGCGGATCGCGGAGATCGCGGGGGAGATGGATGTCGACATCGCCGATCTCATGGCCGCGGCCGATGCCGAACCCGATCCGGCGGCCGCGCCGGAGCCGCCGCCGGAGTCCCACGGGACGACGGGGGCGGAGGACCTGAGCCAGTCCGCCCAGGATGCGGCCCGCGCCGCCGGCATCGGTCGTGATGCGGCAGGCGTTGGCTCCCGGTCGGCCGCCGTGGACCTGCCGGCGGACCACCCGCTGCAGGGATTCCGGCGAATCGCCGATGCGGCCCTGGCCGAATCCGGTGAAGGCTATGCCGGTTCCCGCACTGGCGCATCCTTCGCCGTGCTCGTGAAGGCCAGCCTGCTCATCGGCCTGTATTCCATCACCTCCGATCGGGTTTTCTGTGACTTGCTCCGATACAACACGCTGTTCACCTGGTTTCTCGGCGTCTCCGCCGCCCAGGCGGATTTCGATGCCGAGGCCTTCGCGGCCGATCGTCAGGACGCGCTGGCCAGTCCGGCCGGGCGCGCGTTCTTCGACCGTGTGGTGGTCGAGGGTGGCCGCCACAAGCTCTTTTCGAGCGAGCGGCTACAGCCCAACGGCCGCCAGATCAAGGGCTGGATGTCGCAGCGCGCCGGCGCCTGAGCGGGCCCGTCGCCGCGTCCCGGGCGCGGTAGCTGCTCGGCGGGCCGCGCCGCCCGCGCGCCCACGCATCAACCGATTTCGAGGTCCCGGATGGATACCCAGGAGTACGCCCGCCGCCGCCGGGCACTGATGCGGATGATGGGAGAGGATGCGATCGCCATCCTCCCTGCCGCGCCCCATGCCGTGCGCAACCGCGATGTCGAGTACCCGTACCGGCAGGATTCCGATCTGCTGTACCTGACCGGCTTCCCCGAGCCTGAGGCGGTAGCGGTACTGGTCCCGGGCCGCGACCACGGCGAGTTCGTGCTGTTCACGCGCGAGCGTGATCCCGAGCGCGAGGTATGGAACGGCCGGCGCGCCGGCATCGACGGCGCGATCGAGCGGTGGGGGACGGACGACGCCTTCCCGATCGGTGATATCGACGACATCCTGCCCGGCCTGATCGAGGGCCGCTCGCGCGTGTTCTGCACGATGGGGCGCTACGCGGATTTCGACCGGCGCGTGATGCAGTGGGTCAACGACGTGCGCGGCCGTGCCCGTTCGGGCGGTCACGCACCGAACGAATTCATCGCCCTCGACTACTTCCTCCATGACATGCGGCTGTTCAAAAGCCGCGATGAACTGCGCGCGATGCGCCGCGCCGCGAAGATCTCCATGACCGCGCACGAGCGTGCGCTCAAGACCTGCCGCCCCGGGCTGCCGGAATACGCGCTCGAGGCCGAGTTCTGGCACGAGTTCCGGCGCAACGGCGCGGAACCCGCATATGGGCTGATCGTCGGCGGTGGGCGCAACGCCTGTGTGCTGCACTACGTCGAGAACGCCGACACGCTGCGCGATGGCGATCTGGTCCTGATCGACGCCGGCTGCGAGAGCGACGGCTATGCCGCCGACATCACCCGCACCTTCCCGGTCAACGGCCGCTTCACCGATGCCCAGCGTGCCGTCTACGATATCGTGCTGGAGGCACAGCGCGCGGCGCTTGCGCGCTGCGAGCCGGGGCGCCACTGGAATCAACCGCACGAGGCGGCGCTGCGTGTGCTCACGCAGGGCATGGTCGACCTCGGGCTGCTCGCGGGCCCGGCCGATGCGCGCATCGAGGACGAGAGCTACAAGCGCTTTTTCATGCACCGTACCGGGCACTGGCTGGGGATGGATGTGCACGACGTCGGCGACTACAAGGTGGACGGGGACTGGCGTGAACTCGAGCCGGGCATGTGCCTTACCATCGAGCCCGGTCTTTATATCCCGGCCGCCGATGACGTACCGGTTCATCTGCACGACATCGGCGTACGCATCGAGGATGACTTGCTCATCACGAAGGACGGCAGCGAGAACCTGACCGACGGCCTGCCGAAGGCCGCGGACGACATCGAGGCGATGATGCGTGGCTGAACCGCACGCCAGTACGGATCTCGTCATCGTCGGCGGCGGACCGGTCGGCGCCGCGCTGGCGCTCGCGCTGGCTGATGGCGCGCGCGCGATCACCGTGATCGAGGCGCAGGCCCGCCCCCCTGTCGGGGATACGCGCGCGACCGCGCTGTCCGAGAGTTCGGTGCGGCTGCTCGATGCACTCGGGGTCTGGCCGGAACTCGCAGGTGATGCGGTGGCGATCCATACGGTCGAGGTATCGCAGCAGGGCCACTACGGCCGCACGCGGATGCGCGCTCAGGACCAGGGCGTGCGCGCGCTCGGCCAGGTCGTCGCCTACGATGCCCTGGCGCGCGGGCTGGCAGAGCACGCGCGGGGCGCACCTGGAGTCGAATGGCTGGCCCCGGCGACCGTCGCGGGGATCGATCAGGACGCCGATGGCGTTAGTCTCGCGATCGATGGCCCCGACGGCCATAACGAGAGGCGGGCGCGTCTCGCCGTCGCCGCCGACGGCACGCGCTCGCCCCTGCGCGAGCGCCTCGGTACCGGCGTGCGCGAATACGACTACGGCCAGACCGCCCTGCTGCTGCCGCTGGAGACCGGCGGCGATCCGCATACGGGCTACGAGCGCTTTACGAGCGAGGGGCCGATGGCGCTGCTCCCGGCCGGCGGCGGGCGGCGGACGCTGATCTGGACCCTGCCGCCCGACCAGGCCGAGGCCATGGCCGCACTGACCCTGGAGCGGATCGCCGGGCGGATCGCGGCGCGGCTGGGCCGCAGTTTCGGCCCGATCGTCCCGCATGGCCCACCCGTGGCCTGGCCGCTGCGCCGCGTCGAGGCCGAACGCGGCCACGACGGGCGCGTCGCGCTGCTCGGCAATGCCGCGCGCACCCTGCATCCGGTCGGCGCCCAGGGCTTCAATCTCGCGCTGCGCGACGTCTGCGGGCTGGCGGCCGTACTCGGGCACGCCCGTGATCCCGGCGACGCCGAGACGCTCACGGCCTGGTCGTGCGCCCGCCAGGCGGATCGCTGGCGGACACGGCTGTTCACCGACGTGCTGGCGCGTGGATTCGTCCGCGGCGGGCAGGGGCTCGGCGCCGTGCGCGCCGGGGCCCTGCTCGGTCTGGATTCCTGCAGCATCGCCCGCGACGGGCTGGCCGCACAGACCATGGGGCTCCTCGGCGGCCTGCCTCGGGTTGGCAACTGGCATCTGGAGCGGCGCCCGTGATTGCGCGTGATACCCGTGAAATCGCTATCGTCGGCGCCGGTGCCGTGGGCGCGGCCCTTGCGCTCGCGCTCGCCCGCGCCGGCCATGCCGTCACCATTGTTGACGGCCGCTCCGGTCCGGCGGCGGCGCCGGGCGAAGAGTACGGCGAATTCGTCGTCTCCCTCAATCTCGCCAGCATTGCCTTCCTGCGCGCGATCGGTGTCTGGCCGGCGATCCATGCCAGTCGCGTGAGCCCGTATGGCGGCATGACCCTGTGGGACGAGGGCGGCTCCGGCGCGACGCGTTTTGACAGCGTCGAGGTGGGCGAGCCGGCGCTTGGCTGTTTCGTCGAGTCGGCACTGCTGGAAGCACGCCTGCACGAGGCGCTCGCGGAGTACCCCGGTGTGTCCCGGCTCTGGGGCCGGCGCGCCACCGGCCTGCGCGTCGCACACGACGGGGCCCGGCTGGCGCTCGACGACGCGACCACGATCAACGCCGGTCTGGTGATCGGTGCCGACGGCGGTCGTTCCGCGATGCGCCAGCTGGCCGATATCGGCGTCGAGCGCTTCGACTATGACCAGCGCGCGATCGTCTGCAACTTCGCGACGGAGCGCCGACACGACGCCATTGCCCGCCAGCGCTTCATGCAGGGTGGCCCCGTCGCGATGCTGCCGCTGGCCGACGGGCGCTGTTCGCTGGCGTGGTTCCGGCCCGAGGCCGAGGCCGAGCGTCTGGTCGAACTCGACGATGCGGCGTTCAACGAAGCCCTGTCGGAGGCGACCGATTACGCCCTTGGCGCCGTGACGGCCGCGACCCGGCGACGCGCGTTCCCGATCGTCCGCCGGCATGCGGTGCGGTATGTCGCCGAGCGCTTCGCGCTGGTCGGCGATGCGGCACATACCATCCATCCCCAGGCGGGTCAGGGGCTGAACCTCGGTCTCATGGACGCCGCCGCGCTGGCCGAGGCGATCGGTCGGGGCAGTGATCCGGGAACGGATCGCATTCTGCGTTACTATGCGCGCTGGCGGCGCGGGCACAATACGGCGGTCATGCACGCAATGGACGTGTTCCATCGCGGCTTTGCGCAACCGGCTCCCGTGGCCGGGGCACTGCTCGGGCCCCTGCGTGGCCTTGGCCTTGCGGCGGCGGATCGCGCCGGGTGGGCCAAACGGCTGATCCTGCGCCACGGCGCCGGTCTTGCGGGGGACCTGCCGCGCAGCGCGCGGCAGGTCGGAGGCTATGGGATCGGCCCATGAATGACGCAGGGCGGGTTGCGTGGCATGGACAGCCGGAGTTGAATCGGTTCAAAGTACCTGATCGTGGGCCCTGCGGGCTGTGGCCCGATAGGTATCGGTAAGCGGGAGCATCATGGCGAAACGCACAGCACTCTTCGGGCATCACGGCCATGCCGGCGCGAAAATGGTCGATTTCGCCGGCTGGGAGATGCCGCTGCACTATGGCTCCCAGCTCGCCGAGCATCGGGCTGTACGTGAATGCGCGGGCATGTTCGACGTCTCGCACATGACCCAGGTCGATCTCGATGCCGACGACGCCGAGGACTTCCTGCGCTACGTCTGCGCCAACGACGCGGCGCGTCTGGGCGACGGCGGCGCCATCTATACCTGCCTGCTGAATCGCCGCGCCGGCGTCATCGATGATGGCATCATGTATCGATTCCAGGCCGGGCATTACCGGCTCGTGATCAATTCGGCCACGCGCGCGAAAGACTTGGATTGGCTGCGCGGACTGGCCGAGGATTATCATGTCGAGCCCTGGGAGCGCTGCGATCTGAGCATGATCGCGATCCAGGGGCCAGAGGCGCGCGAGCGGGCGCGCGGGCCGATCGCGCAGGTACTGGGCCAGGAGATCGCCACCGCGGCGGATGGTCTGCGCCGGTTCCATGTCACGACGCCAGAGCGCAGCCGTGTGGCCCGGACCGGCTATACCGGCGAAGACGGCTACGAGGTCATGCTGCCCAAGGACAAGGCGCCGGCCCTCTGGGACGCCCTGATTGAGGCCGGCGTCACGCCGGCCGGTCTCGGGGCACGCGACACGCTGCGGCTCGAGGCCGGGCTCGCGCTGTACGGGCATGAGATGGACGAAGACACGACCCCTCTCGAGGCGGGGCTTGGCTGGACCGTCGCCTGGGAGCCCCCCGAGCGCGACTTCATCGGCCGCGAAACGCTCTCGGAACAGCGCGAGGCGGGCGCCGACCGGGTCCTGGTGGGGCTGTTACCGGAAGGCCGCGCGGTCCCGCGTGAAGGACAGGTGGTGCACACCGATGCCGGCGAGGGCATCGTCACCAGCGGCGGTTTCGCGCCGACCCTGGAGCGGCCGATTGCGCTGGCCCGGGTGCCCGCCGGCTCCGGTGGCGACTGCGAGATCGAGATTCGCAAGCGGCGGGTGCCGGCCCAGGTCGTCGACTACCCGTTCGTTCGTAAAGGCAAGCCCGCCGTGTGAGCGCGGCAACCCCGTCAGAGGGAGACCAGTCCATGAGCGAAGTACCGAGCGATCTCAAATATACCACTGCCCACGAGTGGGTCCGTGTCGAGGACGACGCCGTGGTGACCATCGGCATCACCGACCACGCCCAGGCGCAACTGGGCGATCTGGTGTTCGTCGAGGTGCCGGAGGCCGGGTCCAGCCTGGGGGCCGGCGACGCCGCCGCCGTGGTGGAATCGGTCAAGGCGGCATCGGACGTCTATGCGCCGGTTGCCGGCGAGGTGGTCGGAGCCAACGAGCAGCTCGACGAGAACCCCGAACTGGTCAACAACGATCCGTTCGGCGAGGGCTGGATCTACCAGTTGCGCGTCGAGAATCCGGACGCTTTGGACGAGTTGATGAGCGCGGCCGATTACGAGGCCTTCGCGGAGTCCGAAGAAGACTGAGGAGGCGACAGCCGACGTGCCTTTTATTCCCCATACCGAGACCGATGTCCGCGGCATGCTCGACGCCATCGGCGTCGACGATATCGACGGTCTGTTCGATGAGATCGCGGGTGGACTGCGCGCCGGCGAACTCGAGGGCGTGCCCGAAGGCATGCCGGAGATGGCGGTCAACCGGCTGATGGAACGCCGTGCGGCGCAGGAAGGCCGGCCGCTGTGTTTTCTGGGCGCCGGCGCCTACCCGCACCACATCCCGCAGGCCATCTGGCAGCTCACCACCCGCGGCGAGTTCTACAGCGCCTACACGCCGTATCAGGCGGAGGCGAGCCAGGGCACGCTTCAGGTGACCTACGAGTTCCAGTCCATGATGGCCGAACTCACGGGCATGGAGGTGTCCAACGCCTCGCTATATGACGGCGGCTCGGCGCTCGCCGAGGCGATCCTCATGGCCGTGCGCGGCAACCGCAAGGCCAAGTCGAAGCGCGTGATCGTGCCGCGTGCGGTGCATCCGCATTATCGCGACGCGACGCGCACGATCGTGCGCAACCAGGGGATCGAACTGGTCGCGCTGGATTTCGACCCGAAGACCGGTACGACGCCGCTGGAACAGCTCGATGCCGTGCTCGGGGACGATCCGGTCGCCGCGGTGGTGATCCCGCAGCCCAACTTTTTCGGTCGTCTGGAGGACGTCGACGCGCTGACCGACCGCGCCCATGAACGCGGCGCCCAGGTCATCGCCGTCGCCAATCCCACCGCGCTCGCGTTGCTGACGCCGCCCGGGCAGTGGGGTGAAAAAGGCGTCGATGTCGTCGTCGGTGAGGGCCAGCCACTGGGCATCCCGCTGTCGGCGGGCGGGCCGTATGTCGGTTTCCTCTGCACGCGTAAGAACCTCGCCCGCCAGATGCCGGGCCGCGTGGTCGGGCGCACGGTCGACGCCGATGGCAAGACCGGTTACGTCATGACCCTGCGGGCGCGCGAACAGGACATCCGCCGCTCGAAGGCGACCTCGAACATCTGCACCAACCAGGGGCTGATGGTAACGGCCGCCACGCTGTACATGTCGATCATGGGGCCCGAGGGCTTCGAGCGCGTGGCGCGGCATTCCCACGCCAACGCCCGCGCCCTGCGCGACGAACTCTGCGCGATCGACGGCGTCAGCGCCGCCTTCGACGGGCCGTTCTTCCACGAGTTCGTCCTGCGCATCGACGGGCGCGCGGTGACCGACGTGCTCGGCGACCTGGCCGGCGAGGACATTCTGGGCGGGCTTGCACTGGCGCCGTATTACGACGAGCTGGGCGATGCGCTGCTCGTGTGCGCGACCGAGCTGCACGGCGAAGACGAGCGCAAGGCATTCGCCGAGGCACTGGCCCGAGCGGTCGCGTAGACCGGAACCCGCAGCGACCGGGTCATCCTGGCCGCCACGGCCGGTGCCCGGTCAACACTGATCGGAAACTGCCGCCATGACCGAACTGATCTTCGACCATTCGCATCCGGGGCGCAGCAACGACGCGCAGATGCTGCCGCCGGGCCCCGAGCCGGACGATCTGCCGGAGGCGCTGCGCCGCGCCGAGCGCCCGCGCTGGCCCGAGGTGTCCGAGCTCCAGGCGGTGCGCCACTACACGCGCCTGTCGCAGCTGAACTTCTCCATCGACACGCATGTGTACCCGCTGGGCTCGTGCACGATGAAGCACAACCCGCGCGCCTGTAACGCGCTCGCGATGCTGCCCGGATTCCTGGAGCGCCATCCGCTGGCGCCGCCGCAAGCCGGGCAGGGCTACCTCGCCTGCATGTATGACCTGCAGAACATCCTCGCCGAGGTGACCGGCATGCGCGGCGTGTCGCTCGCGCCGGCGGCGGGTGCCCAGGGCGAATTCGCCGGCGTATCGATGATCCGCGCGTATCACGATGCCCGCGGCGATACCGGGCGCAGGGAGATCCTGGTGCCGGACGCGGCCCACGGCACCAACCCCGCCTCGGCCAGCATGTGCGGTTACCAGGCGCGCGAATTGCCGACGGACGACGAGGGCGATGTCGATCTCGACGCCCTGCGCGAGGCGGTCGGCCCCCAGACCGCCGGGATCATGCTGACCAACCCGTCCACGGTGGGCGTATTCGAGCGCAACATTGAGGAGATGGCCACCATCGTCCACGAGGCCGGTGGCCTGCTGTATTACGACGGCGCCAACCTGAACGCCATCCTGGGCAAGGTGCGCCCGGGTGACATGGGCTTCGATGTCATCCACCTGAACCTGCACAAAACCTTCTCCACGCCCCATGGCGGCGGCGGGCCCGGTGCCGGGCCGGTCGGCGTGCGCGAGAACCTGCTGCCCTTTCTGCCGACCCCCATGGTCGGTGAGGAGGATGGCCGCTACATCTGGCGTACCGAGGCCGAGTGCCCGGATACCATCGGCCGCATGACCGCGTTCGCGGGCAACGCCGGCGTGCTCTTGCGGGCCTATGTCTATATCCGCATGCTCGGCCGGCGGGGTATGCAACGCGTGGCCGAGTACGCGACCCTCAATGCCAACTACCTGATGACGCAGCTGCGCGAGGCCGGCTTCGAGGTCGCATTCCCAAAGCGGCGCGCCAGCCACGAGTTCATCGTCACGCTCAAGAGCGAGCACGACCGCTTCGGCATCTCGGCCATGGACTTCGCCAAGCGTATGCTCGATTACGGCTTCCATGCGCCCACGATGTATTTCCCGCTGCTGGTGCCGGAGTGTCTGCTCATCGAGCCGACCGAGACCGAGGCGAAGGAGGATCTGGACCGCCTGGTCGAGGTGTTCAAAACGATCCGCGATGAGGCCGAGAGCAACCCGGAACTGCTTCGCACCGCACCGCACACGCTGCCCCTGCGCCGCCTCGACGAGGTCCGCGCCGCGCGCGATCTGCATCTGCGCTGGTGGCCGGAGGATTCGGCGCCGGCCACCGGTACCGAGGGCTGAAGCGCCTTGCGGACTCCGGGCATGTCACACGCGGGACATCCGGCTGTCGCATGATTCGAACGGGCCGTGCGGTGGCCCGTGCGGCCCTGGAGGCATCCATGGGACGCGGGCCTGTTCCGGTCGCGCAGGGCGCTCACCGCTCACCGGCATACCTTTTATCGTCTCCAGGGGAACCCGTCATGAAACCGGGCTACACCGGGATCACGCGCATCGTCCATGCCACGCGTTTCTCGCTGCAGGGTCTCGGTGCCTGCTGGCGCCACGAATCGGCCTTTCGCCAGGAGGCGGTGTTGACCGCGGTCCTCGTGCCACTGGGCCTGTGGCTTGGCGCTACCGGAGTCGAGCGCGCCCTGCTGATCGCCAGTATTCTTCTGGTGCCGATCGTCGAACTGCTCAATACTGGTGTCGAAACGGTGGTCGACCGGCTCGGCGCGGGCGAGCATCCGCTCTCCGGCCGCGCCAAGGATGTCGGCTCCGCCGCCGTCATGCTGAGCCTCCTGCTGGCGGCGGCCGTATGGCTGCTCGTATTGTGGCCGGACTGACCGTTACGGCTTCCCGGGCCGCCCCGGAAACAGGCGCCCGGATCCTGTCGCCGTGACCCCACGCGGCGTTATGCTTCGCCCATCGCCGAATCGGACGCTCGCCATGCCCCGATTGATCGTAGTCTGCGTGCTGCTCTTCAGTCTGCTCCCGGGCGCGGCAATGGCGGCCGAACTCGCGGGGGTGCGTCTGGATGACCAGGTGACCGCGCGCGACGCCACGGAACTGCCCCTGCACGGTGCCGGCCTGCGCGAGAAGTTCTTCTTCGATATCTACGTCGGTGCGCTGTACCTGCCGACCACGGAGCAGCCGGTCGAGCGGATCCTGGAGACGGACCAGCCTGGGCGCATCGAGATGCACTTCGTCTATGACGAGGTCTCACGGGAGAAACTGGTAACGGCGTGGGAAGAGGGGTTCGCAGCCAACAACCCGGAGGACGTGCTGGAGTCCCTCGGCGAACGGATCGATCGGTTCATCGACCTGTTCCCCGACGCCACCGAGGGCGACCGCTTCACGCTCGAGTATGTTCCGGCAGAGGGCACCGAAGTCCGGATCAACGCAGAGCCCGCGGGGACCATCGAAGGCGGCGCCTTTTTCCGCGCGTTGCTCGCCGTCTTCCTCGGCCCCGAGCCGCCGGACGGCGATCTCCGGCAAGGCATGCTCGGGCAGCGCTAAACCCGGCGCGCCGCGCCGACAACCTATGGGCACGACATGATCGAACTGCGTTGCTTCGACGAGCGCGACTGGCCGGCGTTGTGGGGTCTGCTCGAGCCGGTCTTCCGCGCGGGCGAGACCTACGCGTTTCCCACAGACATCGACGCCGCCGAGGCCCGCTCGCGCTGGGTGGATGCGCCGACCGCGACCTGGCTCGCCTTCAACCCGAGCGGTGAACTCGTCGCCACCTACTACATCAAGCCGAACCAGCCGGGACCGGGGTCGCACGTGTGCAACTGCGGCTACATCGTGGCCGACCATGCGCGCGGACAGGGCATCGCCGGTACCCTGTGCGAACACTCCCAGGCCGAAGCCCTTCGGCTCGGTTTCCGCGCCATGCAGTACAACCTCGTGGTAGAGACCAACAAGGGCGCCATCCACCTGTGGGAGAAACACGGCTTCGGCATCGTCGGCACGCTGCCCGGCGCCTTCCGCCATCCCACACAGGGGTATGTCGACGCCCACATCATGTTCAAGACGCTGGTGACGGAGGGCTGAGGGCGAAGGGCGAAGGGCGAAGGGCGAAGGGCGAAGGGCGAAGGGCGAAGGGCCAGAACGTAGGCCGGTTTTGCGCGGTCCCAGGCGGCGGATATCGGCCCGGGTCATGTCACCGCGCAATGCCGGCATTCCGCGGCGGTAAATGGCGACGCAAATCGGACATGTTACGCGCGCCGGGGAAGGCCGGCATACGATCCTTCGCTCTTCGCTCTTCGCTCTTCGCCCTCCCGCCTCACCCAATCAACATCCGCACACCAACAATCGCCACGAAGATCGCGAACCCCCGCCGCAGCGCGATCCGTGGCAGCGTGTGCGCCAGGCGTGCGCCGAGGGGCGCGAAGGCCATGCTGGTAGGCACGACCGCCAGGAACGCCGGCCAGTACACGTAACCCGTCGTACCCTCCGGCAGGCCGCTGGTGCCCAGGCCCATGACGATGAAACCGATGGTGCCGGCAACGGCGATCGGCAGGCCGCAGGCCGATGCCGTGCCGACCGCGGCGCGCACGTCCATATTGTGCCAGGTGAGCAGCGGCACGCTCAGGGTGCCGCCGCCAATGCCGAGCAGGGAGGAAAGGGTGCCGATGCCGGCGCCATAGGCGCTCGTGCCGGCGATTCCCGGGAGTCGCCGATGCGCCGCCGGTTGGCCGGGCAGGAACAGGCGTACGGAGATGACCAGCAGGAAGACGCCGAACACGATCGCCAGCGTGCGCGTCGGCAGCAGATCGGCGATCGCGGCACCGAGCAGGGCGCCGGCCACGATGCCCGGTGTCAGCCGCGTCATGACCGCCCAGTCGACCCCGCCGCGCCGGTGATGGGCGCGGATGGACGACAGCGCGGTCGCCACGATGGTTGCGAGTGAGGTGCCGACGGCGAACTGCATCAGCCGATCCGCGGGGACCGTGCCATCGCCCAGCAGGAAGGCGAGGCCGGGGACGATCAGGATGCCGCCGCCGATGCCGAGCAGGCCGGCGAGGGTGCCCGCCACCGCCCCCAGAGCGAGAAAGGGCAGGATCTCGATAAGCGTCATGCCCCGTGCCCGGACACGGCGCGCGCGTGCAGTTGCCGCAGTCCCCCGATATCGAGCCAGTCGCGGCCATGGGCATCGCCCGCGTGCACGCGCCAGGGGCGCTCGGGGTCCCCGAGCGTATCCGCCACGAGCGCGGCGCCGGTGAAGTCGTGATCGTGCGTATAGCTGCTGAGGGTCACGATGGTCGGCAGTCCCGCTGTTACGGCGGCACGGCAGCCGTTCTCGGAATCCTCGATCGCGATGCAGCGGTCCGCCGGCAGATCTAGGCGCTCGAGTACCCGGCGGTAGATGTCGGGATCGGGCTTCTTGCTGGCGGCGTCATCGCCGGTGACGATCGCGTCGAACCAGGTCTCCGCGTCCGGGGCCAGCGCGTTGACCAGCAGTGTGCGGACATTGGCGCGCAGGCTCGAGGAGGCGATCGCCAGTTTCAGTCCCGCGGCGTGTACTTCATTGATCAGCCGCCGCACGCCCGGGCGCAGCGGGACGACGCCGGCGCCGAGCATCTCGTGGTAGTGCAGATTCTTGCGCCGGTGCGCGGCGCCGACGAATGCGGCCCGGCCCTCGGTCGGCTCGAAGTCCGGCTCGTACTCGCGCAGGTAATGGCGCAGGCGCTCCGTACCGCCTTCCACGCGCAGCAGATCACCGTAGAGGGTCTCGCTCCATTCCCAGTCGGCGCCCAGGTCTTCGAACGCCTGGTTGTAGGCGACCCGGTGGCCATGCCGCTCGGTGTCGGCCAGGGTGCCGTCGACGTCGAAGATGACGGCTTGCAGCCCCGTGGCGGTCTCGCTCATGCGTCGCGGCTCACTCCTGGCGCTCGGGCAGATCGGCGGCGGCCGGCCAGGGTCGGCCGAAGGGCCATGGGCGGGCGTCGCTCGCGTAGGTGGCGTAGCGCACCGTCTCCGCCAGCCAGGCGCCGAGCCGGTGCCCGAATTCGCGCAGGCTCGGATTGGGGGTGCCCGTGAACAGGTGCCACAGGAACTGGATGGCCACGACCGCGGCGAGGACCAGCTCGGCCAACTGGAACATCACGACGTAGGCGATGATGTAGAGCAGGCGCAGCCATTTGTCGCGGCGGGTCAATTGGTCTTTGATCGAATCATCCATGGCGTGCGCTCCCGGTATTCGCATTCAGGCTGGCGAAGGCGTCGGCGGCGGCATCCAGTGTCGCCTCGATAGCCGCGTCGTCGTGCATGGCCGATACGAATCCGGCCTCGAACGCCGCGGGCGCGAAGTAGACACCGCCCGCGATCATCGCGTGGAAGAAGCGGGCGAAGCGATCGGTGTCGCAGGACTGGACGTCGTCGAAGGTCCGGACCGCGGGCCGGTCGGTGAAGAACAGACCGAACATGCCGCCGACGTGGTTGGTCGCGAGCGGAACGCCCGCGGCCTCGGCGCGCTCGCGCATGCCGGTGACGAGCCGCTCGGTCGTGGCCTCGATGGCGTCGTAAAAGCCCGGCTGCGATACCAGCTCGAGGGTCGCGAGGCCGGCCGCCGTCGCCAGCGGATTACCGGACAGCGTGCCGGCCTGATACACGGGGCCCTGCGGTGACAGGTGCTCCATGATGTCGCGGCGCCCGCCGAAGGCGCCGACCGGCAGGCCGCCGCCGATCACCTTGCCGAGCGCGGTCAGGTCCGGGGTCACCCCGTAGCGGCCCTGGGCGCCGTGCAAGCCGACCCGGAACCCGGTCATGACCTCGTCGAAGATCAGCAGGGCGCCGTGATCGCTGCACAGGTCGCGCAGCCCTTCAAGGAACCCCATCGCCGGCGGCACGCAGTTCATGTTGCCGGCGACCGGCTCGACCATCACGCAGGCGATCTCATCGCCGTACTCGGTGAAGACGTCGAAGGCGGCGCTGATATCGTTGTACGGCAGGCTGATGGTGTCGGCGACCACACTCTCGGGGACGCCGGGAGACCCGGGGATGCCATGGGTCAGGGCGCCGGAACCGGCCTGGACCAGCAGGGCGTCAACATGGCCGTGGTAGCAGCCGGTGAACTTGACGACCTTGTTGCGCCCGGTGGCACCGCGGGCGAGGCGGATCGCGCTCATCGCCGCCTCAGTGCCGGAGTTCACCAGGCGCACCATGTCGAGTGAGGGCACGTGGTCGCAGAGGCGCTCCGCCATGGCCGTCTCATTGGCGGTCGGCGCGCCGAACGACAGGCCTTTCGAGGCGGCCGCCTGGACCGCCGAGACGACCTCCGGTCGGGCGTGGCCCACGATCGCCGGCCCGAACGAGCCGACATAATCGACATAGCGGTTGCCGTCGGCGTCCCATACGTATGGGCCTTCGGCGTGTTCCAGGAACAGGGGCGTGCCGCCGACGCTCCGCCAGGAGCGGGCGGGGGAATTCACGCCGCCGGGGATGCGATGGTTCGCGTGCTCGAACAGGTTTTCACTCTCGGTCATGGGTTCCGCTGCGGTCGTCGTGGGTTCGTGGGAAAGCGCCGCAGTGTAACAGTTGTCGCGTTGCGGACTGAGAATCCGCCCCGGGTTGCGCCGGCGCAGGCCCGCTTCAGGGGCGATCCCGTGGTGCGCGTGATGCCTCGAAAAGCCTCGCGTACTCGGCGGCGCGTGCGGCCACGTCTTCGTGGTCGAACAGGTCGCCGATGACGGCGAGCAGATCGGCGCCCGCCGCGATCAGCTCCGGGGCGCGGGCTGGGGTGATCCCGCCAATCGCGCAGACCGGCAGGCCAGTGACCTCCCGGGCCCGGGCGAGCAGCCCGAGGTCGGGGCGCGGACCGCCCGGTTTGGTCGTCGATGGATACATCCGGCCGAAGGCCACGTAATTCGCGCCGGCGGCGCTGGCCTGCGTCGCCAGTTCGAGGCGGTCATAACATGACACCCCGATGATCGTATCCGGCCCCAGATGTTCCCGGATCGCGCCCGGGTCGCCGTCATCCGCGCCGACGTGGACGCCGTCGGCAGCGGCTTCCAGCGCGAGTGCCGGATCGTCGTTGATAATCGAACGCGCCCCGAAACGCCGGCACGCGCGCACCAGCCATCGCGCCTCGCGGAGCCGGCGCGCCTGGTCCGTGCCCTTGTCGCGGTATTGCACCATGACGGCACCACCCCGCAGCGCCGCCTCGACGGCCGTCTCGAAGCGCTCGCCGCCAATGGTCTCGCGGCCGGCGATCGCGTAGAGCCCGCGTGGTATCAGGCGATCGGGTTTCGGGTTGGATCGGTCCACGTGCTCGTTTCCCATGGTCGCTCGCATTTTCGGTGCCGCGTGTGCCGCGCGCAGGTTCCACAGTCACCCAGGCTGTGGGAAAATCGCGCGCCTGCAGTCACCCCGGCCGCCGAACCGGCAGCCGCCTGCGCCCAACTTTCAGGAGGCATGATGGAATACCGCAAATACATGTGCATCGTCTGTGGCTATATCTATGACGAGGCGCAGGGCGCCCCGGACGAGGGCATTCCGGCCGGCACCCGCTGGGAGGATGTCCCCGTCACCTGGACGTGCCCGGACTGCGGCGCCAGCAAGGAAGACTTCGAGATGATGGAGATCTAAGGGCGAAGGGCGAAGGGCGAAGGGGCGAGGGACGTAGGCCGGCTTTGCGCGGTCCGCGGCGCTGAATCCCGCACGGATGCATGTCACCGCGCAATGCCGGCATTCCCCGCCGGCAAACGCCAAAGCATATTCGAAATTTGACGGCCGCCGGGGGGATTCGGCCCACACACTGTCGCCCTTCGCCCTGCCGCCTCAATCCTGGACGCCGATGCCGGCCACCCGCGCCAGCCAGGCGATGCGGGCGCTGGCCTCCAGCGAACAGTTCCACTTGTAGGCCCGGTCCAGGGTCTCGCCCCAGGCATAGACGCCATGGCCGCGGACGATCGCGACCGGGTGCTCGGCCAGCGCCGCGGCAACGGCCGCCGGCGACTGCGCGACATAGTCGGCGTAGGCGATATCCAGCACCGGCACGCGGGGGAAATACGCGGCCCCCTCGAAATCCACCGGTACGAAATCCTCGCCCGACAGGGACAGCGCGATCGCGTGCGGGCCGTGGCTGTGCAGAACGGCGCGGGCCTCGGGCCGGGCCCGGTAGACCGCGAGATGGAGTGCCGCATCGAGTGAGGCCCCCGCGACCGGCGGCGCGCCCAGCGGGCAACCGACGAGCGCATCGGCCGTAAGCGTATCGCCGCAGGCGCCCGTGGGCGTCACCCAGGCGGTGTCGTCGAGGCGCACCGAGGCGTTGCCGGAGTGGGAATCGTTGTAGCCGTGACGCCGCAGCAGCCGGTAGTAGTCGATCAGTTCAACGCGGGGATCGGCCATGGGGGTTCTCCGGCGGGCGCTGGCGCGCGAGTATAGGCGCAAAGCCGTCGCCGGCGCGAGGCCGGCGCTTTCCCCGGAGGTCTGATGTCCGCACACACGCTACAGCTCGACGACGCGCTGCAGCAGTATCTGGCCGAGCATGCGCTGCGCGAGCCCGCCGATTGCCGACGCCTGCGCGAGCGCACCGCGCGGCTCGAGAAAGGCGGGCAGATCAGTTCGCCGGAGCAGATCCAGCTGCTCGCTCTGATCGCACGCCTGTACGGGGCGCGCCAGGTGCTCGAGGTCGGGACGTTCACCGGTTATATGCCGCTGTGGCTCGCGCCCTTGCTGCCCGCGGCCCGCTTCGTCTGCGTCGACCGCGACCGGCACGCCACCGCGATCGCGCGCGAGGCCTGGCAGGCCGCGGGCTTACATGATCGCATCGATCTGCGGATCGCCGAGGCCGGGCCCGCCCTCGAGCGCCTCGTCGACGGCGTCGCCGCGATCTTCGATCTCATCTATCTGGATGCGGACAAGGAAGGGCAGATCGAATACTACGAATCGTGCATGCACCTGGTCCGGCCGGGCGGGTTGATCGCCGTCGATAATGTGCTCTGGAAGGGGCGCGTCGCCGACCCGGCGTACGACGACGCGACCACGCGGGCGGTGCGTGCGTTCAACGACCACATCCACGGCGATGATCGGGTCGATGTCAGCCTGATCCCGATCGGTGACGGCCTCAGCCTGATCCGGCGCCGGACCTGACCGAACGCGCGATTCAGGTCGCCTCCAGGCAGCCGCGCAGGGCGTCGCCGAGTTGCTGCAGAAGATCCGGGTACAGATCCGGCCCGGGGGGAAGTCCCGCCCCGAGAGGGTCCAGTTCGGCGATGCGCGCGCCGGTCCCCTCGGCGATGGTCCGGGCGATCTGCGGTTCGAACTGCGGCTCGATGAACAGGCACTGGGCTCCCTCCGCCTTGATCCGCTCGCGGAGATCGGACAGCCGGCGCGCCCCCGGGGGGCGTCCCGGATCGACTACGATCGAGCCGGCCGGCGTCAGGCCGTAACGCCGTTCGAAGTACTGGTAGGCATCGTGGAAGACGAGGTAGGGCTGATCGGCGACCGGCTCGAGCTGCTCGGCCAGGGCCGCATCGATGGTCTCGATGCGTTCGATCGCCGCATCGGCATTGGCGCGGTACGCCTGCGCGTGTTCCGGATCCAGGCGGGCCATTCGTAGCGCGGCCGCGCGGACGAAGGCGATGGCGTTGCGGGGCTCCAGCCAGGTGTGCGGATCGATCGAGCCCTCGGGCGATTCCGCAGGGGCCTCGCCTGGTTCCCCGTCATGCGCCGCATCATGGTCTTGGCCATGTTCGTGTCCATCTTCCTGCGCATCCGCGTGATCGTCGTCGTGACCAGCCGCTTGTTGTCCGTCATGCCCGTCGACCTCCTCCGCGGCATGATCATGGCGCCAGATGCCACCACTGCGTGCCGGCAGCGTGCGCACGTCGTCCAGGTCCAGCAGCCGCAGGTGGGCCGCGTCCCCGGCGAGCGAGTCCAGTGAGCGCTCGAGGAAGCGGTCGGGCTCGCCGCCCGCGCTGAATACGATGTCGGCACGCGCCAGGGCGCGCGCGTCGGACGGGGCCAGCGAGAAGGTGTGCGGCGATTGCCCGGCCGGGACGAGCAGGTGCGGCTCGGTGCGCTCACGGGTGACGGCCGCGACCAGCGAGTGCAGCGGCGCGATCGAGACGACCACCCGCGGGGCTTCGGCCATCGCGGGCAGCGTGATCAGCAGCATCAGCGCGGTGGCGGCGGCGGTAACGGAACGAATCATGACGGAACCCGGGTGACCTCGGTGGCGTAGAATGTTATGTTATATCGTCTTTTGCCGCAAGGCTGGATCGATGAGCGACCATAACCACATGCACGCCGACCCGGAGGCCGCGCTTGCGCGCGCGGAGCGGGTCTGCCGTGAGCGCGGCGCCCGCTTCACGTCCCAGCGTCGACGCGTGTATGAACTGATCGTATGCGCCGGTGAACCGGTGACGGCCTACGAACTGCTGCACCGCATGGGCGGTGACGGCGGGCACCCGGCGCCGCCGACTGTCTATCGCGCACTGGATTTCCTGCAGGCACACGGCCTCGTCCACCGCCTCGCCAGCCAGAGCCGTTTCGTCGCCTGCGACCACCCGGAGACGGGGGCCCATGGCGGCGTCTTTCTGGTCTGCGATCGCTGTGGCCGTGCGCTCGAGTGGCAGGATGAACGGGTGGCTCGCGCCGTCGCGCGCTCGGCGCGCGAAGCCGGCTTCGAACTCGGCGACGAGGTCCTGCCCGAGGTCGAGGGGACCTGCGGGGACTGCCGTCGTGGTTGACGCCGATACGCTGATCCGGGCGGAGAACATCGCGGTACGCTTCGGCGATCGCACGATCCTGCACGATGTAGGTGTTGCCATCGCCCCCGGCGAGATAGTCACCCTGATCGGCCCCAACGGGGCCGGCAAGACCACCCTGGTCCGGGTGCTGCTCGGCCTGCTGCGCGCGGACAATGGTTGCGTCCGCCGCCGCACCGGTCTGCGTATCGGTTATGTCCCCCAGCGGATGCACATCGAGCCGACCCTGCCTCTGTCGGTGGCCGGTTTCCTGGCGCTCGGCCGCCGCGCCGGGCGTGAGGCCTATCGCGATGCGCTGGCCGAGGTCGGCGTGGACCATCTGCTCGACAGCCCCGTGCAGCAGGTATCCGGCGGTGAGTTCCAGCGGGTCGTACTCGCGCGCGCGCTGCTGCGGCAACCGGATCTGCTGGTCCTCGACGAGCCGGCCCAGGGGGTCGATATCGGCGGCCAGCGCGAGCTCTACCGGCTGATCGCGCGCCTGCGCGAACGCCGCGGCTGCGCGGTCGTCCTCGTCTCACACGACCTGCATCTGGTCATGGCGGCGACCGATCGGGTCCTGTGCATCAACGGTCACGTCTGCTGCAGCGGCGAGCCGGCGACCATCACCGATCACCCCGAGTACCGGCGGCTGTTCGGTCCGATCGATCGGGAATTCGCCGTTTATACCCACCAACACGACCATGAGCACGACGTCCACGGCGACGTCGTCGAACCTGAGGAATCGTAGTGGATTTGTTTGCCGATCCATTCGTATGGCGCGCGCTGGTGGCGGGCGTCGGGGTCGCGGTCGTCGCGGCGCCGCTCGGCTGCTTCGTCGTGTGGCGGCGTATGGCGTATTTCGGCGATACGCTCTCGCATGCCGCGTTGCTGGGTGTGGCCCTGGGGGTCGTCCTCGGTGTCGAGCCCATGCTCGGTGTACTGCTGGCCGCGCTCACCACCGGCGCCGTGCTGGTGACGCTGCAGCGCTTCAGCGAATTCGCCGTCGATACGGTGCTCGGCATCCTCGCGCACTCGACCCTGGCCCTGGGTGTGGTCGTGCTGAGTTTCTTCGAGAATCTGCGCGTGGACCTGTTCTCCTACCTGTTCGGCGACATCCTTGCCGTCACCGGCGGCGATATCGCCTGGATCCTGGGTGGCGGCGCCGTCGTGCTGATCCTCCTGGTCGCCCTCTGGCGCCCGCTCATGGCCCTGACCGTGCACCCGGACCTGGCCCAGGTCGAGAGCATCCCGGTCACCCTCGTACGCCTCGCTTTCATCCTCCTGCTGGCCATCGTCGTCGCCGTGGCGATGCGCCTGGTCGGTATCCTGCTGATCACGTCCCTGCTCGTGATCCCGCCCGCCACCGCCCGGCGTTTCGCCCGCACCCCGGCCTCGATGGCAGTGCTCGCGGCCGGGGTTGCGGCCCTCGCGGTCGCCGCCGGCCTGCTCGCCTCGCTCACCTGGGATAGCCCGGCCGGTCCCTCGATGGTGGTGGCCAGCGCATTCCTGTTCGTGGTCGCGGTCTCGGTGGCGCCCGTGCGGTCCTGACCGCCTCCGCACACTCTCGACGGGGCCGTTTGTTTCGGGCGCTGTCCGGGGTTCTCGCCAAGGCGCGGAGGGCGCCACGGGACGCAAAGCAGACCTGTAGGAGCGGGCTTGCCCGCGAACCGTTGTCCGGAGCCACCCGGCGCGGAACGATCGTTTCGACCGCACTCAAGTCGGAGGTTTGTGACCATCACGGGAAAATGCGGGGCAGGGCGAGCCGCGTTTCACCCCGGAAATGGGTTCGCGGGCAAGCCCGCTCCTGCAAAACCATCTTATCCTTCGCGTCCCGTGGCGCCCTCCGCGCCTTGGCGAGAACTCCGACCTACGCCATCTCGGCGCCCTCCGCGCTTCTGCGTGAAAACAGACCGATGCTGGAAAGCCACCGCAAAAATGACGGTAAAGCGTCACCCCTGGACTGTGCTGCGTTCGTCGTCCGTCGCGACGGTTGCCGCCTTCAACTGCTCGCGGACGGCTTCTTCCGCGGAGCGTGCGATCGACCGCCGGTCGCGATCGCCGGTGTGGATCGGCGCCAGGAGCCAGACATCGACAGTGATGCGGCGTTCGCCGAGCACGCGCCACAGATGGGGCACGAAGCCGATATGGTCGACGAAGGGGGCGACGTCGTTGTCGTAGTGCAGGGCGACCGGCTGGATGGGAACGCCGGTCGCTCGGGCGGCCTCGAACAGGCGCGGATGGAATCGGCGCATGGGGCCGCGGTTGGTCATGCCCTCGGGGAATACGGCCACACGGTCGCCCTGTTCCAGGCGGCGGATCATCTCGCGGGTGATGCGGGCGGCGGAATCATTGCCGCGGCGGTCAATGAAGACCGTGCCGCCCCGGGCGATCAGGAAACCGAGCACCGGCCAGCGCGCGAGCTCGCTCTTGGCGATGAAACCCGCGTCCACGACCGGGATCAGGGCGCCGAGATCGAGCCAGGAGATATGGTTGGCGACCACCAGCGCGGGGCCATCCGGCAGTTGCCCGTGCACGCGCACATCGACGCCGACGATGTCCAGCGCGCGATAGATCCAGCGGCGCACCGTATCCCATTCGCGAAGGCTGCGCGGGGGGCGGTCATGGGGCAGAATCGTAGCTGCCCGCCACAGCCCGAGGGCGATGTGCGGGAGCAGGCGGATCAGTCGGTACAGGCGTCGCAGCAGGCGCATGGAGATGGCGGACGTTGCCGGTCAATCCGCCGGATTGTAGCCGATGCGCCCGGGTATGGGGCCGCCCCGGCAACTCGCGCCTGCCGATACCATTGCGTGCGACCGGATGGTGGCACGTTGCTTGCTGCCATTTTGGCAGTGATGATTGACCCATCCCGACAGGGTGGCGCGCCGGCGCGGTGGCCATGGATCGCAGGGGAACGGACCGGAAACGATGCATCGAAAGAGTCCCAGTCTGCAGACCGTGGTGGCCCTGTGCCTGCTGGCGATGGGCGGTGTCGGCCTCGCGCTGGTGCTCTTCAGCGCCGGGATCTATCGCTCTGTGTCGCATGACAACCGCGCGACGACGATCAAGGAGATCGTCAGCAACGAGGTGCGCAATCGCCGCCACGCGATGACCGCGGGCCAGCGGATCTTCGCCCTCGATCTGGCCCGGGATCCGGCGTTCCGGGAGGCCTGGCGCAACCGGCGCGGGGAGGGGCTCGAGACGCCCGTGAGCGCGGCCATCGCCCAGGCGCCGGCGGATGCCGCGCTCACGGGCGCACGCGTGCTGGACGCCTCCCTTGAGCCGGTGGCCGAGGTCGGCGAGGCGCAACACGGGTGCCCCGCACCGGATGGGGCGACCCCGTCACCGTTTGCCTCCGACGGGATGGCGCGGCGCTCCTGCATACGCGCTGGCGTGCCCGTGCAGTCGCTGCTCATGCCCCTGCCGGGGCTCGAGCCGGGGGGGTTCGTGGAGGTGGTCAGCGACCCGGTCGCGGCCCTGGCGAGGATCGGCCCGGATACGGGGATCGCGCTGCGCATCGAGCGCCCCGGTGGTGACCGGCTGTATGAGACGGACGACTGGCGGCGTATCGCCGACGGTAGTGACACCGTCTCGACCCGTTACCTGACGCCGGCGGGCGACAACGAGCCGGTGTTCGCGATCCGCGCGGCGACCGGCGTCGGGCTGCTGAACGAGCAGCTGACCGCCACCCGCGATTTCGTCCTCATCGCGGCCGGCCTGGTCCTGGCGCTGGCGATCCTGATCGCGCTGATCAGCCTGCGGCGGTTGATGCAACCGCTGCGCTGGCTGCAGCAGGCCGCGGAAAACGTCTCACAGGAGCGGGGCATCGACGATTTCGCCCCGGTCACGGCGGCGGGCCCGCCCGAGATCGCGACCCCGATCCGCTCATTCAACGCCATGGTCGAGCGCGTGCGCGGTCTGGTCAGTGAACTGGAGGACGAGGTCGGTCAGCGCCGCGATGCCGAGCTTGCTGCAAACCGGGCGCGCGAGCAGGCCGAGGCCCACGCCCGCAGTGCCTCGCAGGCACGCGAGTTCTCCCAGGCGACGCTGGAGGCCGTGGTCGATGCGGTGATCGCGACCGACACCGAAGGCCGGATCGAGTACATCAACCCGGTCGCCACCTCGCTGACCGGGGTGACCGAGGCCGAGGCCCTGGGCCGGCCGATCGATGAGGTAGTCGCCCTCTACGACCGCAGCGGCGCGGAGCGCCAGGGTCAGCTGGTCGATCGCTGCGTGGGAGAGCGCCGCACGACCGGCGAGCGGCGGATCGGACGGCTCGCGGGCGCGGGAGACGCCGACGACGGGGAGATGCGCTATGTCGACTACGCTCTGGTCGCGATGCGCGACCGGGGCGGAGCGGTGGTTGGCGCCGTGCTCATCTTCCATGACGTGAGCGAGTCCCAGCGCATGACCGAGCGCCTGCGCTGGCAGGCGACCCACGATTCGCTGACGGGCCTGATCAACCGTTATGAGTTCGAGAACCGGCTCCATCGGGTCCTGCAGGCGGCGCAGCGCGGCCAGGGGACGGGCGTTCTGTGTTACCTCGATCTCGACCAGTTCAAGCTCGTCAACGATACCTGCGGGCACGTCGCCGGCGATGAGCTCCTGCGCCAGCTGTCGTTCATGCTCGGTGACCGTCTGGCGGGGCGGGGGACACTGGCGCGGCTTGGCGGCGACGAGTTCGGTCTGCTCCTGCACCCCTGCGGGATCCCCGCCGCGCGGGCCATCGCCGAGGATCTGCGCGAAGCGATCCAGCAGTTCCGCTTCGTCTGGTCGGAACACATCTTCAGCATCGGCGTGAGTATCGGCGTCGTCTCCATCGATGGCGAGAGCCCGAACACGGACATCCTGCTGAGCGCGGCGGATACCGCCTGTTATATGGCGAAGGACCAGGGGCGTAACCGCGTGCAGGTATACGAGGCCGACGACGAGGCCCTGCAGGCGCGCCATGCCGAGATGCAGTGGGTATCCGAGATCAACCGGGCCCTGGAGGAAGACCGCCTGATCCTCTACTGCCAGGATATCGTGGATGCTGTAACGCCCGACCCGGTGCGGCACTTCGAGATCCTGCTGCGCATGGCGGATGGAGACGGCACCATTCGCCAGCCGGGCAGCTTCCTGCCAGCCGCGGAGCGCTATAATCTCGCGCCGTCGATCGATCAGTGGGTCGTGCGCCGCGCGCTCGCCTGGATGGCGGCCAATGACGTCCCGGATGACGCCCTGTACTCGATCAATCTCTCCGGGCGATCGCTCGCCAGCGACGGCTTCCTCGACACCGTGTTGGGCGAGATCGACCGTCAGGCCGTAGCGCCGCGCAATCTGTGTTTCGAGATCACCGAGACGGCCGCGATCTCCAATCTCGCATCGGCGCGGGCGTTCATGGAGGCGCTGCGCGCCCGCGGGTGCCGTTTCTCGCTGGACGACTTCGGCAGCGGGTTGTCCTCGTTCAACTACCTGCAGAACCTGCCGGTCGATTTCCTGAAGATCGACGGCGCGTTCGTGCGCGATATCCACTCGAATCCCGTGCACCAGTCGATCGTGCGCTCGATGAACGACGTCGGCCATGCATTGGGGATGCATACGATTGCGGAATTCGTCGAGAACGACGCGGTGATCGAGGTCCTGCGGGAGATCGGTGTCGATTTCCTGCAGGGCTATGGTTATGCCCGCCCGCGGCCGCTCGAATCCGCCCGCGTGCCCTTCGGAGTGAGCGTGACAGGCGACTGAACCGACCCCATTCCCGTACACTGTGTCGCCATGCTCGACTATCCCTCTATCGACCCCGTCGCGATCGAGATCGGCCCGGTGGCGATCCACTGGTATGGCCTCATGTATCTCATCGGTTTCGCCGCGGCCTGGCTGCTGCTGCGCTGGCGTATCGACCGCGGCGCCCCGGGCTGGAGGCGCGAACAACTCGACGACCTGCTGTTCTGGGGGGCGGTCGGCGTGCTCGCCGGTGGCCGGATCGGCTATGTGCTGTTTTACGGTTTCGGGGAGCTGTTGGCGGATCCGTTATCGCTCTTCTATGTCTGGGAGGGCGGCATGTCCTTCCACGGCGGCATGCTCGGCGTCATCGCCGCGATGGGCTGGATCGCACGGCGCCAGGGCCGCCATCTGGCCGAGGTGACCGACTTCATCGCGCCGGTGGCACCTGTCGGGCTGGGTACCGGGCGCCTCGGCAATTTCATCAACGGCGAGCTTTGGGGGCGGCCCACGGAGCTCCCCTGGGCGATGATCTTCCCGGGGGCTGGCCCGGAGCCGCGGCATCCTTCGCAGCTCTATGAGTTCCTGCTCGAGGGTGTCGTGCTGTTCGCCCTGCTTTGGTGGTTTTCGGCGCGGCCGCGGCCGCGCTGGGCCGTCTCCGGGCTGTTCCTGCTCGGTTACGGGGTTTTCCGGTTCATCGTCGAGTTCGCCCGTGCGCCGGATCCGCATCTGGGGGCCGTCGCGTTCGGCTGGATGACGATGGGGCAATTGCTGTCCGTGCCCATGATCCTTGGCGGTATCCTGTTACTGTTCCTTGCGCGTCGCCAACCCGTCACGGAAGCATAGTCATGCGCGCCTATCTCGATCTGCTCGCCGAGGTCCGTCATCACGGGACCCCGAAATCGGACCGCACGGGGACGGGGACGCATTCCGTCTTCGGGCGCCAGTTGCGGTTCGATCTGGGCGAAGGGTTCCCCCTGGTCACGACCAAGCGGGTCCACCTCAAGTCGGTGATCCATGAGCTCCTGTGGTTCCTCGCCGGCGACACGAACATCGACTATCTGCGGCGCAACGGTGTGCGCATCTGGGATGAGTGGGCGGACGCGGACGGCGATCTGGGGCCCGTGTATGGTCGTCAGTGGCGCTCCTGGCCGGCCCCCGACGGGCAGACGATCGACCAACTCGCCGACGTGGTTGATCGCATCCGCCGGGACCCGGATTCACGGCGCCTGGTGGTCTCCGCCTGGAACGTGGCGGACCTCCCGGACATGGCGCTGGCACCCTGCCACGCGCTGTTCCAGTTCTACGTCGCCGATGGCCGCCTCTCCTGCCAGCTCTACCAGCGCAGCGCGGATCTGTTCCTGGGCGTGCCCTTCAACATCGCCTCGTACGCGCTGCTCACCCACATGGTGGCGCAGGTAACCGGTTATCAACCGGGCGAATTCGTCCATAGCTTTGGTGACGCACACGTGTATCTGAACCACTTCGACCAGGTCGAGCGGCAACTCGAGCGCGATCCCATGCCGCGGCCGACGCTTCGGCTGGATCCTGACGTGCAGGACCTGTTCGCCTTCGACTATGGACATATCCGGATCGAGGGCTACGATCCGCATCCCGCCATACCCGCGCCGGTGGCCGTATGAAACACGAACTCAGCCTGATCGTCGCACTCGACCGCAACCGCATGATCGGCCACCAGGGCGAACTGCCGTGGCATCTGCCCGAAGACCTGAAGTGGTTCAAGCGCTGCACGCTCGGCAAACCGATCGTGATGGGCCGGCGCACCTGGGAGTCGATCGGGCGCGCGTTGCCGGGGCGGGCGAATATAGTGATCTCGACCCAGGCCGATTTCGAGGCCCCGGGCGCGACCGTCGTACCGAGTCTCGAGGGGGCGCTCGAGGTGGCGCGCGATTATCCGGAGGTGATGATCATCGGCGGCGGCGTGCTCTTCGCGGCCACGCTCAACCTGGCCGACCGCCTCTATCTGACGGTCGTGCACGGCGAGTACCCGGGCGACACCTTCTTCCCCGCGTTCGAGAGCTGCGAATGGCGCGAGACCTTCCGCGAAGACCACGAGGCTGACGATCGCCACGAATCCGCTTACAGCTTCCTGATCCTGGAGCGCATTGGGGACTGAGGGTGGGGAAGGGCCAAGGGCCAAGGGCCCTCACCCCGCCGGCGCCATGGCCCCGCCACACTCCACGTGCACCACCCGCGGCTCGGCCTCAAGCGCCAGTGCGGTCAACCGCCCGCCCCAGAGGCAACCCGAGTCGAGCGCATACACGCCGTGCGCCGCGTGGTAGCCGAGTGTGGACCAGTGACCGAATACGATCCGCAGATCGGCGTTGGCACGTCCGGGCAATTCGTACCAGGGCAGCAGTCCTTCGGGCTGGGTCCCGGGTGGCCCGGTCGGCCCGAGGTCGAGGCTGGCGTCGGGGCGGCAGTAGCGCATGCGCGTGAAGATATTCACGGCGCAGCGGATGCGCGCCTCGCCGGTGAGCCCCGGGGACCACTGCTCCGGCTCGTCGCCATACATGTAGTCGAACAGGCGCTCGTAATCGTCCGCACGGAGGACGGTCTCCACCTCGGCCGCTACCTGGTGCGCGGTATCGCGATCCCAGTCGCGATGCAACCCGGCGTGAACCAGCGTGTAGCCGAGCTCGCCGTCGTGGTGCAGCAGCGGCCGGCGCCGCAGCCAGTCGAGCAGTTCCGCGCGGTCGGGCGAGTCCAGGATCGCGTCGAAGCGGTCCTTGCCTCGCGGCGTGCGCGCGCCGGCCGCACGCGCGAGCAGATGCAGATCGTGGTTACCGAGTACGCAGACCGCCGCGTCGCCGAGTTCGCGCACGGTGCGCAGGCACGCGAGGGAGTCGGGGCCGCGGTTGACCACATCGCCGACGAACCAGACACGGTCGCGCGCCGGATCGAAAGCGATCCGTTCGAGCAGGCGGCAGAGATCGTCGTGGCAGCCGTGCAGGTCGCCGATGGCCCAGGTGGTCACGGACGCCTCCGTAAATATAACTGTCCGCTCAGTGCAGCGTGCGCGGCGTGGTCAGCAGGAATTCGGGGATGGTGGCCTGGAAGTGCTCGCCGTTGGCGTCGATCATGCCGTAGCGGCCTGCCATCGTCCCCAGCGGGGTCTCGAGATTGGCACCGCTGGTGTAGCGGAAGCCCTCTCCCGGGCGCAGATACGGCTGCTCGCCGACCACGCCATCGCCGTGGACCTCGCGCACGTGGCCGTTGCCATCGGTGATGCGCCAGTAGCGCGTCAGCAGTCGAGCCGCCTGTTCACCGTCGTTGTGGATCGTGATCGTGTACGCGAATACGTAACGGCCTTCACCGGGGCTCGATTCGGCCTCGAGATAGTCCGTCTCCACGTTGATGCGGATGCCGTTTTCGTCGCTCATGAGGGCTCCTCGGCTCGTCCCGTATGGTAACGCATCCATTCCGCGTCGGGGCCGATTACGAGCGCGCCAGGTGCGCGAAATCCTCGACACCGAGCCTTTCCGGGCGGGTGCCGGGGTCGATGCCGGCGGCGGCGATCGTATCGGCGTCCATATAGTTGCGTAGACCGTTGCGCAGGGTTTTCCTTCGCACCGAGAACGCGCGCCGCACGATCTCGCCGAAACGCGCCGCGTCCGCCGCATCGACCAGTGGCCGCGCACGCGGCACCAGCCGCACGACGGCGGACTCCACGGCCGGCGGTGGCCGGAAGGCCCCGGGGGCGACCCGGAACAGCCGCGTGACCCCGCACCAGGCCTGGATCATCACTGACAGCCGCCCGTACACACCGGAGCCGGGTTCCGCGGCCATGCGGTCCACGACCTCTCGCTGGAGCATGAAATGCATGTCGGCGATGGCGGCCCGCTGTTCGAGCAGGTGGAACAGTAGCGGTGTCGAGATGTTGTAGGGCAGGTTGCCCACCACGCGCAGACAGCCGTTCGCCGGTGCCAGCGCCGTAAAATCGAAGCGGAGCGCGTCGGCCTCGTGCACGCACAGCGTGTCGGACCAGTCCACGCGCTCGCGCAATGCAGCGGCCAGATCGCGGTCGACCTCGACGACGTGGAGGTGGCCGGCCGCCGCCAGCAGAGGGCCAGTCAGCACACCCTCGCCGGGACCGATCTCGACGATCGTCTCGCCGCGCGCGGGTGCGACGGCCGCGACGATCCGCTCGACCGTGCCGCGGTCGTGCAGGAAATGCTGGCCGAAGCGCTTGCGTGGGTTGTGGGCCACTAACCCTGCCCGCCGAGGCGAGAGGCGAGCTCCAGTGCCGCGCCCAGACTGCCGGATTCCGCCCGCCCGGTTCCGGCCAGTTCGAGCGCCGTGCCATGGTCCACAGAGGTCCGCACGATGGGCAGGCCCAGCGTGACATTCACGGCACCGCCGAAGCCGGCGTATTTCAGGACTGGCAGCCCCTGGTCGTGATACATGGCGAGCACGGCATCGGCGCCGGCGAGCGCGCGCGGGGTGAAGGCGGTATCGGCGGGCAGCGGGCCGGCCACGTCGATACCCTCGGCACGCAGGGATGCGAGCGCCGGGTCGATCACGTCGCGCTCCTCGGTGCCGAGATGCCCGCCTTCGCCGGCGTGCGGATTCAGGCCGAGGACCAGTATGCGCGGATGCTCGATCGCGAAGCGCTGGCGAAGATCATGCTGCAGCGTCCGCGCGATGCCTTCGATCCGCTCGCGGGTGATGTTGTCGGGCACGGCCCGCAGGGGCAGGTGCGTGGTGAGCAGCGCCACGCGCAGGTCGCCGGCGACCAGCATCATGACCGGGTTGCCGCCGGTGCGTTCGCCCAGGAACTCCGTGTGACCGGTGAACGGGATCCCGGCCTCGTTGATGACGGCCTTGTGCACGGGCGCCGTCACCATGGCGGCGAAGCGCCCATCGAGGCAGCCGTCCACGGCCCGGGTAAGCGTTTCAAGCACGTAGGCGGCGTTGCGCGGATCGAGCCGACCCGGCTCGACAGTGGTCCCGGTGGCGATGTGATCGACCGCGATCTCGCCAGCGGCCTGGGCACGCGGTGGTGCGGCTGGGTCGAATGGCCGCGGTGTCAGTTCGTGGCCGAGGGCCGCGGCGCGGGTGAGTAGCATGTCCTCGTCGGCGATCACGACGCGCTCCACGGCGCTCGGCCGCATCGCGATCGCTGCGACCAGATCCGGGCCGATACCGGCCGGCTCGCCCGGGGTCAGTGCGATCCGCCGGATCGGCATGTGCATATGGCCTATTCGTCCAGGCGGATGTCGATGTAGGCCTGGTCTCGCAGCCGCTGACGCCAGCGCTGCGCCTCCTGCTCGAGCTGCCTTTCGTAGAGGGACTGCCGGGCCTGGTTGCGCTGGAATTCCTCGACGTCCTGGCGCTGACGTTTATCGAGGACTTCCACCAGATGCCAGCCATACGGCGAGCGGAACGGTTCGCTCAGTGTCCCCGGCTCGAGCCCCTCGATGACCTGCTGGAATGCCGGCGTCATCTCGCCGGGGCCGACCCAGCCGAGATCGCCGCCGCGGCTGGCGCTGCCCTGGTCTTCGGAGACCGCGCGCGCGATCTCCGCGAAATCGGCCCCCGCCTCGATCCGTCGCCGCAGCGTTTCCAGGCGTTTACGGGGCGATTCGCCCCCTGCCTCCGCATCCGTCTCCGCATCGGTGGCGTCGGGATTATCGCCATTGCCCTCACCCTTGAGCAGGATATGCCGTGCCTGGATCTCGGTGACGGTCTGCTCCGCACCGCCGCGTCGGTCTTCCACCTTGAGGATATGGAACCCGTTCGGGCTGCGCAGCGGGTCCGAGACCGCGCCGGTGGACATATCCCGGATGGCCTGCATGAACAGTTCCGGCAGGGAAGTAGCCGAACGCCAGCCGAGGTCGCCTCCCTCGAGTGCCTCCGGGCCGTCCGATTCGCGGGTCGCGACACTCGCGAAATCGGCGTCGTCACGCAGTTGTTCCACGAGCGCCTCGGCCTTCTCGCGCGCCTCGTTCACCTCGTCGTCGCTCGCATCCGAAGGTACGCTGACGAGTATATGGCGCAGATCGTATTCCGCCTCGTCCTCGTTGGACTGTTCCATGCGATCGAGGGCGGAGTCGACCTCGTCCTCCGAGATCTGGACCTGACTCGCGACCTCGCGTTGTTGCAGGCGTGAAACAATCATCTGTCGGCGGATGTCCCTGCGCAGACGCCCGAAATCCATACCGTCGGCCTCGACCCGTTCGCGCAGACCGGAGAGGTTGGTGCCGTTGCGGTCCGCAATGTTGCGCAGCGCGTTGTTGACCGCCTCGTCGTCCACACTGATGCCCCGCTGCTCGGCGCGCTGCAACTGGATGTTCTCGAGGATCAGGCGCTCCAGCAGCCTTTCGCGCATGACATCTTCGGGAGGGACGCGTTGGCCGTTGCGCTGCATCTGGTTGCGCATGAACTCGATCTCCGCGCGGAGTTCGCTCTCCAGTACGACATCGTCGTTGACCACGGCGGCGATCCGGTCGAGAGTCTCGTCCGCGCGCGCGGGCGCCGCGGCGGGCAGTGCGATAGCGAAGACACAGGCGATGGCCGTCAGGTGGCGGCGCAGTCGGGACATGGGATGGTCACTCGGTTGTGCGGCGGTATCGTGTCGGGCGGTCGGCGTAACGCTCGACCATCCGCGATCAGCGCGAGTAGCCAAGGATAGCACGGTCAAGCAGGCCGCCGGCATCGTCGCCGAACCCGCCCAGGCCCTTGAGGACGAGTTCGATCACGAACCCATTCTGCTGCTCCTCATCCTGACCGCTGGCATGGCGGCGGGCGAGTGCCCGCACCTTGTAACAGCAGCTTTCGTACTCGGCCCCGATCAGCGTCTCGAAATTCCGGTCCTCGCGGAGTGAATAGCGGGTACTGGCGACCGCCAGCCAGCGCGGCGACAGCGGCCAGCCGGCGGCAAGGTCGATGGCCTCCTTCGATTCGCGGGTGAAACGGTAGCCGAAATTCACGATCCGGTTGTTGCCGCCGTCATAGCGCGAGTTGAACGACCAGTCGGTGGTTTCGTCCAGTTCCGGGTTCCATCGCAGGTCCAGCGAGCTGCGCCAGGCCTCCGTGGGCTGGATGGCCAGTTCGGCGGCGATATCCGAACGCGAGCGCGTTTCCACCGGCTGGTTGGGCAACTGGACGGTGCGGTCGTCGAAGTGATGGATGCCGCCGATACTCGCGCGCAGGACCTCGCTCCCCTGGCGGCGGTCGAGCAACCGCGTCGTGAGGGCGAGCGTCAGCCGGTTGGCGTCGGCCATCCGGTCGGGTCCGGTAAAGCGGCGCTCGCTGAACAGCTGTGCGAAGGAGAAATCGAATTCCCCGGTGTCGAATACCGGCAGGTCGTCCTGCGTCTCCTCGGGGATGTACAGATAGAAGGCCCGGGGCTCGAGCGTCTGTCCGTACCGCTCGCCGTTGCGCTCGAAGATCAGGCCGCTGTCGAGTGAGGCGAACGGCAGGGACCGCTCAGGGTTGCTGGTGCCGGTGGTCGTGTCGCGGTTCAGGTCGTAGGCGGCGTAATCCCAGCCCACGCGGGGGCGCAGGAACCAGCCCGGGGTCTCGATCGGGTAGCCCACCGAAGGTCGCGCGTGCAGGCGTGTCCCCGTGTCGCTCGCGACGCGCTGGAAGTTGACGAGTTCCGTTTCATAGCGGGTCTCGAGGCCGCCATAGCGCTGCTCCCCCTCGAATGTCAGTTGCGGGCGTTGCTCATATGGGCGGGTCCTGGCCGGTCGATCCTCATCCAGCGTCTGATACGTCTGGTAGCGCGCCCGCAGCCGGCCCGGTGCGCCGGACCACTGCACTTCGGCACGTCGGTTGAGCTGGGACTGGCTGGACAGTGACAGATTGGAGGACAGATCCTCGAAGTATGCCTCGTCCGAGGCATCCTCGGCGACGATCCGCGTGCGCCAGCCCCGGCCGAAGTCGCCATCGTGCTCAAGGCGCGTAAAAACACGATCGTCGCCGAAAAGGTCGTCATCGGGCAGGTATTCGTTGTTCAGTTGCCACGAGCCGGCGGGGCCGAGCCAGCGCCACTCGGAGCGCAGCTGGGCGCCTCGATCCGACAGGTAGCGCGGCTCCAGGGTGGCATCGAAGTTGGGGGCTGCGTTCCAGTAATACGGCACACCGATCGTGATCCCCGATCCGCTGGAACTCCCGAAACTCGGCGTCAGCAGGCCGCTCATGCGTTCATCGCCGATCGGGAACCGAAACCAGGGCGTGTAGAAGATCGGCACGCCCTTGAAACGCAGCAGTGCGTTGGTAGCGGTACCCTGGCGAGTGTTCGGATTGAGTTCGACTGAATCGGCCTTGATCTGCCAGTCCTCGTCGTCGCGCGCACAGGTCGAATACGTCGCCCGGTCGAAGCGGCTGATGCCGGCCTCGTCGCGGTCGATGCGCCGGGCGCTGCCCTGGGCGTGGAGGTCGGTGACCCGGTAGTCGGCCTGATCGAGGCGGAATGCCCCGGAATCCAGGTTGACCGCCCCCCGCTGACCCTCGATGACGAAACCGTCCTCGCGCAGGAATACGCTGCCCGAGGCCTCGGCCGTGCGCCGCTCGCGGTCGATTCGCACCCGTTCCGCGCCGAGCGTGCGGTTGCCCCGGCGCACGGCGGCATTGCCCTCGAGGGTGGTGATCGCCCCGAGCGTTTCCATTGATTCGGCCGCGGCCCGGGTGACCCCCGGGGCGTCTGGCTGCTCGACCGCGGTCACCGGCAGCACGGGTGGCGGCGGGCACAACAGCCAGTCGTCCGCACGGGTCGACGGGCGGTCGTCCGCCGCGGCCGGCAGCGAGAGGGCCAGCAGAGCAGCGAGCATGGACGGGTGCAATCGGTGCAAGGTGGTCACGGTCCTGCGGGTCGCCCGGCGCAGGATACGCCCCCAGGACCCGGAACTGAATCATCGCCGCGCCCGTCGCGGGTGCCCCGGTCCGGACTCGCGCCGCGTCTGTCGGCAAGCGTCGGAGATCGGTATAATCCACCGTTTTTGTCACGCGGCGAACCGGGAGCGCAGCCCAGCATGGATCTGAACAGAATCGATATTGGCAAAAACTGTCCCGATGAAGTCAATGCGGTGATCGAGGTCCCCACGTATGGCGCCCCGGTCAAATATGAACTCGACAAGGACAGCGGCGCCCTGATGGTGGACCGCTTCTTCGGGACCGCGATGCACTATCCGTGCAACTATGGATTTGTTCCGCACACCCTTGGAGAGGACAAGGACCCGCTTGATATCCTCGTGATCACGAACTCACCGCTGATGTCGGGTGTGGTGATCCCGTGCCGCCCGGTGGGCATGCTGAACATGGAAGACGAGTCCGGCGGGGATGCCAAACTGCTCGCCGTGCCGACGGACAAACTGACCCCGCTCTACCGCAACGTCCACGAGTACACGGACGTCGCGCGCTCCCTGCTCGACGAGATCGCGCATTTCTTCGAGCAGTACAAGGCGCTTGAGGCGGGTAAATGGGCGCGCGTGGATCACTGGGATGGCGCCGAAGTGGCGCGTGAAGAGATCCGCAGCAGCGTCAAGCGCTACAACGACGCCGCGACCTGAGACGGTCGCGGCCGGCCGCGGTGACCAGCCGCGGCGGGAGCCCGAATGGCCGGATCCGACCGGCTGCGAGATTACGAACGGGAGACGGGTCTGTACCGTCGGCGCGCTGCCGCCGCCGGTCTGGGCGCGCTCCTGGTCGTGCTGGTGCTGATCGGGCGTCTGTTCCAGCTGCAGTATCTCGATCATCAGCACTACGCCACGCTGTCCAACGATAATCGCGTCCGGATCGAGGCCATTTCCCCGACCCGCGGTCTCATACACGACCGCGACGGCCGGGTACTCGCCGAGAACCTGCCGAGCTTCACGCTCGAACTCGTACCCGAGCGGGTCGAAGATCTCGATGCCACGCTCGAGCGCCTGCGCCCGTTCGTCGATTTCGACAGCGCCGATGTCGAGCGGCTGCAGCGCGCGTGGCGGCGCGCGCGGCCGTTCGAGGGCGTCCCTCTGCGCTTCCAGCTCAGCCGGGATGCAGTGGCGCGCCTGTCCGTGAACCGGCATCGATTCCCCGGCGTCGACATCGTCGCCAGTCTCACCCGCCACTATCCCTGGGGCCGCACGGGCGTGCACGCGCTCGGCTATGTCGGTCGTCTGGATCAGCGGGATCTCGAACGCCTCGATCCGCGCGCCTATCGGGCGACCAGCCATGTTGGCAAGAACGGGATCGAGTATGCGTATGAAGACGTCCTGCATGGCGATCCGGGGGTCCGTCGGGTGGAGGTCAACGTCGACGGGCGAGTGCTCCGCGTACTCGACGAAGAGGCCCCTGTCCCGGGCAAGGATATCCAGTTGACCCTGGATCTGGGCCTGCAGCGCTACGCCGAGCGACTGCTTGGGCCAGAGGATGGTGCGGTGGTCGCACTGGACCCGCGCGATGGCGCGGTGCTCGCGTTGGCGAGTGCACCCGGCTTCGATCCGAATCTGTTCGTCAACGGGATCGGCCGCGAGACCTATGCCGCGCTGCGCGACTCCCCGAGCCGGCCGCTGTATAACCGTGCGATCCGCGGGCAATACCCGCCCGGCTCGACCATCAAGCCGATCATCGCGCTCAACGGGCTCGAACGAAAATCGCGTGAGCGCGACGAGACCATCCATTGCCGGGGCTATTACACCCTCGAGGGCAGAAGCCACCGTTATCGGGACTGGAAGGCCCATGGCGAGGTCAACCTTGGCGAGGCAATCAGCCAGTCCTGCGACGTGATGTTCTATGACTTGGCCATGGATCTAGGGATGACCGAGATGGCCGGGTTTCTGCGGAAATTCGGGCTCGGACAGCAGACCGGGATCGATCTGCCCGGTGAGCGCGGCGGTCTGATACCGGACCCCGAGTGGAAGCGCCGGGCGCGCGGCGAACCCTGGTACAGCGGCGAGACCGTGATCCACGGCATCGGCCAGGGCTATATGCAGACCACGCCTGTTCAGCTGGCGACGGCGGCGGCCCAGATCGCCAATCGTGGGCGGCCGGTGCGCCCTCATCTGCTGGCCGAGTCCGCCCAGGCGGATGTGCGTACCGATACTGCAGAGGAGGTGCCGCAGAATGGGGATGCCGTGGTCGCGCGCGCCCGCGAGCCCGTGGTGGAGCCGGTCGATCTGGCGGTGGAGACGGACTGGGACTACGTGATCGATGCGATGGTCGACGTGACCGAGGGCGAACAGGGCACCGCCCGGGCGATCGGCTGGAACAGTCCCAACACGATCGCCGGAAAGACCGGGACGGCACAGGTGTTCTCCATTGCCCAGGGTGAGGAATACGATTCGGAAGCGATCGCCAAGCAGTTGCGCGATCATGCCCTGTTTATCGCGTTCGCACCCGCGGAGGCACCCCGCATTGCCGTCGCTGTGATTGTCGAGAATGGAGGCAGCGGTTCCGGAACGGCCGCTCCGGTCGCCCAGCAGCTGATCGATCGCTGGCTCGAGGAGCATCCGCCGCCGGCAGACGGGAAAAATGATGGTGGATAATGATGGATTGCTGGGCGGGCGGACTGGAGGCGCGCCACTGACGAGATTACTCCTCGTGCTGCGGGTGGACCCTCCCCTGCTGCTTGGAATCCTCGCTATCGCGGTGGTCGGCATGGTGGTGTTGTACAGCGCGGGCGGAGCGTCGACCGATCTTCTGGTCCAGCAGGGTGTGCGCCTCGGGATCGGGCTGTTCGTCATGCTCGTCGCGGCGCAGATCCCGCCCCGCAATCTCCGGTTGTGGTCCCCGTGGCTGTTCGCAGGGGGGGTCGGCCTGCTCGTGTGGGTGCTGGTCGCCGGCGAGATGGGCGGCGGCGCGCGGCGCTGGATCGATCTCGGTGTCGCTAACGTACAGCCCTCCGAGGGCATGAAGATCGCGGTCCCGATGATGGTGGCCTGGTATCTGGGCGACCGTGCGCTGCCGCCATCATTTGCACGCGTGGTGGTTACCGGTGCACTGATCGCGGTCCCGGTCGCCATGGTCGCGTATCAACCCGACCTGGGTACCGCGCTGCTGATCGCCAGCGCCGGCGCCTTCGGCCTTTTTCTGGCCGGATTGCGCTGGCGGCTGATGGTCGGGGTTCTGCTTGCCGGCGCCGCCCTGATCCCGGTCGGCTGGCACATGATGTACGATTACCAGCGTCGACGCGTGCTGACGTTCCTTGATCCCGAGAGCGACCCGCTCGGTGCCGGCTATCACATTATCCAGTCGAAGATCGCCGTCGGTTCCGGCGGCCTTTATGGCAAGGGCTGGCTCAACGGCACGCAGTCGCGCCTCGATTTCCTTCCGGAGCGCTCGACCGATTTTATTTTCGCGGTGTTCGGCGAAGAGTTCGGCTTTTTCGGCGGCGCGCTGTTGCTGTTTCTCTATTTGTGTGTAATCGGTCGCGCGCTCTATATCTCGGCCGAGGCCCAGGACAGTTTCGGGCGCCTGCTCGCGGGTAGTCTCGCGTTGACCTTTTTCGTCTACGTCGTGGTCAATATCGGTATGGTAATCGGCCTGCTCCCGGTCGTCGGCGTGCCGCTGCCACTGGTGAGTTACGGCGGTACGTCGATGGTCACATTGCTCTGCGCGTTCGGCATAATCATGTCGATCCACTCCCACAAGCGGTTGCTCGCTCCATGACGATTCGTCCGGTTTTCGCCGTCGCCGTGCTGTGCATCATGGCCGCGGCGCCCGCAAGCGGTTCCTTCCTGGAGCGCGACGGTGTACGCGCATTCATCGAGGATGTAGCGGGCCGCGAGGATTTCAACGCCGCCGAACTCCGCGGTCTGTTCAAGGACGTGGAGCGCCAGAAGGCGGTGCTCGAGGCCATCGCGGCTCCGGCCGAGGCGATGCCCTGGTATCGCTACCGACCGATCTTCATCACCGACCCGCGCATCGAGGGCGGGATAGAATTCATGCGCGACAATGCCGATCTGCTCGCTCGGGCCGAGCGCCAGTATGGCGTACCGCCCGAGATCGTGGCCGCGATCATCGGGGTGGAAACCTTCTATGGCCGCCACAAGGGCCGTTACCCGGTCCTCGATACGCTGGCGACGCTGGCGTTCGAGTATCCACCGCGGAGCGGCTTCTTCCGGCGCGAACTCGAACAGTTCCTGATGCTGGCGCGCGATGAGGGGATCGACCCGCGGGCGGTCAGTGGATCCTATGCCGGTGCGATGGGGATGCCGCAGTTCATCTCCAGCAGCTACCGCCATTACGCGATCGATTTCGACAACGATAACCGGCGCGATCTGTGGGACAGCAACGCCGACGTGATCGGCAGCGTGGCGGCCTACCTGGCCGATCATGGCTGGCGACGCGGGGAAACGATCGTGCATCGGGTACGGCCGGGCAATGATGACTGGCGGCGACTGACGAGCGACAGCCTCGAGCCCCGCGTTGAAGGGGAGGCCCTGCGCGCGGCGGGACTCGGGCTGGAGCCGCCCGTGGAGGACGACGAACGTGTGCTCGTGTTCGCGCTGGAAACACAGACCGAGCCGGAGGTCTGGGTCGGGCGCCGGAATTTCTACGCCATCACCCGCTATAACCACAGTCCGCTCTACGCCATGGCGGTGTATCAACTGGCGCAGCGGATCCGTCGCGGCGTCGATGCGGAGAGCACTCCGTGAAACCGCTCGCCCGCGGCACTGCGCTCGCCGTGCTGGCGGTGCTGTTCGCCGGCTGCAGTACCCTGTCGGGCGAGCCCGCCGACGGCCCCGGGGCGGAAATCGACCCGGACAACCTGCCGACGGTCGTGCCGCGCGAAGAGCCGCGCAGCCAGTACGGCAATCCGGAGTCCTATGTCGTCTTCGGCGAGCGCTATCATGTGCGCGATTCGGCCCGGGGTTATGTCGCCGAAGGCGTCGCCTCCTGGTATGGCAGCAAGTTCCATGGCCGGCGCACCTCGAGCGGTGAGCCCTACGATATGTATGAGATGACGGCCGCGCACCGGTCGCTGCCGCTGCCCACGTATGTCCGGGTTGAGAATCTCGACAACGGGCGCAGCACGGTCGTGCGCGTAAACGATCGAGGCCCGTTCGTCGATGATCGGCTGATTGATCTGTCGTATGCCGCCGCGACCCGGCTCGGCGTGATCGACAGCGGCACGGCGCGCGTACGCGTGCGCGCGCTGACGCCGGGCGAGTCCACCGCCGATTCAAAGCCGCACGGCGACGAAACCGGGGCCGATGCCGGCGGAACCGATCGCGGCGGCGAGGTCTACCTCCAGGTGGGGGCGTTCCGCGAGTACGCCAACGCGCAGCGTATGCGGGCCCGCGTACGCGGTGCCGGTATCCGCAAGGTGGACGTCGACAAGACCGAGTCCGGCGCCGGGGAGTCCGTCTACCGGGTCCGGATCGGCCCGCTGGACCCCGATACCGATCGCGAGGCCATGCTCGGCAGCCTCGATGCGGCCGGCGTCGAGGGGGCACGATTCTTCACGGAGTGAACATGTCGGTGTTACTCGTCGATGCGCGCCGATACAATCTCTTTCCACCCCGGGGCCGGTCCGCTTCGGCCCCTATCCCAACGAGAGCCCTGGATCCATGAAGTATCTGTCAACGCTGTGCGCCTGTCTGTTTCTGCTCCTGAGCCTGCCCGTGATGGCGCAGCCCATTCCGAAGCCGCCGTCCACGTCCGGCGAGAGCTACATCCTGATGGAGGCCGCGACCGGCAAGGTGCTGGCCGAGAAAAACGCGGACGAGCGGCTGCCGCCCGCCAGTCTGACCAAGATCATGACGGGCTACGCCGTCTACCGCGCACTCGACGACGGCAGCATCACGCTCCAGGACGAGGTCGAGGTCAGCGAGGCCGCCTGGCGCATGGGCGGATCGCAGATGTTCCTGGAGGTTGGTGACAGTGTCACGGTGGACAAGCTGCTGGATGGACTGGTCGTACAGTCCGGCAACGACGCCGCGCTCGCCCTGGCCGAGTACGTGGGTGGCAGCGAAAGCGCCTTTGTCGAACAGATGAACTTCTATGCGGAGGAACTCGGGCTCGAGAACACCCGATTCGATAACCCGGAAGGGCTGAATCGCGAGACCCATTATTCGAGCGCGCGGGATATGGCGATACTGTCCCGGGCGATGATCCGGGAGTTCCCCGAACGCTACAAACGCTACTCGAAAAGGGAGTTCACCTATAACGGCATCCGCCAGTACAACCGCAACGATCTGCTCTATGCGACCGATTACGTTGACGGTATCAAGACCGGTTATACCTCCGAGGCGGGCTATTGCCTTGCGTCATCGGGGGAGCGCGACGGGACGCGATTGATCAGCGTCGTCATGGGGGAGCCGAGCGAGAATGCGCGCGAGTCCAGCAGCCGCGCGCTGCTGTCATGGGGCAATCGCTTCTACAAGAGCCACCGCCTGTACGCGGCCGGTGAGACCCTTAAGGAGGCGAGGATCTGGAAAGGTGCGACGGACCAGGTGCAACTGGGGCTGTCGGAGGACCTGCACGTCACTATCCCCAAGGGTGAATACGATGCCCTTGAGGCCAGCATGACCTTCCCGGGCCAGTTGGTGGCACCCGCGCAAGAGGGCGAGCAGCTGGGGCGGGTGACGGTCAAGCTCGACGGCGAGATCGTCGCCGAGGCACCGCTAGTGGCCCTGTCGGGTGTGGCGGCCGGCAGCTTCTTCCAGCGCACGACCGATACCGTACTGCAGTGGTTTGAATAACCCCGGATGCGCCCTGGGGCGGGAGAGCCGATGACCGACGACACGCTGCTGGAATTCCCCTGCGACTTCCCGATCAAGGCGTTTGGCTACGATACCGGCGATTTCGACACGCTCGTCGTGGATCTGATCCAGGCACATGCCCCCGAAGTCACCCACGACGACGTGCAGACCCGCAGCAGCAGTGGGGGCCGTTATCTCGCCGTCACGATCACGGTGCGCGCGGTCAGCCGGGAGCAGCTCGACCGGATCTACCATGCGCTCAGCGCCGATGAACGGGTGCTGGTCGCGCTTTGAGCGCGTCCGGGGACAGGCGCCGGGAGGAGGCCGCGATGTCCCCCGAACTCGTGGTGCGCCGCCCGGGTCGGGTCGACTACGAGCCCGCGTGGCGGGCCATGCAGGCGTTCACCGACGCGCGCGCTGCGGGGACGCCGGACGAGTTCTGGCTGCTCGAACACCCGCCGGTGTTCACGCTCGGGCGTGTAGCGCGGCGCGAGCACGTCCTCGACGCGGGTGATATCCCGCTGGTCCAGGTGGACCGCGGGGGGCAGGTCACCTACCATGGACCAGGGCAGATCGTCCTGTATACGCTGGTCGATCTGCGCGCGCGCGACATCGGGGTGCGCGGTCTGGTCGCGACGCTGGAGCAGGCGGTGATCGACGTGCTGGGCGCGGAGGGTGTAACGGCGGCTCGCCGCGACGGCGCCCCCGGCGTCTATGTCGACGGCCGCAAGATCGCGGCGCTCGGGCTGCGGGTGCGCCACGGTTGCAGTTATCATGGCGTGGCGATCAACGTCGACTGCGATCTCGGCCCGTTCGCGCGTATCGATCCCTGTGGCTATCGCGGTCTCGAGGTAACCAGTACGACCACCGAGGGCGTGACCGCCGACGGCGACCGTCTCGGTGAACGGCTGATCACGCGGCTTGTGGCCGCCCTCGGGTATCGCGCCGTTGCCGACGGCACGCGGGTGCCGTCCGATATGGAGTACTGATGAGCGACCAATCCTACATCTCCCCGTCCCGGCTCGATCCGGCCGGCCATCGCCGCGCCAGCGACAAGGTGCGCAGCATCCCCATCAAGGTGGAGGGCGACGATGCGCCGGCCCCGCAGGAGCGCCAGCGCAAACCGTCGTGGATTCGCGCGAAGGCGCAGGTGCATCCGCGTGTGCGCCAGATCAAGCGGATCCTGCGCGAGCGCAACCTGCATTCGGTCTGCGAGGAGGCCGCCTGCCCGAATCTCGGGGAGTGTTTCAGCAAGGGCACCGCAACCTTCATGATTCTCGGCGACATCTGCACCCGGCGCTGCCGGTTCTGCGATGTCGCCACGGGGCGCCCGGATCGGCCGGACCCGGAGGAGCCCCGGCAACTCGCCGAGGCCGTCGAGGCGCTTGGGCTGGACTACGTCGTCATTACCTCGGTCGACCGTGACGACCTGCCCGACCGCGGCGCCGGGCAGTTCGTCGAGTGCATCCGCGGTATTCGCGCGCGCACGCCCGGCACCCGCGTCGAGATTCTGACGCCGGATTTCCGCAACCGGATCGGGCACGCGCTTGATCTGCTCGACGAGGCGCCGCCGGACGTTTTCAACCACAACGTCGAGACGGTGCCGCGCCTGTACAAGCCCGTGCGGCCGTCCGCCGACTACCAGGGATCACTCGATCTGCTCGCGCAAGCCGGTCGCCGGCATCCGGAGGTCCCGACCAAATCGGGGCTGATGCTGGGGCTGGGCGAGGAGATCGAAGAAGTCGAGGAGGTCATGCGCGACCTGCGCGCGCACGGCTGCTCGATGCTGACCATCGGCCAGTATCTGCAGCCAACGCCTGCCCATCTGCCGGTGGCGCGCTATGTCCACCCGGACGAGTTCGACCGCCTGGCCGTGATCGGTGAACAGATGGGCTTCGCCCATGTCGCCAGCGGCCCGATGGTGCGCTCTTCGTACCATGCGGACGAGCAGGCGCGCGAGGTCCTCGATCCGGTGGGCTGACTCCGGATGCTCTGGACAGGCGAAAGAAACATCGGGCCGGCCAGGCGTCCAATCGCCGGTCCCCTTTGACGCCATCCGGAGTCCTGCCCATGCGCGCCCTGATCCTTACCCTGTTCGCCCTTTTCGCCGGCGCGTCGCTGGCGGAGACGTCCGGTGAACCGCCATCCGGGAAGGCGGTCGCGACCTTCGCCGGCGGCTGTTTCTGGTGCGTCGAAGAGGCATTCGACGGCGTCGACGGGGTCGAATCCACTACGTCCGGCTACACGGGCGGCGACACGGTCGACCCGACCTATGAGCAGGTGACCGCCGGCGATACCGGCCACGCCGAGGCCGTGCGTATCGTTTACGACCCCGAGGTGGTGTCCTACCGCCGGCTGCTGGACGTCTTCTGGCACAACATCGACCCCACGGTGGAGAACCGCCAGTTCTGCGACATCGGCTCGCAGTACCGCAGCGCAGTCTTTTACCACGATGAAGATCAGCGCCGGCTGGCCCGCGAGACCCGGGCCGCGATCGAGGACAGCGGCGTGTTGCCGGGCCCCGTGAAGACGCAGATCGTGGCGGCCGAGACCTTCTACGTCGCGGAGGAGTATCACCAGAATTACCACCGGGAAAACCCCATCCGCTACAAGTGGTACACGAGCGGTTGTGGGCGTTACGACCGCCTGGAGACCCTCTGGGGCGACAAGGCCCGGACCGGCTGAGAGGGTCGCCCGGATTTGACCGGTCACCGTCGGCCTCTGCTAGGGTGAGTAGAAAGCGGGCGGGTCGAGATCGGCATCCGTCCATTGCGACCCGTCTGTTGCGCGCGTGCCGCCGTTATACGACCGGGGATTCCGGTCGATGCGCGCCACCGGCGCGACGCATATCGCTCTTCACGACACCGGGAGGTGCAGTATGAGTAAACGAATGATTGGCCTGATTGCGGCCATAGGGCTGGCATTTGGTACGGTCTCGACCGCACACGGTCAGGACACGGTACGGATCGGCTGGACCGCGTGGTCCGACGCCGAGTTCGTGACCAAGCTGGCCCAGAGGATCCTCGAAGAACATATGGACCAGGAGGTCGAACTCGTCCAGACCGACATCGCGCCGCAGTACCAGGGCGTGTCCTCGGGCGATATCGACGTCATGCTGATGTCCTGGCTGCCGGGCACGCACTCGGACTACATGGACAAGGTCGGCGGTAACGTCGTCAATCTTGGCATGCTCTACGACCATGCCAAGCTGGGCTGGATCGTTCCGGATTACATCCCGGAGGATCAGATCAGCTCGATCGAGGACCTCAAGAACGATTCGGTCCGCGAGAAGCTGGACGGCACGATCACCGGGATCGACCCGGGCGCCGGCCTGACGCGGCTGTCGAAGGAGGCGGTCGAGGAATACGGTCTCGACGGCTATAACCTCCAGACCTCATCCGGCGCCGCCATGACCGCCGCGCTCGAGCGGGCGGCGAACAACGACGAGTGGATCGTCGTCACCGGCTGGAGCCCGCACTGGAAGTTCGGCGCCTGGGATCTGCGCTACATCGACGATCCCAAGGGTGTCCTGGGTTCCTGGGAGCGGATTCACGCGATCGCGCGTGAGGGCTTCTACCAGGACAACATCGACGCCGCCACGATGCTCTCCCGCATGTGGATCCCGATCGACGATCTGCAGGCCGCCATGTACGAGGCGCGCGAGAGCAGCTACGAAGAGGCGGTAAACAACTACATCGACGACAACGGCGACCGCGTCGAATACTGGGTCTCCGGCGATATGTAAGCCGGTTCCGGTTAGCGGTTCCGACAGCCCGGCCGCGCCCCGCGCGGCCGGGCTTTTTTTACGCGTATACGGAACCAGACCGGTTCCCGCGGGGGTCGTGCGACCCGCCGGGCGCTGTGCCATAATCCGCCGGCACGCAGTCAGGGGAGCCGCCAGCGTGAGCATCAAGCCCGACCACTGGATCCGTCGGATGGCCGACGAGCACGGCATGATCGAGCCCTTCGAACCGGGTCAGGTCCGGGCGAACGACGGGGGCAAGATCGTGTCCTACGGGACCTCGAGTTACGGTTATGACGTGCGCTGCTCGCCGCAGTTCAAGGTCTTCACCAACATCAACTCGGCGTTCGTCGACCCCAAGGGCTTCGATGAGCGGAGTTTCGTCAACGTCGAGTCCGATGTCTGCATCATCCCCCCGAACTCGTTCGCGCTCGCGAGCACCATCGAGTATCTGCGCATCCCGCGCAATGTACTGACCATCTGCCTCGGCAAGTCGACCTACGCCCGCTGCGGCATCATCGTCAACGTGACGCCGCTCGAACCCGAATGGGAGGGGCACATCACGCTCGAGTTCTCCAACACGACCACGCTGCCGGCGAAGATCTACGCCCACGAGGGGGTGGCGCAGTTGATCTTCCTCGAGTCGGACGAGGAATGCGAGACGTCGTACAGGGATCGCGGGGGCAAGTACCAGGGCCAGCGCGGCGTCACCCTGCCCACCACCTGAACGCGCAAACCGCGCGGGCGTTATTCCCGCGGCGACGCGTCCAGCCGCGGTTCGAGTCGCTCGATATGTTCGCCGTGCCAGTCCGCGAGGGCCTGGCGCGCCGCCTGATGGCCCTCTTCGATCAGTTGCGCCCCCCGCCGCGAGCGGAAGCGCCCGTAGGAGGACAGCCGCGGGGCGATGTGCAGATCGATCGCCTGGGTCGATTGCAGGCGGGTCGCGTTATTGATCGCGATATCGGTCGCGTTGAGGACGACATCGATCAGATCGTCCGGCTGCTGATAGCTGCGTCGGCTGTTGAGATCCGCCCCGATGACCGTGCGCGCGCCGAGTGACCCGACCACCGAGCCCGGCAGGTTCTCGACCAGGCCCCCGTCCACGAGCATGCGCCCGTCATGCTCGACCGGCTGGAAGATCCCAGGCATACAGGCGCTGGCGAGCACCGCCGGCACGACCGGTCCGCTGGTGAACACCACCCGTTCGCCGGAGCCGATATCGGTTGCCACCACGCCGAACGGGATCTTCGCGTCGCCGAAATCCGGCTGCCCGATCGCCTCGCCGAGCACGTCCCCCAGGCGCCGGTTATCGAGCAGCCCCAGGCGCGACGGCCGGAAGCTGGAGATCGACAGCCAGGTCATGTCCAGCGCGATCTCCTCGATATCATCGATCGATGTCCCGAAGGCGTACAGCGCAGCGGCCACGGCGCCGATGCTGGTGCCGGACAGGCGGTCGATATCGATCCCGGCCTCTTCGAGCGCGCGCAGGATACCGACGTGGGCGGCGCCCAGGGTCGCGCCCCCGCTGAGTGCGAGGCCGACCGGGCGGCGCAACTGGCGCCGGCGCCACCAGTAGCGCGCGCGTCCCAGCCAGTCGGTATTCTTGTCCAGCGGTTGCATGCGTCCGGGTTCCAGTCAGGCGTGCCCCGATTCTGGCGGCTGTCGCGCAAGGCGTCCATGGCGGCAACGGCGCCGGCCGGTTCAGCGATTCATGTCGCCCTGGCGGGTGCCGGAGCCGTATACCGGCTCGCCGGGATCCGCTCCATCAGGTGACACAGGCAGTCCTGGCGGATGATCTGCGGATCGGGTGTCAGCATCGAGGGCATGAGTGCCCGGCGCAGCCGCAGTGCCTGAGCGCTGCACTCGAACAACCTTGCGGTCACGTCCCGCCCGCCAGGATCGCAGGCCTGCAGCGGCACCTGCGCGCCTCGGCAGCGGCCGATGACCGTGCCCGCCTCCAGCTCGCGGAAATTGAGCCGATCGATGTCCGCGGGCAGGGACAGGTCGAGGTCCGCCTCGGTGTGGTGGGCGGGCCATTCGAAACCGAATCGGACCGATTCGAGCACCGTCACCAGCGCGACACTCGCGAACAGCTCGAGATCGCCCGGCCGCGGCGGCTCGCCGGGCAGGGCGTCGAGTTGCAGGCAATCGGCCAGGAAGTCGCGGGCGTGGGTCACGCCCTCGGGTGAGCCCACCTGGCCGCATTCCAGGATCACGGCGGGACACAGCGCGAGGAACGCCTGCGCCTGCGCGCCGCGCGGGCGGGTGAAGTGCACGACCGTGCGGCTGAAACGATGCGCCAGCTGCAGGCAGCGCGGATCGAGCGAATTGACGCCGACATGGTGCGGGCTGCTGCCGCTCGTATTGTGGATGTCGACGCTGGCGAACAGCGGGCGCGCGCGCATGCGCTCGTGGACCTCGGCGAGCAGGCCCGTCTCGGGCCCGGCCGCCAGTTCCGTCCCCGGCCAGGCGCGGTTGAAGTCGGCCTGGCCGTCGAGGTGGCGCCGGCCGTGACGGGCGGCCTCGATGTTGCCGATGAAAAGGCTCAGCGCGCGCGGCAGCGGGCGCCCTTCATACGCCGCGAGCAGCTGCTGGACCGCCGTCAGGCCGGCGTCTTCGTTGCCGTGCTGCAGGACTGAGACGAACAGCGCGTCCGGCCGCTCTCCGGGAAGGTGGATCAGGGTTGGGCCCGGGAGGATCCGGTGTAGCGAGGGCGCTGGGGTCTCCAGCAGGCCGGCCGGCAGCTGGTCGAGCTCGTACAGCCTTGTCAAAGCGGCCACCGGTGGACCGGGGCGCCATCGGCCTGGCGCTCCGCGTAGGCGGCCGTCATCGCCGCCATGTCCCGGCCGTGACGCTCGACCCATGCGTGCTGCCAGCCGGCGCCGTTGCGGCCTGAAGCGACGCGCTCCTCGATGATGCCCAGATAGCGGTCGATATCGTCGCTCGCCAGGCCGAGATCGGTCAGCCCCAGGCGTGCGCAGGGCAGCAGCGTGCGCAGGATGAGCCGGGCGACCGGGTGGACCGCCCCGTCCGTCCAGCGCACCCGCGCCCCGAGCCCGTGCCGGGCGCAGCCGTAGAAATTGTCGCGTGCGACCGGGAACGTCATCAGTTCGGGCGGTGGTTGCCCCGGGCGGGTGGCGTAATACCGGGTAAGGCCGTAAAACAGGGCGGCATTCGCGATGGCATCGGCGGCACTCGGTCCGCCGGGCACGACCCGGTGCTCGATCCGCAGGTGCGGGTTGCCGTGGTCATCGATGCCGACGAGTGGCCGGTTCCAGCGCCAGATGGTGCCGTTCTGCAGCTGCAGGTGTGTCAGCGGCCCATCGGCGGGATCCATGACCATCGGCAGCAGCACCGGGAAGTGGGCTTCGTTCTCGCGGAAGACCTCGATCAGCGACGCGCGCACATATCCGGTCCCGAAACCCACCCGTCTGGGCGGGCCATGCGCTGCGCCGCCCAGGCCGCCGCTCTCGACGGCCTGCTCGAACAGCGGGATGCGCGTCTCGTCCCAGAGGTCACGACCAAACAGATACGGCGAGTTGGCGCTGGCCGCGACCAGCGGGCCCGAGACCAGCAGGGCGGCGTTGTAGTAGTCCGCCGCCTGGCCCGCCGGCACCTGCATATGGATCTGGAACGACGTGGCGGCCGATTCCAGCATCACATCGGGGTGGTCCGTGCGCAGCCGTTCGCGCCCGCAGATGTCGATCCGCAGCGGGCGATCCTCGCGTTGGCGCAACACCTGATCATTGAGTGCGGCGTAGCGCGGGCTGGGAGTCATGGCCGCATGGCCCAGTTCATTCTGCTGCACGGTCGGCAGGATCCCGATCGCGATCAGCTGCGCGCCCAGCGCCGCCGCGCCCGCGCGGGTGCGCGCCCAGGTCGCCTCCAGATCGCGCTCCATCGTCCGCAGGGCGTCGTCACGCAGCGGCCGCGGCGCGGTATTCAGCTCGATATTGAACTGCGCGAGTTCATGCGTGAGCAGCGGGTCCTGCAGCGATTCGAGCAGTCGCTCATTCAGCGCCGTCGGCCGACCCGAGTGATCGGTCAGCCAGGCCTCGAGCTCGAAGCCGCCGACCGGATGCGTCTCGGCCAGGCGGTGATCGGCAAACCAGCCTGCGAGGAGCTCGGTCTCTGCGTGCAGGCGTTCCGAGAATGCCCGGAAGTCCTCTTCCGTGAAGGCACTGGTACTGATGTCCCGGCCCATCCGTGCCTCCATGACGGCGACCCGCCGATTGGCTGCCGCGTGCGAGTGCTGCGGCCACCATCATGCCGCAAACGGCATGTCGTATCATCGGGGCGGGTGCAACCGCCTCAGTTGCGCATCCAGTTCCCGCAGGCGCTCGGGCGTGCCGATGTCGCGCCACGTACCGCGGTAATGCGCCCCGCTCACCAGCCCGGCGGCGATCGCGCGCCGCAGGATCGGCGCCAGCCGCAATGGCCGCGTGGGCAGCCCGCTGAATAGCGTGGGCCGGTAGACGCCGATACCGGAGAAGGTCAGGCGGCGGCCGGTTGCCGTGGCGACACGTGCCCCATCGAGTGCGAAATCGCCCTCGGGGTGCTGGGCCGGATTGTCGACCAGCACCAGATGGGCGAGATGGCCGTCGGGGAGCGCGAGGTGCTCGAACGGGTAGTCCGTGTGGACATCGCCGTTGATGACCGCGAACGGCCGCGGCCCGAGCAGGGGCAGGGCGTGCGCGATTCCGCCGGCGGTCTCCAGCGCCTGCTCGCCTTCGTCGCTCCAGCGCACGTCGAGCGCCCACGCCCGGCCGTCACCGACGTATGCACGCAGTTTCTCACCCCGCCATGCCGTGTTGATGACAACGCGTGCGAAACCGGCGCGCGCGAGCGCTTCGAGGTGCCAGTCGATCAGTGGTCGCTCGCCGGCATGGAGCAGAGGCTTGGGGCAGTCGTCGGTCAGCGGGCGCATGCGCTCGCCGCGGCCCGCGGCCAGGATCATCGCGTTCACGCCTGCGCCCCGGCACGTTCAAGCCGTGCGGCCACGTCCACCCGACGGGCGAAGCGCGCGAGCGGTTGCAGTTCGGGGTAATGGCCGAACAGGGCCTCGATATAGCCCCAGGTCCGCGGGATGTCGGCGAGATAGCGCGGTTTGCCGTCGCGATGCCACAGGCGGGCGAAGATGCCAATGGCCTTGAGGTGGCGTTGCGCGCCCATCAGGTCAAACCAGCGGCGCAGGGTATCGTGGTCGGGGAGTTCGACGCCGCGGGAGAGGGCCGCCCGGTGGTAGCGCTCGATCCAGTTGGTCACGCGGTCATCCGGCCACCCGATGTAGCAGTCGCGCAGCAGCGAGACCAGATCGTAGGTCACTGGGCCGGCGACGGCATCCTGGAAGTCGAGCACGCCGGGGTTGTCGTCCGCCAGCACCATGAGGTTGCGTGAATGGTAGTCGCGGTGCACGAAGACGCGGGGCTGTTCGAGCGCCGCAGCGGTGAGTGCAAGGAGGGTCACGGCCGGTTCGTCGCCGATCCGGTCTCGGCCGAGGCCGAGGTGCTCGCCGAGGAACCACGCCGGGAAAAGCTCCATCTCGGCGTCGAGGCGCGCCGCGTCGTACGGTGGCAGACCGGCGGTGGGGATATCCGCCTGCATGCGCACAAGGGCCGCGAGCGCGTCGTCGTACAGCCCGTCCGCGGTGCCTTCGTCGAGCTCGTCGAGATACAGCCGGTCGCCAAGATCGCTCAGCAGCAGGAAGCCGCGTTCGTTGTCGCTTGCCAGTACTTGTGGAGCTGTTACGCCGGCGGTCTCGAGGCGGCCGGCGATATCCACGAACGGCCCCGTGGCTTCGCGATCAGGTGGCGCATCCATGACGATGCGGTTGCCCATGTCCGTGGCGATCCGGAAATAACGCCGGAAGCTGGCGTCGCCGGTGATCGGTATAAGCGTCGGGTTGGCGTCGGGGCATGTGTGCGCCAGCCAGGCGCGGAGCTCATCCGCGCGCGTGTCGGTGGTCATCGAATGGCTCCCGGGAGTCGGCGACTGATCCGCCAGGGCCCATGGGATACGGGCGGCAAACGGGCCTGCAGGGACAACAGTATAAAAGAGTGCTACATACCCCTGTATACCGTTAGCGGCGAAGCTTGATCGCCCATTGCCCCGCACCTACCATTCACCCACCCGCTCTATCCCGCTGGAGGGATTCGCACATGATCAAACGTTTAATGGGGGCCGCGGCCCTCGGGCTTTGTTCAACGACTAGCCACGCGGCCGCCCTGGACCTCGCGCTCGGTCAGGACACGGCCAGCCTCGTCTACCTCACCGACACGGCGAGTATGGGTTACGGCGGCGCGGATCTCGGTTTCGGCGGCTTCTTCAACAACGACGACGACATCATGGTGACCGGGAACTTCCTCGTGACCGGCAGCCCGGGCCAGAACATCCCGCTGCAGTTCGGGGTCGGCGCCAAGGCCTATTATGCGGATCTTGACTCCAACCGGAACGCCAGCGCCATCGGCATCGGCGGCCAGGTGCGTTACCTGTTCCCGACCGAGACCGACATCGCATTCGCGGTGGAGGGCTATTACGCCCCGCGCATCACGAGTTTCGAGGATGCCGATTCGCTGGCGGAGTTCAATCCGCGTTTCGAACTCGAGATCGTCCCGGGGACCCATGCCTTCGTCGGCTATCGCTGGATCGAGTTCGATATGGACGGCGGTCGCGATGAGGAACTCAGCGATGAGGTCAACGTCGGTATCCGGCTGACTTTCTGAGGCCGGTCGCGGATGGCGGCAATCGATCGCGTCCTGTCGGTGATGGCGCGTCTGCGGGATCCGCAGACCGGCTGCCCCTGGGATGTCGCCCAGGATTTCCGGTCCATCGCGCCGCATACGATCGAGGAGGCCTACGAGGTCGCCGATGCCATCGAGCGCGGCGACCTCGATGACCTCCGCGACGAGCTCGGTGACCTCCTGCTGCAGGTCGTCTACCACGCCCGCATGGCCGAGGAACGGCACGCGTTCGACTTCGAGGCGGTCGCCGATGGGCTCGCGGCGAAACTGATCCGTCGCCACCCGCACGTCTTCGGGGATGCGGGGGCGACCGACGCGGATTCGCGTGAGCAGCTCTGGGAACAGGTGAAGGCCAAGGAGCGCGCGCAGCGCGGCGACTGCGACACCAGCGCGCTCGCCGGCGTGACCCTCGGACTGCCCGCCCTCACGCGCGCCGGCAAGCTCTCGCGCCGGGCCGCCCGGGCCGGTTTCGACTGGCCTGACGCATCCGGTCCCGCCGCGAAGGTGCGTGAGGAACTCGAGGAGATCGAGGGCGCCGGCGACGACCCGGATAAGCGCGAGGCCGAGGTCGGGGATCTGCTGCTCGCGGCGGTCAATCTGGCGCGCCATCTCGATGTCGATGCCGAGACCGCGCTGCGCCGTGCCAGTCACCGGTTCGAGCGCCGCTTCCGCGCGCTGGAACGCCACGCCGAGCGCGATGGCAGCGCGGTGACGGCGCTGCCCATGGACACCCTCGAGGGGTACTGGCAGGACGCCAAGCGCGACGAATGAGGCGTCTGCACCCGTCACTAACGGCGCTGTACTGGTCCGTGTTCGCCGCCTCGCTCCTCGTCGCCAGCCTGTTCGTTTCGTGGCAGGCACTGGCCGGCTTCGATTTCGCCTACCCGGTCTGGCACGAGGCGCTCGGGATCGATGACACGATCGCGCGTTACGGCCCCGACAACCGCTGGCGCCGGGGCTTTGAGCACACGACGGCGGTCGAGCGCGCCCGCCTGTTCGCCGCGATCGTCGATGCGATCCATGCCGACGGCCGCGGCCTGGCCGATCTGCGCTACCACGATCCCGAAGGCCGCGAACTGGGGCGCTTGCTGCGCGAGCCCGAGATCGTCCATCTGCAGGACGTCGCCCGCGTGGTCCGATGGTTCGAAACCGCCGGCATCGCCGCCCTGGCGCTGGTGTTGGCCGCCACCGCGGAGGCCCGGTGGCGGCACCGGGCACCGCCGCCGGCGCGCCGGTTCCTCGCCGGCACCGCCGCGCTGGTCGGCGTCGCGGGGATCGCGGTCCTCGCCATCGGACCGGAGACGCTGTTCTATGCGCTGCATGAGTTCGCGTTCCCCGAAGATAATCCGTGGTTCTTCTGGTACGAGGATTCGCTCATGTCCACCATGATGCAGGCACCGAACCTGTTCGGCGCGATCGCCGCCGTGTGGTTCCCGTTTGCCCTCGCCCTGGCCTGGGCCGGGTTGTGGGCGATCGGGCGTTTCCTGGAGCGGGGCCGTTCGGTGTCTGCGTGATGAAGCGAATTTTTGTTTGGCCGGTGGCGTGGGTCAAAAAAAGTTCTCGCAGAGGCGCGGAGCGCGCGAAGGTCGCGAAGAAACAGGATGGCCTGATTCCATTCGGTACCGCTGTTTCCGGGAAACCTCTGCGGACTTCGCGCTCTCTGCGTGAGTCACTGCAACGCCCATTGTCGCGACGTGGATGACGGCAAGGTTCGTGACCCGATCAGGCTGCAGCTGACTGGAGGGATGGTCGATGAAGGAATTGATTCTGATCCGGCACGGCAAGTCCAGCTGGAAAGGCGACCTGGCGGATCACGAGCGCCCGCTCGCATCGCGCGGTGAGCGTGATGCACCGGAAATGGGCCGCCGTCTGGCCCGCACGGGCAGCGTGCCCGAGCGGATCGTCACCTCGGATGCCGAGCGCGCACGCGCGACCGCCCTGGCACTGGCGGCTGCCGCTGGTCTACCGGCCGAGGTGGTCGTGGAAGAGCCTCGGCTCTACGACGCCGGGGCTGATGACATCCCGGTGTTGGCGCGCGGGCTGGACGATGCGCGTGAGCGCGTGGCGCTGGTCGGCCACAACCCGACCCTGCAGCGGGCTGCGGAGCAGATGTGCGGCCTGCACACGGATAAGCTGCCGACCGCCGCCGTGGTGCGGATCCGCTTCGCGATCGACCGCTGGGCGGAGCTGCCCGACGATGGCGGCACCTGTATCGAGTTCGATTACCCGAAGAAGTCGCCCCGCGAATGACCTCACCGGCGTGGGTCAAAAAAGGTCTCGCAGAGGCGCGGAGCGCGCAAAGGTCGCGAACAAAGGTGGCATTGGTGAAAAGGTCGGTCGCGTGAGGCTTGGCCAGCGCCTGGATTGGTAATGCAGCCTCTTGCCGGAAATCTCCGCGACCTTCGCGCGCTTGGCGGCTCGGCGTGATCGATGACGGCGTAGATCATGGCAGCCGGGGAGGTCGCGCATCGCGGTTAATCGTATGCCGCTCCGCCGATCGACCATCTTCTGGCCCTTGGCCCTTGGCCCTTGGCCCTTGGCCCTTGGCCCTCAGCCCTCAGCCCGCCCACCGGTCGCCTGCGTGACCACCTTACGCACCCGCTCCAGGTAGTCGGCCTCGTCGGGCTGGGTGCCCGCGCGCTGGGCCGCGTGCAGCACCTCGCCGAGCGGTTCCATCAGCCGGTGCTCGGCCTCCAGATGGTCGCCCTCGTGGCGCGCGAGCTGCTCGAACAGCGTGCGGATGCCCGGTGGCCGATCGGTGCCGGTCTGCTCGCGCAGGGCGATGTGCATGCCCATATGCAGGAACGGGTTGGTCTGGCCATCCTCGGGCATATAGTCGCGCTCGAGCACGGCCTCGTTGCCGGGCGCGAGCAGCGGCTGGTACTCGGGGTGTTCCGAGATCACGGTCGCCACCATCCGCTCCATCGGATCGAGCGTCTCACCGGCATTGGCCTTGCGCCAGGTCTCGACGTAGTAGCGCCGCATGTTTTCGCGATCATTGCCGAACATCGGTTTTGCCTCAGGCGGTCTTGTCGGGGTATTCGCAAAGGTCGTGGATCCGGCACTCGGCGCAGCGCGGTTTGCGCGCCGTGCACACGTAGCGCCCGTGCAGGATCAGCCAGTGATGGGCGTGACGCAGGTAGGCCTTCGGCATCACCTTCACCAGGTGATCCTCGACCGCGCGCACGTTCTTGCCGGGCGCGAAGCCCGTGCGGTTGGCGACGCGGAAGATATGCGTGTCCACCGCGATCGTCGGTTCGCCGAAAGCCGTATTGAGGATCACGTTCGCCGTCTTGCGGCCTACACCCGGCAGTGCCTCCAGCGCCGCCCGCTGCCGCGGCACCTCGCCGCAGTGGCGCTCGACCAGCATGTGGCAGGTCTCGATCACGTTCCTGGCCTTGTTGTTGAACAGGCCCAGGGTGCGGATATATTCCTTCACCCCCTCGACGCCTAGCGCGAGCATCGACTCGGCATCGGGCGCTGCCGGGAAAAGGCCGGCCGTGGCTGCGTTGACGCCACGGTCGGTCGATTGGGCCGACAGGATGACGGCGATCAGCAACTGGAAGGGCGTGTCGTAATGCAGCTCCGTGGTCGGATCCGGGTCACGTTCCGCCAGCCGGGCCATGATCCGTTCGCGTTTCGCGCGGTTCATCGCTGATCCGTCGCCCGCCGGCGCTTCGCCCGGGCGCGCTCGACGGCCGCCGCCACCTCCGCGCGCCGGCTCTCGCGATCGCCGTCGGGCCGCTTCGACGCCCGCGCCGCCTCGCGCTCGCGCCGGCGCCGCTCGAGGCGTGCGTTGCGGGCGTGGTAACGGGCCCGGAAGTGCTCGGCCCGCTCGCGCAGCGGGGTCGGATCGGGCGACGGCTCGAGCGAGATGCAGTCGACCGGGCAGGGCGGGATGCACAGTTCGCATCCGGTGCACTCGGACGCGATGACCGTATGCATCTGCTGTGCGGCGCCCACGATGGCGTCCACCGGGCAGGCCTGGATGCACTTGGTGCAGCCGATGCACACGGATTCGTCGATGAACGCGACCACCGGCTGCTCCACCGGTGCGCCGCAGTCCGGATCCATCGACTGACTCGCCGTGCCCAGCAGGGCCGCCAGCGCATCGATCCCCTCATCGCCGCCAGGGGGGCAGCGGTTGATGTCCGCCTCGCCCGTGGCGATCGCCTCGGCGTAGGGCCGGCAGCCGTCATAACCGCACTGCGTGCACTGCGTCTGCGGCAGCAGTGCATCGATGCGATCGGGCAATGTCGGCGGGTCTGGCTGGTTCACGGCTCGCGTCGGGTCGCTGTGCGAACCCACATGATACCGACGCCGCCACCACCCTGTCGCGGGCCCAGGGCTGCTGCTCAGTTATCACCCGGCTAAAAACCGATCTCGCCAAGGCGCCAAGTGCGCCAAGGAAAGCATGCGTGTCTGGATCGAGGATAATCTCACCGATGGACCGGCCCGCGCACCGCCGAATATGAGGGGGCACGCTGGCGCCGCCTCACCCGGACCCCGTCATTTGTGGGCGGAGCCCACCAAAATGGACGTGTTTCGTTTTCTGCGGTTTACCACTTGGCGCGCTTGGCGTCTTGGCGAGAGATAAAAGGCGGTTGAAGAGTCGATCGTCCTCGCATTTCCCGTCATGCGTCAGCGGATGCGCATCCCCGGTTCGGCGCCGCTGTCAGGTGAGAGGATGTGGATGCCTTCGCCGTCGCCGGCGGCGAGGACCATGCCTTCGGAGGTGCCAAAGCGCATCTTGCGTGGCGCGAGGTTGGCGACCATGACCGTCAGTCGGCCCTCGAGGTCAGCCGGATCATAGGCCTTGCGGATGCCCGCGAACACGGTGCGCTGTTCCGTGCCGAGATCGAGCGTGAGCTGCAGGAGTTTGTCGGCGCCCTCGACGCGCTCGGCGGCGGCGATGCGCGCGACCCGCAGGTCGACCTTCGAGAAATCGTCGACCCCGATGGTCTCGGCGATCGCCTCGCGGCCAGGCGGGCCGCCCGGTGCCGTGTTCCCCGACGCGGCGGCGAGGTCGGCCTTCGAGTGCTCCAGCATGGTATCGATCGTGGCGCGTTCGATCCGCGTGATCAGCGGTTTGAACTTCGCGATCCCATGGCCCAGCAATGGCCGGGTCGCGTTGTCCCAGTCGAGTGCGTCGCACTGCAGGAAGGCCTCGGCGCGTGCGGCCGTCTCCGGCAGCACGGGCTTGAGCCAGGCCATCAACGTGCGGAAGCAATTCAGTCCCTGGGTGCATACACGCTGCACCTCCGCCTCGCGGCCCTCTTCCTTGATGGCCTGCCACGGCGCGCGCTCGGCGATCCATGCGTTGGCGTCATCGGCCAGTTCCATGATCTCGCGCATAGCCCGGCCGAACTCGCGGCGCTCGTACGCGCCGGCGATCGAGTCGCTGGCCGCGACCATCGTCTCGAAGCGATCCGGTGCCTCCAGCGCGTCGGCGAGCCGGCCGTCGAAGCGCTTGCTGATGAAGCCCGCGCAACGGCTGGCGATGTTGACGAGCTTGCCGACCAGGTCGCTGTTCACGCGCTGGATAAAGTCGTCGAGATTCAGGTCGATGTCATCGACATCGGCCGACAGCTTGGCGGCGAAGTAATAGCGCAGGTACTCCGGACCCAGGTGGTCGAGGTAGGTACGCGCCTTGATGAAGGTGCCGCGCGACTTCGACATCTTCTGGCCGTCGACGGTCAGGAATCCGTGGCAGTAGACGCCGTTCGGCGTGCGGAAACCGGCGCCGTGCAGCATCGCCGGCCAGAACAGCGTATGGAAATAGGCGATGTCCTTGCCGATGAAGTGGTACAGCTCGGCCTGGCTGGCGGGGCCCCAGACGGCGTCGAAGTCCTCGCCATTGCGATCGCACCAGTGGCGGTGTGCCGCCATGTAGCCGATCGGTGCGTCCAGCCAGACATAGAAGTACTTGCCCGGCGCGTCCGGGATCTCGAAGCCCCAGTAAGGCGCGTCCCGCGAGATGTCCCAGTCGGCGAGACCGGTGTCGAACCATTCCTCGAGCTTGTTGGCGATGGCCGGCTGCAGATGACCGCCCCGGGTCCATTCACGCAGCATGTCGGTGAAGTCGGCCAGCTGGAAGAAATGGTGTTCGGATTCGCGCTTGACCGGCGTGGACCCCGAAAGCGCCGAGACCGGGTTCTTCAGGTCGTTGGGCGTGTAGGTCGCCCCGCAGACTTCGCAGGAGTCGCCGTACTGGCCGGCCGCGCCGCAGCGCGGGCAGTCGCCCTTGATGAAACGGTCTGGCAGGAACATGCCGGCCTCTTCGTCATAGGCCTGCTCGATGGTGCGCACGGCGATGTGGCCGCCGTCGCGCAGCCGCGTGTAGATGGTCTCCGCGAGTTCCCGGTTCTCCTCCGAGTGCGTGCTGTAATACGTATCGAAACCGATCAGGAAATCGGCGAAATCGCGTTGATGCTCGGCACTGAAGCGATAAACAAGGTCCTCGGGCGTCGTGTCTTCCTGCTGCGCCTTTAGCATGATCGGCGTGCCGTGCGCGTCATCGGCGCAGACATACACGCATTCATTGCCGCGCAGGCGCTGGAAGCGTGCCCAGATATCGGTCTGCACGTATTCGACCATGTGCCCGAGGTGGATCGGGCCGTTGGCGTAGGGCAGGGCACTCGTGACCAGGATGCGACGCGGCGCGTTCATCTGCTCGGGCTTCCGGTTCGGAACAGGGGTAACCGCCAAACCTAACAGCAATGCAGTGATGCCGCCACCATCATGCGGGCCGCCATTGCCGGGGCGGTCCAGTGGGCAGTAATATAGCGCTTCAAATCGCGCGGCGATGCCCGTGGTCCAACTCGATATCGCTTTGAAACCGAATGGAGAACGTCTTGAACCCGTGCCATCCCCGCGCCGTGTGCGGCGCCCTGTTGCTGTGTCTCCTCGCCGCGCCGGTGATGGCGGATGAAGATGGCGGCGATGCCGGTGAAGTCACCGAGTATCCCGAGGTCTCGGGCAATCTCACCGTAGGCCTGTTCAACGCCTCCGGCAACACCGAGAGCGAAAGCGTCAAAATCGATATCGAGACCGAAATCGATTACGAGCAGTGGCGGCATACGGTGGCGGCCAAAGGGTATCAGGCGTCGGAAGACGGCGAGGACTCCGCGGAGCGCTACAGTGGCCGTGTGCAGTCGGACTATCGGCTTACCGATCGTTCCTATCTCTTCGTGACCGGACGGTATGAGCGCGACCGTTTCGGCGCCTTCGATCGCCGTGCCTCGCTCGCCACCGGTGTCGGCCGCCGGTTCATTGAAACGGAAGACATCGAACTGGATCTCGAGGCCGGTGTCGGTCGCCGGGTCTCCGAGCCGGACGGCACCAACGAGCGCAACTACGATACGATCGGTGTGCTGCGCGGGGATTTCGACTGGCGGCTGTCGCAGGTCAGCGAGTTCAGCCAGGAACTGGAGGTCGAGTCCGGTGAGAGCAACACGACGACCCGCAGCGTGAGCGCGATCCGGTCCAGATTTGCCGGCAACCTGTCGTGGGTGCTGTCCTACACCATCGAACACAACAGCGATGTGCCCGCCGACACCGAGAAAACGGACCGGTATACGGCCGTGTCCCTGCAGTACGGGTTCTGAGGGCCCGTACGGCCGCACAGCGGCCGTTGCGCTACCCTGAAGGGCAGGCTGCAGGTGGTGTCGCATCGGGAGGACGGAGACGTGAACGAGCCGGTAGATGCCGATCGCGATCGCGCCGCGGTCCAGGCCGCATTGGCGGACGTGGAGCGGCGCATCGATGCGGCCTGTGAGCGCGCCGGTCGGGATCGCGACGGTGTGGCGCTGTTGCCGGTCACCAAGACCGTGGCGCCGGAGCGTGTCGCGTGGGCGATCGAGGCGGGCTATCGCGTGTTCGCGGAGAACCGCGTCCAGGACGCCGCCGCGAAGGCGGAGGCGCTCGCGGATCATGGCCTTGGCTGGCACCTGATCGGCCACCTGCAGCGCAACAAGGTCAAACAGGCGCTCGGGTTCGCCACCTGCATCCAGACGCTCGATCGGGAGAGTCTGGCCGAGCGCGTGGCGGCTCAGTTGGCCGCGCGCGGCGAACGACGCGAGGTCCTGATGCAGGTGAATACTTCCGGCGCCGCCAGCCAGTTCGGCGTCGCGCCCGAGGAGGCGGCCGACCTCGCGGCCGTCATCACGGGCCATCCCGAACTCGAGTGGAGCGGCCTGATGACGATCGGCCGTTTCAGTGACGACCCCGAGGACACACGCGACTGCTTCCGCACGTTGCGCCAGCTCCGCGACGATCTGCAGGAGCGGTTCGGTCAGGCGCTGCCGGTGCTCTCGATGGGCATGTCAGGCGACCTTGAAGTGGCCGTGGAGGAGGGCGCGACCCTGGTGCGCGTCGGCAGCGCCGTGTTTGGCGCGCGTGGCTGAACGGTGCGCAACCGCCGTCAGTCGCCACGCAGGCTGATCACCGGCCAGTTGCGCGCGCGCGCAGCCGCGGCGAGGTGCTCATCGGGATCGACCGCACAGGGCCGCTCGACCTGCTCCAGCAGCGGCAGGTCATTATGCGAGTCGCTGTAGAAAGCGCTCCCCTGCAGATCGACCCCGTTCTCCCCGAGCCAGTGCCGCAGGCGCTCGACCTTGCCCTCGCGGAAACAGGGCGTCCCCGTGACCTCGCCGGTGTAGCGCCCCTCGCGCTGTTCGGGTTCCGTGGCGATCAGTGTTTCCACGCCCAGCATCCGGGCGATCGGCTCGGTCACGAAGGAGTTGGTCGCGGTGATGATCATCAGATGATCGCCCGCGTCGCGGTGGCGCGCCAGCAGCGAGGGTGTACCCCGGGCGACGATCGGCGCGATCTTCTCCTCGATGAATCCGGCCCGCAGGCGTACGAGTTCGCCCGGGTCGTGCTCGGCAAGCACGCGCAGCGAAAATCGCAGGAACTCATGGATATCCAGCGTCCCGGCCTGGTACTCGGCGAGATAGTGGTCGTTGCGGCGCCGATAATCCCCGCCGTCGACGACACCGCGCTCGGCCAGATACTCGCCCCATAGGTGGTCACTGTCGCGGGTGATCAGGGTATTGTCGAGGTCGAAAATCGCGAGTCGCAAGGGTCCGTTCCGGTTGGCGGGGACCGCATTGTAGCAGAGCGCTCCGGTAGCGCCTCCGGGGTATTCGTGCAACAATGAAACCCGATACCGATTCGGTGGTGAATCCGTAAGTGATTGATTCCAAAGGATACAGAGCCAACGTCGGGATCATACTCTCCAATGCCGAGGGGCGTCTTTTCTGGGGGCGCCGCAAGGGCCAGGAGGCGTGGCAGTTCCCCCAGGGCGGTATCAATGCGCGCGAGTCCGCGCGCGCCGCGATGTATCGGGAACTGGCCGAGGAAACCGGCCTCCAGCCCCACCACGTCAAGGTGATGGGATGCACCCGGGACTGGCTGCGCTACGAGTTGCCGGCCCGCTACATTCGGCGCCGTTCGCGTCCGGTCTGTATCGGCCAGAAGCAGCGCTGGTTCATGCTGCGGCTTGTCGGGGACGAGGCGAGCGTCGACCTGCGCGCCAGCAATCGGCCCGAGTTCGACGACTGGTGCTGGGTCGATTACTGGCACCCGCCAACGGACGTGATCTTCTTCAAGCAGGCGGTGTATCGTGAAGCCCTGCGCGAACTCGCGCCCCTGCTGTTTCCGGAAAACGCGGCGGCAGCGGAATCTCGTGGGTAGTCCGTGAGCCACGGGCACGCCCTCCCGACCGGGACGTCTCGATGCTCTCGACGCTGCGACGGATAGTCCAGGAAGTCAGCGCCGCACCAGGCCTCGACGCGGCACTCGATATCATCGTCCGTCGCCTGCACGGCGCCCTGGGTGTCGACGCCTGCTCGGTCTATCTCACCCAGCTTGAGGAGGGCCCGCAGCGCCTGGTCCTGCGGGCCGGTCATGGCATCAACAGCGACGCCATCGGTCGCCTCAGCCTCGCCCCCGAGGAAGGGCTGGTCGGGCTGGTGGCGCAGCGGGCCGAACCCCTCAATCTCGAGCGCGCGACCAGTCATCCGCGCTTCCTGCTTACCGATGCCTACGGCGAGGAGCTGTTCGAGACCTTCCTCGGGGTCCCGATCATCCACCAGAGCCGTGTGTTCGGCGTGCTCGTGGTATCGCAGCGTGAGGGTCGCCGCTTCGGCGAGGACGTCGTCACTTTCATGGTCACGCTGGCGGCACAGCTGGCCGCGAGCATCATGCACGCCGTCGTCGGCGAGGAGGCCTTCCTCGTACAGAGCGGCCAGGCCGGCGGCGCCGGTATCGTCAAGGGGCTGTCGGGCGCGCTCGGCGTGGGAATCGGCGAGTGCGTGGTGGCGTACTCGCCGGCGGCCCTGGACGACATCCCCGACCGCCGCATCGATGACCCGGAGTCAGAAGTCCGCCGGCTCCAGGACGCGATCGAGTCCACCAAGGTCGATATCCGCAATCTCTCGGCAGAGATGCGCTCCGTGCTGCCGGCAGAAGAGCGCGCGCTGTTCGATGTCTACGTGATGATGCTGGACGGCGAATCGCTGTGGGCCGAGGCGGAACGCGTGATCCGCGGTGGCCTCTGGGCCCCGGCCGGCCTGCGCGAGAGCATCCGCTCGCACGTCCACCAGTTCCAGGATATGGCCGACCCCTATCTCGCGGAGCGCGCCAGCGACATCCGCGATCTCGGCCGGCGGATCCTCGTCAAACTGGGGCCCGATGAGCAGAATGGCCCGCGCGAGTATCCCCGCCAGACCATTCTCGCCGGCCACGAGGTCAGCGCGGCGCAGATCGCCGAGGTCCCCCGGGAGCGCCTCGCCGGCATCGTCTCCATGCGCGGCTCGGGGTCTTCCCATGTCGCCATCCTGGCGCGTGCGCTCGGGATCCCGACCGTCATGGGGGCCGCCGATCTCCCGATCGCCCGGCTGGAAGGCAAGGAACTGATCGTCGACGGCTATCTCGGCTGGGTGTTCGTCCAGCCGGACGATGACATCAAGGAGGAGTTCGTCCGCCTCGAGCGTGAGGAGCATGAGCTCAGCGAACAACTCCAGGACCTGAAGCATCTGCCCACGGTAACCACCGACGGCACCCGGATATCGCTGTTCGCGAATACGGGCCTGCAGGCGGAGATCAGTCCCGCGCTGATCGAGGTGGCGGATGGGCTCGGGCTGTACCGAACCGAGATGCCCTTCCAGGTGCGCGACCGCTTCCCGGGCGAGGACGAGCAGGTGCAGATATACCAGCGCCCGCTGCAGGCGTTCGCGCCGGCGCCGTGCGTCCTGCGCACGCTCGATATCGGCGGCGACAAGACGCTGCCGTATTTCTCGGTGCAGGAGGACAACCCGTTCCTCGGTTGGCGCGGCATCCGCGTGACGCTGGATCACCCCGAGATCTTCCTGACCCAGGTCCGGGCGATGCTCCGGGCGAACGAGGGCATTGGCAATCTGTCGATCATGCTGCCGATGATCTCGCGACTGGAGGAACTGCAGCAGTCGATGGCGCTGATCCAGCGCGCCCACCGCGAACTGCTGGACGAGGGCCTCGACACCCCGCTGCCGCCGATCGGCGTCATGATCGAGGTGCCCGCCGCCGTCTACCAGATCGAGGCGATCGCCAAGCGCGTCGACTTCATCTCGGTCGGCACCAACGACCTCACCCAGTACCTGCTGGCGGTCGACCGCAACAATGAACGCGTTGCGAAGATCTACGACAGCCTGCACCCGGCGGTGCTGGCCGCGCTGGTCCAGATCAAGCGCGGCGCGGCCCGCCACGGCAAGCCGGTCAGCATCTGCGGCGAGTTCGCGGGCGATCCGCTGGGCGCGGTCCTGCTGCTCGGCATGGGTATCGACAGCCTGTCGATGAGCGCGGGCAGCCTGTTGCGGATCAAGTGGGTGATCCGCTCATTCTCCTGGCAGCGCGCCCGCGAGATCCTCGAACGCGCACTCGAAATGGAAGACGGCCGCGAAGTCCGCGCCATGATGATCGACGAAATCGAACGCGCCGGCATCGGCGGGCTGATCCGGGCGGGCAAATAATAGAACCACGAATGGACACGAATGGAGCCCCGGGCACGCGGGGCATACGGGAGCTTCGCTGAGGCGTTTGCGGAGAGTGACGTCTACTTATGAACCACAGATAGACACAGATGAACACAGATAAGGCCTAAAACCGCGATTGGGTGAG
>Ga0207714_1000037_pt1 | contig 73125 bp, 62 predicted proteins | sample PonA232FremontCA_2_FD_187270 | JGI IMG/M metagenome (GOLD analysis project Ga0207714, IMG submission 187270) | Marine sediment microbial community from Fremont, CA, USA - Pond A23 Sediment 2 (SPAdes) | ecosystem: Environmental > Aquatic > Marine > Unclassified | place: USA: Fremont, California... | reverse complement strand
ATCCTTTTGTAACCCGGTAAATCGGGATTATAATCGACGGGCAATGGAGCAATATACTCCCGGGCTGGTTGTCCTAAAGATTCCAAAGCCTCAAACCCGCCCTTTGCGACCATCGAGGCGTATCGCCTGGGAATATTGGTGGCAATAAAAGCAAGCCCATGCCTTTTGGCATATTCAACCAGCGGGCGGTAATCCGTTTGGTAATTGGTCCACAGCTTGACTTCTTCCTTAAAATTTTTTTCTGCAATCCGTCCGTTCAAATACTCTTGCAGGATCAATTGATCATCGGCTTCGAACATTTCTGCCCCAAGCAAAAGGCTATCCCCGGCATGGTTGTACAAATGACGGGTTAATTCAAGCTGAAGCCAGTGGGCAATGGGGTTGTTATGGCGTTCTCCAAAAAATACAATGTCTTTGGCTTCCAAAACCTGCTGCATGGTATGAAAATCAACCGGATTGCCATCGGCATTGAAAATCCGGTAGGCAGGCTTGTCAGCAGATACTGATCCTGCCCATAGGATAAAAATTAAAAAGACAATATGCTTCATAATGACCGTTCTATTTTGAGAGGATTAAGTTAACAAAAAAATTTCTATATTTGTTTTTAACTAGACCCAATCAGCTCCTATGGTGGTAACCCGAACGTTTGATATCCTAGAGAGGATCAACGAGAAATTTCCCAAAAACGACATCCTTGCCGGAAAACAAAATGGAAAATGGGTCACCTACAGCACCGGTGAATACATCAAATACACCAATTACGTGAGTTATGGGTTGTTAAGCCTGGGCTATAAGAAAGGCGATAAGATTGCAACGATCTCAAACAACCGGCCGGAATGGAATTTTGTGGACTTTGGCATGGCGCAGATCGGTGTGGTACATGTGCCCATATATCCGACCATAAGCCCGGAAGATTACCATTACATTTTAAAACATTCCGGGGTCAAGGGAATCATTTTAAGCGGCAAGCAGATCCATAAAAAAGTAAGTCCCATTGCATCCAGGATTCGCAGGATCAGGGAGATTTTCAGTTTCGATGATGTGGAAGGCGTTCGCAGCTGGATAGACATTGTCGAAGCTGGGCGGGAGAATGCCCCCCGCCTGGAGGATCAGCTGCGCAACCTTCGACAGGGCATTGACCCGGATGAGATGGTCACCCTCATTTACACTTCCGGAACCACAGGTGATCCGAAAGGGGTTATGCTCTCCCACCGCAACCTGGTCAGCAATTTCATCAGCACATCCAAGGCCCACAAGCTGGGATATCATCACCGGGCTTTCAGTTTCCTGCCTTTATGTCATGTCTACGAACGGATGATGAACTATCACATGCAGTATAAAGGCATGAGCATTTATTATGCAGAAAGTCTGGCCTCGATTTCGAAAGATCTCAAGGAAGTGCAACCCGATTTGTTCAACACGGTTCCCCGGCTACTGGAAAAAATCTATGACACCATCCTGGGCAGGGGAGAAAATTTGCCTTACCTGAAGCGGGCCATTTTTTTCTGGGCGGTCAACCTGGGGCTCAAATTCAGGCTTGACAAGGCCAACCGGCCCTGGTACAATTTCAAGCTGGGTATTGCCCGCAAGCTAGTGTTCAACCAATGGAAAGAAGCACTCGGGGGGAAAGATCTGATCATCGTCTCAGGCGGAGCGGCTTTGCAGAAACGCATCGAACATGTGTTTTGGGCCGCCGGCATAGCCATCATCGAGGGATACGGCCTTACAGAAACATCACCGGTGATTGCCGTCAACCATTATGACCCGCCCATTGCCAAACTGGGAACGGTGGGGCCGGTACTCGAGAATGTCCAGGTGAAGATCAGCCAGGAAGGAGAAATATTATGCAAAGGGCCCAATGTCATGCTGGGTTATTACCGTCAGCCTAAGCTTACCAGCCAGGCCATCGACCCTCAAGGGTGGTTTCATACCGGCGACATCGGCAACCTGGACCGGGACGGATTTCTTACCATTACCGACCGGAAAAAAGAAATGTTTAAAACCTCGGGCGGCAAATACATCGCCCCCCAGATGATTGAAAACAAGCTGAAAGAATCCTTCTTCATTGAACAGGTGATGGTTCTGGGAGAAAATCAAAAATTTGCCAGTGCACTGATCTCGCCCAACTTCGAATATTTACACGACTGGTCTTCCTTCCACAAAATTCAATACCGCGATAACAAAGAGCTGATTAACCATCCCCGGGTGCTTGCCCGTTTTCAGAAAGAGATCAATAAATTCAACCAGGAGCTGGGGGAAAGCGAAAAGATCAAACGATTCAGGCTGGTATGCGAGGAATGGAGTGCGGAGTCGGGAGAACTCTCACCGACTCAGAAGCTCAAACGCGAGGTCATTAAGCATCAATACCGTAATTTGATTGAAGAGATTTACCAATCGGCCAAAAAGAAAAACGGCCATGGCAAAAGTAAATTCCCCCTGACCTCGGTGCACGGGTTAAGGAATGGAATCAGAAACGGGCTGTCCAACCTGAAAAACAATGTCCCCCGCCTGTAGTTCTTCTCTAAAAAACTTATGTCAATGCCTGCAGGCGAAGCTCCCTGTCCAACGGGATTGCTATCCCTTTCAAACCCTTAATCGCTGAACCCCGATGTTTTCGCCTGGATATCAAATTGCCGGATAAAATGGATGGTGCGGTCAATGTGCACATACATTGGCTGGTCATTTTGGATAAAAGGTACCACCTGGCGGTATTTTTCCAGCAGATCTTCCAGGAAAGGGGAAGTCTGCAGGGGCCTTCTGAACTCCATGGCCTGGGCCGCGTTAAACAGCTCAATGGCAAGGATTCGTTCCAGGTTGTTGACCACTTGATAAAGCTTGGTAGCGGCATTGGCTCCCATGCTTACGTGATCTTCCTGGCCCTGGGAAGATTCAATGGAATCGACCGAGGCCGGGGTTGCCAGTTGTTTATTTCGGCTGACCAGAGAAGCCGATGTATACTGGGGAATCATGAACCCGGAGTTAAGGCCCGGATTGGCGATCAAAAACGAGGGCAGATCTCTTTTCCCGGAAAGGAGCTGGTAGGTTCTTCTCTCCGAGATGTTGCCCAGTTCGGATAGGCCGATGCTCAGATAATCCATGGCCAGGGCCAGGGGTTGGCCGTGAAAATTGCCGGCCGAGATGATCAAATCTTCCTCAGGTAAAATAGTGGGGTTATCGGTAACCGCGTTGATCTCGCGGGCGACGATCTCTTCTGCATAAGTCAGGGTATCGCGGGTAGCACCATGAACCTGGGGTATACAGCGGAAGGAATAGGGATCCTGGACATGATTCTTGGATCGGGCAATCAGGCGGCTGTCCTGCAGCACCTGGCGGATGAAACGAGCGGTGTATATCTGGCCCGCCTGGTTACGGATCTGGTTGACCCGGTGATTAAAAGGATCAATGCGCCCGTCAAAGGCATCCAGGGAAAGGGCCCCGATCACATCGGCCATTTGAGACAACCGGCGCGACTGGATCAAACTCCAGACTGCAAAGGCACTCATAAACTGGGTGCCATTGAGCAGGGCCAAACCTTCTTTCGACATCAACTTCACCGGACTAAGCCCCAACTCGTCCAATACTTCAGCCGAATCCCGTTTTTTGCCATGATGGTATACCTCCCCCTCCCCGATCAAGGGCAATGACATATGGGCAAGAGGGGCCAGATCACCTGAAGCCCCCAGCGATCCATACTCATAAACCACCGGCAATATATTTTCATTGTACAATCTGACCAGCCGCTCAACCGTTGACAACTGCACCCCGGAATGGCCATAGGAAAGGGCGTGGATCTTTAGCAGCATCATCAGGCGAACAATGACAGCAGGTATTTCCGGGCCACTGCCACAGGCATGGGAACGGACCAGGTTTTCCTGGAGGGTTCCCAGGTCTTCAGCTGAAATCGAACGGTTGCACAAACTGCCAAAACCAGTATTGATCCCATAAATTGGGCGATCAGTTTTCTCCAGCTTGTCGTCCAGGTAATTTCTGCAGGAAACGATCCGATCGCGGGCCTCCTGGGATAGCTCCAAGGTATATTGCTGCTCCAGGATATCGCCAATCCGCTCGAAGGTCAATTCCTGGGGAGATATATAATGTCTTTGTTCCATAAAACAAGGTATTTTGCGCTGTTAAACCCCGCATGCATCCACCTGCATAAAAGCAAAAACAAACATACGGTTTTCCCGCTAATCGACGCTGTCACATTGAACGCAGGTTCAATAACAAAATAAATCTCAAGCCCTTAACCATTTCTTATCCCACTCTGGCTGACCCAACACTCCACCGAACCTTAAAGGGGCTTACCGATTTTTAAAAGCAGTTTTAAACCAGCCAATATCAATCTATGTTGTACAGGATTGGCGGTTTTGATCAATCTGAACCGGCCAGTAAATCCTTCAATGCCTGAAGGCTCAGCTGCTTTTGCTCACCCGATTCCATGTTCTTAACGGTAATCACATCCCGAGCGATCTCATCTTCGCCAATCATCCCAACATAATCAATGGAACGATGATTGGCATAGCTCATCTGCTTCTTCATCTTTACCGGGTCAGGATAAATCTCTGCGGGTATATCCTCCTTTCTCAATGCCTGCAATATCTCCAGTGCCTTTTGGGTTTCTTTCCGGCCGAAATTAACGAACATAATCCGTGGAGCCGGCTGCATATGCGTGGGGAAACGCCCAAGTTTATCCAAAACATCATAAATGCGCTCAGCTCCAAAGGATATGCCCACCCCTGACACATCATTCAGGCCGAAGACGCCGGTCAGGTCATCATAACGCCCCCCGCCGCAGATGCTTCCCATATCCATTTCATGGGCCTTCACTTCAAAGATGGTGCCGGTATAGTAATCCAGGCCCCGGGCCAGTTGCGGATCAAACTCCACCGGGTTATTGAGGGTTAAAACCTCGATGTAATCCAAAATTTGTTGGGTCTCTTCCAAACCCTTTTGCCCCTGTTCCCCCTCCAGCATTCGGGTAAGGTGCTGCAACTTGCCTCGGTTATCGCCGCTCAAGGAGAAAAAGGGCTCCAGTTTATCCACCGCTGCACCGCTCAATCCCCGCTGACGCATCTCCTGCTTCACCTTTTCGGGGCCAATCTTATCAAGCTTGTCAATGGCCATGGTCAGGTCCATGAACTTATCGGGCTGGCCGACATATTCGGTAAGGCCTTTCAAAACTTTGCGGTTGTTGATTTTAATGGTTACCTTCAAATTTAACCGGGTGAAAACATCATCCACGATTTGAATCAACTCGACTTCGTTCAGCAAAGAATGGGTGCCAATCACATCTCCATCGCACTGATAAAATTCACGGTACCGGCCTTTTTGTGGTTTATCGGCCCGCCATACCGGTTGAATCTGATACCGCTTGAAAGGAAAAGTCAATTCATTGCGGTGTTGCACCACATAGCGGGCAAAAGGCACGGTCAGGTCATACCGCAGGCCTTTGGAAGCAATCTGGTTCCTCAGTTGCGAAGACAAAGCAGCAGAATTTCCTTCCCCGGGAAAATGGTTTTTCAGCAATTCAATGGCCTGCCCATTGAAAAAGTCGCCCGAATCGAGGATACGAAAAAGCAACTGATCCCCTTCTTCCCCGTATTTTCCCAAAAGGGTAGACAAATTTTCCATCGAGGGCGTCTCCAGTGGCTGATAGGCATATCGTTGAAAAGCTTGTTCAATGATCTGAAAGATGTATTTCCTTTTAACCACCACTGAGGGCGAAAAATCACGGGTGCCTTTGGGAATGGTCGGTTTCTGTTTAGCCATAACTTGTTGGGGCTTTAAATCGATGACAGGATTTTGCAGGGCAAAGATAGAATTTTCAAAGACATAATTGACACCTGCCCCACAAATAATCAACCCCAACCATAAATGGGGGTTGGGGCTGAGCATGCATCCACGAGCGAGAATAATTCAGATTTTTTCAATGTCGCCGTTCACCTCTACCCCGGCCTTGGTAAAGAGCACGCCTACCGGGCAATTTTTCAGGGTAAGATTCAGGCATTTTTTTAGTTGATCCTCCGATGCATCCGATTTTACTTTCACATGATAATTAACTTTCTCGATGGTTTCTGAACCTTTTTCTGCATCCATATCCACATCAACCTTATCAACATTGAGCCGCATTTTCTCGGCGGTGGTTTTAAAAATGGTGGAAATGCAACCGGCCAGACTCATCACAGTGAGTTCCAATGCACTTGCTCCTACATTGGATCCGTTGGGCAGATCCGTTACCACTGCATGATTGCGCCCATTGTCAATAACCGATTGATATCCTTCTAAAAGAACTGATTTTGATTTCATCTCATCCTCCTTGGTCTTGATTTATATTTAAAGGTTTACAATATTAATGGTTTTGGGATGCCTAACAAATGATTTTTATTATGGTTCAATGGCAGGGGCCATGCTTTACAGCATCCCAACGTGAGCAACTGATAGAGAGCCACGAAACTTTTTGGGCGCGGTTCGGCCTACGAAAATCACTCCCGCGGCGAGGCATTCAGCCTCACTCTGTGTTTATACAAGAGATTTGGAAGGGGCCAGGCTCAATACTTAAATCTTGCCTGGGGTACGGCATCCATTCCGGCAAACTCCCCGTTAAGGTATTTGTAATAACCGGCCATAGCTATCATGGCAGCATTATCCATGGTATAGGTAAATTTGGGGATATGAACTTTCCAGTTGTATTGTTGAGCCGCGGTGCGAACTGCTTGTTTGAGTCCTGAGTTGGCAGAGACGCCGCCGGCTATGGCAATATCGCGGATGCCGGTTTGCTGGCTGGCGCGAATCAACTTGTCCATCAAGATATCGATGATGGTATGTTGCAAGGAAGCGCACAGGTCCTGAAAGTTTTTTTGAATGAAATCCTGATCGGCTTTCACCTGATCGCGAAGAAAGTAGAGGAAAGCGGTCTTCAGACCGGAAAAGGAATAATGGAGTTCGGGAATTTGGGGACGGGTAAATTCAAAAGCATGGGGATTGCCCAGGCGGGCATTTTTATCGATGATGGGCCCGGCCGGATAGGGCAGGTCCATGATCTTGCCGCATTTATCAAAAGCTTCTCCGGCCGCATCATCGATGGTTTCGCCAATGATTTCCATTTCCAGGTAATTTCTCACCACGGTCAACTGCGTATGTCCGCCGCTGACCAACAAGCACAGGAAGGGAAATTCAGGGGCATCATGCTCCCTGTCGGCGGGATCCTTGATAAAATGAGCCAAAATATGGGCCTGAAGGTGATTAACCCCAATAAGTGGGGTGTTTTGTGCCAGGGCAAAAGCTTTAGCAAAGGAAGTTCCAACCATTAAAGACCCCAGCAAACCCGGCCCCTGGGTAAAGGCCACCGCATCGATCTGATCCCTTGTTACCCCGGCCTGGCCAAACGCCTGATCCACCACCGGTATGATATGTTGCTGATGGGCCCTCGATGCCAACTCCGGTACCACCCCCCCGTAACTGCGATGCACCTTCTGGCCGGAAATCACATTCGACAAGAGGTATTCATTGCGCAAAACAGCTGCTGATGTATCATCACAAGACGACTCGATGCCCAAAAGGGTAACTGACATATGGGTCGGGTTTATTTAGATTATTAAGACTATTTTTTGTTTATTTGCGTTAATAACAGTTGCATAACATTGTTAAAGGCCCAAAACTATTAAAAATTTTTCCAAAATACTGGTTATACTTTTTTTGGTGCTGTTATTTCTACCCACCACCGGCTTCTTCCTGCTAAAAAACCAGGATGTTCAAAACTACCTGGTGGATCAACTCAGCGAACGTTTCTCCAGGCACCTCAATGCAAAGATCCAGATTGAATCGGCCTATTACACCCTTTTCAACAAGCTTGTACTGGAAGATGTTTACATTGAAGACCAAAGTGGAGACAGTCTGATTTATTCGGAACGCATCACGGGCGATCTCAATTATCTGAGTTTAGGTGAGCGCAAATTGTATTTCCAGGAACTGGCGATGGAAAACGGGCGGATCAACTTATACAATGACACCACCCAGGCGATCAACATCAAATTCCTGATAGATGCCTTAAAAAGGAAAGATACCACCAAAGCCCGGATGCATGTTCGCTCGAAAAACATTCGGTTGCGCAACTGTCGCCTCACCTATCACACCAACCATCAGCCCACCGAAAGCGGGGTGGTTGATCCCCATCATTTTAACCTGGATCATCTGAACTTACGGGTAGGCCAGCTGGATTCCGACGATGGCCGGGTTCGTTTTAACCTGAAGAACCTGGCTTTTGAAGCTGAATCGGGGCTTAGGGTAAAAAATCTTTCGACAAAATTTTTCCTGGGCCCCCAAAAGCTTCGCCTGAGTCACCTGGACCTATCCACTCCCGAGAGCCGGTTGCGAAGCGATTCGATTCATCTTGCCCATAGGCACTTCAGAGGTTTTGAGGATCCTTTCCGGGAACTGCATTTTTACCTGTCCCTGAAGGAATCTACCCTGGCTTTCAAAGATATGGCTCATCTTTCGAAGGTTTTCCAGCGGGTCCCCAACCAGACCCTATCTCTTTCAGGCGTATTAAGGGGAAGCCTCAACAACCTCAAAGCCGATAAGCTCCACCTGGGCATGGGGCAACAGACGGAACTTTTGACTGATTTCAGCATTGACGGGCTACCCGATATCTCCAGGACTTTTATGTACATCGATGTCCAGCACCTATACACTGGCATCAACGATGTCAACGTGATCAACAGATTTTTGCCCGAAAATAAAAGCATCAACCTGCCCCAATCATTCCAGAACCTGGGACGCATCCGGTACCAGGGTAATTTCACCGGTTTCATTGATGATTTTGTGGCTTATGGTACCATGAATACAAGGCTGGGCGAATTATCCACCGACCTTTTAATTCAACCCCGACAAGCAGCGGGTCTGTCACTCAAAGGCAATCTCAAAACCCGCAATTTTGACATCGGGGGTTTGGTCGACAACCGGGATCATTTCGGAGATTTCAGCATGGACATCCAGGTAGAAGGATCCATCTTCCAAGAAAGGGGGTTTAAAGCACAGACCAATGGAAACATTAAAAAGCTGGAAATCAATCATTACAATTACAGCAACATTGCCCTGAACGGGCTATTGACCGATAAAAAATACGATGGGGCCCTATCCATCAAGGATCCCAACATTCAGTTTGATTTCCGCGGGGGCATAGACTTTTCGGGTGCGGTTCCTGTTTTTGACTTTAAGGCCAACCTGGCCAAGGCCAAGCTCCACCGACTCAACCTGGTTCCAGAAGATACCACCGCCTACCTCTCGCTGAAGCTCATGTCAAACTTTAAAGGCAACAGCCTGGACAATGCCAGCGGGAATATTGAGGTGAACCGGGGCACCCTGATCAAAAACCAAAAAAAGTTGCATTTCGATAACCTCCAGATTCATGCCGAACACCATCTTGACACCCACCGAATATCCCTGCATTCCGATTACCTCGAGGCTCAACTGGTAGGCAAATATCGATCCACGACCGTTTATCAGTCCCTGAAAAACCTTACCCTCTCCTACCTGCCAGTTTTTGCCCGCCATCGGGAAGATACCGCGGCCGTGGACTATCGCAATGATTTTAAACTGGCCCTCTACCTCAATCAAACCCAAAAAATCACCCGGATGTTTCTGCCCTCTGTTCAACTGGCGGACAGCAGCAGAATCATCCTGGATTACCAGGGTGGGGCCAACAAATCATTTGACCTGACCGGGTCTACCAGCAACCTGCTTTTCCGCAATTATCATTTTAAAGATCTGAACCTGGAGAGCCACTCCCAGGATTCGATCTTTGCCTTGGAAATCAATTTCGACCAGATGGCCACCCATTCTGAAACCCCGACCCACTATTTTCATCAGTTCAACCTCAAATCACTCACGGGCAATAATGAATCAAAGCTGCTGGTGCGGTGGAACCAACCCGACACCTCCGCCCTCAAAGGCGAGATGATCTCACTGATCAACTTTGACCGCAACAACCAAACCGGACACTTGCGTACCAACGTATTTCTGTTGCCCGGCCACATCAACCTGAACGGAGAAAAATGGCATATTGCCCAAAGTTCAATGGTCATTGATTCCAGCAGCTTTGATTTTCAAAACCTGAGTTTTTACCACCGCAACCAGCGAATGTATGCAGATGGTCGCATCACCAAACACCCCGATGATACCCTGAATATTAACTTCTCTGACATCGCCCTGGATTATGCCAATATATTCTTCCCCAAGGGAAACATGAACTTTCAGGGCACCATCAATGGAAAGGCCCAACTATCAAACCTTTACCAGGAACCCACCTTCCGCTCCAACCTCATGATCGATACCCTGGTGGTCAACGACCAAAAAATCGGCCATACCCTGATCAAAAGTCGGTGGAATAATGCTGATCAAAACATTGCCCTGAATCTTGAAAGCCAGCGGGGAAATTTGAAGACCATTGATCTGGCCGGCAGTTATAAACCGGAAAATCAGGACATTGACTTCAACATCACCCTGGATAAACTTCGGATGGCTGCGCTAAATCCTGTTTTGGAAAAAGCTTTTTCCGATTTCAAAGGGGCGCTCAGTGGCAATATATCTGTAGCCGGGACCATCAGCGAACCCCTCTTCAATGGAGAGGTTTCGGCTCACAAGACCTCTTTTACCATCGATTATTTAAAAACCCAATATCATTTAACCCACCCCATTGAAATCAAAAACAACCGGCTATTGTTCAGAAACACCCAGGTTACTGACGATAAAGGCAATACAGCTACAGTAGAGGGACAGGTTCAGTTCCATAACCTCAAAGACATTGATTACAGCTTCACCATAGATGCCAATAAACTTAGGGCTTTGAATACCAATGGCATGGACAACAAAATATATTACGGCGATGCCTTTGCCAGCGGACTGGTCAATATCGAAGGCAACACCCGGTCCAGGAACCTGAGCATCGATGCTTCAGTGACCACCGAAGAAGGCACCCGGATCAATTTGCCGGTAGGCGACCGCGAGCAAAGTCAAAAAACCCAGTTTATAACCTTTGTCAGCAATACCCATGCTAAGACCATCAAAAACAAAGAGGAGGAAGAATATCGCCCTAACCTCTCGAACCTCTCCCTGAACTTTGACCTGGAGGTTACCCCACAGACCCAGACCCGTTTGATTTTCGATCCGGATTTGCGCGATATCATTGAAGCCACCGGTCGGGGTAATCTGAACATGGAAGTAAACAACAGTGGAAATTTCAGGATATACGGGAATTATACCATCGAAGAAGGTGATTACATGTTTTCCCTGCAAAACGTGATCAACAAGGAATTTGAAATCGAACAGGGCAGCCAGATCATCTGGAACGGGAAGCCTCAGGATGCCGACATCAACATCACCGCGGTCTATAATTTACGCACTTCCCTGAACAACCTGTTTATGGACACCACCCGGTTCAATTACAACAAAAGAATACCCGTTGAGTGCCGGATTCGCCTGACCGAAAAGCTGGCCAATCCCAACATTGAATTTGACATCAACCTCCCTACCGCCGATGAAAGCACCAGGGCCATGCTTCAAAGTGCAATCAATACCGAAGAGGAAATGAACAAACAGTTCCTTTCCTTGCTGGTGCTCAACACTTTTGTCCCCTCCCAGCAATATCTGGCCGGGCCAAACGAAGCCTTCAACATGGGTACCACCAGCATGGCCTTCACCACCAGCGAATTGCTTTCCAACCAGCTTAGCCATTGGCTTTCGCAAATTTCCAACAACTGGGACATTGGCGTTAATTACCAGCCAGGAGACGAAATTTCCAGGGATCAGATGGAAGTGGCCCTGTCCACACAACTGCTCAACAACCGGCTGATCATCAACGGCAACGTAGGAACTACCGGCAAATACCAGGAAGCCAGCGAATTGGTAGGCGATTTCCGGGTCGACTGGAAATTGACCCCCAATGGCAAACTGCGGCTGAAATTCTTTAACCGAAACAGCGACCGCCTCATTTACGAAGAAACACGCTATATACAAGGAGCCGGCCTTTTCTACCGCGAAGAATTCAATACTTTCCGCCAACTCCTCAACAACATCGCCAATGATTTATCTTCCAAAAAGAAAAAATCCCAAGCCAACAAAGAATAGTTTATTATTTTTGGGGCCAAAAACATAAAGCAACAATTTTATGGAGCCACTTATCATGATGCTACAGACCCGGGTTCAGGACACTGTTTCAGCCGGGACACAGGGATCCGCTTCTGGAGACACCGGCCTTTCTTTCTGGGAACTTGCCCTGGAAGGGGGATGGATTATGATTCCCATCCTCATCTTATCGATCCTGGCCATTTACATCTTTGTTGAACGGTATTTTGCCATCACCCGTGCATCCAGGACCGACACCAACTTCATGAACAAAATCAAGGACTATATACATGACGACAAAGTGGACTCGGCCCTGACCCTTTGTCAAACCATCGACAACCCGGTGGCCCGTATGATCGAAAAAGGCATTCAACGTATCGGCCGGCCTTTGAACGACATCAACACGGCCATTGAAAATGTGGGCAAGCTGGAAATATCCAAGCTGGAAAAGGGTTTACCTACCCTGGCCACCGCCGCGGGAGCAGCCCCCATGATCGGCTTCCTGGGTACAGTAATGGGTATGATCCGTGCTTTCTACGATATGGCCAATGCCGGCGGCACCATTGACATCAATACCCTCTCCAGTGGCATTTACACCGCCATGGTTACCACCGTTGCCGGCTTAATGGTAGGGATTATTTCCTACCTGGCATATAACGTGCTGGTAACCAAGGTTGAAAAAGTCGTCTATCAACTTGAAGCCAATACCACTGAGTTTATGGACCTGTTGAATGAACCCGTTGAATAAGGCTAAACTGATGGGCCCTGTTCTATGAACCCGTTAAATAATCAAAATCTAAGATCTTGGTTCTTTGAGTGAACCTGTTGAATAATTCAAACTTCAGATCATGGACCTTAAACCCAGAAATAAAATCAGCACCAGTTTCAGTATGTCGGGGATGACCGATATTGTTTTCCTGCTGCTCATATTTTTCATGGCCACCTCTACCCTGATCAACCCCAATGCACTGGACCTGTTGCTTCCGCGAAGCTCCAATCAAACGGCTAATTCGCCGGTGGCTACCGTCTCAATCAGCAGTGATCTGAACTATTACGTCAATGCCGAACCCGTAAAATATTCCCAAATCGAATACGTTTTAAGGGAAACATTCCGGGAAAAAAATGTAGAGAATCCGACCATTAGCCTGAATGCAGACCAAAGGGTTCCGATCAAGGAGGTGGTTCGGATTATGAACATCGCCAACAAGAATGAATGGAAGTTAATATTGGCTACGCGGGCGGATTAAACCAATATAAGGACATCACCTATGTGGAATTTCCTCAATGCACATAAAAGGGGATTGATTGGCACCCTGGTTTTTCATGGGGTACTGGTAGTGGTATTTCTGGCAGCAGGTTTTTCCAAGCCCGATCCACCGCCGGCTGAGAAGGGCATCATGATCAATTTTGGGAGCACCCCGGATGCGGTGGGGGATCAGGAGTTACAGACCAGCCTGGAGCAAAGGGCCACGAGCGAGAAGGCCCCGAGCGATCAGACAACCCAGCAGCAGCAAAAGCAGCAAAAGGCGCAGCCGGCCGAGCAGGAGCCAACTTCCACCGAAAGCGACCAGCAGGTTCAAACCCAGGATTTTGAAGAGGCCCCATCCGTAGAATCAGAGAGTCAATCGCAGGAGAAAAAACAGCAGCAGGAGCCTGCCCGTGAAAAGCCCCAACAGCAAAAGCCCGAGCAGGAAAAGAAAAAGCAGCAGGAGACACACCCGGAGCGGGAAGTCAACGAAAAAGCCCTTTACCCTGGAAAAAGCACCCAGGAATCAGGTGAATCGGAAGGAGAAACTCAGGGACAGGGAAATCAAGGCAGACAAACAGGCTCGCCGGTTTCCGACAACCACGCCAATGCGGATAGCCGGGGAATGGGTGGTGTTAACTTTACCTTAAAGGGGCGTAATCCCGAATCGCTGCCCAAGCCTGAATATCAATATCAGGCCGAAGGCAAGGTGGTGGTTGAAATCACCGTAGACCAACAGGGCCATGTCACCAAGGCAGAAGCCGGGGTAAAAGGTTCCACCACCCTGAACAAAACTTTGCGCCAGGCTGCGCGCAAAGCAGCTTTAAAGGCAAAATTCGACCCCAAACCCGATGCCCCTGCCTTTCAAAAAGGCACCATCACCTATTCCTTCAAACTCAACTAATCTGCCCGCACCCGCTACATGCCAAACCCCATGGCACCGGGGAAACAAAGAAACCGGCATCCCCCTAACAGATGCCGGTCAATATCTTCCTCAGAGTTTTAGGGCTAAAAAAGTGCAATCCCGTAGCCACTTACAAGCCCCATAGCAGGGGCAGGGAATCAGTTCTCCCGTCTTGGCCTGGCCTGATTGACCTTCATTTGTCGGCCGTTGACTTCCTTTCCGTTTAATTCGTCGATAGCCGTGTTGGCTTCACCTTCATCCGGCATTTCTATAAAGCCAAACCCCTTGGCCTTACCGGTGTACTTGTCCTTGATGATCTTAACGGAGGCCACCTCTCCATACTCCCTAAAAAGCTGTTCCAGTTCACTTTCCTGAAGACCATAATCCAGGTTTCCTACATAAATGTTCATAGTAAAATAATTTAGAAATAAGATTAAATAAAGCTAAACCAAATTAATGCCGACAAACAAACTGCCTTTGTTTGGGGAGGAAGGATCTGTCTGCTCAAACATCTACGACCTAGCTTCATACAAATGTATAACATAAATCATTACCATGCCTAATAATCCATCGGTTTTTTTCAGAGAAAATCTCAACCATAAAACCCCCGCAATAAAAGGGATTAGTAAATATCAGAAGGCCAGAAGTCCACAACAGGTTCAGTGAAAAGACCTGAGAGAAAAACCAACGCAGAAAGGAGCCATATAAATTCAAAGGTATGATTGGATCAGCTTCACCTGGATTGGTTGCTGTTTCGGCTCAAATGCCGGCTGAGGCTAAATGTTTCAAGGCCATTATCTGGGTAAAAGCCTCAGACCGACCACTGCAGCTAAAATCAGGGTGATCAGCAGCACCCGGAGGATGCTGATTGATTCACCGAACCAGATCATTCCGGCCAGGGTGGTACCGGCAATGCCGATGCCGGTCCAAATGGCATAGGCGGTGCCCACCGAAAGGGTTTTGACCGCCAGAGAAAGGAAATAAACGCTCAGCCCCATCAGGGCTAAAACACCAAGGGTAGGCCATAAGCGGGAAAAGCCGTCGGTGAATTTCATGCCCAGGGCCCAGGCCACTTCAAATAATCCGGCGATGAATAAATACCACCAAGCCATATAGAGGTATTTTAGGGGTTTGAATATTGGGGTTCAACCAGGGGTAAGATGGCCTTGCCAAAACTCGCCTCCGGGTAAGGGATATTCAGCAGTTGGGAGATGGTCGGGGCCACATCCCTTAAATGCACCTTGGCGTTGACCACCCCGGGCTCAAATCCGTTGCCCCACCATATCATAGGCAGATGGGTATGATAGCTGTAGATGGAGCCTGATCCTCCAGGTTGCTCTTGGGTGCCGGCCCGTAAGACAAGAAAAACATCTCCTGAGCGAGCCGGATGATAGCTTTTTCGAACCATCTTCATCATACCCCCCATATAAGAGCCGCTTTTGATGGCCGAAGCTTTGATGGCATAGGCCACACCCGATTTTTTGACCATGAAACGGGCCACCCGTTCCTGAAACTGATCAATGTCATAGCCCTTTTGATCGATCAGGCTGTGGTTGAGGTAAATCTGCCCCCCGGCATAACCACTGATCCACTCACCAGGCTCATAGACTACATTAAGATAACTCTTAAGCAGGGCGAGGCCATGATTGGGTTTGTATTGCCCTGCACTCAGTTTTTTGGCTTTTCTATACCCATAAGAATCAGCTGCTCCCTGAGCAGAGGTAAGTACCAGCAGGAGATTTTCCCTGCCTACCTGTTGTTCCAGATAATCCAGTAAATGAGCAATTTCACGGTCCAGGCGCAAATACAAATCCTCCATTTCGAGAGAGCGCGGGCCGAATAGCCTAGTGATATGGGCAGAAGCAGAAAAGGCAATGTTAATGATATCGGGGTGGCGGTCCTGGCCAAGCTGCTGGTTGCGAATCAGCGAAAGGGCGAAATCCTTGGTGTAGGTATTACCGAAAGGAGTGTATTTGAGATACTTAAAGCCATTGGCCTTCCGTTTTAAGGTTTGAAGGTCATAGGGAAAGGTATTGCTGTACAACAACAAAAAACCTTCTTCCGAATCCCGGTCATCGCGGATGGCGGAATGATAATAATCGTCGGATTTGAGCTTTTTCCACTTCCGCTCCATATAGATCGACTCGAGGTCTTTGTCATTAAAACGACGGACCCAGCCGGGAAGGCTATCCATATAATAGGTGTTGGTCATCCAGTTTCCGGAGTGCTCATCCATCCAGAAGGCGCCATCGCTCATTTTTCCTGCCCCCAGGACGGCCGAGGTGGCATTCAGGCCAACGCTATAGACCTGTGAGTGTGGATTCAGCATCTTTAACTCATCTCCACTGGAGGATGTCAGCAGGTTAACCGGGGCATAATGGCCATTTTCGGCTTGCCCTCCCAATGCCTGCGGGCTGTGTGTTTCAACCGCACCCTTTTCCTGAGCGGTGAGCCGGTCATACCATTTATCTGCGATGATGCCATGCATGGAGGGACAGGAACCGGTCGAGAGGGTTGCCAAACCCGAGGCAAGCCCGGAATGAGAATAGCCCAGGCGGGCATTTTTACACATGACCCCTTGACCGGCAAGTTTTTTAAAGCCATCTGATTCAAACTGATCCCAGTAGCGCAGGAGCATCTCATAACGCATCTGTTCGACAACCACCCGAACCACCAGACGGGGTTGATTATCAACATCCTGAACCTGACTCCGTGCGGGCCATGTGTTGCCAACAATTAAAAAAATGACGAAAAGCACGAAAAAACCGGGCTTTGATCTCATGTTCTTCTTGGTTAAAAGGTCTGATTAAACATTAAATTTAAAATAAATGACATCGCCGTCCTGAACCTTATAATCTTTTCCTTCCAAATGGATCCGGCCGGCTTCACGGCAGGCCGACTCAGAACCGTAACGGATAAAATCCTCATATTTGATGACCTCGGCCTTAATAAAGCCCCTTTCAAAATCCGAATGAATGGTGCCACCGGCCTGCGGTGCCTTGGTGCCTCGCTTTACGGTCCAGGCGCGAACTTCTTTGGGCCCTGCCGTGAAGAAGGTTTCCAGATTAAGCAAATGGTAGGCTGAACGGATCATCCGGGTCAGTCCCGAAGATTCGAGGCCGAGTTCTTCCAAAAACATACGCCTTTCCTCTTCTGTATCGAGTTCTCCAATTTCAGCCTCCAAAGCAGCAGCCAGCATAATCATCCCGGCATCTTCAGGTTCAATTTCCTGCCTGAGGCGCTCTACATGCTCATTGCCTTGAATAACCGAATCATCATCCACATTGCAAACATACAGCACCGGTTTATCAGTAAGAAGCTGTAGATCCTGAATCTTCTCCTTCTCTTCGCTTTCTGCCTCCAGGGTATGGGCCGGATTGCCACGGGCAATATGCTGCTCATATCGATTAAGCACTTCCAGAAGCTTGCGGGCCTCCTTGTCTCCGGTTTTGGCCTGCTTTTCGACTTTCTCCCGCCGATTATCAAGGGTCTCCAAATCCTTCAATTGCAACTCAGTCTCTACGATGCGCTTATCCCGAATCGGATCCACATGGTTGTCGACATGGGCCACATTGTCATCCTCAAAACACCGCAGTATATGAATGATGGCATCTGTTTGTCTTATATTGGCCAAAAACTGATTGCCCAGGCCTTCCCCTTTGCTGGCTCCCTCAACCAACCCGGCAATATCCACAAACTCAATGGTCGTTGGGGTCACTTTTTGTGGCTTAACCCGCTCGGCAATCATATCCAGACGCTGGTCTGGAACCGGAATAATACCCACATTGGGTTCGATCGTACAAAACGGATAATTGGCCGACTCTGCCCGGGCCCGCGATAAGCTGTTAAAAAGGGTGGATTTTCCTACGTTGGGTAAACCAACAATGCCGCATCTTAATCCCATGAAAAAACAAATCTTTAAGGGTTGATGAAAGCTGCAAAAATAAACCTTTTTATCGACCGTGTCACCATAATTATCAACAATTCTGTTTTCATAAAATTTTCACAAAATAACCCAGCTGTATTTTTCGTAGTCCCACGAAAATAGTATTTTTACGTCGGTAAAAAGAGGCAATCGATTACTGACAGTTAATATTTTAAACAAGAAATGGAGCGTATAGAAGAACTTAAACAAATCACCTCGCAGGTGAGACGAGATATTGTAAGGATGGTGCACACCCAGAATTCGGGGCATCCAGGAGGTTCCTTGGGTTGTACTGAGTACATGACGGCCTTATTTTTCGAGGTGATGAATCATGATCCCTCCCATTTCAACATGGACGGGATTGGTGAGGACGTGTTCATTCTCTCGAATGGCCATATTTCGCCGGTTCTTTACAGTGTAATGGCGCGCAACGGGTATTTTGACATCAAGGAGCTGGCCACCTTTCGTTCGATTAATTCGCGTCTGCAGGGGCATCCTGCCCCGGATAAGGAACTGCCGGGAATACGGATCGCCACCGGCTCGCTGGGACAAGGCATATCCGTGTCTATTGGTGCGGCTCTGGCCAAGAAACTCAACGGCGATGACAACCTGATTTATTGCCTGACGGGAGACGGCGAGCTTCAGGAAGGGCAGAACTGGGAAGCCGCCATGTTCGCTGCAGCCCATCAGGTAGACAATATGATCGTGACGGTCGATTTCAACGGCAAACAAATCGATGGGCCGGTCGATGAAGTCCTTACCCTGGGGGATCTGAAAGCCAAATTTGAAGCTTTTGGCTGGGATGTGATGACCATGAACGGCAATGACCTGGAAGAGGTGCTCAACACCCTGGATGAAGCCAAAAAACGCACCGGCCGGCAAAAGCCAGTGATCATCATCATGAAAACAGAAATGGGCATGGGCGTGGATTATATGATGGGCACCCACAAATGGCACGGGATGGCCCCCAATGATGAACAACTGGAAAAAGCATTGAGTCAGTTGGAAGAAACATTGGGCGATTACTAAAACATTCCTGCTTTTAATTACGTTACACCATAATAACCCCAAAAAAGTGGCTTATGAAGAATATCGTAATCATTGCTCATGATGCCAAGAAACAGGAAATGGTCGATTTTCTCAAGAGCAGGAATGAGTGGATCGAGGATATCAATTTGGTGGCCACCGGGCGTACTGCTGAATATGTGGAATCGGGCGGCCTGGAAGTAAAACACATGAGCCCCGGAAGATACGGGGGTTACAGAGAGATCATCAACATGATCCAGCAAAATGAAATTGACATTGTGCTGTTTTTCAGAGATCCTCAGGTCACACAGCCTCATCACGAAGACATCCAACAATTATTGGACATCTGCGATGGTAAAAATATACCCATAGCCACCAATTCCTCCAGTGCCGAACTGTTGATTATCGGACTCATCAAAAAAGAAGATTACGAAAGGCTCAGGGGCAAATAACCGCCTACGGGCAAAAATAAGCCTTGAAAAACGCTCCGCTCAACACATATACAAAAAACGCGCTTATGCTGGTCCTGGGGCAAACGCAGGATTATCCATCCCCAAAAAACACACGGCTTCGTTTCATTGCCCATGAATTATCCAGCCTGACCCGTTATGCATCCCACCCTGCCGGCTACCCGCCTGCAATCCTGCCAATGACACCGAATGGCAGAAGTTTCCTACCATCGAAACAGAGCGGTTGGTTCACCGGGAAAAAACACCCTACAAATCAGCAGGGAAGCTGGAAGAAGCTAAAAAGTATCAGTAACAGGCCCGATCAATCCAAATTTAATTCGGATAAACAAAGCGAATCATTACCTTTGCAACCAACAACCGCATCCGACAACCATCGGCAATCCGTGTGCCTGGCACACCCTAATATATACCATAAGGAGGATCACAAACAAAACGGTTTATCAGAGAAATCCATTGATTATGAAGGAATTTACATCACATGAGGCCAAACCGACCCGGGCAGGATTTGGAGCCGCCCTTTATGAGCTGGGCAAAGAAGATGAAAACATTGTGGCATTTGGTGCCGATCTGAGTGGTTCGCTCAAAATGACCGAATTCTTCAAAGCCTTTCCGGAACGGTTCTTTCAATGTGGAATCGCCGAAGCCAATATGATCAGTGCGGCAGCGGGCATCACCATTGGGGGAAAGATCCCATTTGTGGCTACTTTTGCCAATTTTGCCACCGGACGGGTGTACGATCAAATACGCCAATCGGTGGCCTATTCCAACAAGAATGTCAAAATATGTGCTTCCCATGCCGGGCTGACCCTGGGTGAGGACGGGGCTTCCCACCAGATTATGGAAGACATCGGACTGATGAAAATGTTACCCAACATGACGGTGATTAACCCGGCTGATTACAATCAGACAAAGGCGGCAACGCTGGCAGTGGCTCATATGAAAGGCCCCGTCTACTTACGTTTTGGTAGACCCAAGGTTCCCAATTTTACCCCAGAAGACCAGTCCTTTGAGATTGGTAAAGCCGTGATGATGAATCCGGGCAGTGATGTAACCATTCTGGCTACCGGTCATCTATTATATACGGCTTTACGGGCAGCTGAAAAGTTGGAAGATAAAGGCATCTCTGCGGAAGTGATCAATGTACACACAATCAAGCCCCTGGATGAAGAAGCCATCCTGCAATCGGCCCAGAAGACAAAAGCCATCGTTACGGCCGAGGAACACCTTCGGAACGGAGGACTGGGAGACTCGGTGGCCCAGTTAATGGCCCGCAAATACCCCCTGCCCATCGAAATGGTCGCCGCCGACGACGTATTTGGAGAAAGTGGTAAACCCAATGAGTTGCTCAAAAAATACAAGTTGGATGTGCCCGATATCATCAGTGCCAGTGAACTGGCCATTGACCGAAAAGCCCATAAAAGCGACGATTATTTAATATCTTCGGCCTCCTAAACCACTGCCCAAGGGAAACATGTCAGAGTATACTGATAAAGAACTGCTGGAAATGTTTAGGGAAAGTGATTTTAAAAACTTTGCCTTCAAACAGATCATCGAAAAATATCAGGAAAGGCTTTACTGGCATATCCGAAAAATTGTCATTAGCCATGAGGATTCAGATGATATTTTACAAAACACTTTCGTAAAAGTATGGCGGGGGTTGTCCCAGTTCAGGGAAGACGCTAAGCTCTATACCTGGCTTTACCGGATCGCTACCAACGAATCACTGACATTTCTCAAACAAAAGAAAAAAAGGCAGTCAATCCCCTTTCTCGATGTTGAACATCATCTGGCCAATACCCTGGAAAGCGATCATTATTTCAACGGGGAGCAGATCGAGCTGAAATTGCAAAAGGCCATCCTGACCTTACCCGAAAAGCAAAGGCTGGTGTTCAACATGAAATATTTTGATGAGATGAAATATGAAGATATGTCCGGGATTCTGGATACCTCGGTGGGTGCGCTGAAAGCTTCTTATCACCACGCAGTAAAAAAGATAGAAAAGTATTTGAAAGAACATTAAACCATGACCAACCCACAAGGTCATAAGTATAACAAAAAGGAAAGGAATTCGGGTGTAAACCAATGAAAAAACAACCCAAATTATCAGATATCGGAAAGCGGCAACCTTTTGAAGTGCCCGATGGATATTTCAGGGATTTACCAGACCGGATTATGGAGCAATGCGGAGAGCGGGAGCAGAAAAAATCGGTGGTTCAAATCCTTAAACCCGCCCTTTCGCTGGCAGCTATGTTTATTGGTGTAGCGGTGATTGCCTATTTTGCTGTTCAGTTTATAGACCAGCCTAAGGAACAACCGACCTATACACAAAAAGACATCGCTGAAGCCGAATACCTGGATCAAATCCGGGATCAGGAAGAATTGATGGAGTCCATCAACCAGCAGGATATGAAAGCCCATGCCCAGGACAGCGAAAAAACCCAAAAATACATTGAATACCTGCTGAACGAAGACATCGATTATACCACCCTGATTAATGAATTGAAAGAAAAGCAAGACCAGCCAAAAGACAATCCATAAAAACATCCTTGATATGAAAATAGCAGGTAAGAAAACCTATTTATTGTTGATTTTCGTGCTTGCAGCTTCCCTTTCCGCTTTGAGCCAGGACGAAAAAAATCCTGCCGGGGAATATGTTACTTCCCAAAAAATCGCCTTTTTCACTGAAAAAATTGGCCTCACCCCGGAAGAGGCTGAAAAATTCTGGCCGGTCTATAATGCCTACTGGAAGAAAAAAAATGCCATCATTGAAGAGCGCCAGAACAAAATGACTTATTACAGCAAGCATTACAAAGAGCTCTCTGATAGCCAAATGCTAAAACTTGCCGATGATTATATCCATCAGGAAGTCCAGAAAGCCCAACTCTTGAAAAAATACCACGAAAAATTCAAAGAGATTCTACCCATCCAAAAGGTCATGAAAATTTATAAAGCCGACTACCAGTTTAAGGAGTACCTGCTGGAAAAGATCAAAAACAGCGGAGACAAAAAAGACCAATAAGCCCATTCCCTCCATTGAAGCGGGACTTACCCCGGGTGAGAAAAACTTTTCGGCCAACGGGGTATTGGTCAAGAAGCCATGGTAATTTTTTCCCGTTAAAAAAACTTTTAAATTTATTCACGCGTTTATACAATGGCAAGCGCGATGGTTTGCCTATAAAACCCGTTTATATGGAGGATAACCGTTTTCAATTGCCCGAGAATTATAATCAGCTGCTGGCCGAAAACAAGGAGCGGCTTAAAGAGTTGGCCTGTATCAACTATACCAGCCGCATCATCAAAGAGCAAAAATCGATCGATGAAACCCTCCAGAAGATTGCCCTGAACCTTCCCCAGGGTTGGCAATATCCGGAATATACGGTAGCCCGCATTCGTTACGATGAAAAAGAATACGTAAGCGCCAATTTTCAGACCACCCCCTGGTTTCAGACCCAGAAATTTGAGACCATCGAGCACAAAGAGGGTGCGATCGAGGTATACTATACCAAAAAATTCCGGATCCTCGATGAAGGCCCGTTTCTTCAGGAAGAGCGGGATCTGTTGGTGAACCTGGCCAACATCCTTGTAGGCTATATCAACAGCATCAAGGCCAAAGAAATCATCAGCAAGGACGATAAGAAAAAGGAAGTGCTTTCTCGTGAACGGCAAAAGGTACTGTCGGGCGAGGGAGATTCCTATAAATCTTTGGACAGCCGGCAATTGTTGCAAAAGTTCATCAACAATTACAATGCCGACCGGGATATCCTGCACGACTTAATGCCCTTTAAAGTCAAAGAAATTTTGCTGGTAGCCAACCTTTACGATGCCTTCAGCATTGAAAAAGAGGGCCGCTTCACCGATCACATCCTGGGTGAATACCACCAGCTGAACCTCACTTCACTGCCACGGGTTACCGGGGTTTCCAATGAAGAAGATGCCCTGAAGCAAATGGAGGTCAAGCACTTCGACATGGTGATCCTGATGATGGGGGTCGACAAGAAAAAACCCTTCCGCATCAGCAGCACCCTGAAACAAAAATACCCTTACGTTCCCCTTTTCCTGCTGCTCAACAACAACAGCGACCTGGAATACACCAATCCTGAAAAAAACGATATCTCCAGCTTCGACAACATTTTCGTATGGAATGGCGACTCCAAGGTGTTCTTTACCATGGTCAAACTCCTGGAAGACCGGGTTAACATGGAAAATGACACCAAAGTCGGGTTAACCCGGGTTATATTGCTGGTTGAAGATTCCATTCGCTATTATTCGCGTTACCTGCCTATGCTCTACCAGATCATCCTTGAACAAACCAAACGCCTGATCGAGGATGTCAATACCGATGACCTCTACAAAGTGCTCAAATTGCGAACCCGCCCCAAAATCGTCCTGGCTTCATCCTATGAAGAAGCCATGAACATCTTTGATAAATACAAGGACTATTTCCTGTTCCTGATCTCAGACATCAAATTCCCACGCAATGGGAAGCCCGATTCACAGGCCGGCTATGCACTGGTCCGCTATGCCAAACAAAACCTGCCCAACCTGCCTACCATCCTTCAGTCGTCCAATCCGGACAACGCCGAAAAAACTTATCAGCTCAAGGCCAACTTCATCAATAAAAACTCGGAAACCCTGTTGCAGGATCTGAAAAGTTTCATCAATTACCACCTGGGTTTCGGACATTTTGTATACCGCGACAACCAGGGCCGGCAAATCGCCGTGGCCAAATCCATGGACGAATTTGAATCCTATCTGAAAACCGTTCCTTCTGATTCTCTGGTATATCATGCCGTAAAGAACCAGTTTTCCTTATGGTTAATGGCCCGCGGGGAAATTCAAATTGCTAAAACCATCAACCCCCTCAAGGTAAGCGATTTCGATGATGCAGAACAAATGCGCAATTTCCTGATTAACATCCTGGACCTCTACCGCAAGGAGCAGGAAAAAGGAAAAATTGTCAATTTCAGTGAAAACGCCGTCACTGAAGAGAACAACATCGTAAGCCTGGCCCCGGGGGCCCTTGGGGGGAAAGGCCGGGGGGTGGCTTTCATCAATACCCTGATTTACAATTTTAAGTTCAATGAAATGCTCCCTTCCATCCAATTGCGCACTCCGCGAACGGCCATCATCGGGACGGATGAATTCGACATTTTCCTTGAAAAAAACAAACTGGGCCAAAAAATTTTCAATGAACAGGATTATGAAAAGATCAAATGCTGGTTTCTTGATTCAGAGCTCTCCTTTGAACTGCAAAAACGCATTAAAATTTTTCTCAAACACATCACCAAGCCCTTGGCGGTGCGGTCTTCCAGTTTGTTTGAGGATTCCATCACCCAGCCTTTTTCGGGAGTTTTCGACACTTATGTGATCCCCAACAATCATAAAGACTTTAACAAAAGATACCGGCAGTTGGCCGATGCCATTAAACTGGTCTATGCCTCAATCTATTCCCATGAAGCCCGCAATTATTTTAAGGCCGTGGGCCATAAAGTAGAAGAAGAAAAGATGGCCGTCATCCTACAAGAGTTGGTAGGCCATCAATACGAACATTATTATTATCCCCATATCAGTGGGACGGCCCAGTCGCACAACTACTATCCCGTTGCCCATATGAAGCCCGAAGAGGGTTTTGCGGTAGCCGCCGTCGGATTGGGGCAATATGTGGTGGATGGTGAGCAGGCCTACCGGTTTTCCCCTTCCTATCCCCAGCTTCAAATCGCATCGACCAAGGATGTGGTCAAAACCTCGCAGGTGAAATTTTATGCGGTTGATCTCAACAAAAAAGACATCGACCTGTGCCAGGAAGAACATGCCGGCATGGTCAAAGCCGATATTGATGTGGCTGAAAAACACGGCAACCTGAAACATTGCGCCTCGGTCTATGAACCCGACAATGACCGGCTCGTCCCGGGCACCGATGCTTACGGGCCCCGGGTCATTAACTTTGCCGATATCCTCAAACACAATTATATCCCCCTGGCTCAAACCATCCAGAAAATCCTCGACATTGTCAAGGAAGCCCTCGGCACGGAAGTGGAAATTGAATGGGCCGTTGACCTTTCCCGCGATGAACAAGGGCATCCTTCGTTCTACCTCCTGCAAATCAAGCCATTGGTGGCCTCTGAAGAAGACAACCACGTGGATGCCGACGCCATATCCCGCGAACAAGCCCTGCTGTTTTCTGAAAGAAGCATGGGCCATGGGAAACTGGACCATATTCGCGATGTCATTTTTACCGATATCGACAAATTTAATAACAATTATACCCTGGAGATGGCCAGGGAGATTGAACAACTCAACCAAAAGATGGTCGAACAAAACAAGCCTTATGTGCTGATCGGCCCGGGCAGATGGGGAACCCGCGATAAATTCATCGGCATCCCGGTGGTGTGGTCTCAAATCTCCAATGCCAAGGTCATCGTTGAAGTCGGCCTGGAAGAATATCCCCTGGATGCTTCCCTGGGCTCCCATTTCTTCCACAACCTGACCTCCATGAATGTCGGTTATTTTTCCATCGCCAACCAGACCGGGAAAAACAAAATCGACTGGGAAAAACTAAAAAACCAAAAATTGATCGAAGAAACCCGCTTTTTCAAACATGTGGAGTTTAACAACCCCCTGACCATCATCATGGACGGTAAAAAAATGAATGCAGCCATCCTGGATAAAAACAGTTCCTAGGGGCGCCAATCCCGAAAAAATTGTTCATTCGTGGCAGGATTCCTTAAAATTTTAACGCTATGACATTCTTCAAAAACTATAAAGATTCCCTTAAAATCGATTTCAGCGATACATCTTTCAATTTGCTGATGCAAAAGCGCATTCATAAAGTACTGTTGATTGCCAGCAGTTATGACACTTTTATGTTGGAGGAAGACGGGCGCATCGATGAACAGATATTCAACGAATATGTCTCGCTGAACCTGCGTTACCCCCCCATATTTGTCATGGCCAATTCAGCCGAAGAGGCTTTCGAGAAACTCAACAACGATAAGATCGATCTGGTCATCACCATGCTGACCATTGGCACTTATGACACCTTCTCCCTGGCCAATTCAATCAAGAGCGAATACCCCAGCATTCCCATTGTGGTGTTGACTCCTTTTTCAAGAGAAGTCTCCATGCGCATTGAAAATGAAGACCTCAGCGCCATTGATTATGTTTTCTGTTGGCTGGGCAATGCCGACTTGTTGCTGGCGATCATTAAACTGATTGAAGATAAGATGAATGTTGAACATGATGTGGAAGTTGTCGGGGTTCAAACCATTTTGCTGGTGGAGAATTCCATTCGCTACATCTCTTCCTATTTGCCCAATATCTACAAAATCATCTTCAAGCAATCCAAGGAATACGTGCGTGAAGCCCTCAACGAACACCAACGGATGCTGCGCATGCGGGGAAGGCCTAAAATTCTGCTGGCCACCACCTATGAGGAAGCCGCCGAATTGTTTGAAAAATACAAGCACAACCTGTTGGGGGTAATCTCCGATATTGCCTATAAAAGAAACGGGGTCAGAGATAAATATGCCGGGATCAGGCTTTGCGAAAAGGTACGTAGCCACGATGAATATATTCCCTTCCTGCTGCAATCTTCCGATCAGGAAAACAAAAAGCTGGCCGAAAAATACAAGGCCGGTTTCATCCATAAATATTCCAAATCACTGTCGATCGAACTGAGAAACTACATCATTAACCAGTTTGCTTTTGGGGAATTTGTCTTCAAAGATCCCCAGACCATGGAACCCATTGGCAGGGCATGTGACTTGCAAACCCTCCAACAAATGATCCTGGAAATTCCGGACGATTCCCTGGAATACCATGCCAGCCGCAACGACCTCTCGAAGTGGCTCAATGCCCGGGCCATCTTCCCCATCGGACAGTTGTTCAAATACCTTAAGCTCAGTGACTTCGACTCACTCAACGAGGCCCGCAATTACATCTTCAAAGCCATATCCAGCTACCGGATGAACAAAGGACGGGGCGTGATTGCCAAATTTGACAAGAATCGTTTTGATGAATATCTGATCTTCTCCCGCATCGGCGATGGATCGATCGGTGGCAAAGCCCGGGGCCTGGCCTTTGCCAATTCCATCATCAAGAAAAATCACCTGTTCGATAAATTTCCCAACATCATCGTGACCATTCCCAGAACGGTGGTGCTGAGTACAGATATCTTCGATGAATTTATGGAAGGCAATGACCTTTATAAAATTGGGCTTTCCGACCGCTCGGACGAAGACATCCTGCATCACTTCATCGAGGCTCGTCTGCCCAGCCGGGTATACCAGGATCTGTATGCCTTTGTTTCAGTGATAAAAAATCCCATCGCCGTTCGTTCTTCCAGTAAGCTTGAAGACTCACACTATCAGCCTTTTGCCGGGATATACAACACCTATATGGTGCCCCGGGTCGACGACAATACCCGGATGATCCAGTTGCTATCGGATGCGATTAAAAGCGTTTACGCATCGGTATATTATCAGAACAGCAAGGCTTATATGTCAGCCACCTCCAACGTGATCGATGAGGAAAAAATGGGCATCATTCTTCAGGAAGTTTGTGGGTCTAACTACCGCGACAAATTTTATCCCACGCTCTCGGGCGTGGCCCGTTCCATTAACTTTTATCCGGTAGAGCCGGAAAAGGCCCATGAAGGCATCGCCAATATTGCCTTCGGCCTGGGCAAGCAAATCGTCGACGGCGGGGTTTCTCTGCGCTTTTCGCCCCGACATCCCAACAAAGTCATTCAACTTTCTACGCCTCAAATGGCTTTGAAAGACACCCAAAAACACTTCTATGCCCTGGATTTGACCCCCGAAAATTTTGTCCCCTCCACCGATGAGGGGATCAACCTGCTGAGGCTTAAAGTGAAGGAAGCTGAGAAGGATCAATCCCTCAAACATGCAGCCTCAACTTTCGACCTGCAGAACAACATGCTGCGGGAAGGGACCATCTATAAAGGCAAAAAGATCATCACCTTTGCCAACGTACTCAAGCACAAGGTCATCCCACTGGACAAAATCCTTCAGGAACTGCTGGAAACCTTTCAGCGGGAGATGGGAACACCTGTAGAAATCGAATTTGCCGTCAACCTGAACATCCCCAAAGATGAACCGGTTATTTTCAACTTTCTCCAAATCCGCCCCATCGTTGATAATGAACAAGACAATGATTTTGACCTCTCGGAAGTCAACCTGAACGATGCCCTGATTTATTCTGATTCTGCCCTGGGCAATGGGAAGCTGGATGAGATATACGACTTCATCTATGTGAAACCCGAAAATTTTTCTTCCCTTAAAAGCAATGACATTGCTTACGAACTGGCCAGTTTGAATGAAGAATTCAAACAACAGGGCCGCAACTACATCCTGGTTGGACCGGGCCGATGGGGTACGGCTGATCCGAGCCTTGGCATACCGGTCAAGTGGGCCCATATTTCTCAGGCCAGGGTAATTGTCGAATCCGGATTGGACAATTACCGGATTGACCCCAGCCAGGGTACCCATTTTTTCCAGAACCTAACCTCCTTCCGCATTGGTTATTTCACGATCAATCCCTATTTAAAGGAGGGGCATTATGATTTGGAATTCTTGCATTCCTGTAAAGCTACCTATGAAAATGAGCATATCAAGCATATTCGCTTCAACAGTCCCTTAAAAACCCGCATTGATGGTAAAAACAGCAAAGGCGTTGTTTATAAACCACACACTGACAATTAGTTAACCCCAACTTCAAACATGAGCAAAATCATGTTTGAAAGTCTCCTAAAAATTTGGGAAAATCATATTTTACACTTTATTTTGAAAGTGTTAACTCATTCACAGGGTGTTAAACAACATGTTATTGTACATTTTAAATTTTTTTCCCCATGAACGTAGATAAATTAATGAATGAGCTTGAAAAGAAGCACACCGGCGAGGTGGAGTACCTTCAAGCTGTTCGGGAAGTTCTCGAATCCATTGCAGATGTATACAATGAAAACCCGCAATTTGAAAGTGCCGGAATCATCGAGCGGCTGATCGAGCCGGACCGGATCCTGACTTTCAAAGTGCCATGGGTGGACGACAGCGGCCAGGTTCATGTCAATCTGGCTTACCGGGTACAGTTCAATAATGCAATTGGTCCCTACAAAGGCGGACTGCGGTTTCACCCCAGCGTCAATTTAAGTTCGCTGAAGTTTCTGGGTTTTGAACAAATCTTCAAAAACGCTCTGACAACCCTTCCTATGGGTGGAGGCAAAGGCGGCTCGGATTTCAACCCCAAGGGCAAATCCGATGCTGAAATCATGCGTTTCTGCCAGTCATTCATGACTGAGCTTTGGAGCCTCATCGGGCCCGAAACGGATGTGCCTGCCGGTGATATTGGCGTAGGAGCCAAAGAAATCGGTTACCTCTACGGCATGTACAAGAAACTGGCCAAGGAGAACACCGGGGTTTTGACCGGAAAAGGCCTGAACTGGGGTGGCAGTTTGATTCGTCCCGAAGCCACTGGTTTTGGCAACGTTTATTTTGCCAACGAAATGCTGGCCACCCAAGGCGAATCATTTGAAGGCAAAACGGTCGCCATCTCAGGTTTTGGCAATGTAGCCTGGGGGGCTGCCCAGAAAGCCAACGATCTGGGCGCCAAGGTGGTTGCCATTTCCGGGCCGGACGGATACATCTACGACCCGGAAGGCATCTCCGGGGAGAAAATCGACTTCATGCTCGAGCTCAGGGCTTCCAATGAAGACATTGTCAAGCCCTTCTCCTATGAATTTGAAAGTGCCCAGTTCTATGAAGGCAAAAAACCCTGGGAGCTCAAGGTCGATATTGCCCTGCCCAGTGCCATTCAAAATGAACTGGACAAAGAGGATGCTGAAAAACTGATCCAAAACGGTTGCACGTGCATCTCGGAAGGGGCCAACATGCCCTGCACCCCGGAAGCCATCGACGTGATCCAAAACAGCGACGTACTCTACGGCCCGGGCAAAGCAGCCAACGCCGGCGGAGTAGCCACTTCAGGCCTCGAGATGACTCAAAACTCCATGAAACTCCATTGGAATCGCCAGGAAGTGGACGAACGCCTCCACAAAATCATGAGAGATATCCACAGCGCCTGCGTGGAAAACGGAAAAGACGAAAACGGCAAGGTCGACTACGTGAAAGGAGCCAATATCGCCGGATTCCTTAAAGTGGCCAATGCCATGCTCGATCATGGTGTGATCTGATTGCACCCTGATTTTGAATATAAAACACCACAAAAGGGAGAAGCCTGGGGCTTCTCCTTTTTTTAGTTATACTTGCCTACGGATTTCATCGTAAAACATTCATCCCTTTTATCCGTTAAAATACAATGAAACCTACCCCGCTTAGCGGGGGGTGAAACCTAACCCCGCTTAGCGGGGGGTAATGAAACCTACCCCGCTTAGCGGGGGGTGATGAAACCTACCCCGCTTAGCGGGGGGGTGATGAAACCTAACCCCGCTTAGCGGGGGGGTGATGAAATCTAACCCCGCTTAGCGGGGGGGTGAAACCTACCCCGCTTAGCGGGGGGGTAATGAAACCTACCCCGCTTAGCGGGGGGTAATGAAACCTACCCCGCTTAGCGGGGGGTGATGAAACCTAACCCCGCTTAGCGGGGGGGTAATGAAACCTACCCCGCTTAGCGGGGGGGTGAAACCTAACCCCGCTTAGCGGGGGGGTGATGAAACCTAAGCACCATTTGATCAAAAAAAGAACATCAAATGAAAGCAATGATGCGGTTACCGGCAAAGTGCATTCGCTCGCGGCTGTTATTAGTGGCAGTAATCTGGCTGGGATTGTCTGGTATCGCCTGGGCACAGGTCGAGCTGCCCGATAGCCTGAGGACAGACAGCCTCCGGAAAAAAGACCTGCATGTTTTGAAAGCTGAAAAGATCGATGGCGAAAACATTGCCAGTGTAAAGATTCAGGAAATTGTTGTCTTTCCCGAAATCAAATTCGAAAGCCGTCGGAAATATCGCAAATACAGAAAGCTTGTCCGGGACCTGAAAAAAGTATACCCCTACGCTCAAAAGGCCAAGTACAAACTGATCAAGATGGAACGGCAATTTCGGGAGTTGGAGTCAGAAGAAGCCAAAAAGCGGTACATCAAACAAATGGAGAAAGAAATCAAACGGGAATTTACCGACGACATCAAACACCTGACCATCAATCAGGGGCGACTCCTGCTCAAACTCATCGACCGTGAAACCGGCAACACCTCCTATGCCCTGCTGGATGAATTAAAAGGCAGCTTCACCGCCGCTTTCTGGCAAACGGTTGCCCGCATCTTCGGGCATAACCTTAAAGCCGAATACGAACCCCACGGCCGCGACTACCTCATTGAACGCATTGTGGTGTTGATTGAACACGATCAAATCTGATTCACGGGCTAAAAAATACCCGGGCTGAACCCGGGTATATACCTTTTTATTCCATCAGCTCCAGCATAGCCTGAACGGCGTTGTCGGCCCCATCGGCTATATTCAGTATATTGGCATCCAGCATATAGCAGGGGGAGGTCACCACTTTGTGTTTCTGATCTACGATCACTTCAGCATGGTCAGATTTTTTATGAACTGCACCCATTTCCTCGATCGCCTTGGCCGTGTCGGGATCCTGGCCAATGGTAACCTGGATGTTTCCGAACAACCTGGCCACTATGACCGGGGTGATGCACAAAGCACCAATGGGTTTGTGCTGATCGGCCATGGCCCGAATGGCATTTTCCACCTCGCCGTTGACCTGCATCTTGCTGCCTTCAAAAGCAAAGGTGCTCAAATTCTTGGCGGCTCCAAAACCCCCCGGCATGATCAGCCCATCAAATTCATCCGCCCGGAACTCCTTAAGATCCTTGATATGACCCCGGGCAATGCGGGCGGCTTCAACCAAAACATTCCGTTTTTCAGACATCTCCTCTCCCGTGATGTGGTTCACCACATCATGCTGGTCGACATCCGGGGCAAATATTTGATAGTTCCCGCCATTCTTCATAATGGCATAAAGGGTCATGGTGGCCTCATGAATCTCTGAACCATCAAAAACCCCACTGCCGGCTAAGATAACAGCAAATTGCTTTTGTTTATTCATAACTTTCGCTTTTTTAAAGGATGAAACATTATTTTACGAATTGCTATATTTGATCTATCTTTATGATATTTGAATGATCCAATCTCCTTGCTTATGAGAAGGACATTTATAGCCACCCCTATCGAGCCTGGAGCAAAGCTCTCTCAAACCCATACTAAGTTAAGAAATGCATTGAAAAATGAAAAAATCAAATGGGTGGATGGTGATCATTTTCATATCACCCTGTTTTTTTTGGGTGATACCAGCGAGAGAGCAATCACTCAGGTTCGGCAAAAGCTGGGAGATCTGCTTCCGGGTTTTTCTGCTTTTCAGATGCGGTTAAAGGGGCTGGGGGTATTCAAGAACATGCGCAAGCCAAGGGTATTGTGGGCAGGCATTGAACAATACGAACCGCTAAAAGCCATAAAACAGGCGATTGACCGGGAACTGGAGCCGATGGGCTTCACCCCGGATAAGCGGGAGTTTAAGCCCCATCTGACACTGGCGCGGATGAAATGGGTAGAAGATAAGGAAAAGCTGGAAGGGCTGGTTCATACTCATCAGCAGGAAGAGTGGCAATGGGTGCGCATCAGGGAAATCATCTATTACCAAAGCCGACTGACTCAAAGCGGGCCGGTTTACACCCCGATCGAAAGATTTCGCCTGGATGAGTCAGCTGAATAATCGGCGTTTATAGTGTATATCCTGTATAAGTGAACGAGCCAGGTTGTAGGCGGTTTCTCCCTGTTCATTAATGGTTAAGGGCAGGCGGGACTGATTGATGGAGACCAAAAAATCATGGAAGGCTTTGTTGGTCAGTTGGCTGTAGTCAGGAGCGGCCTTTTTGAGCCGTCGGCTTTTGGCCCGGGCCCGTTCATAGTTCAGGGCTTCCCCTTTTAACATATCCAGTTCATAATGGGTGCCCTCCTGAAAAAATTCAACCCCAAAGGACTCTTTTTCAGTCAAATGATTGACCAGCATCAGAGCATGGCAACCATTATCAAAGGCCAGGTTCAGCTGATAACTCCCAGGAACCAGTGATTCAGCCGGGGTTTGGATCACATGGGTGGTAAAACTGCGCACCCCTGAGCCTACCACATCTTTCAACATGGAGGCCACTTCAAAAATCAATCCCTGCATCGATTCCGGGGTTTGATAATGCGTGGGGGAATCAATACGCACCACCACCTGGCCGGGGGCCACCTCCTGTTTCACAGCCTCATATAAAGGATGATGCAATAAGGACTGATTAAGCTGAACAAGCGAACGGCTCTCGGCCGATAAACCATATAAATGGGCCAGCTGATCCTGGGAGAGTATAAAAGGGAACTCAAAAAAAAGATGACGGGTCGCTTTTACCCCTTCTTTTGTGATTTCATAGACGGAAGGGGCATCGCGGGCAATAAACAGCACATCAGAATCAGCCATGAAGGCATCCATCGAACTATAAACCGGGGAACCATTCCGCGGGGGGGTTTTCTGCGCTGGATAGATCCCTGAGACAGCCATATCCCGATGTGGAGTAACGACCTCATCCCGGGGATAAGTTCCCAAAATACCGATCTTCATCATTACGTTTTTATACAAACTTAACCTTTTTTGCCCCTCGCAAGCAGTTTATTGCCCACAAATTATCAACGCATTCTGTTGATAAAGGGCAGGTTGGAAGACAAGGCGAAAAATCTTTTGATGGTGAAAAGTTCCTGTTATCTTTGTTGTCAAAATCCGGGCACCTTAAATGAATGATTCATATAAACATAAAGGACAAAGGAAGAAACTGGTCGAGGGGCTTCGCAAAAAGGGGATTACCCATGAAGGCACCCTGGAAGCCATGGAAAAGGTGCCCCGCCATTATTTCATGGAAAGTGGCTTTGAGCAGTTTGCCTATAAGGACCAGGCTTTTCCTATCAGCAAAGGTCAGACCATCTCTCAGCCTTATACGGTGGCCTATCAGACTCAACTGTTAGACCCCCACAAACACGAAAAGATTCTGGAGATTGGCACCGGATCCGGTTATCAAACGGCCATTCTCTTAGAGATGGGGGCCAAAGTTTATTCCGTTGAGCGCTATCGCGACTTATACCTGCGGGCCAAAAGCCTGTTGAATGAAATGGGCTACCAGCCCTATCTGTTTTATGGCGATGGTTACAAAGGCCAACCCATCTATGCCCCCTACGACAAAATCCTGGTAACTGCCGGGGCATCAGAAATACCTGATGAACTCATTGATCAGCTCAAAGAAGGAGGGCTGCTGGTCATTCCCGTTGGCGATTCTATGGGCCAGCAAATGATGGTTATCCGAAAAACCTCAGAAGGAACCCTCGAAAAAAACTCCAGGGGAAGCTTTATCTTTGTCCCCCTCATCCCCGGGAAGGATTCAAACCAGCAAAACGATGCATCATGATCAAAATCAAGACTTTCACGTTCAACCCCTTTCAGGAAAACACCTACCTGGTGTATAATCAGCAGGGAGCATGTTTGCTGATCGATCCGGGTTGTTATTTTCAGCAGGAACAACAGCAACTAACCCACTATATCAGCCACCATCATTTAAAACCTCAATTTATTGTACAAAGCCACGGCCATGTTGATCATGCCATGGGGGTTAATTTTGTAAAACAACACTATCAGATCCAGGCCCTGATGCATGCTGATGACTTGCCGATATTACGGCAAAGCAAGGAATTTGGGAAAACTCTGGGCTTGGATATTGAACAGCCCTCCGATCCGGAAAAAATGCTTAGCGAAAGCCAACCGCTGGAACTCGGGCAGGAACATTTCACCCTATTGCATGTACCCGGCCATTCACCGGGCAGCATCGCCCTGTACCATGCCCCCGGGGGCATACTTTTTTCCGGCGATGTGCTCTTTCACCTGGGTATTGGTCGCACAGACCTGCCGGGAGGCGATGCCCATAGATTGTTCCAAAGCATCCGCGAGAAACTATTCACCCTACCCGATGAGACCCGGGTTTATCCCGGCCATGGACCACCCACCACCATTGGTAAGGAAAAAGGCCAAAATCCTCTGTTTGGATGAGCACAAGCCCCCCTGAACAAACTTTTCGACGCGTTTGTTTCATAACATAAAGGTGGCAGCGAAAAATGATATTTTTCACGTGGAAATGATATTTTTCACCTTGAAATATCCCCCATCTTGTTAATTTTGACAAGGAATGTATCATTGTTTAAAATATACGAACTATGGCATTGGAAAAATTTATTGACCGCCACAATGGCCTCGAAGACCGCGATTATGATATAATGCTTAAAAAGATCGGGGTTGATTCGATCAGGGAATTGATTGATCAAACCATTCCCCAGTCCATTCAATTGAAGCAGCCCCTGGAAATGGACCCACCCATGAGCGAATATGAATATTTCAGGCATATTCGGCAGATTGCTTCTAAAAACAAGCTTTACCGTTCGTTCATCGGCAAGGGTTATTACGATACGATACTGCCCTCGGTGATTCAGCGCAACATTTTGGAAAATCCCGGCTGGTATACTTCTTACACGCCCTACCAGGCAGAAATTTCGCAAGGAAGGCTGGAAGCCCTGTTGAATTTCCAGACGGTGGTTATGGAAATGACGGGCATGGAGCTGGCCAATGCTTCGTTATTGGATGAAGCCACTGCAGCGGCTGAAGCCATGATCATGATGGCCAATTTGCGCAAGCGCTCGGCAGTCAAGAAAGGAGCCAACATCTTTTTTGTAGATGAAAACACCTTTCCCCAAACCATTGAACTGTTAAAGACGCGTTCCGAGCCTCTGGGCATTGAGTTGCAGTTTGGCAGGTATGACGAGCTGGAGTTCAATGAACAAATTTTCGGGGCCCTGGTTCAATACCCGGCGGCGGATGGCAAGATAGAAGATTATCAAGGCTTCACCCAAAGGGCCCGGGAAAATGGCACGATGGTGGCTGTTGCAGCCGACATCATGAGTCTGGCCCTTTTAACGCCCCCGGGAGAATGGGGTGTTGATGTGGTAGTAGGTTCCACTCAGCGATTTGGAATCCCCATGGGCTATGGTGGACCACATGCCGCCTATTTTGCCACCAAAGATGCCTACAAACGCAAAGTTCCCGGTAGGATCATCGGGGTTTCCAAAGATGCACAGGGCCACTATGCGCTGCGGATGGCCCTTCAGGTGCGTGAGCAGCACATCAAGCGGGAAAGGGCCACTTCCAATATTTGTACCGCTCAAGCTCTGTTGGCTTCCATGGCCAGCATGTATGCCGTATACCATGGCCCGGAAGGCCTCAAACGGATTGCACGCCACATTCACTCTTCGGCTGCCCTGGTAAGTGATCATCTGGAAGAGTTGGGTTACCAGCAGGAAAACCCAAACTATTTCGACACCCTTCGCCTCAAGTTGCCCGACAAGGTCAAGGCCGATGAGATCAAAAAAGTTGCCCTGGACCATGAGGTCAACTTTTACTATCCCGACGATCAGACCATCGAGATCAGCCTCGATGAAAAGACCCTGGTCAGCGACATCAACCTGATCCTTAAGATATTTGCCACGCCCCTGGGAAAACAGCCGCCACAGATTGATGACATCCCCGATCAGCAGAGGTTCAGCGATCATCTGGCCCGCCAGAGCGAATTTTTGACGATGGATCTTTTCCACCGTCACCATTCAGAGACTTCCATGATGCGTTATATTAAAAAGCTGGAGCGAAAAGATTATTCTCTGGCCCACTCAATGATTTCGCTGGGTTCCTGCACAATGAAGCTGAATGCAGCCACCGAGCTTTTTCCACTGAGCTGGCCTGAATTCACCGGCATTCACCCCTATGTGCCCGACGATCAGGTACAGGGATATCATGAGCTGATCAGTGGTCTGGAAGAACAACTCAAAGCCATCACCGGCTTCAGTGCGTTTTCGTTCCAGCCCAACTCCGGGGCTGCCGGCGAACACACCGGTCTGATGGTCATTCGTCAGTATCACATCGACCACGGGAACAGCCACCGCAATGTGGTGCTGGTGCCCTCCTCCGCGCACGGTACCAACCCTGCCAGTGGCATCATGGCCGGCATGAAGGTAGTAATCGTCGAATGCGATGATAAAGGCAACATTGATGTAGCCGACCTGCAGAAAAAAGCCGAGGAAAATAAAGACCACCTGGCCGCCTTCATGGTTACTTATCCCTCCACCCATGGGGTTTTTGAAAGCCAAATCCAAAAGATGAACCAGATCATCCATGATAATGGTGGCCTGGTATATTTTGACGGGGCCAACCTCAATGCCCAGTTGGGTTTGACCAACCCAGTGGTGACCGGAGCCGATGTGGGCCATCTGAACCTGCACAAGACCTTTGCCATCCCCCATGGAGGTGGAGGACCCGGAATGGGCCCCATTGGAGTGGTCGACGAGCTGGTGGCCTACCTGCCCAACCATCCGTTTGCCAAAACAGGTGGTGAAAAAGGCATCACAGCCGTAGCCGCTGCCCCCTACGGAAGCCCCAGTATCCTGCCCATCTCCTATGGCTACATCAAAATGCTGGGGGCAGAGGGATTGCAGAAAGTGGCTGAAGCGGCCATCCTCAACGCCAATTACCTGGCCGCTTCCCTGAAAGACACCTATGGCATCGTCTATACCGGTGAAACAGGAATGGTCGGCCACGAAATGATCCTTGAATGCCGGCAGTTCAAATCCATGGCCAACATCACCGAAGCCGATATTGCCAAACGCCTGATGGACTACGGCTTCCATGCTCCAACCCTCTCGTTCCCGGTGCACGGCACCCTGATGGTTGAACCCACCGAAAGCGAATCGCTCGACGAACTCGACCGCTTCATCGAAGCCATGCTTTCAATCTATGACGAAATCATGGAAGTCAAAAACGGACAGGCTGATGGCGAAAACAACCCCCTGCACAATGCACCCCACACCGCAAAGGTTGTTACCTCCGATGAATGGCAGCGACCCTACGGCCGCCAAAAAGCAGCTTATCCCCTCGAGTGGATCGCTGAAAATAAATTCTGGCCCGCGGTCAGCCGAATCGACGACGGTTACGGCGACCGGAATCTGATGTGCTCCTGCGCGCCCATTGAAGAATACCGCGAGTCAACATTTACCTTTAAAGAAGTCGAAGTGGAGTAGATAGAATTAAATAATGCCCCAAAAAAACCGCAGTCCAAAACGGGCTGCGGTTTTTTTGGGTTGAAACAATAACATAGGCCTTTAGGGCCCACCTGCAATAAGATCCACGGTTTTTTAATGCCTCTCTTCTGGATGTTGTTCTGTCTGCTTCTGTATCCAAAGATGCATGTCTAGGTTGTGACCCTAAAAAACAAGCCCCCCATATCCCTGTGGAATCATTTCCGAAGGCCTTCTTTTTGGTTATGGGTTATGGCATCTTCAATGGCCAGGGTGAACATCTCCTGCAAAGTATAGCCCATGGCACGAATCTGCTGTGGCACGATGCTGGCTGCGCTCATACCGGGAATGGTGTTGACCTCCATAAAATACAAACGTTCATGGGCATAAATGTAATCAATGCGCACAATGCCACGGCAATCAAACAAATCATATAAACGCGAGGATAACTCCCGCACATCTTGATCCAGCTTATCAGAAATACGGGCAGGGGTTATCTCATCGGCCATTCCTTGAGTATATTTGGCCTCGTAATCGAAGAACTCCTTCTTGCTGACAATTTCAGTGGGTGGAAAGACCCATTCCTCCCCTCCCGATTTAAACAAACCACAGGTTAACTCCGTTCCTTCAAGATAGGCTTCAACAAGTACCTGATGATCTTCTTCAAAGGCCTTTTCTATGGCCCTGGAGAGCTCATCGGCAGAGGTCACTTTGGTTACCCCAAAACTGGAGCCGCCCCGGTTGGGTTTGACAAAACAGGGCAGGCCCGTTTTCCCTATAATGGCTTGCGGATCGTATTCATCGCTATGGCGCAACAACTGATAATTGGAAATATTCACGCCAAATCCTTCCATGTATCGTTTACTAAACAGTTTATTGAAGGTGAGCGAAGAGGCAAGTACCCCCGAGGTGGTATAAGGGATGCGCAAAGTTTCAAAGTAGCCCTGCAGTACACCGTTCTCCCCGGGTGTTCCGTGAATCGTAATAAAGGCACAATCAAAATGTATGCGCTCACCGTCCATTTCGACGGAAAAGTCATCTTTATTGACCGCTACCCTGGTTTGGTTATCGGTTTCTACATACCATTTGTCGCCCCTTACTACAACCAGCCAGGCATGGTACTTTGCGGGGTCAAGATGGTCCTTGATGGTCCTGGCACTGTTCATCGATACAGGAAATTCCGAGGAATCCCCACCGGCTAATATGGCAATATGTTTTTTCACGAAACAAATATTTTAAGGATCAACCGCATCCAAAGATAAAATTTTCCTGGTTCCCTATTACAATTCAGCGCCCGGTTTACTGAATCTTGTCTTCAAAAACAGGGCAAACGCCTAATCAAAGCCCCCGGGAGAAGGTGCCTTCCCTTGAGATGTCGACATATTTTGGTTAAAAAGCTTAAGGACCTGGGAGGCGGGTGATCAATCCACCTGACGGTTGGCTGTATAATGCCTCCACTTTTCTATAACAACCTGCATATCATCGGGTATGGAGGAGTCAAAATTCATATATTGGCCTGAGGAAGGATGGACAAAACCCAGGGTTTTTGCGTGCAAGGCCTGGCGCGGAAGGGCATCAAAGCAATTTTTGACAAACTGCCGGTATTTGTTAAACAGGGTCCCCTTAAGTATTCTATCGCCCCCGTATTCAGCATCATTAAAAATCGGATGGCCGGCATATCTAAAATGGGTTCTGATCTGATGGGTTCGCCCGGTTTCCAGCCGGCATTCGACCAGGCAGACATAACCAAAGTCTTCCAACACCCGGTAATGGGTTACGGCATGTTTGCCCTGGTCCTGGGCAGGGTATACCTGCATCACCTTGCGGTTTTTCCTGCTCCTTCCCACGTGGCCGGTGATGGTGCCCTGCTGCTTGCGGAGGCGCCCCCACACCAAGGCAATATACTGACGATGGGTGGTTTTATCATAAAACTGTTTGGCCAGATGATTCATAGCCACCTCATTTTTGGCCACCACCAGCAAGCCGGAAGTATTTTTATCGATCCGGTGAACCAGTCCCGGCCGTTCCTGGCCACTGCTAAAGCGGGGCAAATCCTTCAAATGATAGAGCAGGGCATTGATCATGGTCCCGCTGTAATGTCCGTAACCGGGGTGGACCACCATACCTGCCGGCTTATTGACCACTACCAGATCTTCATCTTCATAGACCAATTCAAGGGGAATGTTTTCGGGAATCAATTCGATTTCCCTTGGGGGAAAAGCCAGCACCACGCTAACGACTTCACCGGGCTTGACTTTATAGTTGGATTTGACCGGTTTGTCATTTACCAGGATGTTTCCGGCTTCCGCGGCATTCTGTATTTTGTTGCGGGAGGCCTCGATCTTATTGACCAGGAATTTATCCACGCGCATGGGCTTTTGTCCCTGCTCGGCAATCACCCGATGATGTTCATAAAGCTCCTGGTTGTCAGGGTTGGATTGATCAGCGCCCATAAGTCTAACGGGTTATCATGATTTTTTTAGTCACCACTGCATTGTTCGTCCGGTTGCGCAGGCGCATCAGGTACATTCCGGGGCTCAGCCGGTCAAGCCGCAGGGTAGGTTTAAGTTGCTTTCCCTGCACCACCGCCCTGCCCTGCATATCAAACAGGGAATAGGTATAATGGGGATGAGGGCTCCCGTCAAGTCTTACATGAAGGCGCCCCTGCACCGGATTGGGATAAAGGGTAACTTCCAGGTGATCAGAACGATCCGGAGCCGGGGCATTGGCCGTGGCTATGGGGGGAATATAGTCGCCAAAAACGGGACGAATCATCAATGCCCCTTTAATTTGCGACTGAATCCACTCGCCGGCATAGTTATAAAAAAGCTGGTCGTTGTGCACGCGGTTTCTGTCAAAGCCCACATTAAGCATTCCTTTGTCAATTTTTTCATAGCCCACAAAGAAGGAGCCTTCCAAATAAATCTTTTCCCGCAGGACATACTGATGAAATTTGTTAAGGCTGTCTTCATAAACCGGGCGCACCCCGGATTGTTCGTAGAGCAATTTTCCGGGCCTACCGCCTTTATCGGTCCATACCTTGAGGTTAAAGGGCTTCTGGCTGACACTGTCCAGGGTTTGATTAAAATACATCTGGATGGCCTGGAGGGTATCGGGGGTATATGTTTCATAATGAAGGGCCACCATCACATTGTGGCTGCTGCTGCCGGTAAACCCGTAACCGTTCTCGGCCGTACCATCGTCATAGGCATAGTAATCATAGAATTGTTGGAAATGGCTAATGGTATCGTTCCAGCGGTAAGGGGCTCTTTCGCTGAGGGTATCGGTAATCAGGTAGCTGCGGAGCTCAAAAAGGGCTGAATCCTGGTCGCTGTCATAGGGGAACACATAGGTAATAGGGCGGGAATAGGTTTCGGTGGTATAGGGTGTCAGGGCATCACCGGTACCTCCGGTAAAAGAAAAAGTCTCATTATCGCCCATACGGTCGATGATGTCAAACTCCCGGAAAACATTCCACACCCGGTTGCCCAGGTTGCGGTAGGTAATCGAGAGGCTGTCGCGCATCTCATAGACACTGGCATCCGGCCAGTGATCCCAGGGAACGGATTCATAGTGATTGAGCATGGGTGGGAGGTTTTCGACAAAAGCCACATCATCGATGATGGTGTCATGAAGGCTACGGGCTGAATCGAGGCGGATAAAATCGATGTTCCATTGGTCCACATTGCCCCTGCGTGTAGGTACATGTTCGCTTTCAGAGAGGCTGGCATAATTCATAAAACGCATACGAAAGCCATCATTCAGGAAACCGGGCTTTTGGACCGGCACCATGGCATGGTAAAACTTTTCATTGAAAGCCGCTCCTGTCTCAACCGTATCCAGCTGGTTACTAAGGGGTCGGTGCACCTCGAATATAGAGTCCTGGTGGCTATGGGCAACACGCCATACGCTGCGCCACTGTTTTGTTTGGGGATTGTAGAATTTAAGCACCAGCGAATCCTGGTATTCGGCCCCGGAAGGATCCCCCCTTCCGCCGGTTTGATAATAAAAGCTCAGATAAACCGAATCGGAAGGGGTCATCTCCAGTTTGAAAGCACGGGAGGTCAGTTCATCAGAGGCATATCCAGAAGTGTTGGCATTTGGCGGCAGTTTGCCCGATTCATCCACTGCATCCAGGGTGACCACACCAATGCTTGGAGGGTTTATCCCGTACTGACGGTTAACGAAAGCTTCCTGATCCACCCAATGGGGGGCATAAGGATCCCCGATACCCCGGGCAAAGTCATCGATAAAAGGTAGTCCCAGGCTGTCGGTGGCAACCTGACGCTTGAGGAAAACCCCCTTATCCTGGTCCCGCTTACGAATAAGCTTACCCGTAAGCACTTCCTGGCTGGCCAGGGAATGCCCGACCATCAGCAAGACAACCATGATGAGCAATGACCTATAAGGAATCCGAAGCATGGGCAGGTAAGGTTTGAATCGAATCAGACCGCACCCGGGTGGTATCGCCCACCGGTAGCCTGGAGGAATCCAGTGTCAGCCACAAATCTATGTAGGTCCCCAACCGGATGCGCTTTTTCTTTTTATAGGGGGGATATTGTTGCCAGACAAAAGCCTGGGAGGAATCGCGGGCGTTATGCACGGTGGTATCATACTTGACATGGCCCAGGTTCATGGCAGCCTGAAGGATGGTGTTCTTGGCACGGGTAAGGGTATCACCGACTACTTCCGGTATAGGAGCACGCTTGCTGCTGAGCCCCTTGCCCAGGACCAGATCAACCTTGGTGCCTTTGGGGATCAATTGGCCGGGTTTAACCTCTTCGCCGTTAATTTTCTGCTTCAGCACATTGTTGACGGCTATATCCGGTACGTGAATCAGCTTGCCAATCTTTAGCCCGCTGCTGTTTAAAGTGGCCTTGGCATAACGATGAGACACCCCAACCACGTTAGGCATCTTAACCATTTCAGGATTCTCGGCATTCATCGTTAAAAAAATGGTACGCCCCTGCTTAACATGAAAACCCGCCGAAGGGTTCTGCTTGACCACCGTCCCCTTCGGCCAGTCCTCCTGGTAAACCGAATCGGTTACCTCAATCTCAATCTCCCGCTTCCGGGCAATCTGCTTGACTTCCTCCATGTTCATCTTACTGAAATCAGGCAAAGGGAAAGACTCTCCATGCTGGGTATAAATATTTAAAACCATAAAGGTTGTCGAAAAGATAATGATGGCTAGTACGATGGCAATGACCAGATGCTTGAAAAAATCCTTGCTTTTGAGAAAGTCTAGAAGCTTCATTCGAAATGGTTATGAATTATTCAATCAAACGCTTAGGCAAAGATAAAATTATGTTCATAAAACAAAAACTGCCCGGGTCATTCATCAAATCAAACCTTGATGATTCAATAAAAGACATGGGGCCAAACAAACGGTAGCCTGATAGGTGGGTGGCAGGGGGGTAAAAAAACAGGTTGCAGCCGGGAAAGGGGGGTTTTCATTTGAGCCAATAAAAAAAGTAAAAGACAGCCGATGCCTTTTACTTTTCCGTTGCACCCATCAATCGATGGTTATTTCTTGGGGATGGATTCAGAAACAGTGAGTCTTTTACGACCTTTTGCTCTCCGGCGCGAGAGAACTTTTCGTCCGTGCTTGGTTTGCATCCGCTTTCTAAAGCCGTGCTTGTTTCTTCTTTTCTTATTGGAAGGTTGAAATGTCCTTTTCATCGCGAATGAGTTTATGATTTACCATGATTTTGATCGGATTGCAAAAGTAATGTTTTTTTTGAAGTTGCAAAAGGAAAGGGCAAGATTTTTAAGATGAAGCTAAAGGCTTTGGTGGTAGCATGAACGAGGGGGTGGGAGTAATGACAGGTTAGAGGGTTGAACCGAAAAAGCTTCAGCCGAGGGGGAGATAGAGCACTTTTTTGTCTTGAAAATAGGGATCCTCAAAAAAATCATCCACATTCCACACGTGCAGACGGTTTTGGTAAGCCTGAATATCCTGATGAAGGTCACCTCCTTTAAGATAAAAAATTCCGTTTTTCCAACCTTTTTGCTCTCCGGGTGCCACATTATCTCTGACCCAGGAAACAAAGCGGGGAAAACGGGTGAGGGCCCTGCTGATGACAAAATCATGCTTTCCCTGATAGTGCTCGATGCGCTGGTGGTGGGTTTGGACATTGGACAGGCCAAATTGCCGGGCAACCGAATCAACCACCTGAAGCTTCTTGCGGGTGGAATCGACCAGGAGGAATTCCACGTCAGTAAAGAGGATCGCCAGGGGTATTCCGGGAAATCCCCCCCCTGTACCTGCATCTAAAATACGTGTTTCCTGGTCAAACCGGATCAGTTTTGCGATAACCAGGGAATGCAATACATGGTGCAGGTAAAAGAAAGGAAAATCTTTGCGTGAGATCACATTGATGCGCTGATTCCAGTATTCAAAGGCGGTGTACAGCCCTTCCATCACCTGACGCTGCCAGTGGGTCAACTCCGGAAAATATCGATCCAGCGCCTGCATTATCTGATGGGGTGGTCGCGATTTTTGAGGATGTTATAAAGCAATTCGCGGGCCCGAAACAATTGGGCTTTGACTGTACCCAGCGGCAGGTCAAGTTCCTGAGCAATCTCCTCATAGGAGTATTCCTTGAAATATCTTAATTTGATCAGGTTCCGGTAACGAGGTTTGAGTTTGTCGACCACATCACGCATCAAATCCACCCGCTGGTTCTTGATCATATCCTCTTCGGGATCCGGATTGTTCGAATGAAGTGGCGGCGCGCTGATGTCATCATCCTCTTCTGCCTGATCAATGGAAATCAGGTTGGCCTTCTGTTTGCGGATAAAATCAATGCAATTGTTGGTGGCGATTTTAAATAGCCAGGTGCTAAAGGCATATTTGGGAGTATATTGATCAATATTTTTGAAGGCCTTGCCAAATGCCTCTATGGTAAGATCTTCGGCATCATTCTTGTTATTGACCATCTTCAGAAGCATATAATAGATGGCATCCCGATACCTATCCATCAGTTCTGCATAAGCCTGCTCGTCCCCGTCAATGGCAAGCTTTACCAACTTGTAATCATACCTTGCCTTATTGGATAAATTGGGATTTATGTCCATTTAGTATTATTTGACGCAATCTTGTTTGAAATTATTCCCATAAAATTAATAAATGGTAACAATATATCGTAAAATATGACCAGCAATAATAAATTTTTTTCACCCACCCTATTCATAAAACTTTTATAATCAAAAATTTGAAGCATCAACCGAATGCCAAAAATCGTCAATAAAAAGGGGTAACCTTCAGGCCAATAGACCAGACTCAAGACAAAAGCCCCATAAAAAGCGAGCCGGCTGAATACTTCCGTCAACAAAAGAAACCTGGACTGCTTTTTATAGTGGGGGCTGGTGGTCAAGTGTCTTTTCTTCTGAAAGAACCATCTGTCAAAAGATTGATGGGGTTTAGAAATGATTTTGGCCTCCTGGTTGATCTGTATCCGGGTATTGTGTTTATGGGCTGTTTGATTGACGAAAAGGTCGTCATCGCCACTTTGAAGATGATAATGGCCTGCAAAACCCTTGTTATTAAAGAACAGCGACTTGCGATAGGCAAGGTTTCGGCCCACACCCATATAGGGTATACCGCGCAAGGCATAAGAAAAATACTGCAGGGCAATGGTCAGGGTATCGAGGCGGATCAATTTATTGAGCCATCCGCCCTGGGCTTCATAGCCGCCATACCCAAGCACCAGTGAGGTATTCTGATCGAACCGGCCAGCCATAGAACGAATCCAGTTTCTCCCAGCCGGATAACAGTCAGCATCAGTAAATAAGAGCCACTCATAACTTGCTTTTTTAATGCCCAGGGCGACAGCCAGTTTTTTATTGTGGTTAAACTTTTGATCCCGCTGAAGCTCGGTAAACTTAAGGTGCCCGTATTGGTTTTGATACCGGGTTAAGACCATGTCGGTGTCATCGGCTGAACCATGGTTGACCACCACCACTTCAAATTCCGGATAATCCTGTTCAAGGATGAGGGGGAGGTGCCGCTCGAGGTTGACTTCTTCATTCTTGGCGCAAATAATTACAGAAACGGGCGGATATTGATTCGGCGCCTGCGATTTATCCCGGTAAAAAACGATGGCACTGTATATGCCCAAATAATAGACCATCTGAACAATAAAAGCCAGGGCAAACAGTGCCGGCAGCAACAGCAAAGGGTTATCGGTTATTTGAACCATGTTTTCCACAGGCAGGATTTAATCGTTTGAGACAACAATTTTATGAAAGATTTTTTTACTGGACAAATATCGAATGCAGAAGCCAGCGATTTATTAAATGATCTTGAATGATTATATTTGTCAGATAATTTTGGAGCCATGAAGTTTAATGTGTTGAAAAAGGCGGGCAATTCGCAGGCAAGGGCCGGAGCGTTTCAAACCGATCATGGGGAGGTAGCCACCCCGGTATTCATGCCCGTGGGGACCCTGGGTACCATTAAAGGTATAAACACCCGGGAATTGGAGAAAGAAGTTGATTCGCCCATGTTGCTGGCGAACACCTATCATTTATTGCTGCGGCCAGGGACAGGTGTTTTAGAAGAAGCAGGCGGGATGCATCGGTTCATCAACTGGAAAAGGCCAATACTGACTGATAGTGGAGGATATCAAGTATTTTCCCTCTCCTCGAACCGGAAGTTATCCCGGGAAGGGGCTCATTTTCAATCCCACATTGACGGAAGCCACCACACTTTTACCCCGGAAAATGTAGTAGACATACAGCGCTCGATTGGGGCGGATATCATCATGGCGTTTGATGAATGCACCCCCTACCCTTGCGATTACCAATATGCCAAAGCATCGATGGATCTAACCCATCACTGGTTAACCCGGGGCATTGAGCGCTACCGGCAAACCCAACCCTATTATGGCCATAATCAGTATTTGTTTCCCATTGTTCAGGGAAGCGTATACAGCGACCTGCGTAAAGAGTCGGCCCGGTTCATCAGTGAAACCGACCAGGCGGGGTATGCCATCGGGGGGCTGTCGGTTGGCGAACCCGCCCACATGATGTATGATATGGTGGAAGTGGTCAATGAAATCCTTCCGCCCGACCGTCCCCGTTATCTGATGGGGGTTGGCACCCCGGTAAATATCCTGGAAGCCATCGACCGAGGGGTTGACATGTTTGACTGCGTCATTCCCACCCGCAACGGCAGAAACGGCATGCTATTCACCCAAGAAGGGATCATCAACATCAAAAACCTGCAGTGGAAAAACGACTTTTCACCCCTCGAGGCCGACGGCGCCTCTTATGTGGACCAGCACTTTTCCAGGGCTTACCTGCGCCATTTAACCATCGCCAAAGACATTACCGCCGCCCAGATTGCCACCCTCCATAATCTGAGCTTCTACAAATGGCTGATGCAGCAGGCGCGCCAGCATATTTTCCATGGCTCCTTCCCGGAATGGAAAAAACAAATGGTGGAAAAACTCAGCCAAAGGTTATGAAAAGACCAAAAGTAAAAATATGGGATCGATACATCATTAAAAAATTCCTGGGAACCTATTTCTTCGCCATTGCCCTGATCATTAGTATTTCCATTGTTTTTGACCTTTCCGAGAAGATTGACAACTACATGGAAAACAACGCCCCGGCTGAAGCGGTGGTGGTTTTCTACCTGAACTTCATCCCTTATTTTGCCAATTTGCTGAGTTCTTTATTCACCTTCATTGCGGTGATCTTTTTCACCTCCAAGATGGCCTATAATTCCGAAATTATCGCCATCCTAAGCAACGGGGTCAGTTTCCGCCGGATATTGGTTCCCTATTTCGTCTCGGCCTTTCTGATCGCCGGATTATCCTTTATTCTGATGTCTTACGTGATCCCTCATGCCAATGAAAGGCGGCTCAATTTTGAGTATACCTACCTGAAAGAATCGCCTTATAAAGTGGAGCGTAACCTCCACATGCAGATAGATACCGGGGTTTACATCTACATGCGCAATTACCGGCCCAACGTGCAGAAAGGCTACAAATTTTCCATGGAAAAATTTGAGAACAATCAGCTCAAATCTAAGCTGATGGCGGAAAACATCACCTGGGACAGCACCAAGAAAAAATGGACAGTACATGATTACTATATGCGCCAAATCACTTCAGCCCAGCATGACTCCATCCAGAGCGGAGCAAGCCTTGACACCACCCTTTCGGTAAAGCCATCAGATTTTGGCCAGTATACCGATATCGTAAAAACCATGAGCATGCCCGAGCTCAATCGATTCATTCAGAAGAAACGGATCCAGGGAGCGGAAAACCTCGAGGCTTATCTCATTGAAAAACACCGACGTTTCTCCTATCCCTTTTCGACCTTTATCCTGACCCTGATCGGTGTTTTCCTCTCCTCCAAAAAGTTGCGCGGGGGGATGGGGATGCAGATCGGCATCGGCATTACCCTGAGTTTTGCCTATATTCTTTTTATGAGATTTTCAACCATGTTTGCCCTGCGCGGTGGCATCGAGCCCTTTATTGCGGTGTGGATTCCCAACATCATCTTTGCTTTCATCGCCCTTTCCCTTTACCGGTTTGCCCCGCGATAACTTCCAGCCGGTATAACATCCGGTTAGACCGTTGCAACCATCATCCCGTAAGGCTTTCCAGAGATTTGGCGATAACTTATAAACAGGATGGCGTCGGGGTTGGCCCCTATCTGTATATCAGATCAAAACAAGCGATTTGTTTTTATTTACATATTTTATTATTCTTGTATTTACTAGAATTAAACTATTTTTGCCTGGCTTTTCCACCAATTAAATTTTAAAACTATGTCACTCAAAAGGAAGATACTCGAATTACAAAAGAAGCGGGAAAAAGTACTGCAAGGAGGGGGAGAGAAAGCCATAGAGAAGCAGGTGGCCATGGGCAAGATGACCGCCAGGGAACGGATTGTAACCCTGCTGGATGAGAACTCCTTCCATGAGTACGATCTTTTTGTTGAGCACGAAGCGCGGGATTTCGACATGGATAAGAAGGTTTTGCACGGTGATGGGGTGATCATCGGCACCGGCACCATCTATGGCGCCCCCGTATGTGTTTATGCGCAAGACTTTACAGTGGCAGGAGGGTCACTGGGTCTGATGCATGCCCGCAAAATTGGTAAAATTATGGACCATGCCATGAAAATGCGGGTTCCCCTGATTGGAATCAATGACTCGGGCGGTGCCCGGATCCAGGAAGGGGTAAATTCGCTGGCCGGCTATGGTGAGATTTTTTACAGGAATACGGTAGCTTCAGGGGTGATTCCACAACTATCCGTTATTCTTGGACCCTGTGCCGGCGGTGCGGTTTATTCACCTGCGTTGACCGACTTTGTCTTCGTGGTGGACAAAATATCCAAGATGTTCATCACCGGTCCCGGAGTGATCAAGACGGTGCTGGGCGAAGAGATATCGATGGAAGAGTTGGGCGGGGCCAAGGTACACAGTGAGACCACCGGCAATGCCCATTTCTATGCCGAAAGCGAGATGGAATGCTTCAGCCAGATCAAGAAGCTGGTTTCCTTCATTCCATGGAACAATACCCAGAAGGCCAAAAAGATGGAGCCCAAAGAGCCGCATACCGACAAATATCCCATCAGTGAGATTGTCCCGGGCAACCCCAAAGAGCCCTATGACATCCGCGATGTGATCAGGGCGGTAAGTGACGACTCTGACTTCTTCGAAATCCAGGAGCGATGGGCCAAAAACGTGGTCATTGGCTTCGGGCGGGTCGATGGCGAAACGGTTGGTTTCGTAGGCAATCAACCCCTGATCCTGGCCGGAGTGCTTGATGTCGACTCCTCAGACAAGGCCGCACGGTTCATTCGTTTCTGCAACGCCTTCAACATCCCATTGGTAACCTTTGTCGATCTTCCCGGCTACCTGCCCGGGATTGACCAGGAGCATGCCGGGGTAATACGCCACGGAGCCAAGGTGTTGTATGCCTACAGCGAAGCCACCGTGCCCAAAATTACCTTTATCCTGAGAAAAGCCTATGGCGGAGGTTACATTGCCATGAACTCCCGCCACTTAAATGCCGACTTTGTCTTCGCCTGGCCGGGGGCTGAAATCGCCGTGATGGGTCCGGAAGGGGCTGCCAACATCATCTTCCGCAAGGAAATACAAAATGCCGATGACCCCGATAAGGTCAGAAGACAAAAGATTAAGGAATACAAACAAAAATTTGCCAATCCTTATGTAGCCGCGGCAAAAGGTTATGTGGATTCGGTCATCGAACCTCAGGAAACCCGCCGGTTGCTTAGCCACGCCCTGGAGGTTTCCCAAAATAAGGTCGATAACCGGCCCAGCAAAAAACATGGAATTCCACCATTCTAAATCCGATGCGCCATGGCAGAAAATAATCAGTCCAATCCCCAGGAAAACAATCAGCAACAGGACAATACCCCTCAAAACGGACAGAAAAAAAAGTTCCGGTCCCTCAATATCGACGGGACACGTTACCGGACTCAGCTGACCGAAAAATTTAAAAACCGCCAAAAATGGGACAACCCATTATCCGGCAAGGTCACCTCTGAATTCCCGGGAACCGTTGTCAAAGTAGACGTGGAAGAAGGAGATGAGGTGGAAAAGGGCGACCGCCTGTATATATATGAGGCCATGAAAATGAAAAACAGGGCCTATTCACCGGTAGGGGGTACCATCAAGGAAGTACACGTCAAGGAAAATGACATCATCCGCAAAGGAGATCTGCTATTCGTCATTGAATGATCCCGGATAAAACCCGATCAAATTGCCCTTAAGCAAAGCTTTGGGGCAATTTGTTTTATCCAATCCCATGGGTTCCGGTCGGGCTAAGCTGGGCATAAAAAATTCGCGATTTTCCTACATGTTTCAACTTTGATTCATATTATATTTAAGGGGATTAACCCGGCAGGCTCAGCATGAATGAATCAGCAAAAAAGCGTCTCTCCCGGGCCAGGCAGGAGCAGATCAACAGGGATGAAAGCAACCGGGAAACTTACCGGGATTTGATGCCCCATCATATATGCGAACAATACTAATCATCGACAGCGACAGTGAATTCCTTCAAACCGCCAGTGAATACCTGACCAGTTCCGGCTTTGATGTAATATCCGTCCGCGATGGTGCCACCGGTGTACAAAGAACCCTCCAGTACATCCCGGATGTCATTCTTTGCGATGCTGAACCCGAAGGACTTAGCGGCTATGAGGTCTTCAATATGGTCCAGCAGATCAACTCCACCGCCGTGATCCCATTCATTTTCCTCACCAGTAAAAGCACCTATCAGGAACTCCGCTCGGCCATGAACCTGGGCATCGACGACCTGCTGGTCAAACCCTTCGAGATGAAGGAACTTAAAAAGCTCATCGATGTGCGCCTGGAACGCCAGGAACGCATTTTAAAAATGGCCGACGAAAAGTTCAACACCCTCATAGATAATGCCTACACCGCCATTTACATCTACCGGGACCAACAGCTCACCTACGTCAACCAAAAATTTTGCGACATTCTTGGCTATTCGAAAAGGGAACTGCTGGGGATGAACCTGGTCAATATCCTTTTCAAAGACGACATCCAGCCGGTGATGAATAAAATCAATCAGTGCTTCAAAGGCATACAAAAAGAAATGGAGCTGAATTTCAGGGTGATTAAGAAAAACCAGGAAATTGCCAACATCGACTGGGCCGGGAGCATCGTCAATATCAACGGCAAAAAGAGCCTGGTAGGGGCCGTCAGCCAGACCAATAAAGGAGAGATCCAGCGCACCCCTTACGAAAACCAGGATAAGATCGTTCTAACTCCCCGGGAAAAGGAGGTACTGGAATACATTTGCCAGGGTTTTTCGACATCAGAGATAGCCGGCTTTTTAAATCTCAGCACCCGCACCGTTGAGGGCCACCGGAACCGACTGCTGAAAAAGGCCAGATGCAGAAATTCAGTATGCCTGGCCATCTACGCCATAAAAAATGGCCTCTACCAGATCTGACCCGCCCATCTTATAAGCCCCATTTTTACGCTGGTCCGACCAAAAATGAGCTCATGCAGGTGGCCGGAGAGTTAGCGGATAAAGACCCATTGTTTTTCCGAGGAACGCTCCGGGCTGTAAATATAACCTTCTTGATCAAAGGCCTTAATGGATTCAGGGGTTTCGATGCGGTTTTGCATAATAAAACGACTCATCAACCCCCGGGCTTTCTTGGCATATACAGCAATGGTTTTATATTGATTGCCCTTGCGTTCCTTGAAAACAGGGGTAACGATATCGGCTTCCAGCTTTTCGGCATCAATCGAGCTGAAATATTCATTGGAGGCTAGATTGATCAAAACCTTGCACTCATGCCCCTCCATCGCCTCATTGATATTTTGGGTGAGGCGTTGCCCCCAAAATGCATAAAGATCTTTTCCCCGGGGATTGGTCAACTTCGTACCCATTTCCAGGCGATACGGTTGGATCAGGTCCAGGGGCCTTAAGATCCCATAAAGGCCCGATAAGATCCGCAAATGTTGCTGGGCAAAGCGAAGATCTTCAGGCGACATATCTTCTGCCTTCAAGCCCTGATAAACCTGCCCGTTAAATAGCATCACCGCCCGACTGGCATTATCCGGGTTGAATGGGGTATGCCACCGGGCAAAACGTTCGTAGTTCATATCAGCAATCTTCCGGCTGACATCCATTAGTTGAACCAACTCATCCGGTGAAAGTTTCCTGAGCTCCTCCACCAGCAGGCGGCTATCTTCTATAAATTCAGGGAGGCTGTAATCACTCACCGGTGGGTGAACCTTTTTGTCCAGCTTTTTAGCAGGTGAAAGTATGGTAATCATTTTTTTTATTATTCATACAGTTGCCGCATCATAAATGTTCAGCATTCGGCAAAAGGCTTATTTCTCAAGCTTATCCCATTAGGTCTTACCCATCCTGACTTGCTTTTCTGGCTGTGGGGCCCGTGGGGTGGTTACGGGTCTTTCGCCGGCAATGGGGAGTCTTGTGGAGCCGAAAAAATCAGGGTTGTCGGGAATAAGGTAGAAAAAACTAAAAACGATACCCCTTGTGAACCGGAGATCAGTCGAGGTTTACGATAATATCCTCCAGTTTGCGCTTGGGCACGTGATGGATTTGATGGTCGTCGCGCCAATATTTGATATCACCACCCCTCTCAATGTTTTCAACTTTAACCGTCTCCCGGGGCTTTCCAAGGGCAATGACCAGCAATATCTCGTATTGATCGGCCAATTGCAACTCCCGATGCATCCGCTCGCGGTCAATGGAGGCTACAATACAACCGCCAAAACCCTTTTCCACTGCTCCCAGCAACATACTTTGGGCGGCTATGCCATGGTCACAGAAAAAATCATCTGCCAGGGCATGATCACCTAAGATAACAATATAGCCTGAAGGTTGCTCGCCATCTACGGGACCTTCCCAATCAGTCAGATAACCCGCCCAACTCAGAGCGCTGAAGATGGTGCGGTTCGTCTCTGGCTCATTAGATATGTAATATTTCAGGGGCTGGGCATTCCTGGCCGAGGGGGAAAGGCGGGCCAGGTTGACAAAATATTTCAGATTGTCCAGTGCAATGTGGTAGTCCTGGTAAAACCTCCGATAACTTCTGTTTTGCCGAATCATTTGCTCCATTAACATGACGTAAAATTTTTAAAATCCGTATAATATGATTCAAATCAGTATGGGTCTTAAAAATAATGGGATTCGATTAAAATAACAAGTTATGGCTAGGAATTATCTGTTTAACGGGACTAAGAAAATAAAGAGTCGTCCCGGGGTGTTGGCATCAACCCGGCAAAATTGACAAAACCATTAAAAGGGGCCACCTCCCTGAAGAGGCGGCCCCGGAGGTTACCTAAAATGAACCACCAGAGAAATCAATCTTTAAACCGCCGGGCTACTTCCTGCCAGTTGACCACATTCCAGAAAGCGTCAATATAATCGGCCCGTCGGTTTTGGTATTTCAAATAATAAGCATGCTCCCAGACATCCAGGCCCAGAAGCAATTTTTGGGCATTGCAATCGGCTACATCCATAAACGGATTGTCCTGGTTGGGGGTCGAGCAGATATTGAGTTTGCCCGCGGTATCCAGATAAAGCCAGGCCCAACCGGAACCGAAACGTCCGGCCGCGGCTTTGGCAAAAAGTTGCTTCAACTCATCAAAGGATCCAAAATCGCGCTCAATGGCCTGTTTTAATTCACCGGAAGGGCTTCCGCCTCCATTGGGCGACATGATGGTCCAAAAGATGCTGTGGTTATAATGGCCTCCGCCATGATTGCGGACGGCAACGGGATGTCTGGAAACATTTCGGAAGATGTCCTCTATTGGCATCTTTTCCAGATCGGTGCCTTCTATAGCCGCATTGAATTTTTTGGTATAGCCGGCATGGTGCTTATCATGATGCAATTCCATGGTTTTTTGATCGATATAAGGCTCCAGGGCATCATACGCATAAGGTAAATCGGGTGTTTGATATGCCATTTCGTTGTCATTTAGAGGTTGAACAATATATTTACTTAGTCTAAATAAAATTATTAATGATTCAACAACCAAAGGGCCAAATTGTTTGAAAAAAAGATTTATTTCGTCTCGCGCCGAAAAGCTGGGTAACTGTGAATAAAAGGATCCTGCATCTGGCCGTACCCAATATCATCAGCAACATCACCGTGCCATTGCTGAGCATGGTAGATATGTCACTGGTGGGCCACCTGGAGACAGCCAGCAAGTTGCACATCGGGGCTATATCGCTGGGGACGATGATATTCAATGTCATCTACTGGGGATTTAGCTTTCTTCGAATGGGTACCAGTGGATTTACCGCCCAGGCTTATGGAAGGGGGGAGCGGAAAGAGGCGATGCTGATTCTCTCGCGGGCGGTTTCAGTAGCTTTTGGGGGTGCCCTGGTGTTGATTGTGCTTCAACAGCCCATTGCCCAACTGGGTTTTTGGGTGCTAGAGGGTTCGCCACAGGTTGAAGAACTGGCCCGCCAATACTACGACATCCGGATCTGGGCTGCCCCGGCAACCATCGGCCTTTTTGCCCTGACCGGATGGTTTATTGGCATGCAGAATGCGAGAATTCCGATGCTCCTGGCAATCGTTGTTAACCTGTTGAACATCGGATTTAATGTTGTGCTGATCCATTACTTTGGGATGAAATCCGATGGGGTAGCCCTGGGCACGGTGCTCGCCCAATATTTCGGAATCATCCTGGGAATCATTCTGTTCTTGCGCTACCACAAAAAATTGCTGATATATTGGAGTTATCGGGCAATGATTGAAATCAGGGCCCTCAAGTTGTTCTTCTCCGTCAATAAGGACATCTTCATCCGCACGATGTGCCTGATATTTGTCATGTCGTTCTTTACCGCCCAATCGGCCAACATGAACGATACGACCCTGGCAGTAAACTCTGTCTTGCTGCAATTCTTCATGTTCTTCTCCTATGTCATGGACGGTTTCGCTTATGCGGGTGAAGCACTGACCGGCCGATACATTGGCGAGCAAAGCCGTCGCCGGATGAAAAAAGTTGTACGACTCCTCTTCCAATGGGGCCTGGGCTTTGCCCTGCTGTTCACTTCAGCTTATCTGTTGCTGGGCAACCAGCTGCTACAGCTGCTAACCGACAACCAGCAGGTTTTGAACACCAGCCAACATTACATCTATTGGGTCTATTCCATTCCCCTGCTCACCTTTGCTGCCTTCCTCTGGGATGGCATCTATATCGGAGCCACCGCCTCCCAAAGCATGCGCAATGCCATGGTGATCTCAACCCTTTTGATATTCATCCCTGTCTATTACGGACTGATCGGCCCCTGGGGCAATCAAGGCCTTTGGCTGGCTTTTATGCTCTTCCAGGCCAGTCGCGGTGTCATCCAGTCTCTTCTCTCCCGGTATGCTGTTTTCAAAAAATTGTCTTAAATTTGTATAGAAGTATATAAATATCTGGATAAAATCCAACTGCCATGAAGATCACTAAAGATATTGCCATCGAAGATCTCGTCGACAATGTTCCCCAGGCTGTAAAATACCTGATGCATGAAGGCATCAAATGCATCGAATGTGGCGAACCCATCTGGGGAACCCTCGAGGACGCCGCCAAAGAAAAAGGATACGGCGACCAGGAAATAGAAGGCTTTGTTCAGGATTTACAGGCTTTCGCCGATGACCCATCCAAAGAGGTCGAAGAACCCCAGGCCAAAATCCATGTCAAAAAAATGGACGGGGATTCACAAAAAAACAAAGGATAAAAAACCACTCCCTGTAAAACAAGCCACGCGAGATGGGCATGTCAGAATGTCCAATCCCTGGGATGTTGCATGAGTTTCGCCGCCATGCCCGGAGGTAAGTCAAGATATGTCAGAATCTCCACTCCTGGGATGTTGCATGAGTTGCCCGAAAACCTGACCGGGGCCATCAACGATAGCGGCCCGGTAAAAGGAAAGATCTGACATAATCATCAATTCCTGCCTCCAGCGAATAAAAGGGCTGTTCATACCCGGCGGCCCGTAATTTATCCATAACGGCTTCCGTATAGTATTGGTATTTATCACGGATATCAAGGGGGGTATCAATATACTCAATTCGCGTTTCTCTGTTCATAGCCCTAAAAACGCTTTTTACCAGATCATTGAATGTACGCGCCTGGCCCGTGCCCAAATTGTAAAGACCACTATTGGGGTGGTGTTCCATAAAAAAATAGAGCACTTCAACCACATCCTTTATATAAATAAAATCGCGCAGTTGCTCTCCATGCTCGTAATCGGGGCGGTGTGAACGGAAAAGCTTCATCTTACCCGTTTCCCGGATTTGATGGTACGCATGATAGATAACAGAAGCCATACGGCCCTTGTGATACTCGTTGGGTCCATATACATTGAAAAATTTCACCCCGATCCAGTATGGGGGTTCCTTCTCCTGCTGCAAGACCCACTTATCAAACTCGTTTTTCGACTCTCCATAGGCATTTAACGGCTTCAGGTCAAAGACCAGCTCATGGTCATCGTGATATCCAAACTCCCCACCCCCATACGTAGCGGCCGAAGAAGCATAGATAAGGGGGATTTGGTGTTTAACGCACAAATTCCAGAGAGCTTTGGAATAGTTCAAATTCAGACGATCAAAAACATCCTTGTCAAATTCGGTCGTATCAGTCCGGGCCCCCAGATGATAAACTGCCTCCACCTGATCATAATGGAGCCCCAGCCAATCCACAAAATCATCCCGGTGAACCTTTAGCGCGTATGAGGCATGAATGAGGTTCCTGTTTTTTTGTTGATTGGAAAAATCATCCACCACGATGAGCTCCTGCAGGCCTTCATCATTGAGCTTTCTTACCAGATTACTGGCAATAAAACCGGCTGCTCCTGTTACTACAATCATATAGGCATATTTTATTCCACGAAATTATAAAACTATCGCATTGATCAACAAAATTCGGCCAAAGTTTTGCCTGCCGCCGGCTGTTCCTCAACATTGGGCCTAACCGATGGAAGTATTCAACAAAACGAAAGGCCGGCTTGTTAGGCCCGCTTGGATTTGTTCTAAAAAAATTGTTCTTTTGAGTATGTAAGCGTAAAACAAAACGTTCTTCCATGGAAACATACATCACCCGACGCGAGCGATTCAGTGCCGCTCACCGGCTTTTCCGGTCTGACTGGGATGACGCCAAAAACCTTGAGGTATTTGGTCCCTGCTCCAACCCCAACTGGCACGGGCACAACTATGAGCTGTTTGTCACCGTCAAAGGCCCGATCAACCCCCAAACCGGATTTGTCATCAACATCAAAAAGCTCAGCGGCCTGATCCATGAACGGATCATCTCCAAGATAGACCATAAGAACATGAATACCGAGGTGGATTTCATGCAGGGGCGTCTGGCCTCAACCGAAAACCTGGCCGTAGCCATATGGCAGGAGCTGGAGCAGCCGGTCAGCAACCTGGGCATAGAACTTTACAAGATCAAAATCACAGAGACTGAAAACAATTTTGTGGAATATTACGGCAAATAAAAACACCTATTATGGAAATCGTCAACAATGGATTTGGATCCCTGGACAACAGCGGTTATTCGAGCGTAGAAGTATGGGATGATGAAAAAACGGCCAAGCTGGCCGAGCACTACAAGGAAATTCTAAAGCTATTGGGGGAGGATCCGGAAAGGGAAGGCCTGAAAGACACCCCGATGCGGGTAGCCAAATCGATGCAATTCCTCAACAAGGGGCTGAACATTGACCCGCGGGAGATCATTCACTCGGCAAAATTTCAGGAAGATTACAAGGAAATGGTCATTGTCAAGGACATCGAACTTTATTCGATGTGTGAGCACCATATGATCCCCTTTTATGGCAAGGCTCATGTGGCTTATATACCGGACAAATACATCACCGGCTTAAGCAAGATTGCCCATGTGGTAGAGGCTTTTGCCCGGAGGCTTCAGGTCCAGGAGCGCATGACCATGCAGATACGCGATACGATTCAGGAGACCTTGCGGCCAATGGGGGTTGCCGTGGTCATCGAGGCCCACCACATGTGTATGCAAATGCGGGGGGTTCAGAAACAAAATTCGGTGACCACCACTTCAGCTTTCACCGGGGCTTTCCTGAGAGACACCAAAACCCGGGAAGAATTCACCCATCTGATTGGCTCCCGTTTGCATTAAAACATGGCTCCAGGGCGGGCATGATTGCCCAAAGTATCCTTTTCACGAGCCTCTGCTTGCATTCAACCATTGCTCAAAGGCGGGGGCCGATCATTTCATTCAAAGGCAGGAACCCGCACCATAAGCCTGGAATGAAAGCAGGCAGCTTAACCGATGAGGCTGCTAAAAAAAGACAACATGCCACTCTGTAATGATCGATGCAAAGCAGCCAGTGAATCGTCACCCAAAACAATAAAAATGATTATTTTCGCCCTGCAATAAAGCAAATCAACCGTTAAAACAAAGCATTTATGAAAGCATATGTATTTCCCGGACAAGGGGCCCAGTATGTGGGCATGGGCAAAGACCTTTACGAACAAAATGACCTGGGGCGCCAGCTTTTTGACCAGGCCAATGACATTTTAGGATTCAGCATAACCGATGTCATGTTTGAGGGCACCGACCAGGACCTAAAACAAACCCGGGTCACCCAGCCGGCCATCTTTTTACATTCGGTGATTTTGGCCAAAACCCTGGATGATTTTGCCCCCGAGATGGTGGCCGGTCATTCGCTGGGTGAATTTTCGGCGTTGGTGGCCAACGGGGCCCTCTCCTTTGAAGACGGTTTGCGGCTGGTGAGTCAGCGGGCTCAGGCCATGCAAAAAGCCTGTGAGCGGGAACCATCTACCATGGCCGCGATTATGGGCATGAAAGATGAGACGGTCGAAGAAGTTTGCCGTCAGATCGATGCCATTGTGGTCCCGGCCAATTACAACAGCCCGGGACAGGTGGTAATTTCCGGATCCATCGAAGGCATTGACCAGGCGGTGGAACAGCTCAAGGAAAAAGGGGCCAAAAAAGCCGTAAAGCTGAAGGTAGGAGGTGCCTTTCATTCGCCGCTGATGGAGCCGGCCAAACAAGAGCTGGCCCAGGCCATCGACCAGACCCGTTTCAACAAACCAACATGCCCGGTTTATCAAAATGCCACGGCCGCTGCCAGCAGCGATCCGGAACAGATCAAGGCCAATCTGATCAAACAGCTCACCTCACCGGTCAAATGGACCCAAACGGTAGAAAATATGATTCAGCACGGGGCCTCTTCTTTTACAGAAGTAGGACCGGGCAAGGTACTGCAAGGATTGATCAAGAAGGTTGACCGGAAGATGACCGTGCAAAGCGCGTAAAATGCAAGACCAGTCGCCGGCAACTAAGATATCCGGCTGGCCGGTCTAAAAACACCAGAAAAAAGCCCGAAGAACACCACATAAAAGCCTGGCCCGATAGGGAGCGTCAGGCTTTTTCATTGGCAGGGATCTGGAACGAAACCGAGGCAACTCCATCCTTAATCTCCTGCATGACAGGGATGGGCATATCCCTGAATGAACTGCCCTAACCCAAGCAGGGAGGTTGTCTCCAAACCAAACATAGTTCATTCCTTGAACTTCAAGCTGATCTCCTGCTTAATGTCAGGATGTAAGCTGCGCGGAACCGGACTGGCATGAACCAGCTCTTGCAGCAGATCCTTCTGCTGCTGATTGAGTTGATGTTTGCTGAAATCATATTCAATCTGTATTTTATCGATCCTACGCGGGTCGTTGCGCATCACCTTGGTGGTTTTGGCGGTGGCCCCTTCAATGCTGAAGCCGTTTTCCCTGGCCTTGATGCCCATGATGGTAAAAATGCAGCTGCAAAGGGCAGAAGAAACCATATCGGTAGGCGAAAAATATTCGCCCTTGCCCTTATTGTCGACCGGGGCATCGGTGGTAATCTCCTGGCCATTCCGCTCATGGGTTATCTCAGTTCGCAGGTCTCCAATATAAGTAGTCTGATAATGTTCCATAAAGCAAAAAATTTTGGCGGTTTATTAATCGGATAACTTTTCTTTTTGATCCAAAGGGGCCTGATCCAATGGGGACTTAAAAATCCCGGAGGCGTTTTTAAGCGCAGAAAACCCCCTGTAGGTATATTCACCGACAGGCTATGGGGCTTCAATGTTCATCTGATAGCGGGCATGGGTTTCAATTTTTTCCCGCTCAAACAGGTCCCGCCGATAAGTTTTTTGAATATAGCGCCGGGTTTGGTCACAATAATGATCACTGGCCGGGATGCCAGAGGTACCCGTTGGGATGATGGTTCTGGATTGGTTCCAGTCGGCCGTGGAATAAACATGTCGATGGGAAGCCCCATGATTCACCGTGAAAGGCTCATCAAAGGAGTAACTATAGGGGCAAACCGTATGGAAGCTTCCCCCCACTTGAAAGGGGCCTCGGTTCATATCAAAGAGCAAATCCAACACAGGCACCTCTCCACCTATCGGATGCTTCAACTCCAGCTGATGAATCCTTCCCCATTCCCAGCTATCGGGGTCCTGCCCCATTTGTTCGGTAAGCCGGGCCAGGGTTTGATTAAAACTTTGCTCGATGATCGCCTCAAAATCTTCCTTCTCCGGAGTATTCACATCATCACACCAGGGAGATGCCTCCTGCTTCCAGACATTTTTCATCAAATTGCGCACCAGGATTTTGCTGCCCAGATATTCTTTATATAGGCCACCTCCTAATTCATCCCGGATCAGGTTGCGCAGGAAGGTCACATAAAACTGTTCAAAAATGGCAGCGGCCGCACTTTCCTTGCGGTATACCCTATCCCACCGGGCCAGCAACCCAACGGCCTGTTGCTGTTCAGGGGACAGTTCGCCGGAATCGCGCACAACCTGCAACATCTTATCCCTGAAAAGATCCACCATCCGGGAACGATGATCAGTCTGAATGTCCATAAAATCCTGAACGCTCAACCGCTCTTGCTGTTGAAGCATTTGACGTATCCGGTCAATCCTTGGAGACAGGTCAAACCAATGGCTGATATAATGGGGATAATCGGGGTGAACCGTTCGGTTGTTGGCCGAAGAAACCATGCCCTTTTCGGGATTGTATTGATGGGGCAACTCATCAAAAGGAACAAATCCCTGCCAGTCATAACGGGTGGTATCACCTGGAAAAATGGTTGAGGCATTGCCCTGGCGTATAGGCACCCCGGCACAGCAATACATCCCGATATTGCCCTGTACATCGGCATAGGCGATATTTTGACTGATGGAACGGAAACTGCGCACAGCATCCTTAAAATCCGCCCAGTTTGAAGCGCGGTTCAACCGGTAGACCGATCGCAGCTCATTGCTGTAGGCATTGCCAACCCACCGCATTGAGAGGGTTCGATCAGTAATATCCTTAAACCTGGAAATCACAGGACCGCGATGGGTATAATAAAGTCTACGGGTCAGGGTATCCCCGTTTTTCAGAATAAAACGTTCCTGCTCCACTTTCATATCCTTCCACTCGCCATTCAAACGATATTGAGCGGAATCGCCAGGGCGGAGGGTTTCCCGGTAAAAATCCATATCATCCACCATCACGTTGGTCATGCCCCAGGCGATGGAATCATTGTGACCGGATATCACCAGGGGCTGACCCGGAAGGGCAACCCCGGTAACATTGACCTGGCCCTCCACCACCTGGTGGATTTGATACCATATGCCCGGGGCAAAAAGGCCTAAATGCATATCATTGGCAAACAAAGGCTTCCCTGTCTCACTCTTTTTCCCCGATACAGCCCAGTTGTTGCTTCCGCTAAAAATCTTCAGCCCCATTTGTTCAAGCCTTCTCGAATGATCCAGCAACAAAGACAATGAGGGCGAAGCAGCCGAGCTTTCTTTGGGTGGGGTATAAACGGAAGCATCCTGCCGGTCAGTTTTCGGCACCATTTGCCGGTACTTTTCCCCGGGAACCACAGCAGCAATCTTATTCATCACCACTTCAGCCTCCCACGCGGGGGCTAAATCCCAGGCCATATACCCAATCAGGTTAATCGAATGAATAGGCTTCCAGCGTTCAGGCTGATACCCCAGCAAGGTAAATTCAGGGGGCAACTCCTGGCGATGATGTTCCAGATAAACATTCACCCCTGCCGCAAAGGCCCGTAAAGCCTCCCTTACCCGCTCATCAGAGCGTTTGTAGACTTTCCGCGACTTAGCAGGAATCTTAAGCGAACGCATAATCATGTCATCCTCTAGCATGCGCTTGCCAAATATTTCGGTTAACCGCCCCTGGGTGACCCTCCTGAACAAATCCATCTGCCATAGCCTGTCCTGGGCCATCAAATAACCGGTAGCCCGATACAGATCACGGGCATTATCGGCATAAACATGGGGCACCCCGGCTGAATCCCTGTAAACGGACACCGAGTGGCTGAACCCTTCCAGCTGAACGGACTCATTGTAATCCGGAAGAGCTTGATGCCCAATGTGATAAACAACAATTCCTGCTAAAAGCAAGATTACAAGAATAATTGAAGCAACGATAAATACAATCCGGCGAAACTTTTGCATATCTATCTCTTTTGAGCGAAACGGCAATCAAAAAATCAGGCATGGGTTCAAATAAACCCAAAACGAAGATAGAGGAAATCCCCTATTTTTGCAAACCCTGTAAAAAAAACCCCCGGTGCAGACCACTGGCTAAACGGTCTGCATCGGGGGTAAGTAACCCTTGAAGGAAACCGACCGGAAAAGGACGAATAAAAGGCGCTCAGGTTATTGGTTTTGAAACTGGCGAACCCCCTTGTCCAGCCAATCAATAAATTCCTGCGCCTTTGTAGTGTATCCCATAGGTTTACCAATGGCTTCGCCTTCAGGGGTCAAAACCCGGTAATAGGGTTGAGTATTTACATTGAACCGGTCAATTTGGAAAGCAGCATTCTTTTTACCCAGGGTTTTCTTGACTTTGCCGTCGTAGTCAGATTTCATCCATTCCGATTCGGGCAGTTTTTTCTTATCATCGATATAAAGGGCAATTAAAACATAATCTTCCCGCAGTCGTTTCTGAACGGCCGGGTTGGACCACACTTGCGACTGCATCTGTTTGCAATTGCTGCAGGAGTGGCCGGTAAAATAGACAAGGGCAGGTTTATTCAATTCACGGGCACATTGAAGTCCCTGATCGTATTTAAAATAACCTTTCACACCATAGGGCAGATTCAGGAAGTCGGCGTATTCAGGTGGTTCACAAATGGTTGGGCTGGATGAGGCAGCTCCCCCTGCGGTATCACCACCAGCCTGAAGCTCAAAATTCTGTGCTGTCTTGGGCGGCAAAATCCCGGATATCGAACTCAGGCTGGCGCCAAACAATCCGGGTACCAGGTATATGGCGAAACTAAAGGAAGCAATGGCCAGCACAAGCCGTAAAACCGACAAATGCTTCAGGTCTGAATCATTGGGCAGCTTGATCTTGCCCAGCAGATACAATCCCAACACGGAAAAGATGGCGACCCAGATCGACAGGTACAGCTCACGGCTAAGCAGCTGCAGGTGATAATTCTGGTCGATATTGGAAAGGAATTTAAAGGCGAAGGCCAGGATAATGAAACCCAAAACAACCTTCACCGAGTTCATCCAGCCTCCGGACTGAGGCATCTTTTTCAGCCAACCGGGTGATATAGCCAATATGGTAAAGGGAAGGCCAAAACCCAGGCCGAATCCCAGCATACCCACGGCAGGTTCGATCACGCTGCCTCCCACGGCCTTGACCAATAAAGCTCCAACAATGGGACCGGTGCACGAGAAAGAAACGATCACCAGGGTCAGGGCCATGAAGAAGGAGGCCAGGAAACCGCCCTTATCCACCTGCTTATCGGCTTTATTGGCCAGTCCGGAGGGCAGGACGATTTCAAACAACCCAAAGAAAGATGCAGCAAAGGTTAAAAATAACAGGAAGAAAAGGCTGTTAGGCAACCAGTGTGTGCCGAGGGTGGTTGTGAAGTCAGCCCCTGCACTGGTCAACGATACGATCAAACCAACACTGGTATAAAGGATGATGATTGAAAGGCCAAAGATCAGGGCCTTCACCACCCCGCTAACGCGGTTGCGCGACTCCTGCATAAAAAAGGAAACCGTCATGGGGATCATAGGAAAAACGCAAGGGGTAAGTATACCTGCCAGGCCAAAGACCACCGAAAGCAGGAAAAAACCCAGCAACGAACGGCCTTCGGTAAAATCCTGCCCCCCTATCCCGGCCTGCTGGCTTGAGTCAACTTCGGGTGATGCTCCAGCAGAAGATTCGCGGGGGGATCCTGAAGAAGTCTCATCTTCTTGTCCTGCCAAATCATCACCAGCTTGGGAAGAGGCTGTTGTAGATTCCTGATCCGTACCAGTACCGGAGGTTTCACCTGAAGCCCCTGCCGGCACCTGAAACGAAAAAGAAGGATTGAAATAAACACACTTATCTTCCTGACATACCTGATATTCAATGCCCCCCGTCACCTCAAACGCCTGCGACGTGTTCAGTTTGACCTTCTGGCGAAAGGTAGCCGTATCACTAAAATGCTTCACGTTAATGCCAAAGGTCTCGTCATACTCCTCGGTGGGTTCGGGTTCTTCCGAGGTAGATCCCTCAAGGGCATAGTTCGATGACTCATTAAAGTTGAAATTGGTCCGAATGGGGCCACCCTCAGGAAAATGCTGGGAATAAAGGTGCCAATCAGGCTGGATATCGGCTCTGAATATTAGGGTAGCCGTCTGGTTCCCCTCTTTTTCCACCTGATAGCTCCATTCCACAGGGTCAACCACCTGAGCGGAAGCACTTAAAGTGACAAATGCCGTCAGCAGCGTAAGGATTATTCGTTTCATGGCTGTCTAATTAAGTAATGGGGCAAAATTACAATTTAATGCTCTAACAACAAATATGAACATATGTTTACAGGTTGATAAATATCAATCCATGTTCAATGAAGCATCAGATCAGCCAAACAAACCTTTTCGGATGGGGTGGTTATTCCTCAATACGTTGGTTTTTGCGGGTAAAAAAACTGTAGCTGAGGAAGTCATAGGCTTCAGACCCTTTCACCCGGAGGCGCAGGCGATATTTCAGCTGCCATTTCATGCGCAGGGAAAAGAGTCCATTTTTTAGATAAGCCGACAGATAAGGGTGGGTTTTAAGGGTCAGATAGCGGTAGCTCAAGTCTTTGGTCAGATGCTTGAGATAATTCTCCATTTCATCAATCAAAAGGATAGCGGGCCGGATTTCTCCGGTACCGTTACAGGTGGGGCATTTTTCAACGGTCTGGATGTTCATCTCGGGGCGCACCCGCTGGCGTGTAATCTGCATCAGGCCAAACTTAGTCAGGGGCAGGATATTATGTTTGGTGCGGTCCACTTTCATCTCCTCCTTCATCTTTTCAAAGAGTTTCTGCTTGTTCTCCTGGGTATTCATATCGATGAAGTCGACGACAATGATACCGCCCATATCGCGCAGGCGCAACTGGCGGGCGATTTCTCTGGCGGCGGCAAGGTTCACCTCCAGGGCGTTGGTTTCCTGGTCCTGTCCAAGTTTGGAGCGGTTGCCACTGTTTACATCAATGGCGTGGAGGGCTTCGGTATGTTCGATAATCAGGTAAGCCCCGTTCTTGAATGAAACAGTGCGTCCAAACAGGGCCTTGATCTGCTTGGAAATGCCAAAATGATCGAAAATGGGGTTCTGTCCGTTGTATTGCTTAACGATGTTCTTTTTTTCCGGGGCTATGGTCGAGATATAGTCTTTTATTTCATGATAAAAGGTAGCGTCGTTGACGTAGACATTGGAAAAAGAAACGTTCAGCAAATCGCGGAGCAAGGCAGAGGTACGATCCAGCTCGCTCATGACCAGTTTGGGGGGAGTGGCCTGATAGAGTTGAGCGAAAGAAGCTTCCCATTTTTTCAGAAGGCCCCTGAGCTCGCGGTCCAGCACGGCCACTTTCTTGCCTTCAGCAACAGTGCGGATGATCACCCCAAAATTCTTGGGTTTGATGCTTTTAATCAACCTTTTCAGGCGCTTGCGTTCGTCGGCCGATTTAACCTTTTGGGAAATCGAGATTTTATCGGAAAAAGGGATTAAAACCAGGTTGCGTCCGGCAATGGAAAGCTCAGAACTCAGCCGGGGCCCCTTGGTGGAGATGGGCTCTTTGGCAATCTGGACAATGACTTTTTGCCCGTTGGAAAGGACCTCCGAAATCTTGCCATTTTTATTGATGTCCTGCTCCAGCTTCATACGTTGGAGCGTGGGGGCCTTATTCTTTCGCGAGAGGGAAGATTTTAAAAACTTATCCAGCGAACGAAACTGTGGCCCCAGATCCAGATAATGCAGAAAGGCATCCCGCGAATAACCAACGTCTACAAATGCAGCATTCAAACCGGGTATGATCCGTTTGACCTTACCCAGATATATATCGCCAACTGCAAATTTCGGATTTCGTTTCTCCTTGTTTAATTCGACTAACTGCTTATTCTCGAGTAATGCGATTACAATCTCCTGGGAAGTAACATCAATAACTAATTCTGAACTCACAACACATCTTCCTGATTATACAACCAAACATGAAAGGAAAACCTAAGGAAGCAAAGCTTCCAAAGGTTTTATCTCATATTACGTTAGCAATTTATTTTTTCTTTTTGTGCCTGTTTTTCCTCAAACGCTTCTTGCGTTTGTGGGTAGCCATCTTATGTCTTTTTCTCTTCTTTCCGCTTGGCATATGCGAGGTTTTCTTTTTGTGGTTTATTTTTGTAAATGATTACTTCACGTTTTCCTTCACCTTATTGACAAATTTCTTGGAAGGCCGGAAGGAAGGAATATAGTGTTCGGGAATCACAATGGTGGTATTTTTGGAAATGTTTCTGGCCTTCTTCTCAGCCCGTTTCTTAACGATAAAACTGCCAAAACCCCTTAAGTAAACATTCTGGTTGCTTACCAGAGATTCCTTGACTGTTTCCATGAACGCTTCAACTGTTTTCTGAACAGTTACCTTTTCTATTCCAGTCTTTTTCGAAATTTCGTTTACAATATCTGCTTTTGTCATTGTTCAAAAAATTTAATTATCAATATTTTACAATAGGCGAAAAAATGCTGGATGCAAATATAAAGCATTTATTTTTATTAAAGAAATAGATTTGTCTTAAATTTGAGAATTTTAATGGCTTAACCGGCTCTATATCAACCATAATGAACATTAGCGGGCTTTTACTGCAATGGTACGTCACACACCGGCGGAAGCTACCCTGGCGGGAGACAAAAGACCCTTACCGGATATGGGTATCGGAAGTGATACTGCAGCAAACGCGGGTTGAGCAAGGCATTGGGTATTACCGGCGATTCATTGAGCGGTATCCGGATCTGCCATCCCTGGCCGAAGCCTCGCTGGATGAAGTATTAAAGAGCTGGCAAGGCCTGGGATATTATACCCGGGCGCGGAATCTGCATCAAGCCGCCCGGGAAATGTACCACCGGCATCAGGGGCGGTTTCCCCGTGAATATCGGGATTTATTGGCCCTGCCTGGCATTGGACCCTACACGGCATCTGCCATTGCCTCATTCGCTTTTGACCGGGTAGTTGCGGTGGTTGACGGGAACGTTGCCCGTGTTTTGGCGCGGCTGGAAGCCATTAACACCCCGATCAACACCACTCGTGGAAAAAAACAGCTTGACCAGTTGGCTCAGGCATTAATCTCTTCGCAGGACCCGGCCACCCACAATCAGGCGATCATTGAATTCGGCGCCCTGCAATGCGTTCCGAAAAATCCATACTGCCCCGGCTGTCCGCTCCAGGAACACTGCCAGGCCTACCAACTAAAGCAGGTGACATCGCTTCCGGTGAAAGCCCCCAAACGGGCTAAAAAGAACCGATATTTTTATTATATCCCCGTTCATTACCACGATGCCCTGCTGATGGATAAACGCAACGACAGCGACATCTGGCAAGGCCTCTACCAGTTTCCCCTGATCGAAACCCCAGAGAGATTGGAGCCTGAAAGGCTAACCCAAACCCAAAACTGGAAAGAAATGTTTGACGGGGTTTCGCCTCAAATAACAGATATATCATCCCCTTACAAACATGTTTTGACCCATCAGTACATCCAGGCCCGTTTCATCCGCGTGCACCTCGAGGCGCTCAATCCAATGCTTGGGCAAACCTACCAGCTCATACCCGCAGAAGAACTCCACGATCTGGCAGTACCCAGACTCATCGAAAAATATCTCGAACACGAAAATTATCCGAAAAACCCATGAAAAAGGTTGGCGGGTGGTTAAAATATTTGTAACTTTACGTTAAATAAACGTGCTACTAAAAACAATGTATTATGGGAATCAGCAGAGGAGTCAACAAAGTTATTCTAATTGGGAACGTAGGTAAGGACCCGGAAGTGAAGCATCTGGACAGTGGATTGACCATTACCAAGTTTCCGCTGGCTACCAGTGAGACCTACCGCAAAGACAATGAAAAGGTGACCAGTACAGAGTGGCACAACATTGTCCTTTTCAAGGGCCAGGCCGAGGTAGCTGAGAAGTATGTCAAGAAAGGGGATGCCCTTTACATTGAAGGCAAAATCCGAACCCGCTCCTGGGATGACCAGGATGGCAACAAACGCTACATGACTGAAATCGTGGGCAACAACATGCAGATGCTGGGAGGCGGCAACACGAAAAACACCGAAGCTCCCCCCACAACCCAGGCTGAAGGCAACGGACAAGACTACCAAAGCCAGCAAGCCCAGTCCAATCAGGTTGATGAGGGAGAAGATGATCTGCCGTTCTAAACTACTGTTGAAAGAAAGTTGTTCATAGACTTTGGATACCATCGAACCATTTTTATGCCTTATTCATTCAACCCCCCTGGTCCTGTTCACACCGCTGGGCCAGCAGGGGGTTGTCTTTTTGTTGATCGGTTTTTTGCTGTTGATGATGCTGGCCCTTTTCTCTGCAGGGGAAGAGGCCATATTCTCTATCCTCCCGGCCAAGATTAAAGACCTGAAAGAACACCCCGACAAACGCAATGACGTGATTGTTCGATTACTGGAGGCCCCCCAGGTGCTGAAAGCTTCCATCCTGATCATTAAAAATGCCCTCTACCTGGGGATCATCATTACAATGAGTTATGGTGCCGAAAAAAGCCTGCTGATCGAAAATTATTCCGCCCCCCTTTTCATTGTTCACCTTGTGGTGCTGATTGCCATCATTTTTTTGTTCAAGGAGCTGGTTTCCAAACTCTTCATGCTCCGACATAAATTCGAATGCGCCCGGCGAATGGCCCTCCCCATGAACCTTTTGCACCAGGCCCTTTACCCCCTGAGCAATTACCTGGTTAATTCCACTTCCTTGATCACCAAAAGACTCATTAAAAGACAAAAAATCACCCTTGATGAACTTTCCGATGCCCTGAACCTTACCTCACGCGAAATACGGGAGGACAAAAATATCCTGAAAGGCATCATCAAATTCGGCAACATCGATGCCAAAGAGATCATGAAATCCCGAATCGATGTCATTGCCGTGGATATCCATACCGAATTCGATCATTTGATGCAAACCATCATCGATTCCGGCCACACCCGAATCCCCGTCTATGAGGAAACTTTCGACAATGTCAAAGGCATCCTTTACATCAAGGATTTGCTGCCTTATATGATCAACCAACAGGAATTCCAGTGGCAAAAGCTCATCCGCCCCCCCTACTTTGTGCCGGAAACCAAAAAAATCAATGGCTTGCTCAAAGAATTTCAGGACAACAAAATTCACATGGCCATTGTTATTGACGAATATGGGGGAACCTATGGCATTGTTACCCTCGAAGACATCCTTGAGGAAATCGTCGGGGAAATCACCGACGAATCAGATGTCGATGAGACCTACTATTCCAAAATCAACCACAATACGTTTCTGTTTGAGGGCAAAACCTTGCTGAATGACTTTTATAAAATTTTGAACATCAGCGATGATTTCTTCAGAGAGGTGAAAGGCGACGCCGATACCATCGCCGGGATCATTCTGGAGTTAAAAGGTGAAATTCCAAGGAGGAATGAAACCATTGAGTATAAAAATTTGACCTTCAAAATAGAATCTTCAGACAAGCGCCGCATCAAAAAAGTGAAAGTAATTATAAATTAGGGGAATGCTATGCGAGTCAAATCCAAACACTTAAAAGGCGGTTTTTTGCCAGAGATTTTGCTGGTAGCTTTGATCGCCCTGATGATGGGATGCCAGTCCAATCAGCAAACAACGCCCAAACCCCGCGGATATTTCCGGATTGACCTCCCCAAAAAGGAATATAAACAGTTGGATATCAATTGCCCCTATACCTTCGACTACCCGGCCTATGCAAAAATCATACAGGATCCCCGCGATCAGGGCAAGCCCTGTTGGATCAACCTATATTATCCCGGGCTCAACGGGACGGTTCACATCAGCTATAAAGAGGTAGGGGGTAACCTGAAAACCTTCACGGAAGATGCCCGCAGCCTGGCCTACAAACACACCATTAAGGCTGAAGCCATAGGAGAACAGGCTTACCGTGACCCACAAAGACAGGTTTACGGAATCTTTTATGACCTGAAAGGAAATGTCGCCTCGCCCGCACAGTTTTACCTGACCGACAGCAACCGCCATTTTATCAGGGGCTCGCTTTACTTCCGCACCGAACCCAATGAAGACTCCCTCAAGCCGGTGATCCGTTTTGTGAAAAAAGACATCCGCCACCTGATGGAAACCCTCCAATGGAAAAATCGCTGAAACCATGCCCATCGTTGTTGACCAAAAAATCAACCACCACTGCCGGCTGGGGGTTTGGAAGATCGTGGAAGACTACCCCCAACTGAAATCCATGCTCCAACTGGATGCCCCTGACCAGGACACCCTGGATGGTTTCGCCAATCCCAAACGAAAACTCGAATGGATGAGTGTACGGGTCATGCTGAATCATCTGACCGGCAGGGACAACAAAATCCTCTACAATGGCAACCGCAAACCCTATCTTGCCAATGAGGACTATCACATCAGCATATCCCATTCAGATATTTATGCGGCAGTGCTTCTGGGCATCGATAAACACGTGGGCATCGATATTGAAAAGATCCAAAATAAAATTGAGCACATTGCCCACAAATTTCTTTCACCCGAAGAACTACAACAGATCGATCCTGAACAGAAGCTATACCATCTTTATTTACATTGGTGTGCCAAAGAAGCCCTCTACAAGATATGCGACCGCAAGCGAATCAGCTTCCGGGCCAACATCTGGATTGAACCTTTCAAACCTGGCGAGCGTGGAAAACTTTTCGGGAAAGTTGAAACCCAGGAAATAAAATTGCGTTTAACCTTATACTACTTTTCCATCGAAAACTATGCTGTGGTTTGGTGTTACAAATAACTGCGGATGATTTACCAGAAAATCCTACAATCCCGCAATCACGCCCGTTTATTCAGTTTGCTGATTGATCCGGAGAATCACACCCGGGAGAGTTTAATCCGGTTGGTAACAGAGGCAGACCGGGCTCCGGTTGATTTCATCCTGGTCGGGGGCAGTTTGCTGAGTCAGGGATTGGATCGTACGATCCAAACCCTAAAAGGGCATACTTCTCTGCCGGTGATTCTTTTTCCGGGCAGCATCATGCAAGTCTCTTCCCATGCCGATGGGATCTTCTTGCTTTCTTTGATTTCAGGCAGAAATCCCGAGCTTTTAATCGGCAATCATGTACTGGCTTCCAAGATGATCAGGAAAAGCGGGTTGGAGGTCATTCCCACCGGTTACCTATTGATTGAAGGAGGGAGCACTTCTTCGGTCGAGTA
>Ga0207714_1000036_pt1 | contig 73169 bp, 69 predicted proteins | sample PonA232FremontCA_2_FD_187270 | JGI IMG/M metagenome (GOLD analysis project Ga0207714, IMG submission 187270) | Marine sediment microbial community from Fremont, CA, USA - Pond A23 Sediment 2 (SPAdes) | ecosystem: Environmental > Aquatic > Marine > Unclassified | place: USA: Fremont, California... | reverse complement strand
GACCAGGACAGCACCAAGGACGCCGCCTATAACCTCCTGCGCTTCTTCAAGGCCGAGAGCTGCGGCCAGTGCACGCCCTGCCGCAACGGGACGGACAAGGCCGTCAAGCTGATGGCGCGCGATCAGTGGGATCCCGACCTGCTCGGGGATCTCAACACGGTGATGCGCGACGCCTCGATCTGCGGCCTGGGTCAGGCGGCGCCCAATCCGATCGCCAGCGTCTTCACGCACTTCCCGGAGGATCTGCGATGAGTGAGGGCACGATCCGCTTCGAACTGGATGGGCGCGAGGTCGCGGCCGCACCCGGCGAGACCATCTGGACCGTCGCCGCGCGCGAGGGCGTCGATATCCCGCACCTGTGCCACCGCCCAGAGCCGGGCTACCGCCCGGACGGCAACTGCCGGGCCTGCATGGTCGAGGTCGAGGGCGACCGCGTTCTCCAGGCCTCGTGCATCAAGAAGCCCACGCCCGGCATGAAGGTCAAGACGGCCAGCGAACGCGCGCGGAAATCGCGCGAGATGGTCTTCGAGCTGCTGCTCGCCGACCAGCCCGCGCGCGCGGCGCACCACGACCCCACGGCCGAGTTCTGGACGTGGATGGACGCGGTGGGCGTCACCCACAGCCGCTATCCGGCCAGCGAAAAATGGGCGCCCGATATCAGCCATCCGGCCATGTCGGTGAACCTGGACGCCTGCATCAACTGCAACCTCTGTGTGCGCGCCTGCCGCGAGGTGCAGGTCAACGACGTCATCGGCATGGCGTTCCGCGGCTCGGACGCCAAGGTCGTCTTCGACTTCGACGACCCCATGGGCGAAAGCACCTGTGTCGCCTGCGGCGAGTGCGTGCAGGCCTGCCCCACGGGTGCCCTGATGTCGTCGAGCCTGCTCGACATGGCCACGCAGACGCGCACCGAATACCCGGATCACTCAGTAGACAGCGTGTGTCCCTACTGCGGCGTGGGCTGCCTGCTGACCTACCACGTCAAGGACGACCGTATCCTCAACGTCGAGGGGCGCAACGGCCCGGCCAACCAGAACCGCCTGTGCGTGAAGGGGCGCTACGGCACCGACTACAGCCGCCACCCGCAGCGCCTGACCGTGCCCATGGTCCGCCGCGAGGACGCACCCAAGCGCTGGGACGACCAGGTGGATCCGGATAACCCGTGGACGCACTTTCGCGAGGCCACCTGGGACGAGGCGCTCACCCGCGCCGCCGAGGGTCTGGCGCGCGTGCGCGACCGCGACGGCGGCGGCGCCCTGGCCGGCTTCGGCTCCGCCAAGGGAACCAACGAGGAGGCCTATCTGTTCCAGAAGCTGGTGCGCGCCGGCTTCGGCACGAACAACGTCGACCACTGCACGCGCCTTTGCCACGCCTCGTCCGTCGCCGCGATGATCGAGAACATCGGCACCGGCGGCGTGACCGCCCCGTTCACGGCCGCGCTGGATGCGGAATGCATGATCGTCATCGGCGCCCGGCCCAACGAGAACCACCCCGTGGCGTCGAGCTATCTCAAGCAGGCGGCCAAGAACGGCACCAAGCTGATCGTCATGGACCCGCGCTACAACGTCCAGCTCGGCCGCTACGCGTACCAGTACCTTCAGTTCAAGGCGGGCACCGACGTCGCGCTGCTCAATTCGATGCTGCACGTCATCTTCGACGAGGGCCTGTTCGACCGGCAGTACATCGAGGCCTACGCCGCCGGCATGGACGAGCTGCGCGACAAGGTGAAGGACTTTCCGCCCGAGGTGATGGCCGAGCACACCGGCATCGACGCGGCGACCATCCGCGACGCCGCCCGGACTTACGCCAATGCCCGGGCGTCGATCATCTTCTGGGGCATGGGCATCAGCCAGCACGTCCACGGCACGGACAACGCGCGCTCGCTGATCAACCTTGCGCTCTCCACGGGCCACGTGGGCCGGCCGGGGACGGGGCTGCATCCGCTGCGCGGGCAGAACAACGTCCAGGGCGCTTCCGACGCCGGGCTGATCCCCATGGTCTATCCCAACTATCAGCCGGTGACGAACGCCGACTTCAAATCGATGTTCGAGCTGTTCTGGGGCACCGAGCTGGACGGCCAGGCGGGCAAGACCGTCGTGGAGATCGTCAACGCGATCCACGACGAGGAGATCAAGGCCATGTACATCCTGGGCGAGAACCCGGCGATGTCCGACCCGGACCAGCGGCACGCGCGGCAGGCGCTGGCGCACCTGGAGCACCTCGTGGTCCAGGAGATCTTCCTCACCGAGACGGCCTATCACGCCGACGTCATCCTGCCCGCGAGCACGCAGCAGGAAAAGCGCGGCACCTACACCAACACCAACCGCCAGGTGCAGATGGGCCGGCCGGCGCTGAACACGCCCGGCCAGGCGCGCCAGGACTGGGAACTCATCGTCGAACTCGCCAACCGCATCGGGCTGGACTGGCAGTACAGCGGCGTGGACGCGGTCTACCGGGAGATGGCCTCGGTGATGCCGTCGCTGAAAAACATCACCTGGGAGCGCCTGGAACGCGAGGACTCCGTCACCTATCCCTGCGACGGGCCCGATCAACCGGGCAACGAGGTGCTCTACGGCGAGGGCTTCCCCACGTCCGACGGGCGCGGGCGGATGCGCGCCGTCGACCTGACGCCGCCCGACGAGGTGCCGGACGCCGAATATCCCATGGTGCTTACCACCGGCCGGCAGCTGGAGCACTGGCACACCGGCGCCATGACGCGCCGCGCGCGGGTGCTGGACGAGCTGGAGCCCGAGGCGGTGGCGTCGATGAACCCGCGCGAACTCAAATTGCGCGGCTGGCAGCCCGGCGATTACGTCCGCGTGACCACGCGGCGCGGCGAGATCACCCTGTGCGTGCGCGCCGACCGCGAGGTCACCCAGGGCATGATCTTCATCCCCTTCGCCTACGCCGAGGCGGCGGCGAACGTCCTGACCAACCCGCAGCTCGACCCCTACGGCAAGATCCCCGAGTTCAAGTTCTGCGCCGCCCGGGTCGAGCACGTCCTGGCGCCCCAACCGGCGGAAGAAGAGACCGTGCCGGCGGAGTAGCCGCCACCCGGCTTGACGCGCGAGCCGACGGGCCGTACCCACGACCGCTGGGTGCGGCCCGTTTTCGTGCTCGTGGCCGGATGGCGCGCATGTGACCTTGCCAACCGCCTCGCAGATGCGGATCCTTGATAGTGAGCAGGATGGTTCGGTCGTCCGGATCCATCTTGAACGTGAGGGCCAGCACTTTGAAATCATCGGAAACCTCGAGGTTACAGGCCGCGTGGTGACGCTCCACGAGACCCATATCGACGGACCGGGGCCCGGCGCACTCGGCATCGGGACGATCAAGGCGCTGGTGGAAAATCTTATGGAGCATTTCGATGTGGATGCGATTGCGGTTTACGGTGGACGCCGCACGACAGGCGCCGCGAAGGGACGACGGCCCGGACCGCTCTATTTCCGACGGCGTTGATATCACGTTGCACGGTTGGCGAGCCGGCCTAAACAAGGTCGAACTCACCCGAATCTTCCGCGAAGGGGGCTATGGGCTGAGAGAGGCCAAGGATCTGACGGATCAGCTTCTCGAGGGCGAGACTGTCACGCTGCATCTCGGCCAATTCGATACCCTGGGGGAAGCGGAAACCGCGCTCTACGACATCGGCGTCGAAGACGTCGCCGAACCAACGAAAACGGCCACGCCCGCTCCGTAAACACGAGACCAAACCGGCGCCGGCAGCATGACAATCGCCCTCGGCAACACTTCCCTCCCCCGGATCGGCCTGGGCACCTTCCGGCTGCGCGGTCGGGAAGCGACGCGGCTGGTCGAGCGGGCCCTGGCCGAAGGTTACCGCCACATCGATACCGCGCGCATGTACGGCAACGAGGCGGAGATCGGCGCCGGCATCGCGAACAGCGCCGTCCCGTCGGCCGAGGTTTTCGTCACCACCAAGATCTGGCCGGACAACTTCCGCCGGCGCAAGCTGCTGCGCGAGGTGGATGCGTCGCTGAAGGCGCTGAAGCGCGAGACCATCGATCTCCTGCTGCTGCACTGGCCGTCCAAGTCGGTGCCCATCGCCGAGACGCTGGACGCCCTCGCCGAGGTGGTGGCCGCTGGCAAGGCGCGCCACGTCGGACTCTCCAACTTCACCCGCGCGCTCATCGCCGAGGCCGAGCAGCACAGCCGCGTGCCGCTGGTGGCGAACCAGGTCGAGTATCACCCTTTCCTAGACCAGCGGCACCTGCGCGCCTTTCTGGCCGAGCGCGACATGGCGCTGATCGCTTACGCCCCGCTGGCGCAGGGGCGCGTCGTGGGCCACCCAACGATCCGCGCCATCGCCGCCAACCACGACGCCACCGAGGGCCAGATCGCCCTGGCGTGGCTGCTCCACGCGCCCAACACCGCCGCCATCCCCAAGACGGCGACCCCCGACCGCCTCGCCGGGAACCTCGCGGCGACGGCGATCGCGCTGGCGGACGACGAGCTGGACGCGATCACCGCACTCGCCGAACCGGGCGGCCGGATGTTCGACTTTCCCGGCCTCGCGCCCGCCTGGGACTGAGCCCGCTGCGGCGACCCCGGTCGCGCCCGGCAGAACTGGCCGCAAGGAGACGGCAATGCCCGGCGGGTGACATCCCGGAACACCCTTGCCGGGTATCTGTCCCGCCCGAGGCTCGCCACGCGACGCATGGTTAAACATCTGTAAGCATGCTATCCGCTCGAGGTTGCCGCGCTCGCCCGATCGACTCCCACGGACGGGCGGGCTTCCCCCGCCTACGTGGCAAGCTGTGGTCATCTTCGCCCGCCACCCCGCGGTCGCCGCACATCGCCGCGGCGCCACGCCGTGGTCCGCATGACGAGGTCCCATGGGCGCACGTGTCTGGCTCGTCTTCGCCGTTCTGACCGTTGTTGTCGCGGCATCGCAGCCGGGCCTTGCGGCGGTCTGCGACCGGCCCCTGCGCATCGGCTGGAATCACTGGCCGCCCTACCAGACCGCCGGGGGCGGTGCGCCCGGCGGCATCGACGCCGAGGTGGTGGCGTCCCTCGCCGACGCCACGGGGTGCCGGGTCGAATGGGTGCGCGCGCCCTGGCGGCGCCAGCTCGAGCTGCTCGCCGACGGCGAGCTGGATGCGGTGATGACGGCGAATCACACACCCGAGCGGGCGCGTTACGGCGTGTTCTCCGAACCCTATCTGCACTACCGGGCCATCCTGTGGACGGCGCAACCCCTGGCGCGGCGCCGATTCACGAGTCTGCGCACCTATCTCGAAGCCGGCCATCGCGTGGGCATCGTGCGCGGCTACACCTACGGACCGGAAACCGACACCGTTCTGGAAGCGCCGAGCTTTCGCGATCAGGTGGTGATCAACAACACCCTGGAATCCAATGTGCTGATGCTCGCCAACGGCCGGCTCCACGGGCTCCTGGGCAACCGCCTGACGGTCAGCCGCGTGGCAGCGCAGACCGGCGTCGCCGAGGCGATTCATCCCACCGATCTCATCGTGCAGGACGAGCCTGTGCACATCCTCTGGTCCAGGCAAGCCGTGGCGGATTCCGTCATCCAGGCCTGGAACCGGGCAATCCGGCGCCAGCGGGAAGACGGCGTTTTCCGGAGCATCCGCGCGCGGCACCGGCCGCGGTCGCCGGGCCGGCAACGCGCACGGCCGTAATTGACCGAAACGTAAACCTTATCGCGTTGACGGAAGGTGTCAGCCGGCGCAGGCTCGCCACGACCGCCGTGCGATAAGGGAGTCGACCCGCGCATGAACCTGTGGCTACGCCTCGCCGTTCTGCTGCTCGCCGACATGCTCTGGCGGCCGCGCCTGAAGCTGCTGGACACGGCCCGCCTGCCCCTGCGCGTGCTGCCCACGGATCTCGACCTGCTCGGGCACATGACCAATTCGCGCTTCTTCAGCGCGCTCGACCTGGGCCGCCTCGACCTGCTGTTCCGAAGCGGGCTGCTCGGCCTTGTCGTGCGCGAGCGCTGGTCGCCGGTGGTTGCCGGTTGCGACGTGCGCTTCCGGCGTGCCCTGCGCCCGTTCGAGCGCTTTTGGGTGGAGACCCGGATCGCGGGCTGGGACGCGCGCTGGCTGTACCTGGAGCAGACCATCCACTGCCGCCGCGGCGTGGCTGCCTCGGCGATGCTGCGCGGCTCCATCGTCGCCGGGCGCGAAACCCTGGCGCCGCACGAGGTCCTGGCACGCGCGGGCTTCGCCGGGCGCGCCCCGGATCTGCCGCAACGCTTCGCCCGGTGGCGCGATGCCGAGCCGGCGTTCCACGAGACCTGACGGGCTTTGTCGGGCCGCGTATGGGCGCTAGGTTCCCGTCTTCAACCAGCGGCGACGGGATTCGATGACGGAAACCGGGAATCACAGCATCCGGGCCGCGCACGCCGGCCCCATTCTGTACGCGCGCGGCACCAGCGAGACCGAGGTCCACCTCGCCGCGCTCGTGGTCGCGGACTCCGACTGGCAGCCGCCCGCCCTCGTGCCCGAGGACGAGCAGCTCATCGCCCCCAGCGAGCTGGCGAGCGCGTTCGGCTGGACGATCTGGCGCTACGCCTTCGCCCTGCCCCGCCGTGCCGGTGGTGCGCGCTACGCGCTGGACGACCGGAGCTGGACGGTGCAGACGGACGTCTCCGCTGAAGCCCTGCGCATCGCCTATACTGCATGCAACGGTCAGGAACACGACGACCTCCTGAACCCCGGCCCGACGCGCAACACGATGTGGGGCCGGCTCGCCGCGCAGCATCGCCAGACCCCGTTCACCCTGCTTCTGCAAGGCGGCGACCAGCTCTACGCCGACGACGTCTGGCAATGTCACGACGAGTTGCGGCGCTGGCACCACGAACCGGACGAGACCCGGCTGACCCGCGAACTCTCCGACGAGGCCTATGCCGCGGTGCGGCAGTTTTATTGGTCGCGCTATATCGCGCTTTGGGCGCAGGCCGATCTGCAGCCGCTGCTGGCGGAAGTGCCGTCGCTGATGATGTGGGACGACCACGACATCTTCGACGGCTGGGGCAGCCACGCCGCACGCGCTCAGGCCTGCCCGGTCTGGCGCGCCGTGTATACGGCTGCGCGCGAGGCTTTCGCCCTGTTCCAGCTCGGCGCGCGCGCCGAGGAACCGCCGGCGATCTGCGACCCGCGCGCCGCGCCCGGCTTCGGCTGGTGCTGCCGCTACGGCGACATCGCCGTGGTCGCGCCGGACCTGCGCAGCGAGCGCACGCCCGAGCGCGTCATGGGCGAGCGCGGCTGGGCCCAGGTGACCGCGTGGCCGTCGGAACTCGCCGACTGTCGGCACGTGTTCGTGATGTCCAGCGTCCCAGCGCTGGGACCGCGCTTTTCCTGGGCGGAACGCTTCCTGCGCGTGCTCCCGGGTGCGCAGAGCTATGAAGACGACCTCCGCGACCAATGGCAGAGCCGGGCGCACCGCGAGGAGTGGCGGCGCTTTCTGGAGACCTGCCTGGCGCTGGAGGCCGCGGGCCCGCAGGTCACACTGCTTTCGGGGGAGATCCATCTGGCCACGCGCGCCGCGATGCCGGGCCGGACGCAAACGCTTCATCAGCTCGTGGCCTCCGGCATCGCGCATCCTGCCCCGCCCGCCTGGTATGCGCGGATCCTGGGCGGTCTGGCGTCCGTGGGCGAGAACCCGGTGGCCGGCCATCGCATCACGTTGCACCCGCTGCCCGGCCGGGACCGGATTTACACCGCCCAGCGCAATTACCTCGTGCTGGCGCGCGCCAGCACCACCTGGCACGCATGGTGGGAGACCGAAGCCGACGGGCCGACGCCCCCGCTGGACCTCGCGTAAGCCTCGGTCGATGCCGGCCGGAAGTCGGACAATGGTCGTGCGCGGCAAGCCGGTCGGGTTGAATTGTCCTTGCACAGTGGCGCGAGAGAACGCACACTGCGAACACAATCGGCTTCGGCCGGGGCCCTCGTCCTCGCTCCAAGTTCCGACGTGTCGTCGCATGCCGCCGATCGCGCCGGACGCGGGCGCGGCGAGCGGTCAAGGTGGGTCGATCGTGCTTTCGAACGGACGTTGACTAGGCGCTTGGAGACGAGACGACATGGCTATCGGCACGGTCAAGTGGTTCAATACCACGAAAGGGTATGGCTTTATCGCGCCAGAGGGCGGCGGAAAGGATGCCTTCGTGCACATCACCGCGGTTCAGCGCGCTGGCCTGACCGGCCTGGAAGAGGGGCAGCGCGTCGAGTACGAGCTGGTGCCCGGCCGGGATAACCGGAAAGCGGCGGACAATCTTCGCATCGTCGAATAAGATCCGGCGACGCTTGGCGTCCCGGCAACATGCGACGAGGATCCGCAAGCGGCGGCCCCGGCGGGGGCCGCCGCTTTCGCGTGTCGCCGGGCCGGAACCTGGCAGCGCCGGTTTTCCGCCAGCGTAAGCCGGCGGAAAGGGCCCGCGCCGGGATCGGCGACGCCGGCCGGAACACGGCGGTCCCGGCCGGCACCTCGTTTACGCCGCGTCTTTCGCGGCCAGGTCCTTCTCGCGCGCAACGGCGAGCAGCGCCGCCTCGAACACATCGAGACCGCGGTCCAGCTCGCCCCGCGTCAGCGTCAGGGGCGGCAGGAACTTGGCCACCTCGTCGTGTGCTCCCGAGGTTTCCATGATCAGCCCGCGTTCGAACGCAGCCGCCGCGACGGCCTCGGCCGTGCCCTCGCCCGCAAGCGCCACACCCTGCATCAGGCCGCGCCCGCGCAGCCCCGGACGCAGGCCCGGCACCTTGGCCGCAATGTCGCTCAGCCGCTGCGCCAGGTGCGCCGCCTTATCGCGCACATCCGCGGCGAAGGCGTCGTCGCGCCAGAACGTCTCGAGCGCCGCCGTCGCGGTCACAAAGGCGTGGTTGTTGCCGCGGAAGGTCCCGTTGTGCTCGCCGGGCGCGAACGCGTCACACTCGGGCGCAACCAGAACGATGGACAGGGGCAGGCCGTAGCCGCTGAGCGACTTCGACAGGCAAACAAAGTCGGGTTCGACATCCAGGCCGTCGAAGCTGAAGAACGTGCCCGTGCGGCCACAGCCCGCCTGGATATCGTCCCAGATGAGCTTGATGCCGTGCGTCTGGCAGAGTTGCGACAGGCGCGTCAGCCATTCGGGGCTGGCGGCGTTGATTCCGCCCTCGCCCTGCACCGCCTCGACGATGACGGCCGCCGGATGGTCCAGGCCGCTCGCCGGATTGGTCAGCGCGTTCTCGAAGACGTCCAGGGTGTCCGTGTCCGGACCGAGCGCACCGTCGAACGGCATGAACACGGTGTCGTGCAGGGCCACGCCCGCACCGGCGCGCTTGAACGCGTTCCCGGTCACGCTGAGCGCGCCCAGGGTCATGCCGTGAAAGCCGTTGGTGAAGCTCACCACGGTACGCCGGCCGGTGACCTTGCGCGCGAGCTTGAGCGCCGCCTCCACCGCGTTGGTGCCGGTCGGCCCGGGGAATAGCAGCTTGTAATCCAACCCGCGCGGGGCCAGGAGGATGTCGTGGAACGCGCCGATAAACCGGTCGCGCGCTTCCGTCGCCATGTCCAGCCCGTGGGTAATGTTGTCCCCGGCAATGTAGTCGAGCAGGGGCTGCTTCAGCTCCGGGTGGTTGTGGCCGTAGTTGAGCGCGCCCGCGCCGGCGAAGAAATCCAGGTAGGCGCGGCCGTGAACGTCGGTCAGCCACGCGCCGCGCGCCGTCCGGAACATGGTCGGGAAGCCGCGGCTGTAGCTGCGCACGGCCGATTCATGCTGGTCGATATGGGACATGCCTTCGGGTGTCCTTTCCGGCGGCCACGACGATGCGGACCGCCTTGTGCGTGGGTTCAGGCGCGGGCGCCGGCACGGCCCACGGTCGGGATGGGGCCGATCCGGAACCGGCGCTCGGCTTCGTGTCCCTCGCCCGGGAAGTCGTGCTCGGCGAACACGGGCTCGATGCGGCAGGGCACATTGAAGTGCGCGGCGATGCCGCGGAACAGCCGCGCCGAGGCCCGGTTCGACGGGGTCACCGTCGCCTCGAGATGGCGCAGGTGACCGCACGGCGGTGTCGCAAGCAGGTTGCGGAGCAGGTGCTTGCCCAGGCCGCGCCCCTGCTCGCGCGGATCGATGCCGATCTGCCAGACGAACAGGGTGTCGGGCTTGCGCGGCGGGGTGAAACCGGCGACGAAGCCCGCCAGGCGGCGCCCGCGATAGGCAACGCGGGAGGTCTCGGCGAAGTACTCGCTCATCATCAGGTAGCTATACGCCGAGTTCAGATCGAGGGCGCCGCTCTTTCGGACGAGTTCCCAAATTGCCGCGCCATCGTTCTTGTCCGGCTGGCGGCAGGCGTAGCGGCTCTCGGCGGATGCCGGCCCGGTGCCGGTGCGGCTGCGCAGCGCGTCGCGGACGACGGGCGCATGCGCGGCGCCATTGACGGCCGCGCTGCGCACGGCGCCGTCGGTGGTCGAATGATGTGGTCGCATGGGTCGCAATCGCTCGTTGGATCCCCGGCTTGCCCGCGCGAAGGCGCCCCGCTTTCTTCGGGGCGGCAATTGGATGTCGTGTCCGCGCTATTAAACGGCGCGATTTGTCGATATTGACCGCAGACACGTCGGCGCAAATACGGGCAAGTCCTTTTGCTGATATCGACAAATCTTCATGCTTGTGTGCGCCTTATAGGGAAGGAAAATACACATATCAGCGAATATGTCAAGCGAAACCTGAAAGCACCATACGACAGAGGGTGGCGCGGGACCGCTACGGGCGCCCGCACGCGGACCGGAAAGCGTGCCCGGATGCCCGGAAAGCCGCGGGTTTTGGCCTACGGGACTTCGCCCTTCGCGAAAAAGGGGTTGATTTTTACGCAGCCCCCATTATCTTTCAAACCGTTGCATGGCGTTGCAGCACGTCGCTGCATCGATACCAATCCGGCCGACGACGACGAACGCAACGCGACCGCGGCCGTGCGCCACGCAACGGAAAGGAGCGTTTATCCATCCCCATGTTTGGCTATCTTGCTGTCGTCCATGCCGACGACACCGATGACACGTATCGTGTCGAGTTTCCCGATCTTCCCGGCTGCACCTGCGACGCGCCCACCGTCCACGAGGCGCTGAGCAATGCCGAGAGCGCCCTGCGCGACCATGCGGCGCAACTGGAACAGCGCGGCCGGCACCTACCGAAACCCCGGCCCTCGCACCATATGATCGCCGTCGCCGCCCGCGCGGACGCCGTCGCGGCCGCATGCCTGCGCGCGCCGGGACGCTGACCCCCGGCGCGCCGCGCAGACGGCACGCACGCAACGGCCTCGGCGCCGTCACATCCGCGTCACCATGCGGTGTAAGGCATGGCGGCAGAAACCCGACGGAGTCGAGGCCGCCCATGCGTTTCGACATTGTGCACGCCGTTCGCCAACGCTACCCGCAATTGCACGCGTGGTCCGAGCGGACCACGCGGCGCCTCGTGCGCGCGATCCGGCAGCTCAAGGGGCATAGCAACCCGTGGGTTCGGCGCGGCCTGGGGTTCGGGTTGATCCTGGGCGGTGTCCTCGCCTTCCTCCCCATCCTGGGCGTGTGGATGCTGCCCCTTGGCCTGGTCATCCTCTCCGACGAAAGCACCCGGCTGCGCCGGCCGCGGCGGCGGCTGCAGATCTGGCTGGGCCGGCGCTTTCCCAAGTGCCGCATCCCCTCGGATCAACCGCCGGCATCGCCCCCCAACACGATCGTGTAGGTGAAGCTGCGGCCCGCCGTCACCTCGACGGCGTGGCGCACGGTGTTGCCGCGGTAGCGCGCGGCGACCTCGTACCACCCGGCGGCCAGCCGGACATGCGGCTGCGCGTCCCGCAACGCGGCGATTTCGCGGCCCTGGTCGTCGCCCCGGCGATACCGCCGGATCTCCCAGTCGACGGGCTTCGCCACCGGCGCGCCGCCGGGCCGTTCCAGCAGCTTCAGGCGCACGCGGCCGGCCTCCAGGTTGATGGTCCGCCGCGCTTTGCCGTCGGATGCCACGGTGAAGTCGGTGACCCGGCGTGCCTTGCCGTAGACGGCCTGAACCCGGTAACGCCCGGGCGCCAGCGCGATCTCCGCCGGCGCAGCGTGGCGTTCGGCCACGCGCTTGACCGGCTCGCCGCCCTGCAAGCGCCAGATGCCGATGGCCATAGCGTCATAGATGGGCTCGCCGCCCGCCGCCATCACGGCGTCCAGGCGCACCACCCGTTCCGCCGCATGCGCCCCCGCCGGCGCCGCGGCGATCCCCGCGAGCAGCGCCAGCGCGGCCGCACCGGACCGCCATGCAAAGCTTCCGAGCATCGCTTTCCTCCGAATGCTGATGGTATCGCCGATTCGAAGTCTGGGCTGCCGCCGTTGACATACAATGAATGTGCGCAATCCGTGTCGCAGTCGGACAAAATGTGCGCCGGCGCGCCCAAAAGGGCTACGCCGGCGGAACCGAGGTTCCGACAATGCGGTCGGCCCCGAAAACTAGAACAGACCCTCGACCTGCCCCTTCGCGTTCAGGTGGATGCTGTTCGCCGCAGGTACGCGGGGAAGGCCGGGCATGGTCATGATTTCCCCGGTGATCACGACGATGAAGCCGGCCCCGGCGGACACCCGGACCTCGCGCACGGGAACCGTAAAGCCCGTGGGCGCACCCTTGGCGTTGGGATCGGTGGAGAACGACGACTGGGTCTTGGCCATGCATACGGGGAAGTGGCCGAAGCCCTGGTCCTGCAACTCCTGGATGCGATCCTTGACCTTCTTTTCCGCGCTGATCCCGTCCGCGCCGTAAATGCGCGTCGCGATCGTTTCGATCTTGTTCCAGAGGGAGGCGTCGTCGCTGTACAGCGGGGTGAAGGAATCGCGGCCGGACTCGACCAGGTCGACGACCTTGTTCGCAAGTTCCTCCGTTCCGGCGGAACCGTCGGCCCAGTGTGAACACACGACAGCGTCCACGCCCAACTCGCTGGCGCAGTAGTCCTTGACCGCCTGTAACTCGGCGTCGGTATCCTTGATGAACTTGTTGATGGCCACAACCACGGGCACGCCGAACGTCTGCACGTTGGCGACGTGCCGGGCGAGGTTCTCCAGCCCCGCCTTCACGGCGGCGACATTCTCGCTGCCCAGGTCGTCCTTGGCCACGCCGCCGTGCATCTTGAGCGCACGCACCGTGGCCACGACCACCGAGGCGCTGGGCGTCAGCCCGGCCATGCGGCACTTGATGTTGAAGAACTTCTCCGCACCCAGGTCGGCGCCGAAGCCCGCCTCGGTGACGGTGTAGTCGGCCAGCTTCAGTCCCGCCTTGGTCGCCATGACGCTGTTGCACCCGTGCGCAATATTGGCGAACGGCCCGCCGTGAATGAACGCCGGGTTGTGCTCCAGCGTCTGCACGATGTTCGGCATCATGGCGTCGCGCAGCAGCACGGAGAGCGGCCCCGGCGCCTCGAGCTGCCCGGCCGTGATGGGTTCCTTCTTACGCGTATAGCCCACGATGATCTTGCCGATGCGCTCGGCCAGATCATTGAGGTCCGTGGCGAGGCAGAAGATCGCCATGATCTCCGAAGCGACGGTGATGTCGAAGCCGTCCTCGCGGGTGAAGCCGTTGGCGACGCCGCCCTGCGCGATCGTGGTCTGGCGCAGGGCGCGGTCGTTCATGTCCAGCACCCGGCGCCAGGCGATGCGGCGGGTGTCGAAGCCCAGCTCGTTGCCCCAGTGGATGTGGTTGTCGATGAGCGCGGCGAGCAGGTTGTGCGCCGAGGTGATGGCGTGAAAGTCGCCGGTGAAGTGGAGGTTGATGTCCTCCATGGGCAGCACCTGCGCATAGCCGCCGCCCGCGGCCCCGCCCTTGACGCCGAAGCAGGGGCCCAGGGACGGCTCGCGCAGACAGATCGCGGCTTTCTTGCCGATGCGGTTGAGCGCGTCGCCCAGGCCCACGGTCGTGGTGGTCTTGCCCTCGCCCGCGGGCGTGGGGTTGATCGCGGTGACCAGGATCATCTTGCCGTCGGGGCGATTCCCGACGGACTTGAGGTAATCATAGGACACTTTCCCTTTGTACGGGCCGTATTCGAGGATGGCGTCCTCGGGAATCTCCAGCTTCCCGGCAACCTCCTTGATCCGTTTCATCTCCGCCGCGCGGGCGATCTCGATATCGCTCATAGGCCGTGCCTCCCCAATACTGCTCGCAGTGCCTGATGGCGCCCGGAACGCGCGTCCAGACCGCCGACGTCCCGGCGCAAAGCCGCGCAGAACGCTAACCCGCGGCCTCTCGTCGCAATGTCGTTACACCGACGGCGTTTCGGCAGGTTTCCGCCATTGTCCTCCCTGTCGACACCGGCGCCGGCACCGGCACACGCCGGCGGGTCAGATCTTCCGGCTTTCGCGCGGGATGCCGATGTTCCAGGCGAGCCGGCTGACCTCGCGGTGAATCAGGTCGAGGTTGGAATCGCGGACGGTGGGCAATTGATAGCGCGCGCGCTTGACCTGGCCGTAGTCGATGGTGGCGGTGATGAGTTCTTCGCCGGCCCCGGCCTGCGCCAGGTTCTCGCCGAAGGCGTCGACGATCCGGCTGCCGCCCCAGAACACGGCCTCGCCTTCCTGCACGGCGAGGTTGGCGACGAGCAGCGGCATGCCGTAGATCATGGCGAAGAAGCGCAGCGCCAGCGTCCAGTTGTCCGGATTCGAGAACTCGCCGGAAACCGCGTTGTCCGCCGAGGCGATGGGGACGTTGAGCACGGTCGCGCCGTGCACGGCCGTAAGGTGCACCAGCGCCGGGTTCCACAGGTCGGCGCAGATCAGCGTGGCGGCGCGCCAGGGCGTGGCCGTCAGGTCGAAGGTGTCGACGTAGCGCCCTTCCGCGAAGTGCTTGTCCTCTTCCAGGTTGCCGTAGCTGGCGAGGTTGAGCTTGCGGTGGATGAACGCGATTTCGCCGTCGCGCACCGTGATCGCCGCGTTGTGGAGCTGCGCCGCGACCCCTTCCTCGATGAAACCGAAGGTGGTCCACATCGGCCCGGCCGCCCGGGCGATCTCGTCGATCACGGGATCATCGCGGTGCAGCGCCAGCTCGACCGCCTGCTGGCGCACCGAATAGCCGGTGAGGGACAGCTCGGCGAAAAGCAGCGCGTCCAGTCCCAGCGTACGCGCGCGCTGGATCATCTCCAGGTGCTTGGCCTTGTTGGCCTCGACATCACCCAGAACCGTCTCGATCTGGGCCACACCCACGCGTAGCTGCTCCGAACGCCCCATCCCTTGGGTCCCTGTCTCGTTATGCCCGCCGTTGTCTGCGCGCGAGCCTGCGCCATGGGCGCGCGGAAGGCAAGGCCGCGCCGGCGTGCGCGCCAGGGCCAGATGCGATCAGGATGGGGGCACCGGATCGCAGCGCGCGCTAGCCGTCCGCGGATGCCAGGCGCTCGGCCGCGTAGGGCGAATGCCCGGGCGGCCGGTCGAGAATGTCCGGATCGGCCGGCGGCGCGCCGGCGCGTTCACATCCGTCAACATGTGTCGTCTTGGGCCGGCCCAACGCCCTGACCTGCCCGGATTCCGTGCCGTTGACGCGGGCCCGCACGGCGGGAGTCTCGCGGGCCACGGCGTCGGCCTGCGTCAACACCGCCGCATCGGCCGCGGCCGCATCGGAGTCCGCGGTCGCGGCCGAATTCTCGGCGGCATCGGACTCGCCATCGGCTTCATCCGCGTCCGCACCCTCGCAGGCGACGTCGAAGCTGTCCGCGGGCAACTCCGGCAGGCCGAACTGGCGCGCCAGGCGCATCTGGGTGTCCACGCTGCGCAGCACCATGCGGTCGTCGCCGCGTTCGACGGCGCGGGCGCGCACCGCCTCGACCTCCGCCATCAGGCGGGCGCTGAACGCCGCTTGCGCGCGCTCGTGATCGGCGCGCAGCGCGTCCACCCGGGCCATCACCGCGGGCGTGTGCAGCAGCCGCGACGCCTGCGCCCGCGCGGTGTTCGGCGCATAGCCCGCCTGCCGCGCCGCCTCGGCCGCCGACCCGGCGCCGCCCACGAACGCGCGGCAGAACGCCTCCTGCCGCGCGGTCAACTGCTGTGTCATGGCGCGTCTCCGTTGTCCGTGAGAACACAACACGAACATTGTGGCACGAATGGGCGTTCCTCGTCAAAGTCCCGACCGATGCGGAAGGTCAAAATCCGACGGCGCGCGCTCGGCAACGGGCGTAGTCACGACCAAAAGAAATACGCTTGACGTACCGCGTATCGCTCGCCAGTTTGCCGTATGATCCGGAGCTACGGGGACAAACGCACGGCGCGCTTCGCCGAGGGTCACCGTGTTCCGGAATTCGAGGCATTCCGCCGTCAGGCGGAAAAGCGTCTGCGGCTCCTGGAATCCGCGACGTGCATCGCCGATCTGACACAACTCCGCGGGAACCGGCTTGAAGCGCTCAAAGGCGATCGTCGCGGCCAGTACAGCATCCGGATCAACGACCGCTGGCGGATTTGCTTTGAATGGCCGGACGGGTCCGACGGCCCCGAAAACGTCGAGATCGTGGATTACCATTAGGAGAGGCATATGGCTCGTACGCCCATTCACCCCGGCGAGATCCTGGCCGACGAGCTGGCCGAGCTCGGCATGAGCGCGGCCGAGCTGGCCCGCCTCCTCGACGTCCCGGCGAACCGGATCAGCCAGATCCTGGCCGGCAAGCGCCGGATCAGCGCGGACACGGCCCTGCGCCTCGGCCATTATTTCGGTACGTCCCCAGATCTCTGGATGAACCTGCAGAAGACCTACGAGCTGGACACGGCCCGCGCGGCCATCGGCGCCGAACTCGCGCGGCTGCCGCGGCGGGCGGACGAGCATGCTGCGGAAGGCCCAGCGGGGTGACCGCGAGTAGGTTGGGTCGCGGCAGCCGTCGCGCCGAAACCCGATGGATGGTCGGTGTCAGCAGCATGTCAGGTAACGCTCGCCCGCGACCCGATCCAAATCTTACCCATCTTCGTGGCCCGACCGCGTTCAAGCGAATGCCCGCGGCACCAACCATTAAAGGATCGAGGCGCTAGAATCTCTCCTTTGCGGGCGGCAGACGCGGCCGCGGCAGGCGCAGCTTGGCGCCGAACCAGAGCGCCGTGACAAGCGCCGGAATGGCCGCGGCGAGGAACATGGTCCGCGGCCCCGCCGCAGCCGCGAGGAGCCCGGCCAGCGCCGGCCCCACGACGCTGCCGATCGCCATGCTGAGCAGGGTCGCCGTGAAGCCGAGCGTGCTGCGCCCGGGAAACAACCGGACGCTCCAGAACGAAAAGACAGCACTGACCATCATGATGGCGGCGCCGTGCAATCCCGAGGCTGCGACAACGCCGCCCCACGATGTCGGTGCGAGCGCGATCAGCCACAGGGACAGCGTCGCAGCGGTAAAGATGATGCAGAACAGCGGCGCCAGCCCGATCCGACCTTCGATCCGCCCCGTCGCAAGACCGAGCACGCCGAAGGCGGCATAGCCGAGAAAGATGACAACCGATGCGCTTTCATTCGAAAGCCCCGGGAGGCCGCCTGCGCTGACCACGCGATCGGCCGCGAACGACAGAAAGATGGCGTTCGTCATCCCGAAACAGAGGGCCGTGGTGTAAAGCGGTATCGCCGCGCGCTGCATCAGGCGGTTCTCGACCGCGACCGTTTCGGGCGTGGGCGCCGGTGCCAGGTTCGCCGGCAGGCTCGCCTGCACGATCTCCTTGAGCGCCGTGCGCGTCGTGTGTTTGCCCCGGCTCGGCGGCAGCCCGGCTTGCGCGACCCCGGCCAGCACGAGACCGCCAAGGGCAAACCCAGCCCAGGCACCGCGCCAGTCCAGCACCCCCTGTGTGACGGCGAGCGCAAGTCCGGCCGCGGCGGCAACGCCGAAGGTCGTTCCGGTGGAAACCACGGACAGCGCCGTCGCCCGGGCATGTTCGGGCACGACGCGCTCGGCGGCATCATTGAACGGCGCCCAGCACAGCCCCGCACTGGTTCCCGCGAGCGCGATCCCAACCGCCAGCAGCGCCGGGTCTCCGGCCGCGGCGACCGCTGCGAAACCGGCGGACGCCGCCAGCGCACCCGAGGTGACGGACACCCGCTCGCCAAACCGGCGACCGGTCCAGGCGCTCACGAGAAGCGCGACAAGGAACGCAAGGAAACCGCCACTCGCGATCACGCCGGCCGTGGCGGTCGAAAGCGCGAACTCTTCCCGGAAGGCCGGGAGGAAGAGGCCGAACCCCATGCGCGCGGGACCGAAAGCAACAGCTGTCGCAAGAAAACCGGCGGCCGTCAGTTGGATAACTGGTCTCATTTTCATCCTTCTCGGTCCCGGAGGGCATCTGTTTTTGGTAACGGAATTGCCGAAACACGGTGGTCGCTTGGGCTGCGGCCGCTAAACCGAAAACCAACCGGGCGGGGATACGTCGGCTCTCGCTCACGCGCGGGCCAACCTAGCGCGTGCGGCCAGGCGGGGCCAGCCGAGGGATCGGCGGACACCGTGCGCGCTTGTCTTGCGCCGCGCCATGCGCTACCTCCCGCGGTATGGAGGCACAAGGGCAGGTTTGGCTGACAGTCGATCCGGATCAGGTGTGGTGGTCCATGACGGACCCCGAGGTGCTGCGCGTCTGCGTTCCGGGCTGCAAGCACGTCGACCGCGACGGCCCGTACGCGTACCGCTTCACCCTCTCGGGCCGCTGGGGCGTCATCCACGCCGCCTTCCACGTCCACGTGACCATCCATGACCTGGAGCCCGCGGACGCCGAGACCCCGCGCCGCTACTGGCTGTCCGCGCACGGTGAGGGGCCGCTCGGCCTCGCCCGCGGCCGCTCCCACGTGGAACTGGCACCGAAGCCGGGCGGCACCTACCTGATCTACGACGCCGCCGGCGATCCCGACGACCGGCTGAGCCGCCTGGGCGGGCCGCTGCTGCGCAAGGTGGCGGACAGCCTCTCGCGCAAATTCTTTACCCGCTTCGCCAACGCCGTGAACGGTGCGCCCGTCTCGTCGTGACCGCGGCCCCGTGGGCGCAGCCCCCCGTCACGCCGTCAGGTCCAGGCCCATCTGCCAGAAATCGGCCTCCAGGCGGGTGGCATTGCGGAAAATTGCCACCAGCCCCGACCAGCGCGGCGACGCCGCGGGATCGGACCCGAGCCGCTGTTCGGCCACACGGTCGATCTGGGTGACCGCGTTGCGCGAAACCTGCTGGAATTCCTCGCCGCCGTAGAGTTCGATCCAGGCGCGGTAGGGATTGTCCGCGAGCTTTGTCGCCGGGTCGGCGATCATACGCGCGCCGATCTCGCCGTAGCCACAGGCGCACGGCGAGAGCGCGACGAGCAGGTCCAGCAGATCGCCCGCCATGCCGGCCTCCAGGACATAGCGCGTGTACGCCAGCGTGGCGCGCGACTCCGGTGTCGCAATCATGTCCTGCTCGTCCAGCCCCCACTTCGCGCAGTAATCGACGTGCAGTTGCATCTCCGTCTGGAGCAGCGCCGTCACCGCAGCGGCTGCCTCGCGCATCTCGGCCAGACGGTCCGCCTTGTAGACCGCCAACGCATACGCGCGCGCGAACTGGATCAGGAAGAGATAGTCCTGGACCAGATAGTGTCGGAAATTGCGCTCGGGTAGCGTACCCGCGGCCACCTGCGCCACAAACGCGTGCTGGGTATAGGCCGTCCAGTCCGACGCGCACGCGGCGCGCAACTGCCCCACCACGCTGGACGCCGGAATGGGGGATTCGGGAAACGCGGCCATCATGTACGCCCCGCTCGTGCTTGGCCTATTCCATCCAGTTGGTGACCTGTTCGGGCAGCCGGACCACGAGCCCGTCCAGCTCGTCGCGCATGACGATCTGGCAGCCCAGCCGCGAGGTCTTGGTCAGCCCGAACGCGAGGTCGAGCATGTCCTCCTCGTCTTCCGACGGGGCGTCCAGCTTCTTGTACCACGCCTTGTCCACGATCACGTGGCAGGTCGAGCAGGCCAGCGAGCCCTCGCAGGCGCCCTCCATATCGATGTCATTGCGATGCGCGATCTCCAGCACGGACAGGCCGTTGGGCGCGTCCACCTCCTTGCGGCTGCCGTCCTTCTGGATGAACGTCATCTTGGGCATGGTATCGTGTTCCCCCGATCCTCCGCATGCGCGTCGCGCCAATCCGGCGGCGCGCGTTACGCCTGCAACCGGGTTGCGCCGCTGTCGCGCAGACGCTGTGCCGCGCCGGCGATCTCGGCAACCGCCCGGTCGACCTCGTCCGCCGTGGTATAGCGCCCCAGGCCGATGCGCAAGCTGGCGGCCGCGTCGGCATCCGACAAGCCGAGCGCGCTGAGCACGTAGGACGGCTCGACCGCGGCCGAGGAACAGGCCGAGGCGGTGGAGAGCGCGAGCCCGGGCACGGCTTCGATCAGCGTCTCCGCGTCGAGACCCGGAATACAGATGTTCAAATTCCCTGGAATCCGTGCGGTTTCGTCCCCGTTAACGTACGCATCGGGCACACGTTCCATAAGCCCATCGCGCAGCCGGCGATACAGCGCGTCCAGGTGCGCCCGCTCATCCGCCATGACCTCGCCGGCGATCCGGCACGCAGCCCCCAGCCCGACGGCCAGCGGCGCCGGAACGGTGCCCGAACGCAGGCCGCGCTCCTGCCCGCCCCCGTCCATGAGCGGCTCCAGGCGGGCGCGCGGCCGGCGGCGGACGTAAAGGGCGCCGATCCCCTTGGGGCCGTAGATCTTGTGCCCGGAAATCGACATCAGGTCGACGGGCAGCTCGGTCGTGTCGATGGGGATCTTCCCCGCCGCCTGCGCCGCGTCGACGTGGAACATCACACCCTTCTCGCGGCAGATCGCACCGATCTCGGCGAGCGGCTGGATCACCCCGATCTCGTTGTTCACCGCCATCACCGAGACCAGCGCCGTGTCCGGCCGGATGGCGTCGGCGACCGCCTGCGGATCCACGAGGCCGTTGGCCCGTACGGGCAGATAGGTGACGGCAAAGCCTTCCTGCTCCAGGCGCTGGCAACTCGCCAGGACGCACTTGTGCTCGGTAACCGGCGTGACGACGTGCTGCTTCCCGCGCGCGGCATGAAAACGCGCCCCGCCCTTGATCGCGGTGTTGTTCGATTCGGTCGCGCCCGAGGTGAAGATCACCTCGCGCGGTTCGGCTTGGATCAGCGCCGCGACGTCACGCCGCGCCTGCGCCACCGCCGCCTCCGCATCGCGCCCGTAGCGGTGGTGGACGCTGTGCGGATTGCCGAAGGATGCCGCGAAGTACGGCCACATCGCCTCGCGCACCCGCGGATCGACCGGGGTCGTGGCCTGGTAGTCGAGGTAGATGGGCGCGGCCTCCGCCGCGGAATGGACAGCCGTGTCGGTCATGGCTGGAGCCTCATCCGTCGCGCCGATACCGTACGGGGAAGATGGCAATCACGCCGCCGCGTGGCGATGGGCACGGCGGCGTTCGGCGAGATCGCACCATACCGCCAGGAACCGGTCGAGGGCACATTCCCGGCTGTTCCAGCCCAGGCTGACCCGGATCGCCGATCCCGGCTCGCGCGCGCCCATCGCCGACAGCACGTGGGAATCCTGCACCTTGCCCGAGGAACAGGCCGAGCCCGAGGACACCGCGATTCCCGCCAGGTCGAGCTTCATGACCTGCGTCTCCGCGGGCACGCCGGGCAGGCCCAGACAACTCGTATTGGGCAGGCGCGGCGCTTCGGCGCCGTGAACGACGGCGTCGGGAACGTGCGCCGCGGCCGCCGCCTCCATGCGGTCGCGCCACGCCGCGACCGTGGCCATATGGCCGTCGTCCTCGGCGGCGCACGCCGCGGCCGCGCCGAAGCCCGCAATCGCCGGGACGTTCTCCGTCCCCGCCCGATAGCCGCGTTCCTGCCCGCCACCGCGCAGGTACGCCGGCACGGGCGCCGCGTCCGCGATGACCAGGGCGCCGGCGCCCTGCGGCCCGCCCAGCTTGTGCGCCGACAGGGTGAGCAGATCGACGCCCAGGGCTGCCATATCCACGGGGATCTTCCCCGCCGCCTGCACGGCGTCGCAGTGCACGCGCACGCCGTGGGCATGCGCGATCCGGGCGATTTCCGCCACCGGCTGGATCACGCCGGTCTCGTTGTTGGCGAGCATGACCGACACAAGGCCCGGTCGTGGCGGCGTGGCCAGCACCCGCCGAAGCGCCTCGGGATCCACGCGCCCCGCCGCGTCCACCGGAAGCGTCTCGGCGTGCGCCAGCGTGCGCCGGACGGACTCGTGCTCCACGGCCGAAACGAGCACGCGCTCGCCGGCGTGCGCGCACAGGGCCGTGTTGTTGGCCTCTGTGCCGCCGCCGGTGAAGACGACCTGCGCCGGATCGCCCCCGATGAGGCCCGCCACCCGCTCGCGCGCGGTTTCGACACGTCGCCGGGCGTCGCGGCCGAAGCGATGCACCGACGAGGCATTCCCCACCGCGCGCATCGCCTCGGCCGCAGCCTCGACCGCAGCCGGCCGGAGCGGTGCGGTTGCATTGTGGTCGAGGTAGACCGGATCGGGCATGCGCCATCCGCCTTCACGCGGCGGCCGCTGGGCCGCCGCTCATGACGTCACCAAGGTTTCCTTCATCTCCGCGCCGGGCACGCGCGGCTCCACACTGGAGAGCCCGATGCGCCCCTCGATGACGTCGGCCAGGGTCACCGAGGCCAGATACAGATAGATCTGGTTGCTCAGCTCCTCCCACAGGTCATGGGTCATGCATTGCGCCGCATTGTCCCGGCAACCGAAGGGCTGGCCCGGCGAGCAGCGCGTCGCGCGCACGGGCTCGTCCACAGCCATGATGATGTCGGACACGGGCATCTCCTCGGCGGGCCGCGCGAGCAGATAGCCGCCGCCGGGGCCGCGGACGCTGTTGACCAGCCCGCCCCGGCGCAGCTTGGCAAAAAGCTGCTCCAGATAGGACAGGGAGATGTCCTGACGCTCGGCAATATCCGCCAGGGCAACGGGCCGGCCCGTACGGTGGCCGGCGAGGTCGCACATCGCCATGACGGCGTAGCGGCCCTTGGCACTCATCTTCATCTCTCGACCGCCTCCACGCTCTCAAGCCTCGTGGTTGGACATACGCCGGATCAGCACTTGCCCCGCAGGTGCTCGTGCCCATCGGCGGACTCGCTCTCGCCGCGCTGTTCGCCGTCCTCGACACCGTCCACGCCACTGTCCTGAGCCTGCGTCTCGAGTTCGTTCACCCGGGCGCGGAGCTGGTGAACCTCGTCCAGCAGCCCGTCGAGCGCGCGCGCAACCGGATCGGGGATATCGCCCGTGGGCGTGCCGTACGCGATGAACGGCGGCTCCTCCGCCGCGCGCCGCGGCTGCTGCTGGGCCGTGTTGATCGACTTGGCGGGAATGCCGACCATCGTGGCGCGCGCGGGCACGTCCTTGGCGACCACCGCGTTGGCGCCGATGCGCGCGCACTCGCCCACGGTGAACGGGCCCAGGACCTGTGCCCCCGAGCCCACGATGACGCCACGCTCCAGCGTGGGATGGCGCTTGGTGTTGCGCTGCGACTCGCTGTTCTCGCTGGGCGAGACGCCGCCCAGGGTGACGCCGTGGTACAGCGTCACATCGTCGCCGATCTCGCTCGTCTCGCCGATGACCACGCCCATGCCGTGGTCGATGAACAGGTTCCGGCCGATCGTCGCACCGGGGTGGATCTCGATACCCGTCAGAACCCGACCTATGTGCGACAGAAACCTGGCGGGAAGGCGCACGTCCCGGCGCCAGAGCCAGTTTGCCGCCCGGTAGATGACCAGGGCCTGGAAACCGGGATAGCAAAGCACGACTTCCAGGCGTGAGCGGGCCGCCGGATCGCGCGCCATCATGCCGTCGATTTCGGCCCGGAGACTCTTGAACATGGCGTGCACCGTCGTGGTAGTTTCCGTTCCCGCTCAGCGACGGGTCCAGTGTGCACCGCGAGCCGAGCGCCGCTCCGAGCGATATAGTATGCCTGACCAAATCGATCAAGTTTTTGCCAGGCGCCGCCGCCGGTGCCCTCGCCACCGCCGCCACGAACGCCGCGTGCCACGGCGGCAAAGCCCGGCAACCACCAGGAGCCAGCGGAAAGACAGCCCACGATGCCCGACGTGATCTTCGCCGGTCCCGAAGGCCGACTCGAAGGCCGATATCATCCCGCCAAGTCCAGCAAGGCGCCCATCGCCCTGATGCTGCATCCGCATCCGCAGCACGGCGGGACGATGAACAACAAGGTCGTCTACACGCTGTTCCACATCTTCGCGCGCCGCGGCTTTTCGGTGCTGCGCTTCAATTTTCGCGGTGTGGGCCGCTCCCAGGGCGAATTCGACCGCGGGGAAGGCGAGCTTTCCGACGCCGCCTCCGCGATGGACTGGCTGCAGCTCTACAACGAGGGCGCGCGCAGCTGCTGGCTGGCGGGCTTTTCCTTCGGCGCCTGGATCGGCATGCAGTTGCTCATGCGCCGGCCGGAGATCAACGGCTTCGTCTCGGTCTCGCCGCCGGCGAACATGTTCGATTTCTCCTTCCTGGCGCCCTGCCCGTCCTCGGGCCTGATCGTCCATGGCGACCAGGACGACATCGTCCCCGAGCCCTCGGTGTCCAAGCTGGTGAACAAGCTCGCCCAGCAGCAGGACATCAGCGTCGATTACAGCCTGATCCGCGGCGCCAACCACTTCTTCACCAACCGGTTGGAGAACCTGAACGAGGCTGTCGACTCCTATCTGGGCAAGCACGCCGAGGGTGCCGTCGACCCGGCGGAAACCGGGCGCTGAAGGGTCAACCCGCGCGGTACAACACCCCGCCCGGGGTGGGCGCGGACACGCCCGTGGTCTCGGGCAGCGACAGCGGCAGGCCGGCCAGGCTGCGCACGGCCAGGTAGGCGAACGCGTCCGCCTCGATGGCGTCGCCGTTCCAGCCCACGGTCTCGACCGCGTCCACGGGCGCGCCCAGCCGGTCGCGCAGCGCCGCCATCATGGCCGGGTTATGCCGGCCGCCGCCGGCGACGAGCCAGCGCGTCGGGCGTTCGGGCATGTACTCCAGGGCGCGCGCGACCGTCTCGGCCGTGAAGGCCACCAGCGTGGCCGCCGCGTCGGGCGCGGTCAGCGCCGCCACGGGCGCCGGATCGAACGCGTCGCGGTCGAGCGACTTGGGCGGCGTGCGATCGAAGAACGGGTGCGCCAGCAGACGGTCGAGGACGGCCCGGTCCGCACGCCCGGCGCCGGCCAGCGCGCCGTCGCGATCGCAGGCCGCGCCCGTGCGCGCCAGCACCAGATCGTCGAGCAGGGCGTTCCCCGGTCCGGTGTCGAAGGCCAGAATGCCGTCCGCCGCGCCCAGCCAGGTCACGTTGCCCACACCGCCCAGGTTGAGCACCGCCAGCGGCCGCGCCATCCCGGCCGTGCGCACCCGGTGATAGAGCGGCGCCAGCGGCGCCCCCTGCCCGCCCGCGGCCACGTCGGCCTGACGGAAATCGGCCACCACGTCGATCCCCGTGCGCGCCGCGAGCCGGGCGGCGTCGCCGATCTGGCGCGTGACCCGGCGCGCCGGGTCGTGGTGCAGGGTATGGCCGTGAAAGCCCACGAGCCGGACGTCGCGCGCATCGACCCCCGCGGCGTCGAGCAGGGCGGCGACGGCATCCGCGTGCCGGTCGGTGATTTCGCGCGCAACCGGGGCAACGTCGGCTTCGCCGCGCACCGCGGCGGCCAGGCGCGCGCGCGTCGCCGGCGGATATGCCAGACTCACGAAGTGTTCGGGCACCAGCGCGTCCCGGCCGTCGGTGCGCACGAGCGCGGCATCGACGCCGTCGCGGGAGGTGCCGCTCATCAGGCCGATCGCGCGGCGGAACTCGGGCATGGGCGACTCTCCCCCGGCACGTTTGGCAGCCTGCGGCCCATGTGGTACAGCCCGTCTCCGCAGCCGCGCAAAGCAATCGATCCGTAAAGGACCATGAGCACGTTCCAGTCAAGCTTCCTGCGCGAGGCCGAGGCCCGCGGGTATATCCATCAGCTTACCGACACACAGGGTCTCGACGCCGTGCTCGCCGAGCGCGCGCCGGTGCCCGCCTACATCGGCTTCGACTGCACGGCCGACTCGCTGCACGTGGGCTCGCTGGTCTCGATCATGCTGCTGCGCCGGCTCCAACAGCACGGGCACAAGCCCATCGTGCTCATGGGCGGCGGCACGACGAAGGTGGGCGATCCCTCGTTCCGCGACGACCAGCGGCCGCTGCTCTCGGACGAACAGATCCAGGCCAACATGGCCGGGATCAAGACCATCTTCCAGCAGTTCCTGACCTTCGGCGACGGCCCCACCGACGCCGTCATGGTCAACAACGACGACTGGCTGCGCGAGCTGAACTACATCGCCTTCCTGCGCGACTTCGGCCGGCACTTCTCCGTGAACCGGATGCTCGCGTTCGACAGCGTGCGCCTGCGCCTGGACCGGGAGCAGCCGCTCACCTTCCTGGAGTTCAACTACATGATCCTCCAGGCCTACGACTTCTACCAGCTCTATCGCACCCAGGGCTGCCGGCTGCAGATGGGCGGCTCGGACCAGTGGGGCAACATCGTCAACGGGATCGAGCTGACCCGCCGGCTTGAGGGCGTGGAGCTGTTCGGCCTGACCACACCGCTGCTCACCACCGCCTCGGGCCAGAAGATGGGCAAGACCGCCGACGGCGCGATCTGGCTCAACGCCGAGAACCTGTCCGCGTACGACTACTACCAGTACTGGCGCAACACCGAGGACGCCGACGTCGGGCGCTTCCTGCGCCTGTTCACCGAGCTGCCCATGGACCGTGTCGCCGAGCTGGAGGCGCTGGAAGGCGCGGACATCAACGAGGCCAAGAAGGTGCTCGCTTTTGAAGCGACCAAACTCTGCCGCGGCGAGGCGGCCGCCGAGCACGCGGCCGAGACGACGCGCCGGGTCTTCGAGCAGGGCCAGCTCGATGCCGACCTGCCGCGCATCGAAATCGCACGCGATCGTTTAACCGAGGGCGCGCCGCTGTACGCGCTGCTGCGCGAGGCCGGTTTCGCCGCCTCGAACGGCGAGGCACGGCGCTTCATCAAGGGCGGCGGCGCCAAGGTCAACGACGCCAAGATCACCGACCCGTACAGCGTGGTCACCACGGATGCCGTCACCGAGCAGGGTGTGATCAAGCTCTCGGCGGGCAAGAAACGGCACGCGCTGATCGTGCCCGCGTGACCCGCTGCGGGCCGTGGGGGGCCGCCAAGCGTCGGCACGCGTGACCACGTACCGCATCCCTTGCCGCCGCGGGGTTGTTATTCTATAACGTAGCCAAACCCGGACGATCGCATTCATGACGGCAGCGACCACGGACCAGGGCAGCATCTTTCCAACGGCGTGCCACGATCACGACGCCTGCATCGCGTCGGCGCTGGCCACGGCGGAGGACCTGTGCCGGCGGCGCGGCGCGCGCCTGACGGCCCAGCGCCGGCGCGTGCTGGAGCTGATCTGGCAGCAGCACGCACCGGTGGGTGCGTACGATCTCATGGCGCGGCTTTCCGCGATGGAGGGGGGCAACGTCGCGCCGCCCACGATCTACCGCGCGCTCGACTTCCTGCTCGCGCACGGCCTGATCCACCGTATCGAGAGCCTGAACGCCTACATCGGCTGTTCCCGACCGGGCACGCGGCACGCGGGCCATTTCCTGATCTGCCGCGAGTGCCACGCCACCGCGGAGATCCGCGATCCCGAACTGGCCGAGGCGGTGCAGGCGAGCGCCAGCGCGCGCGGCTTCAGCCTGGAGCACGAAACCGTGGAGCTGCGCGGTCTCTGCCCGGCCTGCCAGACCCCGGAGGCCGAGGCCCATGGCGGCGAGTGACCCGCCCGACGGTGCCCTGGTCGCCGTACGCGACCTGCGCGTTCGCTTCGGCGAGACGCTCGCCTTGGACGGCGTCAACGTCGCCATCCACCCCGGCGAGATCCTCACGGTCATCGGCCCCAACGGCGCGGGCAAGACCACCCTGGCGCGCATCATCCTGGGCCTGACCCGGCCGGAGTCGGGCAGCGTGCAGCGGCGCCGCGGGGTGACCTTCGGCTATGTGCCGCAGCGCTTCCACGTCGACCCGACCCTGCCCATCACCGTCGGGCGCTTTCTGGCGCTCCCGGCGAACCCGGGGCGCACGGCGGTCGCCCGGGCGCTGACCGACGTGGGGGTTCCCAACCTGCTGGACCGGGCGCTCCAGCACCTCTCCGGCGGTGAGTTCCAGCGCGTGATGCTGGCGCGCGCGCTGCTCCGCCGGCCGGACATGCTGGTGCTGGACGAGCCGTTGCAGGGCGTGGACTTCGGCGGCCAGATCGCGCTGTTCGACCTGATCGGCGAGCTGCGCGACCGGCACGGTTTCGGTGTGCTCATGGTCAGCCACGATCTGCACATCGTCATGCGCGCGACCGACCGCGTGCTCTGTATCAACCGCCACGTCTGCTGCACCGGCGCCCCCGAGACGGTGAGCCGGCACCCCGAATACCTCCAGCTTTTCGGCCCCGACGCGGCACGCGCCCTTGCCGTCTATCCCCACCAGCACGACCACGCGCACGACGTCTCCGGCAACGTCCTCGCGCCGGACGCCGACGGTGTGCGTGTGGAAGGGGACGCGGCGGGACGCACCCGGCCGGATGCGCACGGCACCGAGGCCCCCGCGACGGAGGGTGGCTGACCGGGGATAACGCAACCGCGCGCCGGCTCAGCCCGTCTCGCCCTCGTCGATCTCCACGCTGACCTTTTCCAGCGTGCCCCCGATGCGCAGCGGCATCTCCATGGTTTCGGCGACGCTCTGGGCGGTTTTCCCGATGACGGGGATAGCGTTCACCCAGTCGGTGAGCGAGTCCAGTGGCTTGATGCTGCCCCGCCCGGCCAGCTTGCCTTCGGCCGGCGTGACCTCAAGCACGGCAAAGGCCAGGCCCAACGGCGTCTCGGCGAACAGCGGGTCGGCGGTGAGTTTGCCGTCGCGCAGCATGACGCGCGCCACCACGCGATCCATGCGCAACTCGTCCAGGATGTCACCTTCCGGCCGATCCTTGGCCGCGGCGAACATGGCGGGAAGCAAACGCGCATCCCGGACGTCGATGTCGCGCCCCTGCATGCGGAGCTGCCCGGTCAGCGCATCGATGCCATCGCGCCAGCGGCCGGCGAGCGACAGATCGGCCTCCAGCCGGCCGTTGAGGTCCGGGCCGCGGCCGGTCACCGTGCGCCAGAGGTCGTCCAGGGCGATGGCGCTGGTCGAGGCTTCGAGGCTTGCGCGCGGCGAGATCAGGTTGGGGTCGGTGCGCACCGTGGCGAGGGTGGACAGCAGAATGGTGCGCTCGTCCGCCGCGGCGCCCTGCTCCGCCACCTCGGCGGCGAGCCGGGTGCGCGTGTCGGTCCATGTCAGCGCGCCGTCCAGACCGGCCGTGCGCGGCCCCTTCCGGCCCGCCACCCGGATGTCGGTCGAGCGCAGCCGGAGATGTCCCTGCCCCGGCAGGCGCGGCACGGGCAGGCGCTGCAGGCGCTTGTCCAGGCGCGTCCAGGCCGCCGCGAGGCCGGGCTCGTCCGCGTCCCCGGCGGCGCCCCCGGCCGCGCCCTCGGCGGCGGTTTCATCCGCCCGGGGCTTGCGCGCGCCCAGAATGTTGCGGGCATCGGCGCGCTGAAGCGCAATCCTGCCGTGGGTGCGCGGCCCGGCTGCGCCGCGGCGCTGCGTGGTGACCTCCAGGTTCAGCTCGCCCACGTCGGGACCAAGGCTGGGCGTTGCCAGGCTCGCATCCACGCGCCGGGGCGAGGCCGTGACGCGCCCCTGCGCCGGATCCATGGCGGGCAGCAGGCCGGGCGTGCGCAGGCCGCCCAGGTTCAGCTCGGCGTCCCAGTCGAGCGGCCAGGCGATTTCCACCGTGCCGCCAACCGCACCCTCGATCGCGGGCAGCCAGCCCTGCGGCGCCCGCTCGCGCACCCAGGACAGCGGGATTTTCGCCAGATCGACCGTCGCGCGCGCCTCCAGCGGCTGCAGGCGGCCGCGCGCGTCGATGTCCGCGATCAGTATTCGGTCGCCCAGGCGTAAACCGCCCGTCTCGACCGACCAGGTGCGCGCACCGGGCATCACCGCCAGCTTCGCCGTCCCGGTCAGGGCCTCCTTGGCACAGCGTTTGATATCGAACGGACCCGCGGCCATTTCCCAGGACAGGCAGGCGTCCCCGCCGTCAAGGGCGACCTCGCCGGCGAGCCGGCCGGTCGCGTCGGCTTCGCCCTGCCAGGTCACGCCGATCGCGTCGTCGCTCCAGGCGAGCTTGTCGACGCCAAGCCGCTCGGCGAACGCGGGCGCGAAGCGTCCCGCCAGATCCACCGCCGTGGGCCGCAGCTTCGCCGGCGCGCCCGAGTCCGCCGCCAGGGCAACCTCCCCCGAGGCCTGCCACCCCTTCGCGCCGACGCGTTCCAGCGCGAGGTCGCCGGTGAGCGTGCCGTGTTCCGCCCAGTCGAGCCGCGCGGTACCGCCCCGGAGATCCACGCGACCGCCGTCCTCTCGCTTCAGCGCGGCCTCGACCACCTCGGCCGTGACCTCGCCGGTCTGCGCCGGCGTGCCGAACCGCCGCGTGCCCTCGGCCGTGAGCATGACCGTGCCCTCCGCCGACGCCAGGTTCAGCCGGTCGCGGATGTCGCGCCCGCGGCGCTCGGCCCAGGCGATCAGATCCGACAGCGCCAGCCGCGCCCGCAAACGGCCGCTTGCCACCGGCTTGGCGCCGAAAAGCTCCTGGACCTCAACGCGTCCCTTCCGAATGGCGCTGGCCGGGGTATCCGCGCCGGCCTTCCCGCCGTCAGCCGCGCCATCGCCCTCGGCGGCGGCCAGCTCGGCGGTGAGCGTGCCCTCGCGCAGCCTGGCCGTCAGGCCGTCCAGGGCGACCGGCCGCGAGCCCGCAACCGGCCGCAGGCGCAGATCCGCCAGGCGCAGGTCCGCCGCCAGCGCGCGCCCGTCACCGAGCTTGCGCAGGCAGACCAGCGGATGCTGGCCGGGACAGGTCGTGCGCAGCGCCAAGGTCTCGACCGCGCCGCGGCGCAACTGGGCGCTGACCACGCGGCGCGACTGCCGCGGCACCTTCGTGATGGGCACCAGCGCGGCGAAGTCCGACAGGGGCGCCGCCTCGGCCAGCGCCAGGCGCAGCGTGTGGTCGCCGGCCGATTCCGGGGCGCCGGCATCCGCCTGTTCGCCCGCCGGGCCTTGCGTGTTCGCCGTGGGGGCGAAGGTGACCGCGATGCGCGCCGGATCCGTGGTCAGGCTGCCTTCGTAGCTCAGGCCGCCGCGCGCGATCCGCGCGGTGCCCTTGGCGCCCTGGACGCCCACGGCCTCGCGCAGCCCCGGATAGCGCAGAAACCCGTTGGTCGCCGAGGCCTGCCACGCCAGCTCGGTCCCGCCGTCGCCGGCGCGCCGGGCGTCCACGGTGAGCTGGGCCGTTCCGCCCAGGGTCGCCGGGGCTTCCGCGGGCACCAGCGCGTCCAGCGGCACCGGCTCGACGGTCTCCAGCCGGGCATCCAGGCCCGACTCGCCGATTTCGCCGGAGATCGCGGCCCAGTGCGTGCCCTCGACCCGGACCTTGCCCGAAAGGGTCGTGGCGGCGTCCGGCGCAAACGTCGCCCCGAGTTCCAGGTCGGCGTTGGCGATGCGGTCGTACGGTGCCGGCCCGCGCGTGCGCACGCCCTCTACGCCCAGGGCGCCGTCCAGGCTCGCCGTCGCCTTGCCCTTGGGCGCCGCCAGCCGGACGAAGACGCTGCCCAATCCCGCCTTGGGCGCCGGGACACCGAGTTCGTTGATGCGCGCCAGCGGAATGGGCGTGGACTGTACGGTGATTTCGCTCCAGTCCGCGCCGTAGCGCCCGCGCGCGTTGAACCTGGCGAGATCGGCGAGCTGGATCCGGCCGTCCAGCATCAGGCCCGGCTTCTCCGATTCCGGCGTCAGCCGGAGGTCCACCGACACCGTCGGCTGCCCCGACGGTCCTAGGCGCGCATCGACCCCGCCCTTTGCGCCCGTCCAGCGCGCGGTGGCGCGGAAGGGCGCGCGGTTCCGGCCGTGCGCGGGCATCTCGATGCCGGGCAGGACGGCGACGGATTCCGGCGGCGCGGGGACGCTCGCCGGCGGAGTCAGGGCCACGGCGTCGCCCTCGGCATGGGCGCGCACGGCGAGGTCGCGGCGCAGGTCGCCGAGCCCGCCCCCCTGCGCGTCCGCGGTGACGGTCACGTCGACCGGGCCGTGCCACGCCCCGCGCGGCAGCTCGGGGTCCAGTCCCGTGGCCACGAGCGCGGCGGCCATGCGCAGATCGTCCTCGCCCGATGCCGGCGCGAGGTAGCCGGCGCCGGTCACCGCGCCCCCGCGCAGCCGGGCCCGGCGCAGGTCCAGGTCGAGCGCGCCCCGGCGCGCCGCGGCATCGAGCTTCACCGCCTTGAGGGGCGGCCGTCCAGGCAGGGTGACCGTGTCGGCCGCAAGCCGCACCGAGACGTCAAGCGCCGCGAGGCGTTCCAGCACCGCCGCCGGATGGCGCAACCGCCCCGGCTTCCCGGCATTTTCCGCGCCAGGGGCGGACGCGGACGCCGCCCCGTTGTCGCCGTCGGCGCCGCCGGCGTCGGTCTGCCCGCTGTCCAGGTACGGCCCCAGCGCGAGGGTCTCCGTCCGGAGCGCCAGATGCGCGCCGTCCAGCGGGGTAGCGCGCGGGATCGTCCCGGCGCCGGTGAGCTTCGTCTCGCCCAGGCGCAGCACGGCGTCGCGCAGGCGGAGGGTGTCCGCCTGCGCCCCCGGAACGAGTTCGCCCGCCACGCGCAACGGCTGCGCGGCCACGGCGGCCGGGGCGGCGGCGCCGAGCAGGTCGGCGACGCGCGCGACGTCGAGGGAGATCTCGGCCTGGGCGCCAGCGGTGCTGTCCCAGCCGGCGTCGAGGCGCAGCTCCGCGTCGTTCCGCGTCGCCGTGAGGTGGCCGCCCAGGCTGCGCCCGCGGCCGCGGATCAGCGGCGCGAGCGGCGCCATCTGGCCGGAAAGCTGCACCGTGCCCAGCCGCGGCGCCTCCAGCTCGCCGGCGATGTCCGCGGGGCGCGTCAGCGCGTCGGTCTGCAGCGTGAAGCCGCGCAGGGTCGCTTTTCCGCCGGTATGGGCCAGTTCCGGCGCGGCGATCCGGAGGGCACCGTCCAGGCTTTCGCGCAGCGCCCGGCGCGTGGCGCCCGTCCCGGTCACCTCGGCGGTGGCATCGACGCGGCCCTTCGCGCGCGCGGTGAACGCCGCCGCCGCGAGCCCTTCGCCCGCGAGCGACGCCCGGAGCTTCAGGCCGTCCGTTTCCGCCGGCGCGCGCACGGCCGCTTCGGCGTCCAGTTTGCCCTGCGCCCAGGGGCCAGCCCAGGTGACCTTGAGCGCCTTCTTGTCCATGGTCACCCGCGCGGTGCTGCCGGGAAGGCCGGGCAGCCGTCCGGGCGCGGCGAGGTCGGGCAGGTTCAGGGCCACATCGACGTCGGCGGCGCCGACCCACCCGGTGGGCAACCGGCGTGCATTTCGCCTCCCGTCCCGGGTGCCGGCGTCGCCGCCGTCCTTGCCGGCGCCGGATCCGAGCGCCCGGCGCAGGCGCGACGGTTGGAGCCGGTCGAGCGTGATCTCCCCCGTGATCCCGGCCCGTTCCGCGGCGTCGATGTCCAGATCGCCGTGAGCGCGCAGCGCCTTTCCGGCATCCAGTTCGAGGTTGCTCAGCGCCGCCTGCCGGCCTTCGACCCGGGCATCCGCGGTGATCGTGAGCGGCGCGCCGCCGGGGAGCGCCGCGAGCTTGCCGTCGAGTTCGCCGGACAGGCGCAGGGTTTCGCCGCCGCCCATGGTGCCGTCGAAGGTCAGCCGGCTTTCGGCGTTGCGCAGCGTAGCCTTCACCGCACGCCGGCCGTCGGGATCGGCGGCGGTGGCCACGGCCGCGTCCACGGCAAAGGGAACGCCGGCGAGGGTGAGCTGGGCGCTGAACGCGACGGCGTTCTCGGGGGCACCGTCCGTGGCACCCTCGGCGCCGGCCGAAGGGGCGTCTTCCGCCGCCGGCTTCGACGCCGCCCGGCCCCCGTTTCCGCCCGGCGTCGCGGCGGCGAGCTGGATCGCGTGCGCGGCCAGGGCCGGCCGGTGCGTCCCGGCCCGCGGCCCCTGAAGCCGGCCACCATCGACGGCGACCGCGCCGGCCCAGGCGACCGGATCGCGTTCGCCGCGCCAGAGCATGCCCCAGCAATCGCCGCTCATGCGCACGCGCTTGGCCGCGAGCCGCATCGCCGGCCCGCCGGCGCCGCTTTCCAGCTCCGCCCGCGGCGCCGCGAGCGTCAGGGCGAAGTCCGCGTCGAAGCGCGCCCCGGCGACGTCCACGCGTTCGACCGGCAGCACCATCGGCCCCACGGTTTCCACCGCACGTGCGGTGACCGCGGGCACCGTGGCCACGGCGGCGACCCCGCCGCCGAGGGCAACGAAAAGCCCCGTGCCCAGGCCCAGGCCCCAGCGCAGCGGCCTAGACGCTTTGTTCGGCGAGCCGTTCGAGGAGGGATCGGGCTGTGACATCGCTCTCGTCCAGTTCGAGCGCACGCTTCAGGGCCTTCCGCGCGGCGTCGTCGCGGCCCTGGCGCATCAGGATCATGCCATGCGTCCGGTGGAAATTGACGGACATGGGGTTGGCCTCGACCGCCGCCTTGGCGGCCGCGGCGGCTTTCTCGATCCGGCCGTCCTCGAAGTAGAGCAGCGCCAGGGCGTATTGCAGCGACGGGTTGCCCTTGGCCTTCTCGCGTAGCGGTGCCAGAAGCTTCAGCGCCTTGTTGTTGGCCCCGTCCTTCCAGGCGCCGATGCCGCGCTGGAGCCGTTGCACCGTGGTTTGCGCCACCCCGTCCGGATCGCCGACCGGTGTGCCGCTGCCACCGGACGCGCCGCTGCCCGCGCCGGCATCACGGCCGCCGGATCCGCCGCTACCGGCGGCGTTGCCGCCGCTGGCGGAGGCCTTGCGCACCGGCCCTTCCGGCGCAACCGCTTGTCCGCCGGGCGGCGGCGCGTCGAGCACCGGCTTGAACCTCACCGGGCCGGTCAGACGATCCTTGATCGCGGCGACCCGTGTGGCCCCCCACCAGTTGCGCGAGGCCTCCACAATGCTGCTGCGCATGCCGCCGGCGACCTGCACGGCCGTGGGCGCGCCCTTGGCGAAGTCGTTCTCGCGCAGCAGCGGTGCCGCAGCATCGAGGGCGACGTCGACCCGGCTGTTCAGGCGGAACGTGTTCCCCACGACCTTGGGGTCGGCGGCCGCGACCTTCATCCCGACCGCGTTGTTGCGCAGCGTGCTCCCCGCGAGCTTGGGATAGGCGTTGTTCTCGACGGCAAGCCCGACGGTGTTGCCCGTGAGCGTCGCACGGCGGATCCGCGGATCGGCATTTTTCACCGTGATGCCGGTCGCCGCGCCGGTCACTTCGACGTGGCGCAGCCGCGAGGGCGCGCCCGCCCCGGCAACGATGGCGACGCCCTTCCAGGAATCGGCCTCGCCGCGCGGCTTGAAGCGGATGGGCCGGTCCGCCCGCCCCTCGGCGATCAAACGCCCGCGCACCTTCAGGCGGCCCGCCGCTTTGGCGGCGATGGTCGTGCCCGGCTGGATCGTCAGTTCCACACCCCGGGGGACGGTCACCGGCCCGTCGAGCACGTAGGGCGAGGCGCCGGCCAGCCACGTGGTATCGGACTCGATCGTTTCGGGCACCTTGGTCGGCCCCGGCTCGACCGCGTGCACGGCATGGGCCTCACCCGTCGGGGAAAGCTGGTCCGCGCGGTCGCGCGCCCGGACGCGATAGTAGCCCACGGGGGCGAGCGGATCGGGGTCGATGAAGCGTTGTTTCTTCGTGGTGCCCACGCGTTCGAAGCCATCCAGCGCGCTCGCGCTGCGCTCGACCACGTAGCCGGTAACGTCCGGCGCATCCGCCGCGTCCCACGCCAGGCGCACCTTTCCGTCGGTGTAGCGCGTGCGCATCCCGCCCGGCCGGGCGGGCCGCTCGGCGTCGATGCCGACGCGCCCGCCCGGGAACAGGGCATCCAGTTCATACCCGTCGGCGTCCGCACCTGTTACGCGCACCGCGCTGCGCGGACACCGTTCAGCCCCGGCGAGGTCGCGCTCGGCGACGTAGACGTAGGGCGCACTGTCCTGTGCCGGTTCGCGCGGCGTCAGGGGAATGCGCAGGTCGTCGCACAGGGTTACCGACCCGCGGGTCAGCGGCTTGTCGGTGTGCACCTCGAAGGTGACCGTCTGGCGCGTGCCCAGCCACGGCCCGGACGGCTGCATGCCCGCCTTGAGCAGCTCCGGCCCGAAGTGTTCCGGCGCGTCCTCCGGCGCGGGGATCGCGTCGACGAGTTCGCGTGCGAGCCGGTCGATGACCACGAGGCGGTTGCTCTCGTTGAGACTGGTCAGGGACTTGAGCACCTGGAACGCCGTGCCAACGGGATCCAGGGTGAAGCCGCCGTGGTGCCCGCGGGCGACGTGCTTGCCGCGCCAGCGCGGACAGCCGCTGGCCACGTCGAGCATGCGCAGGTCGACCTCGACGGAGATCTGCGAGTACGCCACCAGAAAGAGCTGGTCCACGCCCTTGACGCGTCCGAGCACCACGGCGTCCGCGCCCACGGCGCGCCCGATTTTCAGCGCCGTGGCCTTGTCGATCCGGTCGCCGGGTTGGAGGTCCTTGCCCGGAAGGTTCTTGAGCGCGTCGATCACCGCGGCGCGCTCGACATCGCCGAAGGGAAGCTGGCTCAGCCGGTTGCGGAACGCGGCCGTGACCAGGTAGCTCGCGCGCTCGGGCTCGGCGCCGCCGGTGAATTCCTTCTCCGTCGGCCAGAACGGAAGCACCGCAACCTGCTGCGGCGGCTTCGCGCGCATCCGGCTGTCCGACCACGCGCGCGCGCCGCTCTCGCGCTCAACGAGCTGAACCGAAGGACAGCCGCCCTTGCGCGCCTGAAGATCCGACACGCTCTCCGCGCCTTCCGCGCGATCCGGCGTGCCCGTCCCGCCGGCGCCGGGCGCCTGATGGCCCGAGGTCACGCACCCCGCCAGGACGAGCGCAAGCGCCGCCGCGCAGACGGACAAGCGACGCACCGGGCGCGCACCCTGCACCATGCCCCGTCTCCTTCGTGCTCGGCCGGTCGCGGCCCAACCCGCGTCAGCCCGGCCCCATATCGCGATAGCGCCGCCGATCGCGGACGACGCGCTTGAGGTAGTGTTTGGTCTCCGCATAAGGCAGATCGGCACGCAGGCGGTGATAGACCTGTTGCGGGTTCATCCGGTTGATCTGCCGTGCCGCCGCCGAGACGTTGGTGTCCCCGGTAAACGTCTTGGCCACGTTCCCGGCCCCCGTGTTGTAGGCGGCGATGGCACAGTATTCCCGGCTTTCCCGGTCGCGCACCGGCTCCAGATAGCGCGCCATCAGGATGTGCAGATAAGCGCTGCCCAGCTCGACATTCTGCTCGGGCTCGAAGAGGTATTCGGGTGAGGGCGCCCGGTCCTTGCCCTTGACGAACTTGTAGGCATCGCGCCCGCCGGTCGCGGGCACGATCTGCATCAGTCCGAACGCGGGAATGTGGCTCTGCGCGCGCGGGTTGAAGGAACTCTCGTTCTTCATGATGGAAAGCAGCAGCGCGGTATCCACCATGTATTTGCGCGCATACGCCTTGGCCAGCGGCGCCACGCGCTCCGCCGAAAGCCGCTTGTGGTCGGGGAGCATCGGGATGGTCACGCGCCCGACCTTGTGTTGGCGCCCCTTCGAGTCCGTCACCGTCCGGGTGTCGAAATCGGGCTCGGCATCTTTGTCGGCGAGACGGCCCAGCTCGGCCTCGCGGCTGGCCGCCTTCTGCCCGCCGCCGCTGACGGCCTTGTCGCCGGCCTCCCGCGCCTTCCGGTCGACGTAATCGCCCACCACGTCCTGCTGGTCGAGTTCCCGGGAACTCGCCCCCAGGGTTTCGTTGAGCGTGCGCTTGAGCGCGTCCCGGTCGGTTGTTTCCTGCGCCTCGACCGTGATCGTGCCGTCTTCGTAATCCACGATAACGCGCCGACCACGATCGTCGGTATAGCCGACCCAGGTGTGCTTCGACGGCATTTTCGCCGCCTCGCCCCAGCGCTTTTGCAGATCGCGCTTCATCGCCTTGAACGCCTGGTCGATGGCGCGGTCCATGGCGGCGAAGCGGGCGTCCATCCGCGCGTCGAACGCCTCGAACTCCTTGTCGATCTCCTCGCCGAAGGATTCGAAGCTGTCGTCGTCGAGCAGGTCGGCCCGGCCCGGCCGCGCGCCCGCCGTCAGCAATGTGGCGGCAGACAGGCCGGTGAGCAGCGTCCGGCGGTTCATGACCACCTCACCCGTGCTGTGCCACCGCGACTTTGGCTTGCTTGAGCACGCCCGACTGCCCGTTGGCAGCGCGCAGGACGGCCGCGTCGGCGTTGGAGATCACGATCTGGCCGTCCGAGGTGACCCGCTGAACCGCCACGACGTAGGGCTGTTTCCCCATCATGTTCAGCGACTTCGCCTGCTGGACGTTCGTCGTGTATTGCAGCGGCCCCCGCTTGAACAGCGCCGCCTTCTCGACCTTCGCGTTCTCGTAGACGACGTTACCGTTCTCGTCGCGCACCGTCGGCGACAGGCTCGGCGTGTACTGGAAGGCACCGCGCAGGTTGAGGATCACGCCCGTGGCCTTCTGCGCCTTGTCGGCGAGGTTGCCGCTCTCCGCCGAGACAGCCTGGACGTTGTCGCTGCCGCCCGAACCGGCGCCGCCGCCGGTCACGGCCCCGGTGCCGTCGCCCGGCGTCTGGCCGCCGGCGCCGCTGCCGCCGCGCTTCGAGCGGCCGTCGCTCCCGGCGTTGCCGCCCTGTGTCCCGCCATCCGTGCTGCCGCGCTCATTCTTCTGCAGCACGGGCTGCATTTGCTGGTACAGGCCGGCGCCGCCGCCGCCGTGCTGCTGACAGGCCTTGGCGAAGTTCTCCATGCACACGCGCAGGGTTACCTTCGCCTTTGGGAAGCGCTTGCCGCTGCCGTAGCTGCCGCCCGAGACCCACTCGACGGACTTGTCGACCGTCACGGCCCCCTGAACGCTGCCCTTGGCCTTGCTCTCGATGAGCTGCTTGTTCAGGCTCGCGTCCTCGACCACGCTGCGGCTGCGGATCGCCACGCCGGAAATCAGCTTGACCAGCCGCGCCTGCGCCACGACGCGCGCGGCCTGAAGCGCCATGGCCTCGGCCTGGACCGGGTTCTCCTTGGGCTCGCTGGTGCCGATGCCCGTCGCCTGCAGAAAGCCGCGTTGCCAGTTCTCGACGGAGCGGCCCTGCTGCGTCTCGGACGTGCGGGTGAATGCGCCCTGGGATTGCGCGTGCGCCGCCGCTGGCATCACCACGGCCGCAACGGCGGCGACCAGAAGCACACGCGGCATGCCGCGGCGCTGCAGGGCCTGGCCGGCGGACTGGCCGGACGCCGGGCGGGTGCGGCGCGGGGCGTGTCGAAACATGGGCAAAACCTCTCCTCTCGCTTGGCGCATCTTCAGGCCTGGCCGGGCGAGACCCGGCGAAGCTGGCGCAGCGCCTCGATGGCCACGCTGCCGCTGACCGGTTCGGTGGGCTTGAACGCGCCGTTGCTGTCGCTCTCCATGAGGCCGCGGCTGACAGCCGTCATGATGGCGCTGAAGCTCACGCGCGTGGACGCGACGTCCGGGAAGGGCGAGCTGTTCCCGAAGTGCTTCGTCGCCATGTCGCCGTCGGCCGTCCGCGTGCGGATGAGATCCTGGAGCACCATGGCGAAGCGCTCGCGCGTGACCTCGCGCTTGGGGCGGAAGCGTCCCTTTTCGATATCCAGGCCGCGCAGGGGCGCCCGGCTGACATGGCGGATCGCCGTGGCCTCGGGCAGATGGGCGTAGTCGCTCTCGCCCTGCGGATTGGTCTCGCCGTCACGCGGGCGATTGAAGGCCACACCGTCGAGATAGGCCGTGACCTTGAGCACCCGGTCCAGGAGCAGCGCGAGCTGGCGCCGCGTCACCGCCTCCTCGGTCGCGATCCGTTTCACCTTGGCGTCGCCCTGGACCTGGGCGCGCTCGATCCGGTCCAGGCGGGTCAGCATTTCCTGGCCCTGTGCGCTCTGCGGGCTGTCCGTCCTGGTCAGCCGACGGGCGTACGCGCGCGCCTCGCCCAGCCGCTCCGGCGTGCGCTCGGCCCGATAGGCGGCCATCGCCGTCCGCGCGATCGCCCGGAGCAGCTCCGGATCCGTTTTTGCACCCTCGACATCCGCTTCGGCGTCGGCGAAGACGTCCTTCGCCTCGGCGTACCAGTCCTCGCCCCGCTCGCTGCGCAGGAGCCGGATCTCCAGCGTCGCGAGCCGGCGCCGCTGCGCCGGCGTCGGTTCCGCATCGCGCCCCTTCGCCAGGGCCTCCCGCGCCTCGTCGTAGCGACCGGTTTCGATCCGGAGGGCGACCTGCCCGGCGTAGGCCGGGACGTGGCCCGGCGCCAGCTCGAGCGCACGCTCGAACGCCTTTTCCGCGACCAGGTAATTCCCCTTTTCGATATTCGTCATGCCCTTGGACACGTGCGACTCGGGTGTGTCCATGGGCGACTGCGGCTCCGCGGGCTCGGGGGTCGAGCCGCAGGCCGCCAGCACCAGGCTACCGGCGAGGATGGCCGCCCGGCCGAGATATCCCATCATGGATCCTCCCTCGGGTGTGCCGCGCCCTGCGGTGCCGGCCCACAACCGCATACCGGCCCGGCCGCGGCGCGGATTCCGTTTAGAAATCGAGACCGCCCGTGTCGCCGCCCGTATCGCCGCCGGTGCCGCCCGAGGCGCCGGCGTGTGCCCCACCGCCGGCATCCGCCAGGCGCGCTTCCAGACGCCGTTTCACCGCCGTGCGCAGTTTCTGCGCGAGCACCGCCATCTGCTTCTTGACGTAGGTTTCCTGCGTCAGGCGCGCGTCCTGGCTCGCCGGAACGAGGTCCTGCGCGTCCACCTGCTTGGTAATGCGGGCGCCGTTGACGTTCATGGTCGCGCTGCCCGCGAGCGTGGCGACCATCCGATAGTATTTGCCCGCAAGCGCCGCCTTGCCCTCGGGCAAGTCGTCGGCGCTCACGCGTTTCTTGAACATGCCGACGTTGATGATGTTCGCGCGGACGGCGATGTCGTGCCGCTGCTCGCGATCGACCACGGAGAACGTCGAATCCGAGCCGAACGCGGCGGCCAGCTCGTTGCGCAGCTCGGGAACCGGCCGGCCATCCGTCGCCTTTGCGGCGACCACCGCAACCGTACGGGCCAGGGGCTCACGCGGGACGCAGACCCGGGCATCCAGCGTCATGGCCAGCACGTCCTGCCCGCGCTCGGTCACCACCTCGTTGCGCACGACCGAATATTTGACGAATCCGCGCGCCTGGGCGGAAAAGCGCGACATGAAGCGCTCTTTGACGTTGCCGTTCTTCGATGCGACGAGCGACTTGCTCGCACCCTCCACGAGGGCACCACTGCGCTGGCGCGCGGCTTCCATCATCAGCCGCCCGACCAGCTTTTCGCGCGCCTGGGCGCGGGTTTCCACCTCGGCCAGTGGCTGTTTGCCCCGGACGGTCGCCGGGAGATACGCCGAACAGCGCGCGTCCCCTTCGAGCTTTTTGCGCTCGCCTTGATCGGTTTCGCGCCGCGCCTTCACCTCTTCCCGCTGACGCATGCGTTCCAGTCGCGCGCGCGCTTCCTCGATCGCCCGGTCGACCTGATCCGGGTCGACCTTCCCCTTAACGCGCACGCAGATCTCGCGCCCGCTCTCGTTCTCCTGGACCACGCGCATGTTCGTCAGCGCGCCGGCGACGACGGTCTCCACCACGTCGCCCTTGAGTTCAAAATCCTCGACGGCCGATACGGCGCGAACCACGGACTTGTGACTCGCCACAGCCCGTCGCTTCGCCTGGGCCAGGGCCGCTTCCCGGCCCTGCGCCGGGGTCTCGCTGTCGCCGTAGGTGTAGCACCCCTGCCCCGAGACCGGTTCCAGCGCGGCCGCGGCCGCACCGTTTGCGTTGGCGGCAAGGAGACCGCCCAGGCATGCCGCCAGGGCCGCGGTCAGCGCGCGGCGTCCGGATGCACGTGCCATGCTCACCCCCATGGTTCGCGCCGAGTGCGCCCGGAACCTGTTAGAAGTTGCTCACGTTGCTGCCCGCGCCGCTCTCGGCCGGCGAGGCGACATTGCCGGAGCCGGAGCCGGAACCGGAACCGCCGGTGTTGAAATCGCCGCTGCTTCTACGACCCTGGCGCGTGGCCTCCGCGCCACTGGCCTCCTCCGCGAGGGACTCCAGCTCCTGCGCCATCTGCCGGCTCTCCGGCGACCAGACGTAGACGTCCGTCTGCATCGGCACGTTCGCAGCCGGATGCTGGCCCTTCCAGGTATAGGCGCGCGTGGCCCCCTTGAGCTCGATCTTCTTGGCCTTGGCGCGGATCAGCGACTTGAACTCCTGGTTGTTGAAGCTCTTGCTCGACCCGTCGGCGTAGGCGCGGAAGGTGTTGGTGCTGTCCGACATCTGCCGGCTCGCGACGTCCTCCGCGACGAACTGCGCGATCTGGCTGCGGCCGATCAGGGCTGCCTTCTGCTCGTTCACCATTGAGGACTGCGTGCGATACACCGGGGCGAAGCTGACCAGCACCTTGGTGCCGTCCGCCTTGTTCCACACGCGCACGCCCTGGCTCAGCGCGAGGAAATTGGGGTTGTTCTGCAGCTTGCGCTTGATCTTCTGAACCACCGGCTGGCCCTTGGGACCTTTCTCGATGGGCACATTCTCGTTGTAGATGCTCTCCGCCAGGGCGGCCATGCGCGGCGACCACACGATGCCCACCAGCACCGTGTAGTTCTGGTCCATGTTGTCGCCTTCCGCGTTAAATATGGGGACGGCCCCGTTGAGCAGCAGCCGGGCGCCGGAAGCGACTTTCTCCTGGTATTTCTCCTGGATCTGGACCCGCTTGCGCTGGCGCGCCTGCTTGTTGCCGCCCTTCCAGTCCGGATCGAACTTGCGGATCTGGGCGTCCAGCGCCTCGTTGGTGAGCTTCTGCATGCGCTGGACCGTGGAGACGTTGTCGCGCGCCTTCTTGAGCTGCGGCGGCACCTGATCCCCGCCCTGCTGCAGAACCTCAAACGCGCGATCGGAACGGATGACGCTGCCCACGGTGTTGGCCATCTCGCTCTTGGCCTTGAGCAGCGCCGCGTTGAACGCGGTCTGGCGCGCATTGACCCAGTTCTTGCTGCCGAAGTCCGCGCGCACCTGGGCCTTCCCGCTGGCGACAAAGAAGGTGCGCCCCTGGCCCACGTCGTTGATGCCCTCGGTGATCCCCTTCTTGCTGAGCCACGCCTGCCAAAGCCGCGTGGGCGTCTCGCGCTGGCTTTGCCGCGCGGCCTGCTCCTTGCTCTGGGTGGCGACGTCGCTCGGCTTGGGTTGGGTTACCTTTTCGCCAACCTCCTGCGCGCTGGGCGTGCCCGCCGGCACGACCGCCAGCGCGGCGATCACCACGGCGGCGCGTGCAGGTGTCCGGCTGGTCCTCATCGTGTGCCCCCCTTGTTTCGTCGCGTACATGCGCGGCCGGCAACGCGGCCGAGACCTAGAAAACCGTGTTGTCCTTCTGCAGGGTCAGGGTCTCGCTGACATTGCCGATCACCTTCTCGCCCACGGCCGGCTGATCGGGGTCGTCGCTGAGAACCAGCTTCATCACCTGCACGCGTGCCTCGTAATCCGCCTGCGCGGTGCCGTCGTCCCCGTAACGCCGCGTTTCGTTCAGGAAGAAGCGCATCTTCAGGTGCGGATTGGGCATGTTGCGCGTGAACGCGACCTTATCGGTGGTGTAGAACGCTTCCTGAAAGCCGCGATAGGCCTGCGCCATATTGATGTCGTCGTAGGTGGTGTTGTTTCGGACCCGAACGAGTCCCGCATTCGGTGTCTGGTCCAGCTTGCCGCGCATATTTGAAACGGCCTTGATGAAAAAGTTCTCGCCGCGCAGCTTGTTTGCCAAATCATTCGAGAGCTGACGGAGTTGCGGTCCGGTAATCTGGAGTCCCACTGGCTCAGCCGACTTGTCCGGATCCATGACTTTCGTCTTGCCACCACAACCCGCAACGCTCACGGCAAGTACCATGCCCAGCAACGCTTTGAGCCAAACTCGCATCCGTTTGCATCTCCTCCATGTTTTCAATTCAGCCCGGCGCCTCGCCGCCCCCCAGGCTAGCGCTCGGCACGAACCTGAAGGACGACCTGGCGTCCGCCCGGCGACGGCGCGGCAAGCTTGATGTTTTCCACCTCACCGGAATCCAGGAACAGCTTTTGCCATGCGCCCGGATCGCCGACCTGGAATCCGTCCCCGTCCTTCCAGGTTGCCTGATAGCGAAGAACCCGCTTGGCATTGGTGACGTTGCGCAGGCTGACGTTCGCCTGCATCAAGCCCTCGAACTTGCGCGACGCCGCACGCTCCACCCGGAGATCGCCGCGTAGCGAGGTGGGGGAATAGCGCACCTGAACATTCGGGTCCTTGGCCGCCGGCCCGGTGGTAACGGGGTCGCCCGGCTGGGCGCACCCCGCAACAATGCCCGCAAGGGCGAGGCCGGCACCAATTCGGCCGAAGCGGCGCGTCCGCTTTTCCGAATCCATCCGGTTCACGTCGTCTCGTCCTCCGTCGTCTGTCGCTTCACCGTCTGCGCCCCGCCGGCACCATCAGCCGGCTCGGACGCCTGAACCTCAAGATGGTCGCGGATCCCGCGACCGTAGACGAAGACCGGCCCATTCCCGCGAAGCCGCACCGTTTCTGTCGCGAGCGTGGTGCCGTCGGCGTTGTAACTTGCCAGTTCCAGGGTGCGCATGTTTTCCGGCACGCGCAACCGTGCCACGCCCACGGTATGCGGCAGCGTAACCCAGGACTCGGTTCCGGGCTCGGTGAGTTCGCTGACGGCGATTCCTGTCGCCAACCCCGCGACATCGCCCAACAAGCCGCCGCCGGCGGCCTTGCGCGCCTGGACCTGGGCCATGTAGTTGCCCACCGCGCTCAGCGCCGCTTTCGTCATGTGGATAGGGAACTTGTCGTTGAAGTGGCTGAGCGCCATGGCCTCGACGTCGGCGAGCGGGGTCACGCGCGCCAGGGATTCGCCGTCCGCGCCGTGGATGCGAACACGGTCGATGGTCCGCTCCACGGGTTTGTAGAACGGGATCTGGAGCGGCACGAAATTGCGCAGACCGGTGGGCAGGATCAGCTTCGCCACGCGCCGCTCCGGCGCCCGCCCGACGTCCAGGACGACGTGAACCAGACGACCGTCGCGCTCACCCGCCGGCCGCTTGTCATCCAGCGCGTCGATGGCCGCCTGCACGGTCGCGTTGTCCGGACGCAGATCCTGCGCGTCCTGGTACGCCTTGCGCGCCTTATTCCACTCCTTGTCGGAAACCCGAGTCTTGCCATTTGCGGCCGCAAGTTCCGCCCTGCGCTCGGACCACACCGCGGAGAGGAAATCGCCCAGCGGGTTCACGTACGGCGTCGGCACCCGGTCCGCCGCGTCATCGCAGACAACGCAGGCCTCTTGTTCGAATTTGTTCTTGAACGTGCTGGTTAGCTTGGAGAACGCCTCTTCTTGTTGCCCGGAGAGGTTCTTGTTCTGCTTGTTCTCGAACTTGTCCTGGGCCTCCGCGATTTCGCGGCCATAGGCAGCCTGCATGCTGCTCTGCCAGGCACGCGCGAGTTTGATGTTGTTGCGCACGCCGTCGTCGCCGTTGAGGATTCCGGCCATGGCCTTGTAATCGATGGCCATGATCGCCTCGAAACCCGTTGCGGCATAGGCGTCCGTAACGGTGTTGATGATCTGATCGTCCACCGACTTGTTCTGCTTGGCCTTGCGCAGATCCGTCACGGCGTGGTCGAAGAATTTCCGCGCGCAGTCCAGGTTGCCGGCGGCCAAGTGGACACTCCCGCGCTCCAGGAGGCCGAGCGTGCCAAGGCCATCCGCGAGCTCGCGCGGCTTGTCGATCTTGGTCGCGCCCTGGGCCGCGCTTGCCGCCAGGTACTTCCCGGCGTCGGCCACCGCGCCCTCGTCGAGCTTGTCCAACAGGGGCGCAACGTCCGCCGTGTAGTCCGAACGGCCCGAGCGGAACGCGGCGTACTTCAGGCTCAGCGCGACCATCTGGACCAGATTCACCTGATCCCCGGCCATCGCCCGCTTCCACGGGTTGCCCGTCACCTGCGCCTCAATCTGCTCGGTGATGTCCGAATATTCGCCGAACGCACTGTCCAGCTCCAGTGCCCTTTCACGCGCGTCTGCCACATCAAGGTCGCTCGACATCGGGAACCCCGTGTCCTTCGCCAGCGGCGTGACCGTGCAGCGATGGAGCTTGCTCGCGTCCTCGGGCAGCTTGACCGGTTTCGTCACGCCCGGTCCTTCTCTCGGCGGCGGCGGTTCCAAACTTCCGGTCGTACACCCGGCGAGGATGAGCGCACCGACGGCGCCCGACACGGCGGTCGCAATCCGCCGCGTGTGTCTCTGGTCCGACATGTCACCCCCCGATTATACTGACACCCCGGGTGCCCACGCCGGCCGCCCGTGGCGGCGCACGGCGCAGCGCGTTATCCCCAACCCATCACCCCGAACATCGGGAGGTTACCCCAAAATTTCTGGGAGGTTCAAGGCGAAACTACAATTTGCGTCTGTTTCATCGAGAAGGCGATATATACGTTTTGACCCGCCCACAACGCGGGCCACCAAAACCCGGCCGTCTACCTAATCATCGCTTCGGAGGACATCGCCACGCTCGATGGGTGCACTCTGTTTAACAATTTTCGCAACACTGTACTTCGGATTCACTTGGGTAACCTTCACTGTCCCTTTGCGAAGACCACCCTCAATGGTTTCACTCGTATCGACGCCCTCCAGCTTCAGGCCCGTTCCATACACGTCGAAGACCTGGCCCTCGGACAGCGAATCCCCGCCGTAATTGAGAAACGCAAAGCCTTGCTTGGTTTTCAACACCGTGATCGGGAACACGTTGTTCAGAAATCCGCTCACCAATTTGTCCGCGGCCTTGCGGGTCACCTTGCTCAGCAACGAGATATCGGGCCGGCCGCCCGGCTGCGTGACGAGCTTCGGATCGGTGGAGATCTCTTCGGTGACCTGATCGTGGAAGGCGATCCGGTCGTTGGCCACTTTCAGAACCTGTGTTTCGATCGTCACCCGTGCGATATCGATGCGCCGATACCGGTCCACATTCGGAGCGGCATCTTCGTCACGCCGAAACTTCAGGTCGTGCAGTGAAATCGACATGATATACTGCACGGGCTTGCTGGGCTCGAACGAAACGTTGCCCGCCTCGCGAAAAGGCGAACTCTTGAGTTTTTGCTCGCTCGCCGTCTGGGCCCGGATGTCCCCGCGGCGCGAATAAAGCTCGAACTTCCGGCTGCTGCGCAGGGCGCCCTCGAAGGGGCCGACGATGAGCGACGGCTCGATCCGTTCGCGGTCGCGATGGGGCACCGTATCGCTGATCAGAATCGGCGACTGCACGGCCACGCGCACTTTCTCCGCAAGGGCCGCACCGCCGGCTGCGCCCATAATCACCACGACGGCCAGTAAACCCGCTGCTATCCGCCGCATCCGCGTCCTCCTGCCCATGCCGTTTCGTCGGGGCGGGCCACCGCAGCGCACCGCCCCCCTCTTCGCTGCTTTAGAAATCCGTGAGATTGCTGCCGGCACCGCTGTCGCCCGCCGGGCTACCCGTGCCGGCGCAACGCGTCGGATCGACCGAACGCGCCGCCGCGCCATTGCCGGCCGCGAGCGCGATCACCACACCTGTCACGAATATCCCGACCCGGCGCCGCACCCTTGCAACCCCTTTCTGCCGAAAGGTGTTTGAAGGATGAGCTTGGACGCCGCGATCTGTCAACCGAATCGGGAGGCATTCAACCGAGCAGTCGGCGCTACGGCGCGCCGGTCCTAACCCCCGACGATCACCTTGCTCTGCGAGGGCGAGACAATGGTGCCCGCCGGCACGTTGGCGCTGCTGCCGTTGTGCTTGGTCGGACAGGTCTGGTGCACGGCCGCCTGCCCCTCGACCTTCACCTTGCTGCTGCCCTTGCTGATGCTCACCGGGCCCTTGATCATGTTCGACACCACGCCGCCGCCGGCCGTGCCCGCTTCATCGCCGGTGGACATCGTGATTTGCGTGCTCTTGGTCACCACGCCCTGGTTCAGCACCTTCACGCGCTTGGACAGGGTGCCGGGATTGGCCTGCATCAGCATCGTGGTGTTCGGATAGGGCATGGGCGTGGGCCCCGCCGGCGTGGGGGTCTTGCAGGTATCCGGCCCGCTGGCGACGGCGTTGCCGCCCTGCTTCGTCGATATGGGAAACACGTGCGTCTCCTCCCCGCGTCAGCCCAGGCGGATCTGCTCGCCGTCCAGCTTCGCCTCGCCCTTGGCGCGAAGATCCAGCTTGTCCGCGCCCAGATCGCAGGTCTCGTCCACGACCACCCGCATGCGCCCGGCGTCCTGGCGGTACAGGCCGCTCGCCCGGCGGAAGACACTGCCCGCGCGCTCGACGATGCGACCGGCGCTAACCTCCAGGCGGGACGAAGCCTGGCGCACCCGCCGGATCGTCGCGGTGAGCGCGTCGGCCCGGACGATCGCCGCGGTCACCGCGAACAGCGCCGAGCGCGCGCGCAGGGTCAGGCGATCCGTCTCCAGATGGGCGCTCGCCGTGCTCTCGAAGCGCAGGTTCCGGCCCGCGCGCAGGGCGATGTCCCCGTCCGGCGCCGCGAGCGCCAGGTTCGCCACCGCCCCGGGGCTCAGGACAAGCTCACCCGTCGCCGGGTCATAGGCGACCACGAGCCCGCGGTCCGGATCGCGGAGCACCAGCCGGCCGCCCTCTTCCTCAGGCCCCGCGGCGGCGCGCGCGCCCGCTTCCGCGCCGGCGTGGTCGAGCACGCCGATGACATAGGCGCCACCGGCGCCGTCGTCCGCAAGGAGCACCCGGCTCCCGACGGCGCAGCGGCCGGCCTGCGCCAGGGCGTGCTGCGCCGGCCGGACCGAGCGGCCCGGCGCACCCGCCGGGCGCACGCGATACCCGCCGTCCGCCGTCACCGCCACGACCTCCGCCGGCCGGAACGGTGCCGCCGGCTGCGTTGGCGCCGACGCCCGTTCGAGGGTTTCCACCATGGCGTCTCTCCCCTTCCCTGTCTGGTGTCATGGCGCCTCACGGTCGCGGCGGCCGGTACGCTTCCGCCGCGGCGAGGTCCGCATCGGTTCCGCGGGCGCCCTCGCGCCGGGCGCTGCCCCAGCGCGTGTCCGTCTCGGTGAGCGCGTGCAGGTTGGCGCCGCTCAGGTCGGCCCCGTCGAAACGGGCCCACGACACGTCTGCGCCGTCGAGCTGGGCGTAGGGCATGCGCGCCCCGTCGAACACGGCCGCGACGGCAACCGCCCGGCTGAGCACGGCTTCATCCAGGCGCGCCCGTGCCAACCGGGCGCCGCGTAGGTTCGCGTCGGCAAATGTGGCGATGCGCAGATCCGCGCCGCTCAGGTCGGCACCGGCCAGGCATGTCCCCGCCGCGTCCAGCGCCATCGCCGACGCGGCCTTCAGGTTCGCGCCGGAGAGATCGGCCCCGCTGACATCGGCGCGCAGCAGGTCCGCCCCGTCGAGCCGGGCGTTTACCAGCACCGCCCCGGCCAGGCACGCGTCGACCAGGCAACAGCCGGAAAGCGCCTGTCCGGACAGGTCGCTGCCGGCAAAATCCGCCTGCCGGTAGTGCCCGCCCGCGAGCCGCGCCGTGGTCAGGTCGCAACCCTTCGCCGTCAGGCCCGCCGCCGAGGCACCGCGCAGATCCAACCCGTCTGCACCCGCCCCGCCGATATCCGCGTGGTCAAGGCACGCCTCGCGCAGGTCGGTCCCGTCGAGGACCGCGGCGTCGAGCCGGGCGGCCGCGAGCTGTGCCCGGCCCGCGCGCGCCCCGGTCAGGTCGGCGCCGCTGAGCGTGCTCTCGCGCAGATCCGCCCCGGTCAGATCGCACGCCGCCAGACGCGCCTTGGACATATCTCCGCGGGGCCAAACCGCATGGGCCAGACCCGCCTTGGCGAAGTCGGCGCCGGCCGCGATCGCGCCGGTCAGCGCCGCGCAGTCGAGCTGCGCCGCGACCAGCCGCGCGCCGCTCAGGTCCGCGTGCGCAAGCCGGGCGTCGCGCAGGTCGGCATCGCTCAGGTCGGTTCCGCGCAGATCCGCCCCGTCCAGGTCCACGCCCCGGAGCCGCGCCCCCGCAAGCTTCGTCCCAGCGAGATCCGCCGCCGCGAAGCGACAGCCGGTGAGATCCATCCCGGCGAAATCCGCGCCGGCGAGCGCCTGCCCCGAAAAGTCGCCGGCAAGGCGGCCAAAGGCGCGCACGTCCAGGTCGCCCAGGGCCACGCCCCGGCACTGTGCCCGGCTCAGGTCGAGCTGGCGCGGCTGCGTACGGTCGAAGTGAACGCCTGACAGCGCCGCGCCGGCAAAGTCCGCGTCGGCCAGGAAGCACAGCGTATAGCCCACGTCGCGCTGCGCGCTCCCGGCGAATGATGCCGCCGAGAGCATGCACGCCTCGAACCGCACATCGCATACCTGTGCCCGGGCCATGCCCAGGTCCGCCGCCACGCAGCGCTCGGCGAGCAAATCCGTCAGCGCCGCTCCCGCCAGCGACGTCCGCGCGAGGTTGCACGCATCGAATACCACATCCGTCAGATCGGCCCCGTCGAGCACGGCGTCCGCAATGTAGGCGCCGATGAAGCTCGTCCCGGCGACGCAGGCGCCCGCAAGATCCGCCTCGCCCAGATCCATCTCCCCCCGTACCGGGATCCCCACCCCGACGGCCCGGAGCTCCGCCGCCAGCGCCGGGTCCAGGCCGAGTTCGGCGAACCCGCCGCCATCCAACGGCCGCTCGGCGTCGTCCGGCCCGGTCCGGAGGAAAAGACAATCCCGGAGCGTCGCACCCGCGAGGCGCGCGCCGGCGAGATTGACGCGAACGCCCACGACGCCGGTCAGAACGGCTGCGCCGAGATCCGCGCCGGTGAGATCCACGTCCTGGAAGACGAGGCGGTCGAGCCGCGCGCCCGCCAGGGCAGCGCCCCTGAGATCGAGGCCGCGGAGCAGGGTGTGGGGCGGAAGCGTCCCCGCGGCGAGCTCGGCAATCGCCGTCTCGCGGGTCAACGGGCCGTGTGCCGTCGCCGCCTCCGCCATTGCCCTAGGCCCCCGCCAGAAAGCCGGCCAGCTTGGTGCGACCGAGATTGGCGCCCGCAAGCCGCGTCCGCCGAGTCACCACGACATTAAGGAACTCCGCCTCGAAGGCGTTGCAGGCGCTCAGGTCCGCGTCCGACAAATCGGTCCCTTCCAGGTCGGCGCGGAACAGGTCCGCCGCGGCCAGGCGCGCCCGCGCCGCTTGCACGCCGTTCAGCCGCCCCTCGCGCAGGTCCGCGGCGTACAGGTCGGCGTCCGTCAGATCCGCCGCCGATAGGTCGGCGCGCGCCATGTCCGCGTAGGCCAGCACCGCGCCCGCGAGCTGCGCCCCGGCCAGGACGGCCCCCGGGGCCGTCACCTGGCGCAGGTCCGCCGCCGGCAGGCGAACGCGGGCCCCCATCCTGGCCTTGGTCAGGTCGGCACCGGCGAGGCACACGGACTCGCCGTGCGCCCCCTCCAGCAGCGCCTCGACCAGGGACGCGCGCAGGAAATCCGCCCGGTCCAACAGGGCATCCGACAGGTCCGCACCGTCCAGGACGGCGCCGGCGAGCGCGCCGTCGGTGAAGTCCGCCCCGGCGAAGCGGCAACCCGCCGCCGCCGCGCCGGCCAGACGAACGCGCGCGGCCCGGACGCGCTCGCCGGTGGCGTTGCCGAGCTGGGCTTCCGTCAGATCGGTTTCGACGAGCCGGGCATCCGTAAGATCGGCGCCCTCGAGCCGGGCACCGGCGAGGCGGGCGCGGCTCAGCTCTGCGCCGGCGAGCGTGGCCCCCGTCAGCTCCGCACCGCTCAGATCGGCTGCCGTGAGGATGGCGTCCTGCAGAACCGCCCCGGGGAGGCGGGCGCCCGCGAGAACGGCGCCGGTCAGGTCGGCGCCGCTCAGGTCCGTCTCCGCCAGGTCTGCCCCCTGGAGATCCGCGCCCGAAAGCTCCGCACCGCCCATGTCGGCGGCTGCCAGCCGGGCCCGGCACAGCTTGGCGCCGGCGAGACCCGCCCCCGCCAGCGCCGCGCCGGCAAGGTTCAGCCCCGTCAGGTCCATCGCGCCCAGCTTCGCGCCCGCGAGGCTCGTCCCCTCGGCGACGCGGGCGGCCACGGCGGCGCCGTCCTCGGGCTGCGGAACCCCATCCGCCGCCGCCTCGACCGGGTCGAGCAGCGACGGGTCAAGCCCGAGCTTTTCCAGCTTGCTCCGCGTCCGGGCGCGCACCCGGTCGAGTTCCGCCTGCGCGGCATCCGCATCGACCCCCATCTCGGCGTAGAATCCCGCCAGGGCCGTGCCCGGATCCTCGCCCGCCTCCATCCGGTCGAGGAACGCCGAACTCACGCCCAGCGCCGTGCACCGGGCACGGACCTCGGCGAAGGCCTTGGCGAGATGGGCGGCCAGCTCCGGGTCGGTCTCGGCTTCCCCCTCCCCTTCCGCGTCCGGGGGCGGATCCGGCTGATCGGGCGCGGGCACCGGCGCCGCGTCGGCAGCTTCCGCCGCAGCCAGTTTGGCGCGATACGCCGCTTCGGGCAGCGGCGCCTCGTCCAGCGGCTCGGCGCCCAGCACGATCTCGGTCAGCTCGCCGGCATCGGGCGTTGCCACGGCAACGTGGCCGCGCCAGAGCAGCACCAGGGTCTGCGCATCGACGTCCACCCAGAGCGTATCCAGGCGCAGCGGCACTTCGCGCATGGGCCCGGCGCTTCCGTCCGCTTCGCCGGCGTGCAGCCACGCGCGGGCGCGAAGGCCGGGCAACCGGGCGCGGTAATACGCCCGATCGGGGTGCATGTGCTCCATGACCAGCGGCTCGTCGCCGCGCAAGGGGACGGCCCGGCGCTGGTCCGGCGGCGCCGAGCTGAAGTGCACCCAGTCGAAGTCGTCCGGAAACCACGGCCAGCGCTCGGCCAGCCACGCCGCGTCGTAGGTGCCGGTCATGCGGCGCTGCGGCCAGGTGCGGGCGATGGGGGCGAAGCCGGCCACGGGCTGGACCTCGCCCGGCTGGCCCATCGGCGCGCGCGGGTCGACGACGTTGGGCAGCGGCCAAACCTCGCCGCCGTCCGCCCCGGTTCGCGGCGAGGCCCCGCGGCCAAGGGGATTTTCCGGCACCCCGGGGCCGCCGAAAGCGCGCTCGTAGGTCAACGGCATGGCCGTGAACGCCTGCGGCTCCGTCGTCCGCGCGCCGCGTCCACGCCCCAGCCAGTAGCGGTCGCCGAACACGGACAACCGCTTGTGCCAGCCGCCCACGCCGAAGCCCACCGTCAGGGCCGGCACCGGCCAGGCCTCGGGCGCGCGGGCGTGGCCGACGAGGGTGATGTCCAGGCCCGGCTTGTGCGGCACCAGATCCGTGGCATACCGCAGGCTCGCCTCGGGATCGTCGCCGTGGAACAGGTCGCCGGCGAGCAGCGGGCGCTCGGCCAGGGGCTGCGCCGGCGCATCCGGCTGCAGCGCGAAGGCGCCCTTCACCACGACCGTCAGCCCCGGCTGTGGCGGCGCGACCCGGCAGGGCATCCAGCCCACCGCAAAGGGGGTGTCGTTGACAATGCGCATGGGCGCGGCCCTCGTCTCGCCGGCGCGTTCGGCGTCAGTTGACCTGGAGGGTGCCGTTCTTGACGTTCAGCGATCCGTCGGCGGCGATGTTTTTGCTGGCGAAGCTGATGTTGCCGCTGCTTTCAACTTTCATGTAAGTTGAATCGGTGGCGGCAATGAAGGATTCCTGCTTGCTTCGCATCACGGTCTTGCCGTCGCTCTTGACGTAGAACGCGCCCTCGGCGTTGGCGCGGTTCGTGCCAGCATTCATATGGCCAAGGAAGACGGCACCATCCTTTTGTGCCGCAATATACCCCATGGGTGCGACGCCCTGCACACCCATCATGGCAGCCTGATCGGTATCGAGATGGATGCGACTGTGATAATCTTTGTCCTCGGCCTTGGCCGCACCTTTCGTATATTTGAAATAGTGCGCCATCGACGCGGCCCAGGCGACAAAGGATGCGGTCGCCAGCCCCTCCAGCGTTCCCCGGAAAACCTGCGATCCGTCCTCGACCTCGCGCGTCAGGCCGTAAATGCCCGCCCCGCTTAACGATGCCCCGAGTGCCACGGCCGCACTCGAAAGCTGCAGCCCCGCGAACAGCGACTTGTGCTTGGCGAAATTCTCGGCCGCTTTCGCGTTATCGAGGACACCCAACGAAATGGATTGATGCGTTTCCGTCACGTCGGTATTGGAGTGGCAAAATGTTTTCCCGCTCGTGTAATCGAGATGATTGCTCTTGCCGTACGAGACCTTCGGGCCGTACCCGACGTCGACCGCGCCGGCAACCGAATAATTCAAGGCCCCGGAGATGCTGCCGGAGGCGGTAAAACCGCCGAACAGGCTCAGGTCCGCTCCCATCCGGACGTCCTGATTGTCGCCCCAACTGAACTCGGCTGACGAGGCCTGGCTGGCGACCGTTTTCTTCCAGCCCAGAAGGCTCTCGGAGAAGTCGAGGAAATACTGCGGGCCCGCGTCCCAGACGCCCATGCCGCCACCGTTGATCTGAAGGCGGCGCTTGCCGTTGATGACCTCCTCCTTGTTGCCCATCGTGATGCTGACGTGGTTGCCGCCGGTATAATCGAACCAGCCGTCCAGCTTGTCGCGCATTTCGTCGTTGGCTTTTTCGATTTCCAGGCCCTGAGCCTCGGGGTCATCCGCGTTCTTGTCGACCTCGGCGGTCATTTTGTTCTCGTTCTCGGCGTAGCGGTGCTCCGTCCCGTTGCTCGTGGTGAGATTGGCGGCGCCCAGGCGCAGATAGGTCGTGCTGGCGGGGTCGAAGGCTTCGTCGGTGGCGGTGTTGTAACTGGGCACATAGAGGCTGAATGCCTTGCCGTCCCGGCCCGTCCCGCTCGACGTGGTCGTGCTCTCGCTGGCAAACGCGCCACTGGCCGCATCGTTGGCGAGGTGCCGCGGCACCGGGGCCTCGTTCACACTGGCCCTCGCACCGGCGAAGGCGGCGGCCGGGTGCGCGCCCGGCGCGTGCTGCGGCCGGCGCCGCCGGGCCGGCCGTTCCGGAGCCTGCGGGAGGCTGCCGGTGATGACCGGCGCGTCCGGGCTGTCGTCCGCGCAGTTCCAGAGCACGCGGGTGCCCGGCCGGGGCGCCGCGCCCGGAACCGCGCTGGCCGCCCAGAGCGTGGCCGTGGCATCTGCGCCGTCGGGTACGGCAATGGCGATGCGCCCGTCCCCGGCCCGGCGCAGCGTTTCCCCAGTTGCGTCGCCCAGCACGACGCCGGTGCGGGGGCCCGTTCCCACGGGCGCGACGGCGGTTTCGCCCGCCGTGAGCAGGTCGTCCGGCGGCAGCGCCGTGTACGCCGCCCGATAGCTCAGCGCCCCGCTTTCCGGATCGGGCGCGAGCGTATGGCGCACCGCGGCGATGCAAAGCTCAGGGGGCGACCCGCCGGCGCCGGGAAGCCGGACACCTGGGCACACGCCCGGAACCGTGCTGGTCCCGGACCATTCGGTCCGGGCGACCGGACAGTCGGCCGCATCCAGGGTCAGCCGGCCCGCGCGCACCAGGCCGGCACGCGCCGCCTCGACCGCCCGCGGCGCCGGCTCGCCGGCCGCTTCGGCCAGGGCCGCCGGCGTGTCGCCGACCACGAGCATCTCGCCGGCGGGCGCGTGGACGAAAACCGCACCCAGGCCGGCGCGGGCCATCGCCCGCGTGAGCAGCGCCCAGTCTGTTTCGTTGACCTGCGTTAAAACCGAGGCCGCGTCACCGGTGCCGCCTCCGCGCGCCGCCAGACGCGCGTAAGCCCCTTCGGCCGGGCGCAGCCCTGCGGTCAGCGCAAGAACCAGATCGGCTGCCGTCAGGTCCCGGAAACTGCGCGTGCGCGGCCGCCGGTCAAGCAACCACGCGCGCGGGACCAGGCTTACCCCGATGTGCGATCCGCCTTCGGGCGCGGGCCGAACGTCCCATCGGGCGACGATCCCGCGCCAGACGGCCGAGCCGCCGCGGCCATCCGCGACGGTCAGCGCCGCGTCGCAGCCGAGCGCAGCCTCCGCCGAGGGTGCCCCTTCCGGGCTCGCAAGCTCGATATCGAAGCCGTAAACGGCGCTTACCGCCTCATTTCCCGTGGCCCGGCACACACGCCCCACCGGCCCCCCGGCATGCATCAATTCGAACGCGGCCGTGACCGGCTGCGGCGTCGCCGTGGCCATGCAAGCCTCCCCGTTCGCTGCTTTCGTCGGCTGGGTTGCGCCGTGGCGTCGCAGTTTGCCGGCAAATCGTGATACTGTCGAACATTCATCCCGGCGGTCATCCAACAGGGTGAGGTCAGGTTGCGCATCCGTCTCTGCGACCACTATACTGTATCGATCGATAGAGTTAGCCATTACCTCGAAATCGCCGCCCGGCTACGCCCGAAGACGACCGCGGCACAGCGGGTGCAGCACGCGCAACTGGTGGCCGAGCCTGCCGGCCACGCCTGGCACGAAACGACCGACATGTTCGGGAACCATCTGGCGCGCGCCCGGCTCGCCCCGCATCCCATGCAGCTCAGGCTGACCGCGCTGAGCGAGCTGGACCTGGCCCCGGCCGAGGTCCCGCCTGCCCTCCGCCCGACCGTGCAGCCAGGCGCCCCGGATCCGCGAACGGCCCCGGACGGCGCCGTGGCGAGTTACGCCCGGCGGGTTACGCGCGGCGTTCCGGCCGAACCGGCGGCCGTGCTGCGCGCTCTCGCCGAGGCGGTGGCACAGGACATTCCCGATGACCCGAGGGCGACCACCATCGCCACCTCGGCCGCCGGCGCCTTCGCCGCGGGCGCCGGTGTGTGCCAGGATCGCGCGCACATCGTGATCGCCGCGGCGCACGCCCTCGGCCTGCCGGCCTATTACATCGGCGGCTATCGCCTTGCGGCGGCGGAACTCGCCGCAGGGCGGGAGACGATCGCGATCCCGCACGCATGGGTCGGCCTGACGCGACCCGGAGCGGCACCCGCTGCCCTCGATCCGGGAGCAGCAACGGGGCAGCACAGCTACATCGCGCTCGCTTGCGGCCGCTCTTTCGACGACGTGCAGCCGCTCCGCATCCACGGCGAAGGCGCCCGGTTCCGCACTGCCCGCGCCCGCGCCACTGCGCGCGCCGTCGTGTAACCCCACCCAACCGCGGCGTTGACGGCCTGCCGCTCCGGAATTCGGTCCAAAATCGCAAAAATGCCGCGCCGGCTCAAACGGGTGGAGGCTACCTCGTAAAGATGGATTTCGGCTTTATATCAGCGTATTTGGAGCAATCCCTTTTTCTGAACGCATGTAATTGACCGGATTATCGCCACTCCTTACCGTTTTCAGGATTGCCTCTGGGGGTAAATGTGACCTGGATCCGCGCCGCCGCCGCCATCACGCTCGCCCTCTCCTTGAGTGCCGGCCCGGCCCTGGCGCAAACGGCGCCGCCGTTCGACTTCGGCGACGAGCCTCCGCCGGAGATCACGGATTCCGCGACAGCGGCCGAGGTCGACCAGGCGGGCGAAGAGAACGCGACCGTCATCCGCGATCTCCAGCGCAGCAGCGCCAGCCTGATCGCCGCGTTCATCAGCACGCGGATCAACCGCAGCCTCACCCTTCGCTTCGATGCGGGTCGCCGGGGGCGCACGGGCGACGATGCGCAGGACGCCGCCGCGCGCCCGGTGCGCCACCAGCTCGCCGCGCGCGATGGTGGCACGATCGGGACCCAGACAGCCCAGGCCGGAACCTCCGAAGGCGCCAGCACACCGTGGTCCGTCTGGGCCACGCCCTCGGTGACCTTTCTGGAGAACACAGGCACCTCGACCGCTTATGACGGCACCCTGGTCAATCCGCTCGCCGGGGTGGACTATGCCTTTCCGGGCGGCTGGGTCGGCGGAGTGAGCCTCGGCTACGAGCGCATCGACCTGGATACCGATTTCGGCGGACGCGACGGCAGCCTGGACGGCGACGGGTTCACCATCGTCCCCTACGTTGGGACGCAACTGACGCCGAGCCTTCTGGTCGATGCGGGTGTTGGCTACACGCATTTCGAATACAGTCGCGACGACGCGTTCCGGCAGGCCGAGGGCGACTTCGACGGCGACCGCGTTCTGGTTTTCGGCAACCTGACCGCCATGGCCCCGCCGGCTTGGACCGGCGAAACGCTGAACCTGTCGGGCAAGCTGGGCGCGCTCTACGCCTACGAGGACCAGGGCTCGTTCGGCCAGGTGGAATCCCAGAGCATCGAGCTGGGCCAGCTCAGCGTGGGCGGGCGCCTTTCGCAGCCGTTCACGCTGCCCGACACGCGCGCGCCCAGCCAGGTCTACGCGGCCGGAACCTTCCACTACGACGCCATTCAGGAAGACACGGACGCCTTCGCCGGCGCGGAACCCGCCTCGGACGACCGCAGCGAGTTCCTGGTGAACGTCGGAACCGACGTGGGGGTCACCTCGCGCCTGAGCCTGAATGCCGAATACGGCATCACGTTGGGCCGCGAGGACATCGACAGCCAGACCGTGGCCCTTGGGCTGCGGCTGATCTTCTAGCGCCGCGGCAGGGGAGGCGCAGACATGGCGGAACTCCGGGTCAACGACAGCGCCATCCTCGCCGCGGTCCTGGCCGAGCCGCCGCGGCTCACGCCGATCACGCCGTTCACCGGCGAACGCATCGCCGGGGTCGCCACGGTCGGCGGCGAGGACCTCACGTTCGCCTACATCAGCCGGGGCGACGCCCTTTTCGCCGGCGGCCGGCCGAATTACGAGGGCCGCATCGACCGTCTCGAAGTTAGCCGCGCGGACGGGAGCGTGGCCTATAGCATCGAGAACATTGCGGACGTCGGCCTGGCGGATCTGATCGGCGTCAGCACCGAAGGCGGCGAGAGTCTGGATTCCCGCATCTACGGCGGTGAAGACACCTACGTCGCCGACGACGGCGACAACCGGATCGAGCTTGCGACCGTTGCTGGGATCGTGGGCACCGAGGGAATCACCATCGACGGCGGCGGGGGCACCGACACGGTCGTGCTGCCCGACCCGCTGGGGGCCTACGCGGTGGTGTCGGGTAGCCTGACGGAACCGGGGGAGGTTGTGCTCGACGGGCCGCAGGGCCTGGTCACCCTGACCGGGGTGGAGAACGTGGTCTCGGCCACGCCGACCGCGAGCGTCGCCGTGACCCCGGGCGGGCCGCTCGCCGAGGCCGACGCGGGGACGGTGACCTTCACCGTGGGCTTCGATGCCCCCCTGGCCGCCGGACAGACCGTCGCGCTGCGACTCTCGCCAAGCTACGACGGCGCGGGCGCGCCGGCGGTCGACCTCGTCGCGGGCGAGGGGGTGGACAGCAACCTGGCGGCGATGCGCGCGGCCATCGCGGCGGCCGCCGAGGCCGAGCCCAACGCGGCCTACGACCCGGAAACGGGCGTCCTCACCCTCAACGGCCCGGTCGGCGATTTCGCTTTCGACGTTACGGTCCGCGACGACGATCTGGCCGAGGGCGCGGAACAGCTCGGCCTCGCCATCGCCGACGCGGGGACCGGCGGGCCGGTGGCGATCGATCAGGGCGAGGCCGGTGTTGCCATCACCGACCTGGACGCCCAGGTCCGCTTCGACATATCGGCCGACCCGACGTCGATCGCGGAGGCGTCCGGCGCGGCGGCGAGCTACACCCTTTCGATGACGGGCGACCAGCTCGCCGGCGACAACACCGCCGCCGTCGCGCTCGCCCGCTCGGGCGACGCCGAGGACGGCGACTTCATCGTGCCACCGTCGCAGGCGCTCGCCGAGTCCGTGGCCGCGGAAACCGGCGCAAGCCTGTCGGACGGCCGGCTGTCCGTCACCAGCGCTTTCGACGGCAGCTTGAGCTGGACGGTGACACCCGCCGTCGACGAACCCGTCGAGTTCGGCGAACGCCTGACCTTCGCCCTGTCCGACCCGACCATCGATCACGGCACGGCGCAGATCGATTCCGGCTCGGCGAGCGTGGTGATCGACGAGGCGCCGGCCCAGGTCCCCGAGACCAACCTCGCGCTCGCGGTCGAGCCCGCCCGGATCGACGAGGAGCGCGGGGAAACCGCCACCTTTAACCTGATCCTGGACGTACCCGGCTTCGACGAACCGGCCCTGCGCGACGACAACACGGCTTCCGTCCGGCTCAGCTTCGGCGGAACCAGCGAGGCCGACGATTTCCGGATCCCCACCAGCGCGCGCCTCGCCGAGGCCGTCAGCGCAACGCCGGGAGTCAGCCGCGAGGGCGAGGTCCTGACGTTTACATCGGCGTTCGGCGGGACGCTCTCCTGGTCGCTCACCGCAGCGGACGATGCAACCAACGAGGACCGGGAGACGCTCACGGCCCGGCTGAGCGATGCAGAGATCGCGCTGGGCACCATCGACACCGATCCCGACCTGGCGACCCTGACCGTGACGGACTCGGACGAACCGCCGCCGCCACCACCACCCCCCGACAACCGGGCCCCCACACCGCAGCCGGACCGTTTCCTGGCCGACTCGGATGGTTCGATCTTCTTCACCCGAAAGGGGCTGCTCGAGAACGATACGGATCCCGACGGCGACACCCTCAAATTCGCCGGCTTCGACGCGAGCGGCCTGGCGGGCACACTGACGCCGGGGGACGACGGGTTCCGGTACGAGCCGGGCGAGGCCTTCCAGGAGCTCGCCGTCGGCGAGTCCGGCAGCGATGCCTTCACCTACAGCGTCTCGGACGGGCAAGCCACGGGGCGCGCCCAGGTCACCATCACGGTGCTGGGTCCGAGCGGCCAGGTTCCGGAGGGCGATGGGGAGCTGGATGGCAGCAGCGGCGGCGCGGTTTTCGATGGCGAGACCGCCGCCGTCACGGCGATGCCGACGGACGCACCCGGCGCAGCGGAGCTGCCGCCGGGGCACGGCATCGCGACGACCGGAACGGGCGATCCCGGCGACGGCCTGCTCACGTAGCGGCGCGTCCCATCGCGTCGTGCCGCGCACCGGTGGGATGGCGCCCGTTCCCGAGGCGTAACCTGCGATCCGACGATCCATCCGGGTCCGATCGCACACGGGGAGACCGACCATGGCCTTGGACCAGGCGGTAGCGCTTACCTTCACCGTGGACGGCGGTCCCGAGGACCAGTTCCGCGTCTTCCACTTCCGCGGCGAGGAGGAAATCGCGGCGCTCTACCGCTTCGAGGTCGACGCGGTGGCCCGGGATTCCGACATCGCCCTCGAAACCCTGCTGCACCGCCGGGCGCGCCTTACCATCGCCGACCGGCGCGCCACCCGGCACGTGCCAGGCATGATTGCGGCCGTGGAACAGCGCGGCGAAACGCACACCCACGCCTTCATCTACCGCTTCACCCTGGTCCCGCGCGCGGCCAAACTCGACCTGAGCCGGCAGAACCAGATCTACGGCACGCTGGAGGGCGTTAATCTTCTCGATGTCGCGCGCGCGGAATTGACCGGCGAGGGCGTGCGCGGTCCAGCCGTCGAGGCGGCGAGCTACCTGGCCGCGCACGAGGTGGACTTCGACCGCGTGTGGGAAACCGACAGCTACCCCAAGCGCGACTACATCGTGCAGTATGCGGAATCCGACTGGGCGTTCATTTCCCGCCTTCTGGAACACTGGGGGATCTTCCACTACTTCCGTCCCGAGGAAGCGGGCGAGATCCTGGTGCTGGGCGACGGCAACCACGCCTTCGCCAACGCCGCCGGCTCGGGCGACGCCGCGGGCGGAAGCGGGGGCGACGCGCCGCCGGCGTTTCCCTACCGGCCCCATTCGGGCCTGGGCGCCGCCGACGCCCAGGCCGTGCACCGTTTCAGCGCGCGCGCCAAGGGCCTGCCCAAGAAGCTGGTGCTCAAGGACTACAACTGGCGCAACCCCAACATCCCGCTCCAGGCCGAGGCCGAGGTCGACCCGGAGGGGCACGGCGTCGTCGCGGAATACGGCGACCATTTCCGCACCCCAATGGAGGGCCAGACCCTGGCGCGGATCCGCGCCGAGGAGCTGCGCGCGCAAAAGCGCGTCTTCGACGGCGCCAGCGACTGTGTGCCCTTCGTTCCCGGGCATCGCATCGCGCTCACCGAGCACTTCCGCAGCGACTACAACCGGAGCTACGTCCTCGTCTCGGTCGTCCACGAGGGGCGCCAGCCCCTGGGCGACGCCGCGGTCGATCCCGAGACGAGCGGCCCCGATTACCGCAACACCTTCGTCGCCATCCCGGACGATGTGCCCTACCGCCCGCCGCGGCGCACGCCCAAGCCCCGGGTGCCGGGCCTGTTCACAGCGCACGTGGACGCCGCCGGCGCCGGCACGCGGGCGGAAATCGACGGCGATGGCTGCTACAAGGTTCGGGTGCCCTTCGACCTGGCAGGCAGCCCCGAGGGCAAGGCGTCGCGTTTCGTGCGCCGGTCCCAGCCCTACGGCGGCCGCATCGACCAGGAGGGCAACGGCGAGCCCGTCAGCGGCTTCCATTTCCCCCTGCTCAAGGGCACCGAAGTGGTCTGCGCCTGCATCAACGGCGACCCCGACCGCCCGGTCATCGTCGGGGCGATGCCCAACCGCCTGGGCCCGAGCGTGGTGCAGAGCGGCTCGCAGACGCGCAACCGCGTGAAGACCGCCAGCGGCATCGTCATGCAGTTCGAGGACAGCACGGCATAACCCGGCGCGGTTGCGCCCCGGCTGCGGCGTCGCACACACCTTCCCGCACCTCCGGCGCCGCGACCACCCGCGGAATCGGAAAAGCCGGCCACGGCGTAGCCGCCGCGACCGGCCCATCACTGTTCCCCGCCGGCGCGCTTGCAACGCCGGCTGGCCGCGCCCTACACGGCGCGGCTACGACTCAATCCGCGTCTTCCTCATCGTTTTCCGCGGTCGGGCCGCTGTCCTGGCCCTTCGCGTCGGGATCGCGGTCGACCAGCTCGATCACTGCCATGGGCGCCATGTCGCCCTGACGGAAGCCGGCCTTGAGCACGCGCGTGTAGCCGCCGGGCCGGTTCTGGTACCGGGGGCCGAGGACGTCGAAGAGCTTGCGCGTCATCGCCTCGTCGCGGAGCTTGCTCGCCGCGCGCCGGCGGTTCGCCAGATCGCCCTTCTTGCCCATGGTGATGAGGCGCTCGGTAACCCGGCGCAGCTCTTTCGCCTTGGGCAGTGTGGTCACGATCTGCTCGTGTTTGATCAGCGACCCGGCCATGTTGGCGAACATCGCCTGGCGATGGCTGCTTGTGCGGTTGAGTTTGCGGCCGGCCTTGGCGTGACGCATAGCACTATCTCCTTATCGTGGCCGCGCCCCTTTTCCGGGGGGCGGCGCGACGTCGCTCGGATCGTCCTCCCGGTTGAACCTCTGGTCCCGCGCACGGAACCGATTGCGCTGCGCGACGCCGCGCTCCGCCGTGGGGAGCGGGTACGCCGCGGGGGAGCCGGACCTGGCTCCGACCGGGGCCGCGCGCACGGCCCCTTGCCCTTGATGCAGGTGTCGGGCGACGCGCTGGCTAGTACGGCTCCTCGAGCCTCTTCGCCAGCTCCTCGATGTTCTCCGGCGGCCAGCCCGGAACGTCCATGCCCAGGCTCAGCCCCATCTGGGAGAGCACTTCCTTGATCTCATTCAGCGACTTGCGCCCGAAGTTGGGCGTGCGCAGCATCTCGCCCTCGGTCTTCTGGACGAGGTCGCCGATGTAGACGATGTTGTCGTTCTTCAGGCAGTTCGCCGAACGCACCGACAGCTCGAGTTCGTCCACCTTGCGCAGGAGGTTCTTGTTGAACGGCAGCTCGCTGCCCGCCTCCTCGTCGCGGCCGAGCTGCGGCTCCTCGAAGTTGATGAAGAGCTGCAACTGATCCTGCAGGATGCGCGCCGCCAGAGCCACGGCGTCCTCGGGCTTGGTCGCGCCGTTCGTCTCCACGTCGATGGTGAGCTTGTCGTAGTCGGTGACCTGCCCGACGCGCGAGTTCTCCACGCGGTAGGCGACCTTGCGGACCGGCGAGAACACCGCGTCCACCGGGATGAGCCCGATCGGCGCGTCGTCCGGGCGGTTCTGCGAGCCCGGGACGTAGCCCTTCCCGGTCTCGACGGTCATCTCCATGTCGAAGCGCGCGCCGTCGTCAAGGGTGCAGATCACGAGGCTCGGGTTCATCACCTCGATGTCGTGGCCCGTCTCGATCTGACGCGCACGGACCTCGCCCGGGCCTTCGGCGCGCAGCCGCATGCGCTTGGGCCCGTCGCCGTGCATGCGCAGGGCCAGCGCCTTGACGTTGAGCACGATGTCGGTGACGTCCTCGCGTACACCCGGGATCGACGAGAACTCGTGCAGCACCCCGTCGATCTGGATCGCCGTCACGGCCGCGCCCTGCAGCGAGCTGAGCAGGATGCGGCGCAAGGCGTTGCCCAGCGTCAGCCCGAAGCCGCGCTCGAGCGGCTCGGCCACCACCTGCGCCGCGCGGCGGGGGTCGGTGCCGCCCTTGATATCAAGCTTGTTGGGCTTGATGAGATCCGTCCAGTTCTTCTGAAGCACGACTGCGCCTCTCACGCTTGCCTGGTCTGGATATAGGCCGGCTGCGCCGCGTGCGTGCCGGCCGGAGGCTTACACCCGGCGGCGCTTGGGCGGCCGGCAGCCGTTGTGCGGGATGGGCGTGACGTCGCGGATCGCGGTGATGGAGAAGCCGCAGCCCTGAAGCGCGCGCAGCGCCGACTCGCGCCCCGACCCGGGTCCCTTCACGTTGACCTCGAGGGTCTTCATGCCGTGCTCCTGCGCCTTCCGGCCGGCGTTTTCCGCCGCCACCTGCGCCGCATAGGGCGTGGACTTGCGCGAGCCCTTGAAGCCCATCATCCCCGACGTGGCCCAGGAGATCGCGTTCCCCTGCACGTCGGTAATGGTCACCATCGTGTTGTTGAAACTCGCGTTCACGTGGGCAATGCCCGACGAGATATTTTTGCGTTCGCGCTTGCGCAGACGTCCTTGGGTCGCTTTCGCCATGTCGTCTCGGATCCGCCGTTGTCGCTGTCGCCGCGTCCGGCGCGCGGCGCGCGCCCGCTTCGCGGCGTGTGGGTTCTACTTCTTGCCGCCCTTCTTCTTCCCGGCGATCGCCTTGGCCGGCCCCTTGCGCGTGCGCGCATTGGTGTGCGTGCGCTGGCCGTTGACGGGCAGCCCCTTGCGATGCCGCAGGCCGCGGTAGCAGCCCAGGTCCATCAGGCGCTTGATGTTCATGGCCACCTCGCGCCGGAGGTCGCCCTCGACCGTGTAGTCCCGGTCGATGGCCTCACGGATGCGCACGATCTCGTCCTCCGTGAGATCGTTTACCCGGCGCGAGACGGGGATGTTCAGCGTCTGGCAGATGGTGTTCGCCTGCGTGTGCCCGATCCCGTGGATGTAGGTCAGGGCGATGGGCACCCGCTTCTGCGTGGGAATGTTAACGCCCGCAATGCGTGCCACGTGCGGTCTCCTTCGTCGTGTCTCGCCGCTTTGTGTTCGCGAAAAAGATCGGACAAACGCAAAACGCCGGGCCGCCTCAGCGCCCGGGGAGGTTGCGGCACTATACGTACCGCAATCCCCGTGTCAAGCGCCGTCTCAAGCGCCGCCGTCCAGCGCGCCCGCGCGCCGGAGCACGTCGTCGATCTGCCGTGTGACCTCGTCGATATCCGCCATACCGTCGACCCGCCACAGGATTCCGGCGGTCTCGTAGTACGGCAGGATGGGCGCGGTCTGCTCCCGGTACGCTTCCATGCGCGAGCGCACCGTCGCCTCGTTGTCGTCGTCACGGCGGCGGAACTCGGTCCCGCCGCAGGCGTCGCAGACGCCCGGTGTCTGCGGATTGTGGAACTCGTCGTGGTAGCCCGCCCCGCACTTGGCGCAGGAATAGCGCCCGGTGATGCGCCGGACCAGGGCCTCCTCGTCCACCTTCAGCTCGATCACCGCATCCAGCTTCGTGCCATGGCGCGTCAGCATGGAGTCCAGCGCCTCGGCCTGTGCCGTGGTACGGGGGAACCCGTCCAGGATAAAGCCCTTCGCGCAGTCCGGCTGCTGGATACGCTCCTCGATCATCTGCACCATGAGGTCATCGGGCATCAGCTCGCCCGCGTCCATGACGCGCTTGGCCTGCTGGCCCAGCTCGCTGCCCGACTTCACGGCCGCACGGAGCATGTCGCCGGTGGCGAGTTGGGGCACGCCGTAGGTCTGCTCCAAGCGCTTCGCCTGCGTGCCCTTACCCGCACCCGGCGGCCCGAGGAGAATGATGTTCATCTGCGGCTCCCCTTCAACTTGGCTTTCTTGATGAGGCCCTCGTACTGGTGCGCCATCAGGTGCGAGTGAACCTGCGCCACCGTGTCCATGGTCACGGACACCACGATCAGAAGGCTCGTTCCGCCGAAGTAGAAGGGCACGTTGTACTGCGAGATCAGAATCTCGGGCAGGAGCGCCACGAGCGCCAGGTAAATCGCGCCAACCGTGGTGAGGCGCATCAGCACGTAGTTGATGTAGTTGGCCGTGTTCTTACCGGGCCGGATACCCGGAATAAACCCGCCGTTCTTCTTCAGGTTCTCCGCCGTGTCCTCCGGATTGAAGACGATGGAGGTGTAGAAGAACGCGAAGAAGACGATCATGGTGACGTAGAACAGCAGGTGCAGCGGCTGTCCGCGGCCCAGCAGCGCGGTCACGCCGGTCAGCCAGTCCGGCCCGCCGCTGCCCGAGAAACCGGCCACCGTCAGCGGCATCAGCAGCAGCGAGGAGGCAAAGATCAGCGGGATCACACCGGCCGAGTTGAGCTTGATGGGCAGGTGCGACTTCTCCCCGCCGAACATCTTATTGCCCACCTGGCGCTTGGGATACTGCACCACCAGGCGCCGCTGCGCGCGCTCCATGAACACGATGAAGGCGATCACCGCCACCGCCATGATCATGACGAAGATGATTACGCCGGTGGAGAGCGCACCCGTGCGCCCGAGCTCCAGCGTGCTCGCCACGGCCTGGGGCAGGTTCGCCACGATGCCGGAGAAGATGATCAGCGAGATGCCGTTGCCCACGCCGCGCTGGGTGATCTGCTCGCCCAGCCACATCAGGAAAATCGTCCCGCCGGCGAGCGTGACCACCGTGGTGAAGCGGAAGAACCAGCCGGGATCGATGACCGCCGACTCGCCGCCGGGGCCGCGCATCCCCTCCAGGCCCACGGCGATCCCGTACGCCTGAACCGCCGCCAGCAGCACCGTCCCGTAGCGGGTGTACTGGTTGATTTTCTTCCGGCCGCTCTCGCCCTCTTTCTTGAGCTGGTCCAGCGTGGGCGAGACGGCCGTCATGAGCTGCATGATAATGGCCGCGGAAATGTAGGGCATGATGCTGAGCGCGAAGATCGTCATGCGCCCGAGCGAGCCGCCCGAGAACATGTTGAACATGCCCAGCATGCCCTGGGACTGCTGCTCGAAGATCTGCGACAGCGCGGCCGGATCGATCCCGGGCACGGGGATGTAGGTGCCCAGCCGATAGATCACCAGCGCGCCCAAAGTGAACCAGATCCGCTTCTTCAGCTCGGTCGCCTTGGCGAACGCGCCGAAGTTCAGATTGCTGGCAAGTTGTTCCGCGGCCGAAGCCATGTCGCGATGCTCTCCTTAGCGCCGGCGGGTCACGCACGCGCGCAGCCGGGCGCGGTGCACCCACCGCGCCCGGCGCGCCGAAAGGACGTCAGCCCTGCTCACTCGACGCCGCCTTGCCGCGCTTGGTCTTGCGCGCCTCGGCCGCGGCGAGCTTCTCGGCGTTCTCGATGGTCACCGAGCCGCCCGCGGCCTCGACGGCCTGGCGCGCGCTCTTCGACGCGCCGGCGACGACCAGATCCAGTTTGGCGTTCAGCTCGCCCCGGCCGAGGACGCGTACGCCGTCGTGCGTACGCTTCACGATCCCGGCCCCGCGTACGGCCGCGGCGTCGACGGGCTGCGCCGTATCCAGGCGCCCATTGTCCACGGCCTTCTGGAGCTGGTCCAGATTCACCTCGGCGAAGGTCTTGGCCCACTTGTTGGTGAAGCCGCGCTTGGGCAGCCGCCGGTGAAGCGGCATCTGGCCGCCCTCGAACGCACCCAGCGCCTTGCCGCGCCGGGACTTCTGGCCCTTGTGGCCACGCCCGCAGGTCTTGCCCAGACCGGAACCGATGCCCCGGCCGACGCGCTTGCGATAATGCGTCGCGCCTTCGTTGTCGCGAATCTCGTTGTGTTTCATCGCCTCGCCTTTTCACGCACGGACCGGCCCGCACCGGGGCCGGTCGCCGTTTGCCTCGTCTCGACTCTGCGGCGAGGCCCGGGCCTCGCCGCGGCGGCGGTTGTCGCCGGCGCCTGTCTCGGGCGCCGTCAGCCCGCGTCTTCCTCGACGCGAATCAGATGCTGCACCTTCCGGACCATGCCGCGCACGGCCGGCGTGTCCTCGAGCACGCGGCTCCGGCCAATGCGGGTCAAGCCCAGCCCGCGCAGCGTCTCGCGCTGCCGCCGGCCACGATGGTCGCCGGCGCGCACCTGAGTCACGCGGATCTTGCCGTTGGACTGCGCCATGGTTGTCACTCCCCGCTGCTGTGCGCGGATTCGCGGCGGCTGACGATGTCGGAGACCTTCTTGCCGCGCTTCTGGGCCACCTGGCGCGGGCTGCGCGTGCCGCGCAGGCCCTCGATGGAAGCCTTGATCATGTTGTGCGGGTTCTGCGTGCCGTGGGACTTCGCCACCACGTCCTGCACGCCCAGGGCCTCGAAGATCGCGCGCATGGGACCGCCCGCGATGATGCCGGTGCCCGGCGGCGCCGCGCGGATCGTGACGTGGCCCGCGCCGTAACGGCCCTTGGCATCGTGGTGCAGCGTCCGGCCCTCGCGCAACGGCACCCGGACCATGTTGCGCTTGGCCTGGTCCGTCGCCTTGCGGATCGCCTCCGGCACCTCGCGCGCCTTGCCGTTGCCGTAGCCGACCCGGCCCTTGCCGTCGCCCACGATCATCAGCGCGGCGAAGCCAAAACGCCGGCCACCCTTCACCACCTTGGCCACACGGTTGATGTGGACCAGCTTTTCGATCAGCTCGCTATCCTCGCGGCGATCTTGCTTTTCGCGTGCCATCTCGTTTCGTCCCGCTTAGAACTGCAGGCCGCTCTCGCGCGCCGCCTCGGCGAGCGCCTTGACACGGCCGTGGTACAGGTAGCCACCGCGGTCGAAGACGACCTGGGTCACACCGGCCTGGACGGCGCGCTCGGCAACCGTCTTGCCCACCTGCGCGGCCGCGTCGGCATCGCCGCTCTTGGTCAGCGAACCGCGCAGGTTCCGATCGACCGTGGAGGCCTGCGCCAGGGTGTGGCCCTGGCGGTCGTCGATGACCTGGGCATAAATGTGCTTGTTCGACCGGAACACGGACAGCCGAGGCCGATCGCCCGCCTTCTGGCGCAGGCTCGTACGAACCCGCCGCTTGCGGCGCTGCTGAAGCTCGCGTGCGCTGAGCATGGCTATTTCTTCTTGCCTTCTTTCCGCAGGATCGTCTCGTCCACGTACTTGATCCCCTTGCCCTTGTACGGCTCGGGCGCCTTTTGCTGGCGGATCTCCGCCGCGACCTGGCCGACCTGCTGCTTGCTCGCGCCCGATACCTTGATGGAGGTGGGCTTGTCACACTGAATCGTGATGCCCTCCGGGATCGGGTAGTAGATGTCGTGGCTGTAGCCGAGCTCCATGCGCAGGTAGCCGCCCTTGACCTCGGCGCGGAAACCCACGCCGACGATCTCCAGCTCCTTCGTGAAGCCCGTCGACACGCCCGTGACCATGTTCTGCACAACCGCGCGGGTGGTGCCCCACATGGCGCGGGCGTCGTTGCTCTCGTCCACCGGGCGCACGCGGAACTGGCCGTCGCGGATCTCCGTGTTGACGAGGCCGTTCACCGGCGTGGACAGCTCGCCCAGCTTGCCCTTGGCCGTGATCGCCGACTCCCCGATTTCCAGCTCGACGCCGTCGGGGATGTCGACCGGTTTGGTGCCTACGCGGGACATCGTCTCTCGTCTCCTCGCCTAGAATACCCGGCAGAGGACCTCGCCGCCGACGTTCGCGGCGCGCGCCTCCGCGTCCGAGAGCACGCCCTGGGGCGTGGACAGGATGGTGATGCCCAGGCCGTTGTAGACGCGCGGGAGTTCGCGGATCTTCGAGTACACGCGCCGGCCCGGCGTGGACACGCGCGAGATCTCCCGGATCACCGGCGTACCCTCGGCGTACTTGAGTTCGATCTCGACCTCGCGCACGCCCTTGCGCAGCTCCCGGTCCGTGTAGCCGCGGATGTAGCCCTCACGCTCCAGCACCGCGAGCACATTCCGGTGCAGACGCGAGCTGGGGGCCTGGATGGATTTCTTGTTGGCCTGCTGCCCGTTGCGGATCCGGGTCAGCAGATCCCCGAGCGGATCGCTCATCGCCATGGCGCGGCGCTCCTTCCCTTACCAGCTCGACTTCGTCACGCCGGGGAGCTGCCCCGAGGACGCCAGCTCGCGAAGCGCGATGCGTGAGACCCGGAACTTGCGATGAAAGCTGCGCGGACGGCCGGTCATCTCGCACCGGTTCACGATGCGGGTGGGCGACGCGTTGCGCGGCAGCTTCGCCAGCTCCAGCGACGCCTGGAAGCGCTCCTCCTGCGGCAGGGAGGCGTCGTGGAGCTTGGCCTTGAGCGCCTTGCGCTTCTCGGCGTACTTGCTGGCCAGGCGCTGGCGCTTCTTGTTCTGCTGGACCTTGCCCTTGTTGGCCATCTCGAACCTCTCCTCGTGCGCCGATCACTGCCGGAACGGCATGTCGAAACCCTTCAGGAGGGCGTGCGCCTCCTTGTCGGATTCCGCGGTTGTGCAAATCACGATGTCCATGCCCCGGATTTCGTCCACGGAGTCGTAATCGACCTCCGGAAAGACGATCTGCTCGCGCAGGCCCATGGTGAAGTTGCCGCGACCGTCGAAGCTCTTCGGGCTGACGCCGCGAAAATCGCGCACGCGCGGCAGGGCGATCGTCACCAGCCGGTCCAGGAACTCGTACATGCGGTCCCGGCGCAGCGTGACCTTGGCGCCGATGGGCATGTTCTGGCGAACGCGGAAGCCGGCAATCGACTTTTTCGCGCGCGTCAGGACCGCCCGCTGACCGGACAGCCGGGTGAGCTGCTCCTGCGCGGCCTGGACCTTCTTCTGGTCGCGCACGGCCTCGCCCACGCCCATGTTGATGACGATCTTCTCCAGCTTGGGTACCTGCATGGGATTGGCGTACTCGAACGCCTGTTGCAGGTCGGAGCGGACCTTGTCCTCGTAGTGTTTTTTCAGTCGCGCCGCCATGGTTTCAACTACTCCATCCATCAGCGGTCGATGGTCTCGCCGGAGCGCCGGGCGATGCGCACCTTGCGCCCGTCCTCGAGACGCTTGAAGCCGACGCGCGTGGGCAGGCCGTCCTTCGGATCGGCCACGGCGACGTTGGAGACGTGGATCGGCGCCTCCTTTTCCTGAATGCCGCCCTGGCTGCGCATGGAGGGCTTCTCGTGGCGCTTGACCACGTTCACCCCCTGGACGATCACCCGGCTCTCCTTGGGAAGAACGCGAAGGACCTCGCCGCGCTTGCCGCGATCGCGGCCGGTCCGGACAATGACGTTGTCGCCTTTCTTGATCTTGGCGGCCATCACAGCACCTCGGGGGCGAGCGAAATGATCTTCATGAACCGCTTGGCCCGGAGCTCGCGCGTCACGGGGCCGAAGATACGCGTGCCGATCGGCTCGTGCTGCCGGTTGAGCAGCACCGCCGCATTGCGGTCGAAGCGGATGCAGGTCCCGTCGGGGCGCTTGATCTCCTTGGCCGTGCGCACGATCACGGCGCGCCGGACGTCGCCCTTCTTGACGCGGCCCCGCGGGATCGCCTCCTTCACGGTGACGACGATGATGTCGCCGATGGACGCGGACTTTCGGCCCGAACCGCCCAGTACCTTGATGCACTGCACCCTGCGGGCGCCGGAGTTGTCGGCGACGTCCAGGTTCGTTTGCATCTGGATCATGGCGAGACTTCCTTTTGTGTGCCTGGGCGTCTAGCCGTTGCGTTCGCTCTCGGGCAGCACTTCCCAGCGCTTGCGCTTGGAGTGCGGCGCGCACTCGCGAATCTTGACGAAATCGCCCACTTTGAAGCGGTTGTCCGCGTCGTGCGCGGCGTAGCGCTTCGAGTTTTTCACGAACTTCTTGTACAGCGGGTGCTTGACGCGGCGCTCGACAAGCACGGTGACCGTCTTGTCCGCCTTGTCCGAAACCACCCGGCCCTGAAGGATGCGGCGGGGCATGCCTTAGGTCTCCTCGTTGTTGGCCCGACGCTTTTCCGTCAGCAGCGTCTTGATCCGCGCGATATCGCGGCGGACCTGGCCGACGCGTGCGGTGTTCTCGAGCTGTCCGCTCGCCTGCTGGAAGCGCAGGTTGAACTGTTCCTTCTTCAGCGTGACGAGCTGATCCTTCAGCTCATCCACCGTTTTCGTCCGGAGATCTTCGGCCTTCATGGTCTCAGCCCTCCAGCCGGCGGATGAACTTCGTCTTCACCGGAAGCTTCGCCGACGCCAGGCGGAACGCCTCCTCGGCGACCTCTTCGGAGACGCCATCCAGCTCGAAGATCACGCGGCCCGGATGAACGCGGGTGGCCCACCATTCGACGGTGCCCTTGCCCTTGCCCATGCGCACCTCGGCGGGCTTCTCCGTGACCGGCACGTCCGGGAAGACGCGGATCCAGAGCTTACCGATACGGCGCATGCGGCGCGTCACCGAGCGCCGGGCGGCCTCGATCTGGCGGGCCGAAACGCGCCCGCCCGTCTCCGCCTTCAGGCCGTACTGCCCGAAATTCATCCGGGTTCCGCCCTTGGCGACGCCGCGGATCTTGGTCTTGTCTTTCTGCTGCTTGCGGTACTTCGTGCGTTTCGGCTGTCGCATCGACATGGTCGCCGGTCCCTAATTCTCGCGTGGCGGGTCGCCGAACCGGCCGGCTCAGCGCCCCGGCTGGTTCTCCTGCATCCGCTTGTCCTGCGCCATGGGGTCGTGTTCCAGGATCTCGCCCTTGAACACCCAGACCTTCACGCCGCAACTGCCGTACGCGGTCTTCGCCGTCGCGTCGCCGTAGTCAATGTCCGCGCGCAGCGTGTGCAGCGGCACCCGGCCCTCGTGGTACCATTCCGTGCGCGCG